>Ga0335085_10002524_pt1 | contig 33853 bp, 23 predicted proteins | sample Lox_Sample_45_FD_206712 | JGI IMG/M metagenome (GOLD analysis project Ga0335085, IMG submission 206712) | Soil microbial communities from Loxahatchee National Wildlife Refuge, Florida, United States - Lox_Sample_4.5 | ecosystem: Environmental > Terrestrial > Soil > Wetlands | place: USA... | reverse complement strand
CCAGACGGTGTTACGCGAACTGCGCGCGGGGCAAAGCGGCGGCCCGTTCCTGATTGGTTTGACGGCAACTCCATGGAGACCTGACGACACAGACCTTCAGGCCTATTTTGGAGAACCGGTCGTGTCGGTCGATCTCGTGACGGGCTTGCGCAAAGGGTTTTTGGCCAACGTCGATTACCGGATGTATACGGACAATATCAACTGGCAAGCCCTGCATGAACTGAAGGGTGACACATTCTCGCCGCGTGCTATCAACCGTACGCTCTTCATCAACCAGTGGGACGACGCAGTCGTTTACGAGCTTCAGGCCGCTTGGAAAGAACAAGTGAATCCCCGCGCAATCGTCTTTTGCGGGACGATCGATCACGCCATCGCCATGCGGGATAGAATCAATGCGCTGGGTTTCTGTTCGGCTGCCGCGATTTATTCGCAGCCGATGGGCGGCAGAGCGATGGCTCCTTATGAGCGGAACCGTGTGCTGTCGGATTTCCACGACGGAACCGTGAATGTCGTTTGCGCGGTCGATATCTTCAATGAAGGCGTAGACGTGCCTGACGTGAACATAATTGTGTTTCAGAGAGTTACACACAGCCGCAGGATATTCATCCAACAGTTAGGACGCGGTCTGCGGCTTGCGCCGGGGAAGCAAAAAGTCATCGTTCTGGACTTTGTGTCGGATATCCGGCGGTTCGCGGCAGGACTCGATCTCAAGGACAAGCTGGAGGAGGGGGCTCGCGGACGTGGCGGCGTCCGGGTGCACCTGCCGCACAAAGTGGTATTCCGCCGCGTCGGTGGCAACGATCCGAAAACGGAGACATTCCTCCGGCAGTGGCTGGAGGATGTGGCGGCGGTCGAAGCAGCGGGAGAGGACGCAAGCATATTGAAATACCCACCATCTTTGCCCGGAGGCCGCGAATGACAGTGTCTGCGGAACTGAGAAAATCCCTTGAGGAGGTTGAGCTCTTCGCCGGGCTCGTCCGGAGCCAGGTCGATAAGCCGGAAGTCGAGTTTGAGCGTTTGCTTGATGGGTACCTTGAAGTTCGGCGTTCACTAGCCAAACAGTTCTGTCTCGTTTCCCAGCGTTACCTGTTGCGCGGCGACAGCCTCCTCGAGACCACTCGCAAACGGATCGAGCATCGGATGACGGAGAGGTACGGCACGCTGGTCCCGGAAAAATACAGGGTCGTGCACGGGTATACCTCGGTGCAGCCGATTTTGCTGGAGTACTTGGCTCAGCACGCGGGAAATGCCGTGCGCTCCTCGAAGCTCCGGGTTCTTACAGGGGATCAGATCCATACGGAGCGCCGTGTCAGGGATCTCCGCGATTTGGGCTTTCAGGTGGAATGGCGAAAGGTGTCCGATGACGACCAGTACATCCTGGCATCGGTTGAACCTGACCTTGATGCGGCGGCAACGTTACAGCTCCGGAAAAACATTAAGGACGATAAGAGACTCGCCAAAACCGAGAGGGAAAGACTTCTCGCAATCGTAAGACCCGAAGCGGGAGCGGAGCAGCGCTAGGAGGGACAGGAGTATGCTTTGGACAAGCTGAGCCAGGAGCGCCGCAGCGAGAATATGCGGCAGATCCGGTCGGAGGACACGACGCCGGAACTGACATTGCGGCGGATGGTTCATGGTTTGGGGTACCGCTTTCGGCTGCATCGCAAGGATCTTCCAGGTAAGCCCGATCTGGTTTTTCCCGGTCGCAAGAAGGTGATCTTCTTGCATGGGTGTTTCTGGCACCAGCACAAGGGATGCACGGAAGGGCGGATGCCTGAAACGCGCCGTGAGTACTGGGTTCCCAAGCTTCTGCGAAACCAGGAACGGGATATGGCATCCCGGGCCGGCCTGGAGTTGAAGGGCTGGGGCGTCCTAACCCTGTGGGAATGCGAACTTGAAAAGAAGCCCAAGGCCGTCTCGGGAGAGGTCAGGCGGTTTCTTGGGCCTCCGGTGGCCGGCCGCCCACGTGGGCGGAAGCAGCCCTGGCGCGTCAAGTGAGATCCTCCCATAAAGCGCTTGCTTCCCAAATCAGCGGATTTTAATATTGTTCTATGAAGACTTTTGGCACTGTCGTCGGCGAAGCGCGCAGAGCAATTGGCATGAGCCAGAAAGAGCTCGCTTCTAAGGTGAGGAAGGAAGACGGGCAGGCGATTTCACCGCAATATCTGAATGACGTTGAGCGGGACCGGCGGAATCCGCCAGGCGAGTACCTGATCGCCCAGATAGCCGTTGCTCTGAAGGTGGACAAAGACGTTCTATGCCTTGCGGCAGGAACGATCCCCGAGGATGTGAGAAAATTCGCCGCAAGTCATCCCGTACAGGCCGGCGAAGCGTTCAAAGCCTTCCGCAAGAAGGTGAAGGAATAGACATGAAGTGGGTACCCGACAGAACGGGCAGATTCCCTCGGCGTCCTCATTACCAGCCAGACGCAATCGACGCGCAATGCGAGCGGCTCGTTCAGAGGTTCTTGATCAAAAAGTACGGGAAGGTTGAATTTCCGTTTAAGACCGAAGACATCACCGTGCTGATCGAGGAGCGGGCAGAACTAGACTCGTGTGTCGATCTTTCCCACGAGGAAGGTGAAGTCGAAGGCGTTACGGAATTCCGGCTGGGCCGGAGGCCGCTGGTCAGCATATCGGACCGCCTCAGTGGACCGCATCTCGAGAACCGCCTGCGGACGACGCTGACGCATGAGTTCGGCCACGTCTACTTTCACCAGTTTATGTTTGAGAACACCGGTCAGACGGCATCGCTGTTTCCGGAGGAGCAGAAAGCTCACAGGAACAAATGCAATCGGGCGAATATCGAGCGCGCGGCCGAGACCGACTGGATGGAGTGGCAGGCAGGGTACGCTTGCGGTGCGATTCTGATGCCCGCCGCCGCTCTGATCGAGACGGCTCAGGCTTTTCGCAGAAGGAATCAGCTGCCTTTCAGCAATCTGGTCGTGAATTCGGATACAGGACGCGCGCTGATCGAGCTCGTTGCCTCGAGATTCCAGACATCGAAAGAAGCTGCCCGGATACGGCTCCTCAAGAAAGAGGTTCTGACCGATGCCGCCGTGCCGTCGGCAGGCTTGTTTTGACAAGAATATATTTTTTTGAGAAGCTATACTCAAATCCGCTGATACTGGTATCATGATTTGGTACACACAGTCCGGAAAGCGAAAGGAGTCAACCCAAAATGGCAGACGTTCGGATAACGTGCATCACAAAGCCGCACTCGCTAAGTTCGCATGAGCACATTACGCATGTGGGCGGCGTGAACTGGAGGTGGAGCAGGGATCAGGTCATTACCAGCATCGAAGCGGGGACCAACACGTTCTATGTCTTGGACCCGCGGACCGGGAGGCGGGCTGATGTCGGTGTTGTCCGTCCCCGCGACGGCCGGGCGCCCTTTCTTCAGACCTATGCGGACGGCGACTGGAGCGATAATCTCCTCTCACTGGATCAATGCCCGCGCTAATCGAGCAGCACCCAGCTGGGGGCAAAGGAGGCCCGAACGATATTGCCGGTCGCAGTTTGGTCTGTACTTGTGAGCTCCGGCCAAGGACTGATCCTCAGAGTCAATTAAGGCCACGGAGAATTGGCTAACCTCGCGCAACAGCAACCGCGCTCTCAGGGATCGGCAGAGCCGAACGATGCCCGCCATATCTCTGGCCTCAAACGCACGGCCTTTTCCAGCGGGGGCGCAATGGTAAAGATACGCGGCTCTTTCGCGAAGAGATGAACCCGGTATATGCGCCAATCCGCCGACCGCTCCCCGGCCAGGGCGCACTCGTTGCGCGTCAAGAAGAACGGCGTCCGCGCGGACCCATTCGTGGTCTTGACCTCCAGCAACTGTTCGCGCCCGCTCCGGTCGAACGAGAGGACATCGTATCCCGCCCCATCCCCATCCTCGGAGGCGACCCATCTAATCTTCCGGGCTAGATCAGCGCGATCCGCTCCCATGAGCCGATGCCTCTCCATGTCGATAACGAATTGTTCCCCCGCTTTCCCAAGGGAACGGTTCCGGTGATCGCGCTCTACGGGATCGAATTTCCGAATCAGGCGCCTCAAAGCTTCTGGAACGGCCGCATCTGCTTCTACTAAGACCGGTGGCTCCACAAAGACTTCGCCCGACGGAACGGGCGCTGGCGGCGCGGCCGCAGCGGGGTCCCAGATCTCTGGATGCCTGCTCAGATAGCGATCGATCGCATCGAAGATGGCGTTCTGGTAATTCCTCTTTGGCTTGTAGCCGGGTATCCAGGGCATCCCGAGCTCGTCCAGCACGGCCGAAATGTTCTGGTGCTTGAACTCAACTGAGCGGTGACTGCGGCCGATTTGGGCCATGAGCGCCTTGCTATGCCTGGATTTGACGTACGGCCGCCCGGCCAAGTCGGCGGTCAGCATATCGAAGTAGTCGGCGACGATGGCATCGAGCTCGCCGTCACGCCACGGAGTCCCGATTTTTTCGCCGTCAGCCACTCTCCGTCACCATCCCGCGGATACCTTACGCATTTCCCACTGGCGGGACTTCAGGCCTACCGGATGACGACTCCCGAAAGCCCGGCGCACATGCCGGCAACCCATCACTCGCCGTCAAACCAGTCCCGCGTCGGCCCGCACCCAGTAAGTTCATCCGCATCTTCGCCGCCTAATCTCACTATTGTCCCCGCGGCGCGATTATGCCTACAGCGCCGACTCAAAGTTCAACATTCGATTCCAACCCCCTTTTCCATGCTGGATAACTCTTACGGTAGATTCGCTCGTAGGTCACATCGAGCAATTGCAGGATGGCCTGCAGCGCGCGCTCGACTGACGCATCCGTCACTGCCGCCGGCGTTTTCGGGTGCGTCAGGCCATTCCGAAGATCCAGAGCCTGTTTGAAATTGCCCCAGTATGCGGCGTTCCGGTCCAGCGGGCTCTTTTTGGAAAAGCGATGGCAAAGGAATAGCACCCGATCCTCCAGCCGGTACATCTGGAACTGCTTCGATACGCGGAACTCGCCGTTCTCAAGCTCGATTTTTTTCTCCGAGAGTATGGATCGCTCATGAAGACTCAGATCCGGCCGCGTCAAAAAATCATCCGCAATCGCATTCACATGTGCTTCGAGTGCGCAAAAGCCGAGATTGAGGGCAGCGTGCAGATGAGCCTGCTTACTTGCCGAAACCGTGCTTGTCCGGCTCTCTTCGAGGAAAGCTTTGGCCTCTTCCCAGAGCTGCCGCGCAAAGGCGTCGATATCCGCCACTTTTATCCTCCGGCTTTTTCGGCTTTCTGAACATCCAGGACAGCCTGTTTCGCGTGGTACTTCGCTATCGCCACGTTTATCAGGTTCGTGTTTATACCGTCGCCCTTCTCGGCCTGGTCATAGAACAGTTCCACGAAACGGCCCCGCTCCTTCGCGTCCGTTCGATAGCCCAAACCGCGGTAGTTCTCCGCATCCGTTTTGTGCCTTCCCTTCGCCGATGCGGCCGAGTTGAGCGGATCCTTACCCTTAGCGGCCTTCAACTCGAAGTGACGCTGCAGACGCTTTTCGTTGCTGCTCCCGCTCAACAGGCCTGCAACGTAGGCCCAGGCCGACAAAACGGCGTAGTTCATCGCCTTTTCCTGTGAATCAGCGTTGCCCTTCGTGCCTTTGAAGGCCTCCCTCTGGGCTTTAACGAGCGCGCTGAACTCGGCGCCCGCCTTCTCCAATTTTGCGTCCTTCCAGATGCTCGGCTTCCGGTTGCGGATTGCCTCCCACTGTTTATCCTCTTCGCCTGACTTCGCCACCACCGGCGTGGTGTCGGTCTTGGCGAAATCCAGACCGCTTGCATCTACGCCGGCGTAGTAATTCATGATGAACGTGCGGGCGTTCCGCACCGTGAACGGGCCGCCGCGCTGGCGCTTGTCGCCAAAATCCTGGCCGCACGCCAAAAGCCCGACCTTCTGACACCAATCGCGTAACTCAGGCCCGCGTACAGTCTCCTGCATGCGGTCATACAGGTCCACCGAAACCGCTATTACCGTGTTCGATATCAGTTGAACGTCGAGACGCTGGTCCGAGTCCAGCCCGAAATACACCTTGACGCCGTGATACTCGTCGACACCAGCCGCCGCGGCTTCCTTGATCGCCTCGAATCGATGTTGTCCGCCGATGATTTTCAGGGGATGAGCGGGATCGTACTCGGTAGCGAACTCCGTAACCAGATTGCTGAAGCTCCGGCGGTCCTTGGCGTCTTGGAGCATACGCTCAAAGGCCGCGTGGCTGGTGACAATTTCACGGTTCGCCCGATACTCTGGCTGTTCCTCCGGATCGAGCGGCACATCCGTCGTCGATTGCGGGACCAACTTACTTGCGGGAATATGACACTCGCAATATCGTGCCTTCGTCCGCGCATCCACAAAAACATGGCACACGTCCCCGGCCTCCAACGGCTGCAGAGCACCAAGAAACGCGCTGACAAGCGCATCCACGCCTGGCACGCCGGTCAGGCCAGCCGGGACGACATTCTTTATGTTGAATTTGGTTTTTCCACTCGACACAGGCTTCATATCTCCCGCAGCGCATACACGCGCTCACCCTACACCAGGCCGCCCCAATTGAAAACGGTCTCGATACTGATTTTCCATGCCAACCAATTATTTAAGCCCGATTACGGTCTTGCATGCTACCGGCCCGCTACGAACTCAGCTTTACTCTGAGCCGCCGGACGGCCAAGGCGCGAAACACCTGCCTTGGAGCAAACACCGCTGCGGCGGCGATCAAAACGGGCGGCGCAGCACTTCAAAGATTGACCGGAACCTAAATTGTTGCACGCCCGCCGCCTGGGCTTGAGCATAGGCCGCCGCGAGCGGCGCGCAGAAATTCGCCGGATTGGTGTTAACAGTCCAAAGCGGATGCACCACCATCTCGACCGTGTTTCCGCGCCGCCCCGCGGGCACACCGGCGAAGGTCACGAACTGAAACTGCGGTTGAGAGGCAAAATACGCGGCGCCCGAGGCTTGCGCCGCCTGCTGCCAATACGGAACCGTGAAATCGATGGCTGCGTTGGCATCGAGCGCAAGGCGCGCTAAATCGAGCCCGAGCCGCCAATCAAGGATGTTATGGAACGCGAGATTGCTGAAATCGCGCAGACAGTCGGGGCACGACGTCTGGCAAGTGCCCGCATGCGCCGCCGCGACCAGCGGAGCATAAAAGCCCGGATTACCCTGTCCCGTCACAAATCCAAGAAGACTCTCCGCTTCAGCCGGCACGCCGAGATGTGAGCTATATCCGGCTCCGTTTTCCAGGCTGTCGGACATGAAGATTTGGCCCTTCACCTGGCCGTTTTCCTGGATCACCCGCAGGCCCACCTTCAGCTCCCGCTCATCAATGTCCAGCCGGTCCGCTGCGGCGCGGCGCATCATGAAGCCAAGAGAATAGAGAGCAGCGCGGCCGTTTACATTGAGGGGCGAGAACGTCACCCCCGCAGGTGTATTCAGAAGTCCGAGAACCAGGACGTCGGTCGGTTTGATCGAGGCCAGCGCGCGCCGGTCTATTCCGGCGGCAACATTGATATTCGGGTTGAGCACATTGACCTGTGCCAAGGCCTCGCGCGTGACCCAGGTTTCCTGCTGATTGATCTTTTCGAAATCGAAGCATCGGCCGCCGTTATCGTTGACGACGAACACGGTTTCCGGACCCGACCAAATGCCGAAGTTCGCCCTTTGCGTAAGAGGCTGCAGCGTAGCGCCCATCTTCGGGCGTGTGGCACGCGCGGACCATTCAAAAACGCCGTCAAAGTCCCGGCTCCTGTTGAACCACGTCCTAAAACCCAGAGGCTGCGCCAACTGAATTACCTCGTAGCCGGGTTGCTGCTGGGCCGTCGCCCCGCAGACCGGGCACGCCGCCCCGGCACCTGGCTGGATATCGACGGCCTGGCAATTCCGGCAGAAACCGATGGGACGCCGCGGCCCAAGCGGATTCGGCTCCTGAATAACGCCGGGGCCTTGCGGCCGGAAATTCACGATGCCTACCGACGTGTGGATCAGACCGTCTTTGACCGTTTCCGCCCCCGGCGCAAACTGGCTTATCGCCAGATCCAGATCCCGGTCCACGATTCCTTCCTCCGGCGGCCAGTCATAACCGCCGCGCGGATGCTTGTGAAACAAGAACCGAACGCGGGTAGGAAAGCCGAACATCGGCAGCACCCCAACGTTGGCGAGACGCTCGCTCAGAGCGTCCTGCGGCAACATAGGATCATTAGCCGCGGCCGTAATCCGTCCTATGAGGGCTTGGTTGACGAAATCGATCAGGTCCTGGCGCCGCGCGGCGAGATTAGGATGCGTGAAGGCCAGCAACACGTCCGCGATATTTCCGGCCGCAGCCTGATTGTTCTGAATCCACTGCGAGACCAGTTGTTCAATCGTCGGGCCAGGCGGCCCGCCGGGTTGCGCGGGCGGAGTTGGCTGGCTCCACAGCACGGCATCACCAAACTCTCCATGGACGCTGTCACCACCTTGGCCGCCGAAGAGATTCAGAGCCTGAAACGCTTGCCGCAGGACTTCTTTCGCGAGAACACGCTTGATAATCTCGATACGCTCAACGTCGACGTAAGGCTGCGGGGGCGGGTCCGCTGTGATACGTTGGGGCCGCTGAAAGTAATAATCATCATGGCTGCGGCCACGGCAGAGAGTGAGCGCGATCGAAAGCCCGGCACCGCGGCGGCCTGCACGGCCCACGCGCTGCTGGTAGTTGAAACGCATGGGAGGCATATTCGCCATCATAACCGCGAGCAAGCCGCCGATATCGACACCCGCTTCCATCGTGGTCGTCACACTGAGCAAGTCGATCGGATCGGTACGCGGGTTCTCTGTGCCGGGCAGGATCACGTCTTGGAAAAGTCTTTGGCGTGTGCGCCCGTCAGCCTTGTTCGTTTGTCCAGTGAGCTCTTCGCAGTTCAGCCGGAACAAATCGTCGGATTCGGTCGCGAGGTAACTATAGTAGTCGGATAATCTCTGCGCCGCTACGAGCGGCTGCGGCGGGCTCAAGTGCGACAGGCAATCCGTACAAACTCCGCCGGCGGGGTGCAAGTGAACGCGCCGGCATTGCGGGCATTCGTAATATTGCTCTCCCGCTGGCGCAAGGCACAAGGCCTGGATTTGGACCACATACTCGTTTTGGTTCAGGCACCCGGCGGCGGTGAGGTAGTTCACCACGTCCGTCTCCAAGCCGACGGCGTTCAGTCCCCTAAGATTAGCAACTTCCCTGATGTAGTTCCGGACGTAGGCCGGAAGGTTCGGAGGAGAAGTGCGGTCGTGCGACGACAGCAATTTCCGCGAACCGAGAATCCGGATCACGCCGTCGGCCACCTCCCGAACATCTGGACCCGGCGCCGGAAAACGCACGCGGTCTGAAGTGGCGAACGCAATCCGCAAAGATTCGAGGCTCCGGCGGCCCGAGGCGAAGATGATGTCCATCAGCTCCATTTCGGAAGCATCAGCAATGCGCACGATGTGAGCCTGCTGTTCGGCAGAACGCTGGGCGTTGGGTATGAGGACCGGTGTCATCCCCGCCGGCCACGTGTAGAGATCCCGCCACGGACCCGTGTGATTGACCGTGTCCGTCCACAGCGCGTCCTGCGTATAGCCGCCAGGATTAATTCCCTGCCGGAGCAATTGAGACGAAACCTCAATGGCGAGCTGGGAAACTGGATGCGGGCCTTGTGTTGCCCGCAGCTCGATACGCTGGGCAGCTTGAAGGTGCGTCAACGGCGCGAAGGCCGCCGACGGCTGGTTCGCAAGCGGCCCGCGTGCCATCGTCAGCGTCATCGCCTCGGCGGGATAGGCGCCAACGAAAACCTGAGAGGCGGTCTGCTCCTCCGGCGTAGGCGCCTGCCCGTTCAGTTGTGCAACGAACGCGCGTAGTCCGGCGCCCTGGTTTTCCAAAGCGGTCGCGAGCGCCTGACGGACCGAGTCGCGGTAGTGAGCAAACCGCATCCCGGCAGACAATTTTGCGGCGTCCTGCCGGCTGTCGGAGAATACGACGAGCTTGCGTCCGCTCGGGTTCTCCGACCCGACCTCCCGCAAGAGAACATCGGACAAGACTTGGGCCAGTTTCTGGAAACCGGTCCGCTGAGTCCGCACGGGCGATCCGATATCGCGCCTCGCCCAATTCGTATCACATCTTGGGCAGCGCGACGGGTACGCGTTGCCTGCGCTGGCCCCGAGCCCTTGAGGCACGGCACCGAAAATGTCCCCGGCCGCATCATGCATTTGCGGCACGCGGTACAGATAGCCCCGCCTTGCTTGCGCATTCCACCCATGCGCAACACGGCCCTCCGCAGGAACGAAGTGAGCGGCTTGCCAAGCCCGCTGCACATTGTCCTGCCCCCATTGTGGTGTCACGGGTTGCAGAGGCGCATCGGCGGGCCAGAACACCGCGTAGGTCGCATAGTCGCGATCCAGGGCCGCCATATCTGGAGACGCCTCCAGATCGGGATGATCGGGGCTGAGATACCATTCGTTCGGGTTGTTGCCGGTAGGCCGCCGGTAGCCCCCAATAAATACCTCGCCGCAGGCTTCGCAGTAAAGGAGCTCCATGACGCGCGATCCGCACTGACACGAAAACGCAGGAGCGTAGTGGAGCTGGCCAACGGGCGCAGGCACCACCCTCCCGGCCACAGCCGCGCACTGCGGGTCTGAACAAACCCATAGGCCCTGAAGATTTCTGAAAAACAAATGCGCCCGCACTGGCAGCGGCGCAGCGTTTTGCGCCGAGCGGGCCTCGCATATCCCGCCGAGCAGGCCTTCAGCCGCAAGTTCCCTGTCGGCTTCGTGCAAAGCGGGAAACAAGGCGTTTCCGATCGCTGATGCAGATCGAGGCAGCAGAGCGGTGCCAGGGCCGCCGGTCATGCAAGATAGCCGCAGGGCGTCCGCAGCCTGAATATGTTCCAGGCTTGCCTCAAGAATATGCTCCGCTGGTGCTCCATTTGGAACCGCTGGCGCCCCAACAGCAGCGTGGAGGGCTTCCGCGTTTTGCACGGTCAATGGCGAGTTACGAAGGCTCTGCCCCAACGTCCGCAACGCTGCGCTGTGTGCGTTGACCGCTTGCAGTGCGCCGGCATCCGGTGTAACGGTGTTGCCGCCGATGACCCTGAAGCGATTGCGGTCACGGCCGAAGAATGCTTCCAGGTATTCAAGCCCCGAGGCATCACCGCTTAGTGATGCGCTCGATGCGATAATCCGCAACTGGTTCGAATCAGGTGACAGCCCCAAGCGGTCGAGGAGCACGCGGATGAGGTACGCGACTTCGGTTCCCGGTGTCCCGCGGTATGTGTGAAGTTCGTCCACCACGAGGTGAAAAAAGTGCGAGGGATCGCTTTGAAGCCATTGCCGGGTGAGATCGAAGATGGGGATTTCGATGCTGCGCATGAGCATGATGTTCAACATCGAGTAGTTCGTAATCAGGACATCCGGAGGATAGTCCTGCATATCCCAGCGTGACCACATCTCGCCGCCGTCCATCCGGGGGAAGAACCGCGCAGCGGACGATCCCGCCACACGCTGCGCTTCGATCTCCATTTGCCGGAGTTCGCGCCGCAGCTTGTCTTCTTTAGATCCGTTCCGCGCACCGGATACCGGCGTCCTGCCCGTGTACCTGCCGAAATAAAACCGGTTCCCGGCACGCCTGTTTTGCAGCCAGTTCCGGGCGTTGTCGCTGTCAAGGGCGGCGCGCATCCTGCCGAGCTGGTCTTCGACAAGCGCGTTGAGCGGGTAGAGAATCATCGCGCGGAGAGCAGGCGGGCGTACAGCGGGATTCTCGTGAGCGCGTTGCGGAATACGGGGCAGCCAGCGGTTCGTGTTGGCGTTCAAACGGCGGTTCCACCAATCCCACCTCGCGTCACGCGGTCCAGGCGCGCCCCAGCCCGCGGATTCGCGGACGAGCGCTGCAATCACGGGCAACAGAAAGCACTCAGTCTTTCCAGAACCGGTCCCCGTGGTGACGACGACATCATTGCCGTTGACGGCGGACTCCGTGAACACCTGGTCCTGGTGAACATAGGGAAATCTCGCTGCCGGAAATAACTCTAGCGAGACAAAATCAGCAAGATCGGCAATGTTGCCTGGCGTCCAGGTGCCGCCGAGCCGGGCCTGCGCGATGCTCTGGAAGGTCTGGTTTGTTGATTCATAAGCAGGCAGCGGCTCGAATAGCGGCTCACGGAAAGTGCGCCCATCTACACCGAGCAGCGCACGCCGTTCCGCAACGAGATCCGTATAGCGCAGGTCGAACGGGCTATCCAGGTAGCGCAGGAACATCTCGCGCAAGTCATTGAAGAGTGAGATCGGGTTGCTCATGCGAAATCCTGTCTTAACACCTCGGCAGCCATTCCCGCGACCTCCTCGGGAATATCACGGTAGCTCAATACCGGGCGCTTACCAGGCGCCGAAGTGAGAGCTGGCGGAAAACCCGAACATAGTATCAGCGCACGCTCCGTCAATAGTGGCGGCCGGACAATCGCTGGAAGGCTGAGCCGCCGTTCAGCGCGGTCATATTTGAGATAGCGCCGTTGGCGCCCCAGCATGACGCGGTATTTTCCGATCGCGCCTGGCAGCGTCACCGTGGTATGCCCGTCGCGGAGAAAATACTTGGGCCTTTGATAAAGCGTGAAGCGGAAGAGGCCCTGGACGCCCGGCCCGTTCGCCTCCTGAAGAGTCACGGCACGCCACTCTATGGTCCGCTTTTCAATAACGAATTTTCTTATGTTCCATTCCTTCCCAGTCGACGGCAACGGCTCACGCCGCCAGCCGCCAAAAGCGTCAACCGGCGGAATGTTTGAAAGCAGCGCTACGGGCGAATCCGGTGCGAAGAGCAGGTTTTCTCTGGACGCCAGAGCTGCGAACGGCTCCGAGGCGGCCGCCCGCACCCGGATGACGTCCGGACAATCTGGATGCGGGGTGCGCTCGAAGGATAATCCGTTTGCGGAATCCTCGATCCTCTTTAGTAGTCCCGGTGTGCGGGCGCCGCAGAGCACAGCGGTGACACCCTCCGCGTGCTGGCAGACCGCCAGGGAAGGAGGAACAACCCGCCACCCGTTTTCACATTCAGCAGCGTCGAATTCAACGTGACCCAGCCGCTCCAGATTCAGTCGGACCCGCTGATGCAGCGGAAGCAGGGCGTCTTCCGGCTCATCGCCGCTCCCGGCCAGATCGAGAGTCTCTACTGCAGCACGGAATTGCTGCCACGATCCCTCCCGGCGGGCCGAAAGCCACAGCAAGAGTTCATTGGGCGTCATCGTGAGGCCCTCCATATCGCGCGGGCAACCTTTTTATATTCGGCCCAGAGATGCTGCGCTTCCGCGCTGTCACTTTCTAGCCGCAGGCCTTTCCGTCCGGCATTCAGAATCGCATTGCTCCAACCCAGAGCACCTGCCATGCGCCTCCCGGCGGCTGAAACCGGCACACTGCCGAGCTGAATGATACGCGTCGTCTTCTTATTGCAGGTAAACGCCTGCGCCGGCAAGGCCCACACAATCTCGAAGGGGACGTATCCCTTCCAGACGGGTGCTCTCCGCGTCGAACAGCGGAAGACCTGGCCGGGCTCGGCCCCGAGCAGCAGCGTGTTCGTCATCGGCACGGTCACTGGCCTGACGGCGCCTTTCATCCGCACCATTGGTCCGCAGATGTCCGCGTGGCTGAAACGGTATGCAGGCCATTCGGTCCAATACTCCGCCGGTTCTACAATCGAGTACGTGCGCGAGTTCGGCAAGCCCTCCAACTGCACCGCATGCGGTCCTGGCTGGCCGTAGCCGTCTGCGATGAAGGCATCGCTGCGCCTTTCGGCTTCTTTTCCGTCGATGAAGATCTTGAGCGCGTCTTCCGGATTCCCGAAGAGTTTGATTTCTGGAGGGTAGCCTGCGAGCCAGTCCTGATTGCGTAGGCGGATACCGCCCTCCAAAGAAATCTCGACGTCTGGCGCGGGCTTCACGGCGTTCAGGAGATCGTTGCCCAAATCGGCCAAGACCGCTCGCGTGGGTTTCACGCCGCGCAGCGCAATCCATCCTTGCGGAACGCCCGCGTCTTCGTCCAAGCGCGTATAGCCTTTGCAACCCGCCACGCGCAGCAGTTCTTCAACACGCTCAAACATCTCTGGGGTGCATAAAACCACGTGCGGGCGGCCGGTCATCAGCCTGTTTGTCGAAACGAACCCGCTGGCATGCGGGTGCGTTGCGAGAACGTAGAGTTCACGCCCGCTCAGAAGCCAGCGCACGCGGCGGCCGTCGCCGAGACTGCCCCGCAGTTCGATTCCACGGCGCAAATACTTGCCCATGTCCTCGAATTGCAGATCCTGATACCAATCCTCCTGAGCGATGAGCCGGAGATGCGTGCCCTCCGTCTTTACCAGGACTTCATTGTCATCAACCCCGGAGCTGCGCACCGGAAGGAAAGCAATGTCGCGCAAGCCAAACCTGCTCAGCAGCAGCCGTACTCGCACATCGAGAGAAACTTCGCTTGGCGAAGCACGGTTTTCACGTGCGGGCCGCGCGGGACCTACACGGCGTGGCCGACGCGGCGCAACAGGGCGGTAAAGTGGAGCTGCGGGCTCGGCCTCCCCGTTTCCTGCTTCGCCCCCTTCCTCACTTTCCTCCAAGTCACTACCGGTCCTGGCATTTGAAGCCTCTTCCGCCTGTCCGGGCGCATCGTCCGTTGAAAACGGCAACTCGACTGTCAGGGAGATCCCTGGGATCTCTACGTCCGCAGGCTCCGAGATTTCTTCAGGCGCATCCGCAGGCGGCGCTGCATTGGTTACCAAGCCACTGCCGTTTTGATTTTCATTCGGAGGTTCACCAATTTCTGCGGCCGGAGCCATCAGGCCCTGTGTACCTGGCAATTCTGCGCGATCAATCGCATCGGCCGGCCCCGCGGGCAAAAGCAATTCGCCGCTGGGAACCACTTGAAGGTCCGCAATCATGGGCGGGTTATACTCTGCTCGGGCGTTTTCAGCGGCCTCGGACTCTAAAACAGCCCCGGCTTCGAACGGGCCTGGTGAAATGCTGCCCACATCTTTGGCCCTCGGCCCGAGTAAGATCTCCGCGTCCGGAAGAGCTGCCTGTGGTGCAACCACCGGCTGTACATCGTTGACTTCACCGGGACAAAAACCGATGCGCGGATTCGATGGAACCAAACCAGCAGATTCATCCTCCAATACAGGGTCCGCAGGACCAGGGGGCACTACTTCGGCGAGGGCGGCCTCGGGGCCGGGATCTTGGACATCCGAGGGCGGAGGTGCGGCATCCGGCCTGGGATTGCCGTATGCAAGCGATTCCGCAGGTGCGGTTTGAATGGCACCGGCCCGAGGTGGCGTTTCCGCGTGCATGCGTCCGGCGCTTGTCGGGGCTTTCCAGGGTCTCTTGACTGTCGGCTGGGGCCTATGCCGGCGCCTGATTAACCACAGGGCCAGCCCAGCGGGCGCTGCGACCGCCAAAATTATGGCCACCAGTTTCATCGGAGGCGCAATCCTCATCGTGCGGCAAAGCCATCCGGGGGACCACGACCCGGCTGCCAGGTAAAAGGTATATACACCCGTTTCTAGGCATGGAAACTCTATCAGGCTCGCTCCCCTTTGTCTGTGTTTTTTGCCCGGATCACATGCGACCCCGTTTTACGAGGCCGCTCTCCAGATTGCCAGTAAAGGCCGCTCTTCTAGCAGAGGCCTTGGCGCTCAATGCCGAGCTGCCCCGCCAGGTACGTGGTGATCTGCTCCGCCCGCTGCAAGGTGACGTGCGGGCCTTTTCCACCAGTCGTGAAGTAAGGATAGGTGCCTCGGTGAGTTTCCACAGGTGACGATCAAACACCAAGAAGAATCGTTGGGTGTCAGTTCGTGACTCGTCTCACCATCAGCCTGGCCTTCACCAAGTCCGTAAAGCGCGGTGGGACCCTTGCGGGCTGACGACCGCCCTCAAATTGGGCGTCGTGGTGAAGTGCTTGGCCTAGGGTTCAGCCAGACGAAGGCTTATGTTCAAGGCCGCAAGCGATGCACTGCTCGCGATGCGTTGGGGCCGATCGGGCAGGGCGGTTGTTGCCGCCCTGCCCGATGCGAGGCTATCGCTTCTTACCTGCTTTGTTGGCTTTTGCAGACGTCTGCAATTTCTGCTTGGTGGGCTTGACAGGTTTGCGAGCACCTTGCTCCTTCAGTTCGCGGAGAATCCGCACGCCATTGACCCTGTAATGCGTGGCTTGCTTGGCCAAGTGAGACTCGGTGGCAAGCGCAGCACCGCCGACATACGTTGGGCAATAGAGATCGGAAGCAAGCGCACACAGGACGAGGAACTTCCCGAGCGCAGCGGCTGTCATCGCTTCGAGCTTGGTGCTGGCCAGCTTCGGGTAATCCACGTAACCGCCGTAAGAGCCCTTGGTTTTCGGCAACTCCCACCGGAAGAACTTGAACATGCGGTGCTGGTTGTCGTGACCCAACTGCTCAAAATACCGGAGAGCCACAAGGTCGAGCTCATGCCGCGCCAGTTGTTCCGGTACACGCTTGAGAATGTCTTCAAGCAAGCGTCTCCGATATTCCTGTTGAATGCGGAGCGCCTCCGCCTGCTTCTTTCGTTCGGCCTTCTCTTGGGGAGTCAGGCCGACCGAGTGCGGAGCGTGCGTCTGGCACTTTGGGTTCGTGCAAACGAAGAGCTTTCGGCCCGCCTGCTTGCCTTCCACCATGATCGCGGCCGTGGTGGTCGGGCACTCCCCAGCAGCCTTGGCCTCGTGATAATCAGACCGGTAGGTCACGCCGGGCTGAGCCTTGTGCCCGTAGAATGGGTAGGAATCGGACACCCGCGCCGGCTTCTCTCCGGCATCCTCGGCCTGCTTGACCCGAATCTGGACGAGTGCGCTGACCTTCCGGCTGAAACACTCCCGGTCGGTACACACGTCCTTGCGGGGAATCGAATCGGCAAAGAGCAACGGGTTGGCACCGGACCGCTTGGGGCAGGTGGAACACGGACCCGCCGTGGCCACCAAACCGGTGTCGTTCACGTCAAACGGCGCGTTGGCCAAACTCAGGTGAACTTCCCGCTGAATCCAATCCCGGAGATCGCGGACACCGAGCGGGCGCGGGTCCTTCTCCTTGAGAATGGCGTTGGTCGTGTTATGGCCAGGGAAGCACTCGCGCAGCGCACGCTCCTGGTCGGCGGATTGAAGCCGGGCGATCTCGATGGCATGACCCGCCGTCAGCTTGCCCTCGTAGAACGCCTTCTGAACTGATGGAGTAAGCTCGGCTAATTTCAACCGCTGATATATGAAGCTGACCGATCTCCCCACTTTGGCCGCGATGGTCTCCACCGTATAGAGGTTCGGGTCCTGCTGCATCAAAGCCTTGAATCCGTTGGCCTGATCGAGTTCGTGCACATCCTCGCGTTGGAGGTTCTCAATCACCGCGAATTCCAGGGCCTCGGCATCACTGAGGGTCACAATGCGAGCGGGGATGGTGCCTTTGCCGGCGATCTTCGAGGCTCGCCAGCGGCGCTCTCCGCAGACGATCTGAAAATCGTTCCCGGTCACAGGGCGAACGAGAATGGGCTGCAAGACGCCATGAGTGGCGATGTTGGCGGCCAATTCTGCCAAGGCCGCGTCGTCAATCCGGCGCCTGGGGTTAGCTTTTGAAGGTTTGATGCTGCTGAGGCTGACTTCCTGAATCAGGGGCCTCTCAGCGTCCTGGGGTTTCGCGGTTGTGACTACTACTGCGGTGCTCATAGTGCTGCGTTCTCCTTTCGATTGGGTTTAGTATTCTTCCGGCAAAAGTACGGTTGTGGCGGAGCGGTCGGCTTCGGTGATAATCCAGAGCGTCTCGCCCGCCGTTGTGCGGTAACTGCTCAAGAGCCTGAATCCGTGGGCTACGCTGTAGTCGTTCTCGGCGATATCGTGAGCGTCCAGCGCTCCCCAATCGCCGCAAAGGTGGCGGCGTAAGAACTCGGTCGGCGGCTGATTGGCTCGCCCAAGGGCTGCAAGAGCGCCTGGTGTGGCCACGATCTGACCGAGGGGAAATAGCGGTTGGAGTGCGCTCGGGGCAACGGCCGGTGACAGCCTATGGGACGGAGCGCCGTCGAGGGTGTTCTCGGTGATGTCAGATCGCCAGAGCAAACCTCGCGCCTTCCGTATAGCGTAGGCCTCGGGGCTTGTCTGACCAAACTTGCAAGCCGGGCAAACCGGCCAGTCCTGAGCCACGCTCACCGCGTGGCCGCAAATCAGGCACCGTTGAGGATTGTCTCGGTCAGCACGCTCTGCGTTGGTCACGGCTAGCTGGCCTCGTGGCTGGCATTGATTTCGTTACGGCCTGCGCGGAGAATCTGGTCGGCGGCGTGGAAGATGCGCTGAGCGGACCGCTCGCTGATCGCTTGACCCTGCCCCCAAGACTGGATGTAGCCTCGGCTGAACTCCGCCCCTGGCAAACCAAGCGACTCACAACAAAGCAGGGCCACGGCCTCGGCTTCGACCTCGCGGATGTCGCGGGGTGTGGCTTCGGAATCGGGAAAGTCGCCGTCGCCGGTGTGCCCTAAGCAGACGTGCGCCAGTTCATGAAAGAGGGTCTTGAAGGGCTGCGCCGCAATCGGGCTGACTGCGACCTTCCGGCCGCGCTTCGCGTAACCCTGAGTGTTGCCGTCCAGGCCTTCGAACTGCTCACGCTGGATGTTCAAGGCTGCAAGCGCGGTCTTTTCGCTCCATTCCGGAAGTGCGGTCGGCTGATATTCCGCGCCTTCCGTCTGCGTCAGAACGAACCATACTGATAACGCGTGTAGGGACAGCCGGGGCTAAGTTGCTGTCATGAATGGCCCGGTGTACGTGGATTTGTCATATAGTCCCAACTTGCGAGAGAGCAGTCGGAAGGTGGAACGCGTGCGCTGTTCTCTCGGTCGGGTTCGAGCTCGGCGTAAGGAGCCCGGAGGGCGACTGGAGCCGAGCTTGAACCCGACCGGCGGCGCGTGCCGGGAAGGGGGCCCCGTGGCCAAAGGTTACCGACTCATCTCCGGCGGGGACAACGCATGTCCTTACATGGTTATCGGAGGGACAGGCGTTCCCGATGCGCCGTTGAGCCTCTTTGCCAGGGAGCTACAACATTCCTTGTCGCCGGCTTCCATTCGCGTCTACGTGCGGGAAGTCCTGGTCCTTGCCAACTGGGCCTCAGCCGATCCGGTGAGCCTCCGAAGCCAATGGCACCTGCTTGCTCCTCCCGCGCAGGTGCGTCATCTCATCCGCGAGTACCTAACTGCTGGTGCCGATTGCAAGGTGATCGTACGCCCGGACACGGCTGGGCTGATGATCACCCATGTAGAACGTGGGAGCGGTACCCGAGTAAACGTGCGCACCTTGCTGGCGGCACTGAAACGCTTCTACGAAGTGCTCATCGCGCACGGTCTTTATCCGCACCCGAACCCATTGGTGCAGGAAGAGGCTGCGGCGATTCACGAAAGAGTTCGCCGCGCCTATCGCGAAGCGGTGCGTTCGGCGGAAGGCCGCTTTCCAATGCCGGCCGTTAGCGGAGTTGACCCGCCGTTTGACCGGCTCCGGTTTTCCCAAAACTACTTCCGCTCCATCCGCCACGAATGGGTTCCCCAGACGATCGACGACCCTGATTTCCCCAACCTTATCTATGCTGCCGGGAAAGATTTCGGATGGAAGCTCCGGGAACTCTGCGTCGCCCGAACTCTGTTTGAATCCGGGGCTAGGATTTCGGAGGTCTGCAGCTTGTCGGCCGCAGATTGGTCGGTGAGCCGATTCATGACCCGGTTCGCTTCCTCGGATAAAGGCAGCCACGGCCGGCGAACCAAGTTTCTGATGGTCTCTGCACCGACCGCAAAGATGTATCGCATGTACTTCAATGAGTGGCGGGCTGTTACGCCGACGATCACTCCAAAGATTGAGTCCATCGGTCAACTGGAAGCGTTGCTGAAGAGCGATTCGCAGGAGCTCCAGAGAGTCCCGATTTTCCTCACCCGCCGAGGAACGGCTATGTCGGCCCAGCTGTTCCGGGACCACTACTGGCGGCCAGCTCTCCGGAAGGCGGGAATCGATGCCGATCCGCACTCCGCTCGGCACTGGTTTGTCACCAACGCCCTGAGAAACATCGAGGCCCAGTGCCACGACGAGGGCGAATTGCAGCGCCGTAAGTCCGAGTTAGTGCAGTACATGGGCTGGCGCTCCGGAGAACAGACCATGCGAGTGTATGAGCACCTGCAAAGGCGTGAGCGTTTTTGCGTTCAATTGAGCAACATTCACCGCCAGATGGAACAGCGAGAGCGGAAGTATCTCAATTCCGTTTCGTCGGCGGCTGCGCCGGCCCCCCAACTGCAAGCAGGACGTGATCTCGCTTTTCTGCTAGGAGAGGATAATGATGACGTCACAGCAAGCCCGCGCACGCCTGCTCGATAAGATCGGTCCGGAATGGCCGAGGTGCAAGGCGGTTCCAACGAAACTAATGGTGGCGCTCTGTGAAGCGGTTTGGCGGGAAGGCGGGAGCCCGACAATTGCGCGGACGTCCTCCCTGTTAGGTGTGAGTTACCGGGCGGTACAACCGGGAGTCATGGCTTGGCACCGGCGATTAGATACCTCTCCGTTCGTTTTGCAAACCCGGGCCTCGCAACAGCAGAACCTGGATTACTTGATTAAGATCGTCTCGCCGGCAGTCGCCAGCGCCCCCCGTACGTGCCTGGATCCCCTTCATCCCGGCCGGTGGGCGGTTCCCAGTGGCAAGATTCTGGCCTATCTGGCCCAGGTCCGCGACCGGTCGATACGAGATACCGTAACCCTCGTGGCGCTGATCGAAGCCGACGGGGCTGAGAGGTCTTTCTACGGCTGTATCACCGGTTTCGCCAGCAGCATGCGTCGTCTGATGTTGGAAACCTCTATACCTGAAGTCGCCGCCGTGGATCCCTACGATTTGTTTGCGCGACTGTACCGACGCGAGATTGGGCGAGGGTTCACCGACCACTATCGCGTTCGAACGCTGAAGCTGTGGAACCAAGTAAGCCACACTTTCCAGGGATACGCCGCCAAACTCTCCGCCGAGGACGCCAGCCGAATGACACCGTTCTTCATTCGTCCCATCATGGACCGCCACAAGCTCCAGGACGTGTCCCTCTGGAAGTCAGTGCGCGAAGGCCAGCGAGCAAGAGTGAAGGCCAAGACCGATGTCATCCACTCACGCTTTCATCAGATCAGGCACATCGCCAGCCTAAGGCTGAATCAGGCCATGCGGCTCAAACAAGCCACTGACGAGGCCATTCGCCACGTGACCCTGAAGGGGCTGCGGTTGCCTCATTCCTTTAGTTATGACGAATGCACAACGACCGGAACCGGCCGGCAGGTGAAACAGCGCATCCGTTTGTGCTTGTGGGATAGTAAGTCGATTTTCGATCAGGTGTGGAATTTCTGGCCGGCACGAGATTCCACGTCGAAGCGGGCCCGAGACCGGCGCGAGATTCGGACCGCGCCCGAAAACTGTGCCTACGAAGTGGAGTTTCAGGGTATCGACAGCCTCGAACCGGGTATCGACGCTGAGCCGTTTTGGTTCCTGGAGTTTTATCAGAATCACATGTTCACCACGGCGGCCGATCCCGCCGTCGTCCGGATGCAGCGTGCCTTTAACCGCCGCTGGGGATATGCCCGCTCAGGCCCCTGGTGCTCGAGAGGCCTGACGGGCTCCGCATCTTCTCCGAACGCCCGGGATTTGACCTGGCTCCAGCGCAATCACGAGATGCTGTTTCTTCCGGTCACCAGCATTCTGGCGTCGTGCTTCTTTGGGGACCTTCTTGTCGAAGTCCAGACAAAAACGGGTGCGCGGCTCGGCGAAGTACAGCAGATTGCCCAAAACCCCGAATGTATCAAACAGCTCGTCACCGTTGGTCCCAAGGCAGAGACGCGATGGCTGCTCAGGATGGTTCCCAAAGGGCGTAAGCAACGCGCGGACTATTTTATCGACAACAAGACGAAGGATTTGCTGATGGAGGTGCTTGCGTTCCAGCGTGCGTGTTGCCAGGCGAAAAAGTTGCCTATTGTCCCCCTCGAGCCCCAAAAAGCGCGGCCCGATCGCTACGTCCTGCAATGGAAGGAACGCGGCCTGGCGCACGGCGACTTGAATGATGCGTTGCGCTTTTTGCTTCACGGATGTATCACTGCTGCCGACGGGACGGGAATTCACCTTACCTCACATCTTTTGAGACATGCATTTGCGACGGAGATGGCAACTCTGAAGGTCCCCATTGAAGTTCTGGCCGCTCTTCTTCATCAGCGTGATCCCTCAGTGACGCGCTATTACTCACAGCCAACTCGGACGCAGGTGATGGATGCCGCGGAGATGATTTTTGTGGATCGAATCGATGTGGCGGCGGAGGCCCTGAGAAATCCGGACGAGATCGGACGGATGTTGCGGGAGGCGGAAGGAAAAATCGGCGCCTTGACCGAGGTCATTGGAGGCACCTGTGTGATCTCAAACTTCTGTCCGGCCAAGTTCGCCTGCATCGGTTGCGCCGGCAATGCGCCCGATCCGGCCAAGCGTTACCAGATCGAACGCAAGAAGGCATGGGCCGGACAGCAGGAACAGTGGGCAATCAAAGAGAGATTGCCCGCCGAGCAGCGGCAGATGAAACAACTGCAAGCCGACTGCGATCTGATGCTGACGGAGATGGATCTAATCGAGATCGCTAACGCGGATCGGAACCAGGTGATTTCTGTTGACCACGGAGGGAGCCATGGCAGCTCAGACCCTGAGTCGCAAAAGGAAAACCCCGGAGTGGCTTCGGCCACTGTGGGAAAGTAGAAATGCTGAAACGGATTCACGCATCTCTGCCGCCTTGGAGAACTTGCTGAAACAGAATCAGCCGACAACGCTGGCGCGCATTCAGCAGGCCATCCTAGCCCAGTCGGGCGTCAGGATTTCATTGTCCACTATCCAGCGAAGCGAGGCCTATCGACACCAGCGGCGACGCACGGTGCCCGGCCGACCGGCACCAGCATTGGAGGCTGTTCTGCAGGATCTCGCGCCACAAGATCGAAAGCGCCTGCTAGCAAAGGCCTCCCGCTTGCGTCGCGACAATAAAGAAACCCTGATCTCAAGGGTTTTGATCCTGGAAGGGGCTATATCACGTCAAGCGGATGTGGAGAGAGCCCTCCAACAGGAGGTCCTTCGTCTTCAACTTGAACCGATACACCAACACGTCACCGGCCCAAGGCCCCAGCGGGTTGAAATCCTCTCTGGAGCCTCGGGTCTCCCGTGACATGCTGATGCTGACGCTTTACTCGTTTTTCTCCGGCGGGGCTACAGCCGGGCGCCCGGCACGGAGAATCTGGTCAGCAGCGTGAAAGATGCGCTGGGCGGACCGCTCGCTGATCGCCTGTCCTCGTCCCCAGGACTGGATATAACCGCGCCCGAACTGTGCACCTGGCAAGCCCAGCGATTCGCAGCAGAGCAGGGCTACGGCCTCGGCCTCCACTTCCGCCACCGTGCGCGGCGTCTGATCGGTGTCAGACATGTCGCCCTGATCACAGTGAAGCAGCGCATGGGCAATTTCATGGAAAAGGGTCTTGTGAGGGAGGGCGGCAACGGGACTGACTGCGATCTTCCGGCCTCGCCTTGCATATCCCTGGGTGTTGCCATCCATTGATTCGAATTCCTCACGCTCGATCTTCAGCGTCGAAAGTGCGATCTGTTCGCTCCACTCGGGAAGGCTCGCAGGTTCGTAATCTTTGCCCTCCGTTTGGGCCAAGGTGAACCAGAGAGGTCGCAGGGTGAAATGTGTGAACGCGAATTGCTCCTCCTGCTCAGCACCGTCTTCCCCTTTAATTGTCTTGGTTCGCTTACAGGTCAGGGGCATGCACAGGGTCAAGGCCTTCTCTCCCTTCCTCACATGCCGGCCTAATTCCTTCCACTTCGGCCATGTTGCCAGGGGACCAGGTTGCAAGCCTCTGGCAAAACACTGAAAAAGGGCCAGCATCTGATTGCCAACTGAATACGAATGGAACCGGGTGTAAGCCTCGTGGATGAAACCAGGCTTGGTGACGGCTTCCTGCAGCAAAGCTGCCCAGGAGACCATCGGTTTTCTCTCAGCGCTCCTTCGCGCCTCTCCTGTGAAGGCCTGCTGGCCTGTGGCGGCCGTGTCGGTTGGCTCTTCTGCTGTCCGACGGATATTGATTTCCTCGGTCATGTTTCTATCTCTCTTTCTGCCGCCGCTTCTTGCGGGGCACCCGAGGGCGACTGGAAACCTGCTCGCAAGGTCAAGGGCTGCTTTTTTGGAGGGACCGGAACGGAGGAACCAAAACCCGGAGGGCGGCGAAGCCGAAGCAGAAGCCCGCTGTGCCGCTAGCGCGCAGGCGGTTCTTCCAGCTCGCCGTGCCCGCAAGAAGCAAAGGTGGAAAGGAGGTGACCGGGGAAGTCGCTCAGATCAGACAGCAAGAGGGACGATGCCGTCCCCGAAGCAGCGGCGCTCACTGCTTCGTGTCCTTTCGGCGGTTAACCGCGAAAATTCGAGATCGTCGCCAGTGCCAGTCGCAGAGAAATTTGCTTGGGCCGGCAGACGATGACAGTTGGCGGTGGCCTTGGCTGTTGGCGAGTCTGATCAGTTCACCACGAGCGTCAGGGCCACGTTGGCCGTCAGCCCGGAGTCGGTGGCGGCCACCGTGAGCGAGTAGGTGCCGGCAGGCGTTCCGGTCACTCGAGGCTGTAAGGTTGTTCCGCCGCCGCTGCTGCCGCACCCTGCCCACAGCGCGACAAGCAGCAGCGCTGCGCCAAGCGGTACCCAGAGAAGCGCCCGCCTCGGCACAGCTGAGCGGCGCCACGTCCAGACGGACATCGCAAGCGTGATCAGCAGAGTGAGGAGCAACCACACTCCTCGTGACCGAGGTCCGGGCAAACGATGGCGGCCGGCCGGCGGACTCGTCGAGCGCGCCGTGGTGGTCACACCCACGGTAATGAGAGTCGCGTCCGACGCGGCCAGTGTCACCGCGCTGGGCGACAGCGAGCAGGCAGCGGCCGCCGGCGCTCCCGTGCAAGTGAGGGTGACCGTGCCGGAGAATCCGTCCTCCGACGCCAGGCTTAGCGTGTAGCTGGCCGTCTGGCCGGCCGTGACGCTTGCCGACATGGTGCGGGCCGAGAGCACAAAGTCCTCCCCCGTGCCTGACAGCGCCACGGTCTGCGGGCTGCCCGAAGCGTTATCCGCGATGCTCAAGCTCCCCGTCCGGTTCCCTGCCAGCAGGGGTTTGAACACTACGGCGATCGCGCAGCTTGCCCCCGCCGCGATCGTTCCCGCGCAATGTCCCGGAGTCGCAGCATAGTCTCCGCTCGTAGTGACCGAGGTGATGGTTAGCGGCCCACTGCCGGTGTTCGTAAGCGTGACAGACTGCGCCGCGCTCGACGTGTTCACGACCTGGCCGGCAAAGGTGAGGCTACCGGTGGAGAGACTCACGGAGGGCGCGGTGCCCGTGCCTGAGAGATTAACGGTTGACTGGCCCCGCTCGGAGTCGTTGATGGTCAACATGCCTGTTCGCGGGCCGGTCTGGGTGGGCCGGAAGATAACCAGAATCTTGCAGCTTCCCTGCGGCGGCAGCGATGTGCAGGGCACGGTGGTCTCGAAGTCTCCGGTGGCCGTCACGCTCGTGAGAGAGATCTCGGTGTTGCCTTGATTCGTGAGAGTGACGAACTGCCCCGCGCTGGTGGTGCCGACGTTCTGGCCCGCGAAGGTAAGGCTGGTGGGTGCCAGGCCCACCTCCCTACCCTCGCCGGTCAGTTGCACGATCTGGGGACTGCCCGAAGCGGTGTCGTTGATGGTGATGCTCCCAGCTCTTGTCCCAACTGCAGTGGGAGTGAAGGTGATGCTGATTGTGCAGTTCGCTCCCGAAGCCAGGGAATTGCCACAGGTATTGGTCTCGGCAAAATCGCCGCTGGCGGCGATGCTGGTGATGCTAGCAGGCGTGCTGCCGAGGTTGGTGAGCGTAACGGACTGCTTCGCGCTGGTGGTCCCAACGAGCAGGCCCCCGAAATCGAACGTGTTCTCCGTAAGAACAATGCTGGATAGCGCTGGTGAAACCTGAACTTCGTCGAGGAAGCCCTGGAAGCTGTACCCGCTCCGGCCTGCTATCGCCCAGCCGACATTGGTCGGCAAATTGGGCGAGCTGTCAGTTGCGGTCGCCATCAATTCCCCGTTCTCGAGTACGAAGTATTCGTTTCCGAGCCTCGTGATGTTGAGGTGGGTCCATGTGTCAGCGGGCACGGGCACGCCTGAACCCACTTCGCCGACGAGCGGGTGCAAGTTCCCGTCGGGATCACGGTAGTCAAGAGCCAGGGTGCCATTGCTGTTCAGTGCGAGGTTGAATCTGTTTGTGTCGGAACTGCCCAGCCTGGTCCACAAGACCTCCTGGTACTGTTCCATGGGTGACTTCAGCCAGAAGTCGAGGCTCACGTCCAGCCCCTGCTGGTTGAAGGGGAAGGTCTTGTCGAACGTGACCGCGTCGCTGTAGCCGCCGTTGAACTGCAAGCTCACGGAGTTCGGGATTCCGACCGGAGGAACGTCGCTTGAGTAGGTCGGGGCACCGACTGGAGTGCCGTTATTCTGATACGGAGACGAATCCAGAATGGAGCCGCTGCCGGACGCCACCTGCCCGGGCGTGCCGTTCTCGAATCGGTAGTAGCCGAAGCTTAGTGTATTCTGGGCCGCCGTGATCCCCTGGCCCGTCAAGGTGACCGACTGCGGGCTGTCCGGTGCGGTGTCGGTGATCGTCACACTCCCAGTCCGCGTTCCGGCTTGCGTGGGAGTGAAGGTAACGCTCACCGTGCAGCTTGCGCCGCTCGCAAGCGAGTTCCCGCAGGTGTTCGTCTGGGCGAAGTCGCCGCTCGCGGCGATGCCGGTAATGTCTATGGTGGCTGTGCCTGGGTTAATCAAGGTGACCGCTTGAGGCGCGCTACGGGTCTGCATCACCTGGTTCGCAAAGCTCAGGCTGGTTGGGAAGACTGTAGCCGCCGACGTTGGCCCGGTAATTGTGACTGAAAGTCCGGTATTTTGAAGCCCTCCGCCTGGGCCCACGGAAAACACCAGCGTATTGCCGGCTTTCAAGCTGACGGCGGTGTTGAATGGCACGAGTTGACCAACGGTAGTAACGCTGGAGCTGAAAAGAACCTGGCCGTTTGTCACGACACCCACGACGGTGCCAATGTAGTATTGAGCACCCCGAAATTCACTCGATACCGAATACAAGCCATCGGCCGGAGCGGTGAAGACAAGATCGGAATACTGCCCTCCAACCCCCGCCACGAGCACGAACTCGTTGGCCAGAAAACTGATGTTGCCGTCGTCGAAGGCAGATCCGTCGTTGAAGTCCGCTGCAGGTGATTCGAGAATGTTAACCGACGATGACAACCACAGCTGTCCGATCCCATCGAGGTTAGGCTCCACGGTTTGATCGTAGAGCGTGACTGGGCCGGTAAATCCGTTCGAATAGCCGTAAGACCATACGCCGTTGGGGTTACTGTGACTGGTCCACCCCTGTTCGAAGTCGGCGGCTGCATCATAGGTCTGGGCCGTAGTACCCTGGCCGGTCAAGAGAATCGATTGCGGGCTGTTCGCAGCGTTGTCGGTGATCGTCACACTTCCGGTCCGGGTTCCTGCTTGCGTGGGGGTGAAGGTGACGTTCACGCTGCAGCTTGCGCCACTCGCGAGCGAGTTCCCGCAGGTGTTTGTCTCAGCGAAGTCGCCGCTCGAGACGATGCTGGTGATGTTTAGGCTGGCTGTGCCGGTGTTGGTCAGGATCACTGCTTGGGGCGCGCTGGTGGTCTCGACCACCTGATCCGGGAAGGTCAGGCTGGTGGTGGACAAGGTCGCACTCACGCCGGAGACGATCCCTAGACCTGTGAGGCTGACGGTCTGCGGGCTTCCGGCTGCATCGTCGGTGATCGTGATCGCGCCACTACGTGTACCTGTCGCGGTGGGCGTGAACGTCACGCTGATCGTGCAGCTTGCCCCGGCGGCAACCGTCGAGCCACAGGTATTCGTCTGGGCGAAATCCCCGCTGGCGGCAATGTTGGTGATGTTGAGAGAACCGTTGCCAGTGTTGGTCAGGGTCACAGTCTGGGGGCTGCTGGTGGTGGTAGAGACCTGTTGCTCTCCGAAGCTGAGACTTGACGGGGAAAGCGTAACCCCACTTTGAACCTGCAGCAGAATGGAAACGGTGCCGTCACTGTTGGAGACCGCCAAGTCCAACCTTCCGTCTCCGTTGAAGTCGCCGATGGCCACCGACCCAGGCTCACTTCCAGTAGAGGGGTGTGTCGCGACGCTAAAGTTCCCTAGGCCGTCCCCCAGCATGACATAAACAGCATCCGCATCGGAAACTGCCACGTCCAGCTTGCCGTCTCCGTTGAAATCGCCAAGCGGCACCGAGCTCGGCCCGTTCCCCGCAGGTACTCCGGAGACGGTGAAACGTCCTGTGCCATCCCCCATCAAGACGGTAAGCGAATTTCCCATCGAGTTGGCAACGGCCAAGTCCAGTACGCCGTCTCCATTGAAGTCGCCGGCCGTCACTGCCGCGGGGAAAATGCCGAGACCATCTTGAGTTGACTGCGACGAACCCAACGTGAAGCCGCCCCTGCCGTCGCCTAGAAGGATGTCGAGTGACCCGGCGCCCACGGGATAGTCCCCAGTAAAGTTGACGACCGCAAGGTCCAGATACCCGTCGCCGTTGAAGTCACCCACGGCAACCCAATCCGGGTTAATGTCTGTAGCTGGAGACGAAACCAGGGTGAAGTTACCAGAGCCGTCACCCAATAGGGTGGAAACCGAGCCTGGTCCTGTATTGGGGCAAGACGGGTCATTGCCGCACCAGTTGGTGACCGCCAAGTCCAGCTTGCCGTCCTCATTGAAATCGCCCACCGCGATCGATACAGGCATCACGCCCACCGCCGGAGACGAGGCCAGAGTAAAATTGCCCGTGCCGTCACCTAGGAAAACAGAGGTCGTATTATCGAAAAAGTTGATGACCGCGAGGTCGAGCTTACCGTCGCCGTCGAAGTCTCCCACCGCTACTCCAAGGGGGCTGCTTCCTGTAGCCAGTGTTGAGGCCATAGTAAAGCTGCCCGTTCCATCCCCCAAGAAGATAGAGACTGTATCGTCACCCTGGCTCACCACCGCCAAGTCTAGCTTACCGTCGCCATTGAAATCGCCCGCCGCGACCGCCGTAGGGTTAGCGCCTGTGGCCATAGACGAGGCCAGGACGAAAGCGACAGAAGAAGTACGGCTGGTGACCGAGAAGAACGCCACATTCGACCTGCCACCGTTAGGGGCGGGATTCACCACCGTCACCGAGGCCGTTTTCGGCGCGGCGATGTCTGCAGCCGGGATGGTCGCCGTCAATTGCGACCCACTGACGAAATGCGTCGCGAGCGGGCTGCCGTTCCAATCCACCACCGCACCGGACACGAAGCCGGTGCCGTTCACGGTCAGTGTGAACTCCGGCCCGCCGGGCGCGGCTGCGTCAGGCACCAAGGGCAGATTCACGAACGGAACCGGGTTCTGGGCCAGTGCCACCGAACTGAACACGGCCCAAAAGGCGAAGACGGCAGCTCCGCGAAGGGCTTGGCCGAGCAGTCTCAGTCTTCTTGGTCTCATGACGCACCTCTTGCGCGGTGGCTGGAGATGGGGCTCGTAGGACGGACGGCGGGCCGGGATCGACACCACCACGTATGAGCTAAGTCAATCAATCCTGCGATGGCGAGTCAGTGACGGGCTTCACCGAAGCGTGTGACGGGCCCTCGGAGCGCAGAGGCAATTCGAAACAACAATTGAGCCCGCGGTGATACAAATAGGAATTTGGCACGCAGTGGAGGCACGAACCTCGAGGATCTGAGACAGATAATAACGAGCGTCACCAAAGCAGACGTCGGGACTGTAGAAGGTTGCCGAGTCTTCATACCGCTCCAGCAGCTCACGAACTCGGTGGCCCAACACAGCCCGCATCAGGACGTTGGCGTCCAGCACCAAACCTCTTCACGGGTTCATTTACGCCTGCCGGCACGCCAGCGCTTGAAATCGGCAATCATTTCATCTTCGGTGAGACCTTCGGCAGCCAGCATCTCTTGGAGTCGGGCTGCCGCCTGCCTTAGCGCAGACCGCTCCGCTTCTGAGCGCTTGCGCCGGGCCGGAAGATAATAGCCGACGGTGTCACCGTGCCGCGTGATGGCAAGAGGTTTGTCGCTTTCCAATAAATAGCTGGCGAGCCTCTCACGAAACTCGCGAATGCCGACTCTGATGGTTTCCATTTGTGTTCACATGTGTACGCATTCTAAAGGAGGCTGAGATCCCAGTCAACTACCAATGGAGTGAAGGCGCCGAGCGAAAGGCGGGGATTAGCCTTGCTATGCGGTTTTCTCACATATCTTTCCTTTGAGCTTTCAATGAGTTTGGTACGCTTCTTGCTCTTTGGTGGTAACACTGGGCCTTATAGGTGAAATGCGTGAAGGCGAACTCCTCGGGCAGTTCGGTTCCGTCCTCGGCGGTCACGGTCTTGGTGCGCTTGCACGTGATCGGCATGCACAGCGTCAGGGCCTTCTCGCCCTTCTTCACGTGCCGGCGCAATTCCTTCCACTTCGGGAACGTTGCAAGCGGTCCGGGCTGGATGCCGCGCTCAAAGCACTGGAAGAGCGCCAAAAGCTGATTTCCGAGCGAGTAGGAATGAAAGCGGCTGTAAGCCTCATGAATGTAGCCGGGCTTGGTGACGGCCTCTTGCAACAAAGCCGCCCAAGAAACCATCGGTTTTCTCTCAGCGCCATAGCGCGCGCCGCCTGTGATGCCTTGCTGGCTCGAAGGAACCGCGCTCGTCACTTCCGCTGTCGCCTGCCGGATTGTGATTTCCTCGGTCACGTCTCTTCTCCTTTTCTGCCCCGCTTCTCGCGGGGCACCCGAGTGCGAGTGGGGCCTGCTCGCAAGGCCAAGGGGTGCTTTTTGCGGGGGAGCCAAGAAACTCTCTGCTTTGTCGTTTTGTTTCTTGGGGGGACCGCAAACCCGGGAGGGCGGCGAAGCCGAAGCAGAACCCCGCCGTGCCGCTAGCGCGCAGGAGCACTCCCCAGCTCGCCGTGCCCGCGAGAATACGGGACTGAAAAGGGATTGACCGGAATCGGAGATGGCACCGAAAGCCAAACGAAGCGGGTATATGCTCTCGGCGTGACGAGTAAGAGTCGGCTACAGATTGGCTGCTCGGTTGATGGAGGGCGCATTCGCGATGAGGGTCAAGACTCGATTCGATTCTATCTTGTACTCCTCGTTCTTATCTTGCCCGCGGCGCCCGTGACCGGCGACTTTGACACAGCCGCGCGGCAGCCTTCAAGAGAGGCAACAACGGTCTGGCCGGGGGGCAGGGCTTTGGCGGAAAAGGGAGCCAGGAAGCGAACGTGACTTGAGTACAATGTACGCCGCCCAGGGCAACAGCAACCCTTCAGTAATTGTTAAAGGGGATCTTCCGATGAGCGTGCTCTGCGGCTTACGGCAGGCCGTCCAGATACGCCGCGAAGAGCTTGTGCCGTAAGCCCGGCGCGAAAGACGTGGCGCTCATGGGTACATAAATCACACTTATGAAAGAGTAGTGCTAATGAGCCGCTGATGACCTGCATCTTTGAACCCCTTCCATAAATTGAACATTGACCATTGCGTCAAAACGCCCGGATTCATAATTCGATACCCATACTTCGTGAAAAGGCCGGACGTCGGCTTGGTTCAAATTGGCCTCGTTTTCGTACACGACCCTTCCCTTAAGTTCGCCGCCAGCCAGCTCAAAGCTCGCAGTCCACGTTCGTCTTTTTGTACCGTCCGGAGCGACCCAGACTCGCTTTGACTCATACACACCAGGTCGGGATTGAGTGAGTGCGGTGCCCAACGTTGCACTGACCGTCCCGGAATCGCACGGGAATCCGCTAGTAGTATAAGCCGCGGTGTAAGTTCCGTCAGAATTTCGTCCAAACCCAACATACTCGACACCAGCGCTGTCGTGCACCTCCGGTGCTGGCGGAGAGAAGGGGACGGCGGGATGTAGGGAATACCCGCCGACAGATTCGAGGTGGCGGGTGTACTTGAGATCCCAAGCCCCTTCCAGTTCCGTTTTGACTGCAGCAGCTGCTTGGCCAGACGCATCGCGTAATGTCGATGAGCCGGCAGACGTCCCGCGACGTGTGCTGTCCGGCCTGTCAGAGGAACCTGGTAGGTGTGTACCGGAATATGCGCCCTGACCTGCAGTTGGTTCACCATCGGGCACGGCCTTTTGGGCAGCTTGCTGAAGAGGAGCTGTCAGAGCTTCGGCCGATGGCTGACTCTTGCTGCTATTTCCAGGTTGGCTATTCTGCGAGAATGAGGGTGGGAAGTTACGCGGTATGCCGAAGGCTGGAATGTAGCTTCCGTCTGCGTACTTGTTGCACCAGAATTCGTCGGCTCTAGCCTGCCACAGGCGCTCGATAGCGTGAGCATGCGCTTGGTCCGCGAAGCATCCCTGCTCGTGTGCCACTTTCAGCGTGAATTCATCCCGAAGATCGGCCTCGAAAGGGACACACTCGGACCCCCTTGGCGGATCAAGCGAGCCGTATTCGGTGACGCCGTTAGCAAACTCCTTGTCGGCAGTGACACATCTTTGAATAGCCTCAACGAAGTCCGGGTTAATGCCGGGAACTCCGTCAAGGCTGAGGTCCTGGTTTGGATCGACGATGGCGATCCCCCTTGCTACGGCCGCCGCGGCTTTCGGATTCGCCTTGAGGTCGTCGGAAATCTTACGCATCAGGTCTTGCTTGCTGATGTGTTGCTCGTCCAGCCAGTGGAGAAATGCCTGATGCTCCTCCGTCGGATCACCATGGAGCTGTGCATAGATTCTCTGCCATTGCGCCAGAGTCGGCGGATCGGAGCCCTGTAGGCGAAGCAGCTCTTGAAACAGCTCGTCACGAGTCGCAATCATCTGAGCTTGGTCGCGGAGCACGATATAGGTCTCGGCAACATCGGCCGCGAGGTCGATTTTCGCGACGCCACTAGGAAGGACCTCTCCGTGGGATAGGCCTTTGATACTGTTCTCGAAGAACCCGACCATCTCCTCCAGAGCGGTGGACAATGCCAATTGATAGTCGCCGCTCGCAAGCTCTTGCGCCAGATCAGCGTGCTGGTCCAGTTTCAACAGCTGCGCAAGTGCGCCGCTCCCCTGTGGCAGCAGAATGTCAGATACAACCTTGAGGGGAAGGACGGTTTGATCGGTGATGCTGTCGGCGATCTGCTCGTCCAGCTGATTCAACTGCTGCTGAGTCCGTTGTATTCCGATTTGAAGGGACCGCTCCTTGCTCTGCTCGATTTGGTGCTCGTGGTATTGGTAACCGGCGTAGCTGAGACCAGTAACGCCAAGAAGTGCGATCGCGGCGCTTCGGTAGGTACGTGGCATATCAGGGTTCCCCCTTCTTTACTGCCATGCCCCAGCTGAGGGCCACGGCACATTTTAGAGCTGTTCCTGAATTTCCGCATGCCAGCGGTCGGAAGGATTATACACCTAGCCGAGGGCACCCCGTTTCTTGTTCGCGGCGCCCAACAGCAAAGCGGTCACCTTCGCAAGTGGTGGGCCTTTCACGGCCTCGAAGGCTAGGGCTTTGGGGGATGCCCAAAGCCCCATCGGAAGCTAAACAGGAGCGTCGGCCGGCTCGATATCGGGCGCCGGCTCTTCGTGCCGCTCGGCGCGATCGAGCTTCAGAATCGAGTCGAGCGCGACTTCGCAGACGCGCTGCTTCACGGTGAACTTCTTCTTGTTGCCGTATTCCTTCTCGTACTCCCGCGTGCGAAGCTCCCCGACCAGTTGAACGTGCACGCCCTTCTTCAGGGTGGCAGCGAAGGTCGCGAGTTTTCCCCAGGCGACCGCCCGATGCCAGTAGGTGC
>Ga0335085_10002523_pt1 | contig 33865 bp, 28 predicted proteins | sample Lox_Sample_45_FD_206712 | JGI IMG/M metagenome (GOLD analysis project Ga0335085, IMG submission 206712) | Soil microbial communities from Loxahatchee National Wildlife Refuge, Florida, United States - Lox_Sample_4.5 | ecosystem: Environmental > Terrestrial > Soil > Wetlands | place: USA... | reverse complement strand
GGCGAGTAATCAATTCGCTCGGAGGGCGCGTCGAGTATCTGCAAAGCCCGCTTGGATCAGCGGGCCTTGTTTTCGCGAACGAGCGCCACTCCTTTGGCGGGCGTTGCATTCTTGCTAGCCGCGTTATCCGGCTTCTTCATTATTATTACACCGTTCTTCTTGGCTCCGGGAATTCCAGAGAGGGAGCCGAGTTGCTGCAAGCTTCCATTCCAGTTGTCGGCGGCATCTTCGTCGAGCCAGAAGAGTAGTCCGCCGCTTGCCTGGTAGATGGCGAGTTCGAACGGGAAGTTTGTGCTCCCCACTTTGATCTTCAGAGGATTCGGCGTTGAATTCGTTGCGGACATGGTGTAGCGCCCGGGATTGCCAGTGTCGGCCAACGGTGTTCCGGTGAGGGGCACGCTCGATAGGGTGCTGCTCGATCCGAAGTAGGAGTATGGATCGCTGATCAGCCCCGTGGCACTTAAAGCGCCACTGTTTACTGTTCCTACGCCGATGAGGTCGAATTCGGCAAATCCAGCGAATAGGCCTTGTGCTCCCAGTGTGTACTTGCCGGTGAAACTGGTTTTTGAAGTGTCAGTTTGGGGAACGACGATTCCAGTGCCTCCGGGGAGGGGGCTGTCCATATCCGAGAAGAGCCCACCACCGAGTCCCGAGGAGGTGTTGTTCGGATCGATGAGGTTCAGGTTCGCATTCGTCATGTAGATGCCGAGTTGCGCGATGTCGCCGAGGCCGCTGGTGTCGATCGTCAGACTTCCGTAGCCGTTGCTCGCGATTGAGTAGGTGCCGGTGATTGGATCTGCCTGAACGAGGATGCCGTAGATCACTTCGTTGTCGTCGAGGATGCCTGAGATAGTTGCGGGATTTGTCGTTGTATTGGTGGAGAACATGCCCGCCGCATCGTAGATTTGAGGATAGGGACTGCCGTTCAGGGTGAAGACCGAAGTGCCCAGAGATGAGTTGCTGGCGGCGGTGGCGTTTGTGCCTTGGCCGAAAGCAGATCCTGCGGCGGAGTCGGTGGTATCGACATCGATGAGTCGCACAGCTTCAGGGCCAACGATGTAGTAGTTCAACGTGACCGGAGAGCCTGCATAGTTCAGAGTGCTGGTGATCGAGCCACGGCCATAAGAGTCGAAACTGGCCACGGTTCCGGAAAGTGCGGTGCCGGTGGTTACGGTGCCGCCGTCATTCATGTCGACGAATCCATCCTGCAGCGTCGTGCCGCCGGAGATCGAGAAGACTCCCCCAAGATTGGTTGGGTAGTCGTTGTTATCGACGCCGTCCATGATGAAGGCGTAGCCGCCGCTCAACTCCGAAGGCAGAACCTGGAGATCCATGGTGCCGCTGGAAGTAGCGATTCCGTCGAACTCAATCACCTGCGCGTGATTGCTGTTCACGAACTGGATGCCGAGGGTCTCGACGCCGCCCACTCCCAGATTGATGTTGTTGGTGTGTAGCACAAGCGTGCCCTGTCCCGTGGTGGAATTCACGGTCAGCGTTCCACTAGTGATCGTGTCGCCGGATGGTTGAGGCGACATTAGACCGTAGGGGGCGGCATTATAATCCTGCTCGCCGCCAAGCACGTTGCCACTCGAGTCGAAGGTAACGGCTCCGACTAACGCATAGAAGTCCGGACCCAGAGTGTCGAGACCGCTGAGCGAGAAGACGTACGTCTTGGTGTTTGAGACGGAGTTGTTGGTCAGACTGAAGTTGGCTGGACCTGTGGCGCCAGTTGCGGTAGCCGTGACTGTGTAGGAGCCGACGGTTGCGTTGGCTGTGAAGGTTGGCGATGTGGCTATCCCACTTGCGTTGGTTGTAGCTTGGGCGGTGGTGGATCCACCTGTGAAGGTGCCGCTAGCTCCCGATGATGGTGCGGTGAAGGTGACAAGCACACCGCTGGTCGGGTTGCCGTTCGTGGTGACAGTTGCGTCAAGTGGTAAAGCGAAGGCCGTGTTGACGGTTGCGCTTTGCGGCGTGCCTCCGGTTGCGGTGATCACTTCCGACGCTGACGAAGTATTGGTCAGGCTGAAACCGGCGGGCGTGGAGATTCCCGGAGCAGTCGCCGTGACCGTATAAGAGCCTGTGCTGGCATTTGCGGTTAAGGTTGGGGCGGTAGCGTTGCCGTTGGTGTCGGTCGTGACATCGACGGTAGTTACTCCCCCAGTGAATGTTCCGCTGGCGCCGGAACCGGGCGCGGTGAAGGTCACCACGACGCCGCTGGTACCCACTCCGCCGGTTGTGACGGTAGCGACGAGCGGTGACGCGAAGGCGGTATTGATGGCGGCGCTCTGCGGAGTTCCGCCGGTCGCGGTAATGACTTCTTGTGCGGACGATGTATTCGTCAGGCTGAAGTCTGCGGCTGCGCTCGCACCTGTGGCGGTCGCGGTGACGGTGTACGGTCCGGCGGAAGCGTTTGCAGTGAATGTCGGCGAAGTGGCGATGCCGCTGGAGTTCGTTGTCGCGGTTGCGGTTGTCAAGCCGCCGGTGAAGGTACCACTGGCGCCAGAGGATGGAGCGGAGAATGTGACTGTCACACCGTTCTGCGGTATACCTCCGGTTGTCACGGTTGCAACGAGGGGCAGGGCGAATGCGGTATTCACATTTGCGCTCTGCGGAGTACCGCTGGTCGCGGAGATGGTTTCGGAAGAGCCGCTGGTCGAGCCGGGAATTCCTGCGAGCGATCCCTGCTGCTGCATCGATCCGAAGAAAACCGAGGTGAAAGTTGGATCTTCATTCATCCACAAGAGTTGTCCGCCGCTTGCCTGATAGAGCGCGACGTCGAAGGGAGTGGCGTTGCCATTCACCGTCATGTTGAGCGGATTCGGACTGGGATTGCTGGAAGAGAACGTGTAGCGGCCGGGATTCCCAGTGTCGGCGAGCGGTGTGCCGGCGAATGTTACGCCGGAGTCTGTCGTGGTTGAGTTGAATACCTCGAAGATGTCACTCAACAGGCCTGAGCCGTTCAGAGTGCCACCGGTAACCGATCCTTGTCCGACGAAATCGAAGCCCAGACCTGCATAGAAGGATTGCGCTCCGAAGCTGTAGTTGCCCGTGAACGACGCGGTGGAAGTGTCCGTCTGTGGAATCACCACGCCACTTCCGCCGGGCAGTGCGCCGTCCATATCGATCAGCAGAGCTCCGCCCAATCCGGCGCTGGTGTTGTTGGGATCGCTGAGGTTCAGCTTGGGATCCGTCATATAGATCCCAAGGATGTTGACGTCATTCAGGATCGGGACACCGTCCTGGCCGATGATCAGGTTACCGTATCCACTGCCGGCAATCGAGTAAGTGCCGAAGATCGACGTTGCGATCGACTGCGCGCCGTAGAAGGTTTCGCTATTGTCAGCTACGCCGGTGAAGCTACCCGATGATGGAGCGATGGATCCCGCAGTGCCGTAGTTGATGAGGAATGGGCTTCCTTGCAATCCGAAGACGGAGTTCTTGAGGGAATCGTTGGTGAAAGAACCTGCCGATGATCCTTGGCCGAAGGCAGAACCCATCGGTGAATCAGAGGGGTCGACGCCGATGATCCGGATCACTTCCGGACCGACGATGTAGTAGTTCAGCGCAATCGGTGAACCAAGCGGCTGTACGAGGTAATTCAGATTTGTAGTCAGAGTTCCGCGGCCCAGTGAATCCGGTGCAGAAATCGTGCCGCTGAGGGAAGTGCCTGTAGCGAGTGTGCCGTCGTCGTTTTCGTCAACTGTTCCGCTCTGAATTGTGGTTCCGGCGATTGAAAAGACTCCGCCGAACGAAACCGGGCCGAGAATATTGTCGAGTCCACCAAGCGCAAATGAGAACCCACCGCTTAACGTGCCTTGAGTTTGTGTGTCCAGACTTCCACTCGACGTAGCTGTGCCATCGAACTCGATAATCTGCGCGTGGTTTGTGTTCACAAACTGCACGCCCAGAGTTTCCACTCCATTTACGCCGAGGCTGGTGTTGTTGGTGACGAGTGTGAGAGTTCCTTGTCCAGTGGTGCCATTCACGACCATTGTTCCGCCGGTAATTGTGTCTCCGGAAGGCTGGGGCGAAACGATGCCGACACTAGGAGAGTTGTAGTCCTGTTCGCCAGCCAGGATATTTCCGCTTGGATCGATGATCACTGATCCTGCGAGCGCGTAGAAGTCGGGGCCATAGGCGTCCTGGCCGCTGAGATAGAACACGTAGGTGTTGCCGGGCTGACGATTGGTCAAAGAGAACGTGGCTGTGGCGGATACGGCGGAACTTGTCGCCGTTACTGTGTAGGAGCCGAGTGTTCCGTTCGCTGTGAATGTAGGAGTGGTAGCCAGACCCGTCGCATCGGTCACGGTTGTGACGACACTTTTCCCACCCACGAACGTGCCCGTGGCCCCAGAATTTGGAGCCGTAAACGTAACGGGAATTCCGGCGACCGGATTCGATTCAGCATCAAGGACAGAAGCACCGAGAGGCACCGAAAACGCGGTGCCAATGCCGGCGCTTTGAGGAGTGCCTTGGCTGGCGACGATATTAGCAGGCGCACCGGCGCCATTCGTCAGATTAAAGTTCGCGGGATCGGTTACTCCGACAACAGTGGCGGTTACGACATCAGCGCCCGAAGTGAGATTCGAGGTAAATGTGGTTGAAGTCGCCAGACCGCTGGCGTTCGTGGTATGGGTTTCCGTCAGCACGTTACCTGCGAATGTGCCACTGGCTCCTGAGGCAGGAGCGGTGAAGGTGACGACGGCGCTTTTCACCGGGTTGCCACCCGCGTCCAAAACCTGCGCTACGAGTGGGGAGGGAAAGGCAGCGCCGATCGATGTCGTTTGCGGGGATCCACTAGCGGCAACGATCGAGGCTGGTCCGCCGGCAGTGTTGGTCAGACTGAAGGCGCCGGGAGTGTCAATTGCGTCGGTTGTAGCCGTGATCGTATAGGTCCCGACCTTGCCATTCGCAACGAATGAGGGCGATGTTACCGTTCCGAATTCATCTGATGTGGCTGTTGCAGTGATTGAAGAGGTGTTGGAGAAGGTGGCGCTGGGTCCAAAAGATGGAGCGACAAACTTGACGACGATGCCGCTCATCGGAATTCCGTTCATGCTTACCGTCGCCACGAGCGCCTGAGCAAACATGCCTTTCACCGCATGGCTTTGGTTAGAGCCGCTGACAGGTATGATCGACACCTGCATGGGTGTTTGGCCAATTTGACGAATTCCTGTCGTACAGCTCGTGAGAAAGCCCAGGCTGACAGCCAGCAACAGTCTCCAGGATCTGTTCATCGATCCTCCCCGTTCTGAGCGTCTTGATTTGCGCGTTCATGCGAATTCGGAGGCACTGGCAGTCCATGGGCATTTCGGACGGTGTAGGTGGTGTCGCCAACTTTGACGAGCCGAGCGAGGAAGACGGACTTCGCCGGAAGTGTTTTCATGATGCCGGTCACTTCGATCTGCTGACCTCCAGAGACAGTGAGCGACCCCTTGCCCGTGAAGGCGAATACGCCGAGACTGACGTCGACTGAACCGCCTGGTGTGGTGAGAGTGAGGTGGGCCCCGGGGAGCATCCCGGGAGCAGGCTTGGGGAACTCTCCCGTTACAGTTCCGGTCAGCACTGTCTCCTGCGCGACGTCATATAAAAAAGGCAATGCTGAATGAGATGGGCTCTGCGCCAGGCCGCGACCCATAATGGTCAGCAGCAAGACTGACGTTATTCTGATGACCTGTTTCATATCTGCCTCCGAGTTGGTTTCACAACTCTGCCTGCATATCTGCTGTGCTCACTTCGCGAGACTCTTTTGGCCGAGACTGGCACGAGCCCGACTCATGTCAGGTAATGAACGGAGTTGCTGCTCGATCCAAGTCAGTTCCGATTTGCTACGAACTACGGCGTTAAAATCCTCTGGGGTCTTGTAGACCACGACGGTCGAGCCAGCACGAACAGCCCCCCGTAATTTTTCTTTGGCGGCCTTCGGGGTTGTGGTCTCGAAAGTTGCGTCCTGAAGACGAAAGTTTCTCGTCTGCATTTTCGGCAGCCAATCAATGGGATCGAGCAAAGCTGCTTTTTTCAGAAACTCTGGAGTGAGATAGCCTGCACGCTCGTCTTCCGGCGGAAATGTTGAATGGGCAAACCAAACCGGCCAATCGCCCCACGGGTCTGTCGCATCGAGCACCTTGATGCGCGGATCGACAGCTGAAGCTAATATGGCGATGCTCGCTCCCGAGCCTTGCGCGTACATTCCGATGCGCGACATATCGAGATCACCGCGAGTCTCCAGGTAATTCAAAATCATCTGTACGTCGTGGGCGGAGGTGGAGAGCGTCTCCTGCAGTTCACTGAGGAACCATTCGCGCATGGGGCGATCGTGATAACGGTGCCCCGTTAACGCCGACACGAAGCCGACAGCCGCAAATCCATCCTGGGTGACTTTCTCTTGAAATGCCGGATCCACGAAGCGGTCGGTGCCGGTGGGATATCCGTAGAGATAGAGAATGACGGGCGGCTTCTTCTCGCCTTTTGGCTTGATTACGTACAGGTCAAGAGGATCGCCAAATCTCCACTGCAACTGCAGGAAGTCAACCGTGTAGGCTTCGTGGTCGTTGATGTAACCGAAGAGAGGATCAACGGGGTGAAGAGAACTGGTGGAAAGAGACGGAGTAGTCCAATCCTCCTTAACGTCGCGGAATCGCTGATCCGCAGGATCGGCGATTGGTGGTGAGGCGGGGATAAATTGAGCCGCGCTGCGCTGCGCGAGAAAGATTTGGGATGTGAGAAGCAGAATTGAGATTTTAAAAACCAACGTTTTCATGGGAACTGATCGCGAACTAGTGCTGCACATTTCCTATTGAGTGCTATAACCGGTTACGCCTAAAAAGTGGGGGCGAACTCCGAGTTTTCGGTGGTTCGCCGCCCAACATCGTACTTACGCATGCGAGGGCGAGATGTGAAGTGCACACTCGCCCTCGGTTGGAATGCTTACGGTACCTGGACGCAGGAACTGCCCGGGCCCACCTGTGCAAGCTTGGTGGTTGTGTCGGAGCTAGCAGCGATACGCGTGCTGAACAGAATGCATCCGCCTGCATCACCGCCGCGGTCGCCGGTTGTGGCGACATTGACGGGGGCGATACCGAGTTGTGTGTAGTGCGAGCGCAGGAGCGTAAGGCCGACGTCCGCAGACCCCACCTGTACTCCCGGCACGAAGTCTGGCGTGGAGTTCACGGCATAAGTCTGGGAACCGGAGACCAACAGGTTGGCGGCCGACAATGCTGTCCCGTTGCTAACCACGCGCAGGAGAGACCACGCGCGGTAGGATCCGTTGCGGAGGTTCGGGAACGACAAATTGCCGCTCCAGATTTTGCCTTCCGCGCAGGGGAAACTACCGGCGCCGCCAGCGCACGTGGCTGGAAGATTTGCGACTCCCGGCAGTGCTCCGGCGATCGCAGGCTGCCCGGGATCGATAGTGGTTCCGTACTTGTGGAAGATTCCGTCGATTCCGTTGAGAGTGAGATAACCGTAGCTGGCGCTGTTGGCGATTCCAGAGACGTTGCCGTAGCTGAAGAAGGTGTAGCCGATGCCGTCAGTTCCACGTTGCGAAACCGAGTTCAGCACGGAATTGACTTCTTCGCCGGTTCCAATGGCGCGATACCGCGAACCGCCAGAGGCGCAAGACGAAGCCAACGGGTTGACCGCATTGACGCCAGTTTCCTGGCTGGCGCCGGATTTGTCCCAGTAGCGAAACACGGAGTATTCAGTGGTATTCATGGTTCCGGAGAGCGGCTCACGCAGATAGACCTGAATCGGAGAACCAGCAGCTCCCAGTACGCTGGCATCGCAATTGGCGCCACTGAACAAAGTGTGTGCTTGCGAATCGGTGATGTTGGTAACGTTCGCCAAGGCGCCCGTTCGCGAAGTAATGAAGATCACCGGAGAAGCTCCGACCGAAGTTGTGGTAGCAGCAGGGATCGCCGTTCCGGTGAAAGGATCTTTTCCCGAGAGATTGAAAGCAAGAACGTGTGCGGTGCTGGTGCTGCCCGGGTAGGCGCTCTGGATGTCCGAGCCTTCCAATTTGGCGAGCGTAGCGCCAAAAGTGGGGCAAACGCCGGAAGCGTTATTGCTGTTGTAGCCCAAGCCAGCGAGGCCATCAGGGCCGCCGCCGAGGGCCGAGTTGGCACGGCAAGTCGCGAAGAGTGCGTCTTCCGGACGAATGTCGGTGGCAGCTGCATTCACTGACAGAGTTCCGCCTTGCAGCAGCGCGACGAGGGCAGCAGGTGGAGCAGTGTCGGGCGAATTGTCACCCCACAGGTTTTGGGCGATCAAATTGGCAGGAGCCGGCACTGTCGGAAGGCTGACGGTGCAGCGCGGCTGCGCGAAATAGCAGCGATCGCCGACACCGGAGTCGACCCTGATGTACGCCCAAACGTTGGTCGAAGTGGCATTGCTGTCCCATACGACCCAGAGGTTGCCAGGATCGTTGGCGGCCGCTCCACCCTTCGCGGTAGGGCGGCTGTCGATGAGGTTAAAGTTCTTCGCGGTGTAGTGGAAGCAAGGCGCTGTTCCACCTGAGACACAGGCTCCGCCTTTGTAGGCGGCGAGTGCCATCGATTGCCACAGAGCCGATGAACCGGCGAGCACCACTTTCACCGTGATTTGCGCGTGCAATTGAGGCGCGAGGTTCAGCAGGGCGGCAGACAACAGCGCCGCCATAACGTATTTCATGCGCGTCATAGAGATTCCTTTCTGAAGTTGGACTTGGTTAAGACGTCACTTTCAGTTCACGCGCGGCGCGCTTTGCCCCACGCGCAGACCTGCACTCAGCGGACTCTTGGTTTTTGACTGTTTACTGGGTTTACTCGACTACGGCCGTGCGACTCGACCTTGTTCGGAAATGCAGGGAGAGAATACCTGTATAGCTGTTAACGGCAGATGAAGAGTTTGTGAAAAGAATGTGACTGCAAAAGTTGTCGTCACATAGCGTTCATAAAATTTTCATATTATTTTAACGTTGTATAGCTTTTCGTTCCTGTACCATCCGCCTTCGGTTTCTCAAAACCCTTCACACCAGAATCAAGACCGGAGAGCATTTCGTGAAATTTGTGTTTCGCGATCTTTGTCGCGGTGCGTCGATTGTTGTCTCACTGGTCCTCGTTTGCAGCCTTGCGGTTGGACAGGAGAATCCTCCGAATGAGAAGGCGGGGATCCATGGCACCGTCACCGATGCCACGCAAGCTGTTGTGACGGGAGCAGATGTGGTCCTTAGCAGTGCGTCAGGCAAGCAGCAGAGCAAGACCGACGACAAAGGGAATTACGCTTTCACCGATCTCACGCCCGGCTCTTACACGATCACGATTACGGCACCGAATTTCGCTGTGAAGACCCTGGACTACATCAATGTAGTTGCCGGTCTCGAGCTGACGATGGATGCTTCTCTGGAGCCGGCAAGCGAGAAGACAGAAGTAAATGTCGAGTCTTCGACGGTAGGCACGGTGGAAACCGAATCGGCCAGCGTGTCAGGCACGATCACGGAAAAGGAAGTTGTATCGATTGGACTTAATGGGCGGAACTTTACGCAACTGATTGCGCTGGCGCCCGGGGTCAGCAATCAAACCGGTCAGGACGAAGCGAAAGTTGGCGTCGTCGGAAGTGTGAAGTACAGCGTCAACGGCGGGCGCGTGGAATATAACACCTTCGAAGTGGACGGCAGCGATGTGCTGAATACGGGACTCAATGGCGCGGCCAGCACGTTGATGGTGTATCCGAGTCTCGACGCGATTCAAGAAGTAAAAGTTCTGACGTCGAATTACGGAGCTCAGTATGGGCGGACGGCGTCAGGCACGGTACAGGTCACCACGAAATCGGGTACCGAACAATTTCATGGCGGAGTGTACGAGTTCCTTCGCAATGAGGCGTTCAACTCGCGGAACTACTTCGACGCTCCGGGACGTACACCTCTTTACCGCAGGCACGATTTCGGGGGAACGATCGGCGGGCCGCTGACGATTCCTGGAGTCTTCAATAAGAAAAAAGATAAGACATTTTTCTTCTTTTCCGAGGAAGTGCGCCTGGAAAAGACGCCGACAGACTACAACCAGGCGGTACCGTCGCTGAAAGAGCGCGGGCTGATCATGACGCCGCAAGGCATCCAGACGAACCTTAGCCCTCCGAGTGTAACGGGGCTGGTTTCGCAGGTGTTCGACTTCACCGACGTTTGCCCTCTGGAAGGAACTGCCGAAACGTTTGACCGGCAGCAATTCCCCGACTGTCCGTCTTTACCAGATAATCCCAACAGCAGAGCGCAGATCCCGATCTACAACCTTCAGAGACAGCAACTGCCGGGATTCCCGTCACCACTTGGGGTAGACAAAAATGCCCTGGCGATTCTTCAGTCGAACCTCATTCCTCTGCCCAACGCTCCATTCGGATGCAACTTCCAAGTTGCGAACCTGGATCTCACCGATCCCAATCACTGCTATATCCAGGCGATTTCGCCTTCGACTTACTGGCGAGAAGAGCTGTTTCGAATCGATCAGACGCTTACGCAGAAGCTGAAACTCTCGTTTCATTACGTTCATGACCAGTGGGACACGACGGTTTTGGCGCCGCAGTGGAACTACCTGCATACGACGAATCCGTCGGCGGCCCAATTCGCGACAATCCAGAATCGTTTCGCCGGCCCGGGCACGAGTCTTGTCGCACGATTTACACAAACGATTTCGCCAACGCTGATCAACGACTTCGTCGCCAGCTATGTGAACTCCGACATCACGCTGGTCGATCAGAACGGACCGGGGGGCGCGCGCTTTCAACGCAGTCCGACGCTCGACCAGCCTCTAGTCGCCGACGCGTCTGCCCCCGGACAATGCAATCCGCAACTGAGCCTCGATCCCACGACTGGTATTCCGCAGTGCGCGATGGGATATCTGTTTCAGAACGGTTTCGGCGGCAAGGTGCCAGGAGTGGCGATTCTCGGGACAAATGCTGCGTATGGCGGCAGAGGTTTCGCGGAAGATCCTTCTTATATGCCGTGGAGCCATACGAATCCCACGTATGCCTTGCGGGACGACGTAGGCAAGTCCGTCGGCAAGCACACGCTGCAGTTCGGCGGGCAGGTTGTCCTAGCTCAGCGGAATCAGACCAACAACGCGATCGGAGCGGCGACCGGCGATGTGCAGGGTTTGTTGACGTTCGCCAATGCTGTCCGCAGCACCGGAAACGCATTTGCCGATTTTCTTCTGCAGAGTGTCAGCAATGGGGTCACGCGGGATTTCATCCAGAGCTTCAGTCAGGATTCGTCACAGAGCCGTTACTACCAGACCTATCAGCTGGCTGAGCCGTACTTTCAGGACGACTGGAAAGTCACCAGCAAACTCACGCTGAACCTTGGATTGCGTGTGAGCCTGTTCGGAACTTATCGCGAAAAGTATAAGAATGCCTGGAACTGGGTGGCGGGCAACTTCAATCAGAATCGGTTTGCGGTGGATCCCGTCAGCGGAGTGCTACTCGATAAAGAAGCACACAATGCCCCGATTCCATTCGATCAGACGACATTTCAATTGCCGCAAGGAGTGGTGAACGATCTGGGATTGGTTCGCTGTGGAGTGAATGGTGTGCCCACGGGATGCATGACTGGACACCTCTTCAATCCTGCGCCTCGCGTCGGTTTTGCGTGGGATCCCTTTGGAGATGGCAAGACATCCGTTCGTGGCGGCTATGGAATTTTCTTTGAGCACGGTACTGGGAATGAGGCCAACACCGGATCGTTGGAAGCGAGTTCGCCGATTGTTCTGAGCATGACTCAGCCTCTTCCTTTGAACTACTCGTGCATCGGGAATGTGGGATACGGTTCGACCTTTGATCCGAACCATACGTCATGCTCACTGGATGGAGTTACTCCCACTCCGCCAGTGGGCTCGGTTTTCCCGCTCGACGTCACGGGAATTCCGACGAAGGCGGTCTGGCCTTATGCCCAGCAGTGGAGTTTCGGAGTGCAGCGAGAACTTCCGCATCAGATCGTCGCGAACATTGCGTACGTGGCGAGCAAGGGCACGCACCTCACGATCGAGCGGCAGCTAAATCAATTGCAGCCGTTGCCGTTGAATGAAAATCCTTTCGGGCCCAACGAACCTCTGATGCTGGACGATTGCAGCATCTCTCCGATCGCGGGCGCTGGTCATCCCGGGGATGGTACGACACCGTTCCTGTTGCAAAGCGGAACGATTGTGACACCACAGAATCCCGCGTATGTTCATCTACAGGCGGCGTGCACGTCGCCCAACATTCCGAACGTCAATTCTTTGCTGGGGCGCCCGTATCCGGGGCTGGGCAAGATTTTCTCGCTGCAAAATGTGGCGACATCGCGTTATGACGCAATGCAGTTTACGTTGCGGCGTACCAGGGGTCCGCTGACTGCCGGGCTTTCCTATTCTTACAGTCATTCTCTCGACAATTCGTCGGACCGCAGCGATCCCGTTCTGGTCGACTCGTATAACCTGCGGTCGAACTGGGCAAGCTCAAATTTCGACGAACGCCACCTGCTGAGCTTTAGCTACTTGTATCAAGTGCCGGATCTGGCGCGAGGGATGCACGATCTGCTGTCGGATGTTCCTGAGCAGCAGCCAACGGGCGAGACAACCGAGGCGAGTAAGTGCTGCTCCAAGGTATTGGAACTTCTCTTCAACGGCTGGGAAATTTCCGGCGTCACGCAATTTCAGTCAGGTACTCCGTTTACTGTTATCAACAGTTCTGGGAATACCGGCATTGGATTGACTGATAATGCGGGTGTTTCGAGCGGACTGGGAATCGCTGCCTCGTATCCCGATGTGATTAAGGGATTGCCTATGCCGCGTATCAGCTATCCGAGCTTCGGACCGCTTTTGGGCAATCCTTCGGAGTTCGTTGCTCCGCGCGGCCTGACCTTTGGCGATGCCGGACGGAATTTTCTCAATAATCCTTCGCGGTTGAACTTCGATTTGACTCTGCTCAAGCGGTTCAAGCTTGCAGAATCGAGCGACCTTCAGTTCCGCGCGGAATTCTTCAACATCCTTAACCAGACTCAATTTCGTACCTACAACCCAGACAATCCAGGGAGTAGCGGAAACAACGTTGTGAGTTGTTACGCAGGGCCGCAGTATTCTGCGGGTTTTCAGGCCAGCGGGGTCGATTGCGTTTCGGGTGCGTCGTTCCTGCACCCGCTAGACGCGCATCGTCCGCGCACAATTCAGTTCGGTCTCAAGTGGAGTTTTTAAGAGCAGCAGATGCGAACACCGGAAATCAGTTTTCGAATGAAGCGCACAACAGGCTCCGCAGAAGAGAGAGCAATCTGTTGTGCATTCTCGTTTGCGCAAAAGTCGGCGCTGCTGTTCTGTTTGGGTGCGGTTCTTTTGTTCTTGTCAGGCTGTGGAGGTAGCAGTTCGAGTTCGAACAATTCATCCGGCACAGCACAGATTGCTGGCAACTGGCAATTCACAATGACACCGCCTTCCGATGGATCGTTTCTGGGAGGAATTCAAGGTGGTTTTCTGGTGCAGAACAACAGCACTGTGACCGGGGGTGTTGTCTACAACGTGCAATTGCCGCCGTCGGCTCCTGGAGGAATTCCCACGGTTTGCAGCAGCGGATCTGCTCCCGTCACCGGCACTCTGAATGGGGGGCGCGTGAGCCTGACAGTGAGTGCCGGCGACCAGACCTTCACTCTGGATGGCGGTCTTAGTTCCGACGGAACCACCATGGTGGGTACGTACACCTCGACAGCGTCGAAGGGATGCGGCACCAAGCAGGCAGGCCTTCAATGGACCGCATTACTGATTCCGTCGGTGTCAGGGGACATACAGGGTAATTTTCACAGCGCGCTAAGCACGGCTGTCGCTCAGGGGCAGGACGTTGTCGTCACGGGATCTCTGACCCAGGGGCCGAACATCGGAGCCAGCAACGCGACTGTCACGGGTACTTTGACGTTTCAGGGATATCCCTGTCTGACCACAGCATCGGTGAACGGCCAAATCAGCGGCAACGCGGTCATCCTGCAGCTTATTGGCACCAACGGATTGAATGTCGGACAGATCGGCGCACCGATCGGATATTCAAAGCCCTCGCCAGTGAATGTCGTAACCTCAGCGATCGGTACGGTACTGCAAGGTGCGTTTGGATACGGAATCACCACGAGTGCTTGTCCGGGCGGCAACCTGGCAGGCGATCTCGGTGACGTGTGCATTGCTATTGGGAGCAGCAACGGCTGCACGCAGCCGATCACGCTCTCCCCTCCCACGCTCGCCTTCTTGCCTCAACTGGTCGGATCAGCGCCTACTGCGCAGACCATCATGCTCACCAATAGTGCAGTGTCGGGAACAGCGCTCACTGGATTGTCGATTTCCTTCAATCCGCAAAGCGGATTGACTAGTCCGTTTGGCGCGAGTGATTTCAACGAGGTGCCAAATTTCACCGAGCAGGACAATTGCGCGACTTCTCCGGGAGGGACGTTTTCTCTCGCCCCCTTGCAGAGTTGTTCGATAACGATTTCGTTTTCACCACAACAGAGTTGCCCCTGGCTCCCGTCGGTTTCGTTGGGAGGAGTCGCTCCCTCGTCGTGTCCGTATCCGCTAAAAGCTATTGTGACTGTCAATACGCAGGTCAGCGCCGACAGTCTCACGGCTTTCGCGGTGCCAATCACAGGGTCTGGTCTGAGCGCAATCGTGCCTACAACTCCGGAAGTCGATTTCGGATCGGAAGCGCTCGGCGAATCGAGCGCGCCTCAGACCTTTTCGTTTATGAATCAAGGCAACACGCCTGTTCAGATTCTCCCGGCGCTGAACACTCCTTGCGTGAACCCAACCACGGGAGTGCTCACGCTTGTCCGGCCTCCTTTCCCAGGGTTGATTGGAGGCCTGCAGGTCGACACGAACGCCATTGTTCGTAACGGCAATACGATCAATTACAGCTGCGACAGCGACCTGACCAGTCAAAAGCCCAACTTCCAGATCTCAGGCGACAACTGTTCGGGCACCCTGCTGGGACCGCAGAGTTCATGCAGTGTGCAGATCATGTTTGTGCCGCAGCCGAACACTTCGCTAGCTTCGGGACTCGACTACTTTTTGGAGTTGAACACTCAGCAATGCAATAGCACTACCACCGTGGATTGCGAGATCGACAGCGGTCGCTTTCCGGTCGAGCTGACTGCAAATGTGGCTAGCCCGCTCAGAATGACTCCGGGTGCTGGTTTGGATTTTGGTCTGCAGACGCGTGGAACAGCGAGCGCTCCATTAACCATCACGATCTTTAACGATCCTAAAGACCCGCATGCTGGCATCGTGAACTTCACTGGAAATTCCGTAAAGGGTGATTTTCTCGAGACAGACAACTGTTTGGGAAGCTTGGCGCCGGGTGCAAGCTGCACAATGAACGTAACTTTCCAGCCGCGAGTCGTCGGCTTCGATCAAGGCACGATCACGGTGACCTATGCCGTCCAGCAAACCCAGATCATCCACCTGCGAGGGATAGGGCAGTGAAAAGAATGAGAACAAAGCGGACGGTATGGCCGAGTAGCGCAGTTCTAGTGCCTGCGGCTGTGCTTCTCATTCTTGGCGGATGCGGCGGGAGCAATAATCTCACGCTACAGAATCCTGCAGCGCCGCCTTCAACGCCAGTATCGATCGCATTTAAACCCGCACCTGCGAAATCGATCAGTCTAGCGACAACCGCGGCGCTCACGGCTGTTGTGGATGATGACCCGGCCAATCTGGGAGTGGACTGGTCTTTATTGTGTCCACCGAATGCTGCTTGTGGGACCCTCAATACGTTGCACACGCCGAGCGGGACCGCAGTCACTTATACTCCTCCACCGACAATTTCCGGGAACAGTCAGACGTTTACGATCCAGGCGTTCGCAGCCGCTGACAACACAAAAAACGTCGTCGCGAATATCGCGGTGACTGGTTTCGCCAGTGCCCTGAAGGGAACTTATGTTTTTAGCAGCAAAGGCATTGATGCGAATGGTGACTACCAGTTGGCGGGAGTCGTTGCACTGGATGGAAATGGGAAGATCATTTCCGGAGAGCAGACGGTTAGCGACCCGCTGTTCTCGGTGAGCGATGCAATCACGGGCGGGTCATATTACATCGGTCCCGATGGCCGTGGCTCTCTCACGATCAATACGACCGATCAGAATATTGGACAAGGCGGCATTGAGAATTTCAGTCTGGTCGTGGTGTCGAATGCGCGCGGTTTGATCGGGAATCTGGACGATCCAACTCTTTCAACCCTAAGTTATGAAACTTCGTCAGGATCGCTCGAACTTCAGACCAGTAAGCCCGCTCTGACTGGTGGCTATGCGTTTGTAGTGAGTGGCACCGGTTCCTTCAGTGGAACGCCGTCGCCAACGGCATTTGGCGGTATTCTGAACGTTGATTCGCCGGGGTCGATTTCCGGTACCGGCAGCGTCGCGGATGAATTCGATGGCTACAACGGCGTAGTAAATTCAAACGCCATAGTCTCTGGAACAGTGACGAGTCCGGATTCTTTCGGATCCGTGAAGTTCAATTTGACGGCATCGTTTGCACCGACTCCAATCTTGCTCACTGGATATATCGTCGATGCGCAGCACATCAGGCTGGTTGAAACTGACGTTGCGGCTGCGGCCGCAGGCTTCGCTTCTACGTCTGGACTCGCGATTAGCCAAGGCTCCGTTACGGGCACGTTCACTGCGAACCAGGCTTTTGCGGGGAGTTACGTGTTTGGGATTCTCGGGCAAGATTTCGGGGGCTTGCCAACGTCGATGGCGTCCGCGGGCACACTTACGGCGGATGCGAACGGCAATTTGTCCAGTGGATTCGCCGATGAATTCGTTCTGGGAGCGGGCAAGAATATCAGCGATTCGCTCAGCGGTACTTATACCCTGGATCCGAGTGGCACCGGTCGGGTCGATACACAAGTCGGCTTTACCAGACATGAGCCAGCACCGGAGTTGATCTTCTACCTGACGGGAAATGGGAATCCTCCGGTTGTGCTCAGTGTGGATACGACGCTGGGGGCGCTGGGAATCGGAGTGGCGAATCCGCAGACTACATCGAAGATTTCGTTCAACGGGAAGTACGGCATGCGGTTCACTCAAGGTGTTGCCTCGAACGGAGTGGAAAACGACAGCACCGCTCAATTCACAGCCACAGCGACGAAGGGCACCTTCGTGGGAATCGTGGATAGCGATGTAGACTTCAACGGACAGCCCAACAGCCCGCTCTCGGGAACTTTCGCTCCGGGAAGTGCGGTGGGACTTTTCAGCGGCATTATGACGGACCCGTTTTTCCCGACAATCGCTACTGCGGAGAACACGCTCAGCATGGATTATTTCCTGGTTGATTCGACGCAGGGATATTTCATCGAAACCGATTCATTAGTATCCACCGACCTGACGTTTGGATATTTCGCAGCAAGAACGCCAGTGTGTGCAAGCTGCCAGTAGCGGTGAATCTCTTATTGCGCTAATTCTGCGAGCGAATTGTGCCCGGACCGACGTAGTACAGCTTGATCGTTTTCCCTGCTTCTGTAACGGGCGAGTAATGTTGCAGCCAATCGAAGGTGTGGGGCGGAACTGATTGGTGCAGGAAGTCTCCGACGTAGAATGCGCGAGAGCTTACACCGAACACAATCATGTTCCGGACTTTGGGATTGGTCAGAAAATCTCGATACAGTTGGTCGCGTCCAAAAAGAGCGCTTAACCGAGAACAATTACGTCGGGCCTCTTAAGCAATATGCTCGCTTCCCGGACCACGGAGAGCTCATACACTGATTCATCCAAAGAATACTGCTCCTGTACCACGCCCTGCTTTGAAAAATCCTAATTTGCTAAGTAGTAGACCGTCCCGCCTGTCAATTAACGTGATGCCTTTTCCATCGAAGTCACCGTGGCCAGGAGCGGCCAAGACAGGTAATACACTTCCGCCGTTGCTGATTCTCAGACTCATCCTAGGCGAGCAGTGATCGCAAAGCCAGAAGTACTCCAGTTTATTGGGCTTGGAAGTGTGCACTCTCGGGTCAGCTTCAAGCCGAAACAGTTTTCCGTTGCGAAGATAGCGAAACGGAGCAGAGCAGGAAGGATTGCTGCATTTCCCAAGCATTACCGGCGGCGTCCTTAACTATTTTTCTCGTCCCGAGACGACGCGTTAAACTTGTCCGGGCAGATGTCTCGAATTCTTCCGCCCGGATCGGAGTTGGTTTCTCAATCGCCACGATTGAGGTTTGTACACTCGCGAAACTCTCAGCTCGTCAATCCTTCTCTGGCTCAACTACGATGAAAGTCGTGTTACCGTCTCGACTCACCAACAGGACTACGCTCTGGTTACCTGCCCGGCGAAGCGCTCCTCGGTACTCGGAGACCGAGTCAACGGCTTGCCGGTTCACCTCTTCGATTACATCGCCACGGCGTAATCCAGCACCGGCGGCCGGGGAATCCGGCGAAACATCGGTCACGACGACTCCCTGAATGCTGGGACTGAGGTCTAATTCGCGACGCAGTTGCGCTGTCAATGCGTCCACCTGGACCCCCCTCATCGGAGTGCTTTCGCTTTCGTTCTCACCGCCACCGAGCGGACCTTCATTCGCTTTTTCTGGCAATTGGCCGAGGGTAACCGATACATTGCGTGGTTCGCCGTTGCGAAAAACCTTCAAATGCACAGTAGTTCCCGGCGCTGTAGAGGCGACTCTCAAGCGTAAGTCGTTGACTCCAGTGACTGTCTGTCCGTCGATTTCTTCGATAACATCGCCCTTTTGCAAACCGCTCTTTGCGCCTGGCCCATCCGAACTCACATCGCCCACCAATGCGCCCTTGCCCTCCGGCGCTTTGAACGCTTTCGCCAGATCAGGAGTCACTTCCTGAATTACAACACCTAAATACCCACGAGTAACTTTACCGTTTTTCAGAATCTGGTCCATTACACGCCGAGCCATGTCGATGGGAATGGCAAAACCAATGCCCTGATTTCCGCCACCGTTGCCAGCCAGAATCGCTGTGTTGATGCCCACGAGCTCGCCACGGGCATTGATCAAGGCTCCGCCAGAGTTTCCGGGATTGATGGCAGCGTCAGTTTGGATGAAGTCCTCATAGTCCTCGATGGCAAGACCACCTCGGCCTTTGGCGCTCACGATGCCCATGGTCGCTGTCTCGCCGATTCCGAACGGATCGCCGATGGCAAATACGTAATCGCCCACCTGCAGCTTGTCGGAGTCGCCGAACGCCAAAGTGGGCAGACCCGTAGCCGAGATTTTGACCACTGCGACATCGGTTTTTGGATCGCTTCCCACCACTTTGCCCTTGAACTCCCGCTTATCCGGCAGCGCGATCTTGATGTCGGTCGCTTTGTCGACGACGTGGTTGTTCGTAAGGATGTAGCCACCCTCACTCACGATGACGCCTGAACCCAGGCTGTGCTCCCGTTGCTCACGAGGCATCTGACGGAAAAACTGGTCGCCAAAGAACTGGCGAAAGAAAGGATCCTGGAAAAAGGGGCCGGATGGACCGCTCGGCGTCTTCACAAAGCGCGAGGAAGAGATGTTCACGACAGCTGCCAGTGCAGGCTTCAATATGGGCGCAAAGCCAAGCGCGTTCGGAGGCGCTGCCTCAACGGTTTTTCCAGCATCAACGACAACTGCTGGCACCTGGGAGAGGGACGAACCGTGCTTTGCCCACAACGATAAGGCAGCACCGCTTACGCCACCAGCAATCAACAGGCCGGAAATCGCCGCGACTGCGATCGAGCGGCGTATTTGCAACATTCCCTGAAGCATTGCCCCTCCTTGTTAATGACAACCTTCAGTTGCTCGGCGCCCAAGGCAGTTGTACGTCAAGTCGCTACTCGCGTGAGATTTTCTCTCCGGGCGCATCTCATTCCTGGCGAGTCTGCTCACCAGCAAATCTCTCTGTAGTCAACCAGCGCCGCCAATGTAGCCAGAAACTCTTCGGTGTCGATGGGTTTAATGGCTGCCGCGAACCCCTCCTGCCTAGCGGCACGCATGACTTCCTGCGATCCCCGACCACTCAGCATCAAAGCGGGGTGCGAGCTCACTTGTGTTTCTTTCACAAACCGTACGAATGTCGACGGATTCTGCCTTAACTCCTCAGAGATTTCTACGAGCAATCCGTCGAAAGAATCCTCTTCAGCCTCCAGTTTCAGAATCATCTGCACGATGGAATCGACCGTTGCCACTTCATAGCCGCGGCACTCCAGCAGCAAGGCATGGGTCCGAAGTATCGGCTGATGAGGGTGACGCATCAAAAGTCGTTTCCTGCCAACATTCAGTAGCTCCCTCGAAGTGATCCGAATTTCATTTCTTGCCTCCGGATGGTCATCTAACCGTCGCGAGAAATTCCATTGGCTCGCGTAGCGCGAGTCCGCATCTGCACAAACCGGCGTTGACCCCAGTTTGACTTCCTCTCTCATGGTGAACTCTCTAACGGGAACTCAAAACAGACCACATTCCAACCTGCGAAGCCTCAGACTTGATGAAACCTCCGGTTTTGGAGGGGGTATTGCCTTTGCGATCCTCAACCCAGGACCAGACAACAATGCCCGTTCGTTTTGTGTTTTGGAACTACTGACTTTCAGCGGCTGTTGTCGCGCCCCGCCCTGATAGCCTTCGGACCCGTTGTCGTCGGGATCTGCTTCGGCCTCGCTTCAGCACGCTTCGCAGCCGCGATTATCAATACACCGTTCACGGAGTTGGCAAGATGTGATCGGTGTCTGCAAACTAAAGCAGTGTGAAGGAGCAACAGAACGCGCCACACGGCCGCTCCACGCGAACGAAGTTTTACTCTTTTCGCACCTATTTCCAGTTGCAACCACCGCGAACGGTCAGGCCGCTGCGGAACGGGCGCTCCTCAACTGCTGGGGCTATCAAACTGGAACGGGTTTGCGTCTAGCAGACCGCGGTTGTCAGTTGCGCGACCACAGGTGCTGCCATGGGCACGTAGGGCGATTCGAGTCGATAGAAAACACCCCCAGCACAAACCTTGCAGGCCGGGAAATGACTTCCTTCGAAGTAAAGCTCACGCTCCTCTCCGGGATGTGGCGGCACATGCGACACTCGATAGACCCCCGACACCGGAACCTTATCTCCATATTTGAGAGCTTTCATGACTTCAGCCTCCAAAGATGATTAGTCTCGATGCTACAGGAGGTTAGTCGCCTGGGAAGGCAGCGTAGGGCTGCCTCCCCGCGGCATTACGGCAACACCCGCCGGCGGTTCGAAGTCGGGGTGGCACAAGTGGCAATAACCACACTTAACGCACCACCACCGCTCACCGCAGTCGGGGCAGATCCTCGCCTTCATGATCGCAACCTCCCATGATGAGCACTGCAAAAGTACTTTTAAGCGCTTAATTACCAATATTTTTGTGCTCTGTCAAGAGCACTTTTTTTCTATCGATTTGTCTCTCCTAAATCGCGATGCATCAAATATTTACGAACGCCTTATTTAGTACTATAACTTGACAACATGACGGTGATTGCCTCATATTTTTTCCGAAATCGCAGTGCGGGAGCTATTTGAGGTTGCAATGACCACAATCATGCTTCCGGACTATTGAACTGAGGTGAGAAAAAACTATGCTTCGGACCTACTGGTATGACACGGTCGATCCGCTTCGGGAACTCACTTCCCTTCAACAGTGGATGGATCAGACTCTTCAAGCCACACTCAACTCATTTGCGCAGACTCCTCAAGTCGCCACGAACACTGCATTCGTGCCGAGGGCTGAAGTGTTCGAAACCGACGATCAAGTAGCCCTCAAGATCGAAGTTCCTGGCCTGTCGGAGAAAGACTTCGAGATCACTCTGAAAGAGCGTGTTCTGACAGTTCGCGGGGAACGGAAACTTGAGAACGGCTTCAAACAGGAGAATCTGACCTGGACTGAGCGCCCTTATGGGACGTTCATACGCACATTCAATCTGCCCCAGACGGTGGATGTGAATACGATCAATGCCACCTACACCAATGGCATCCTCCAGATCGTGTTTGCGAAGCACGAGGCAGCAAAGCCGAAACAGATTCCAGTCAATTTTGCACAAAAGGAATTGACGGCTTCCGCGTAGTCCGGTGAGTTGGCGGGAGTAGCACTCTAAAGCTACTCCCGAATTGGGGTTGCGGGGGGTGACCCTCCTCCCCGCCTCCCGTAACCCAAAACAAAGGCGCCCACGTGTGTATCGTGGCAGATTGCAGCCAATCCGGCGGAGGTAATTGCCAATGGTTGAAATTCTGCTATCGCTGGTCCTCTTGGTCGCGGCCGCCGCTCTCGCCTTGTGGCCCTGGGCCGGCATTCACGACCATACGGTTGATGGTCTTTTTTTAACTCTCACGGGGTCCGTTATGTTCCTGGTATTCCTGTTCAATTTCATCTGGCAACTGCGCTCGCAAGGTGCGGAAGAGAAGATTCGCATTCGTAATGCGTGGCAACAACTGGCGCACGGTATTGCTCCAAAGTTCTCGAACGGAGGCAAAAGTATGAGGACAATTCCGCCTAGAGTAAGCATCGCGCTGGTATTAGGGATCGTGCTGTTGCTGATCCTTGCATTTCCAGGCAGTTTGTATGCCAGCGATCTTTCCATCCCGCAGGAGAGTCGCGTCCCTGCGCACTGCCCAGAGCTACTGGCAGTTTCCGTAACCCATCGCCTTTGGCTTTGCAATCGTGAGCGTCGCGAAGCGCGGGTGCTGTTAATGGATGCCGATATTCGCCTGCGAGCAGCCGCCGCGATGTTTGGCAATCCAACGAGTGAAAAAGCTATCGAGCACGCAGGCGCTCCGCTTCGAATGATCGTCATTACGGTAAGTCCATTACTGGAGGTGTAAGCTGTCGGCCTATTAGTCTTGGTGGGACTGCTCGGAGGAAACTTGATGACGAAGGATTACTATGCGATTTTGGGCGTTCCTCGCGCTGCAGATGGAGCAACCATCCACAGCGCATTTCGCGCACGTGCGCGTCAGTATCATCCTGACGCTGGAGCAGGGTCCTCAGCCCCGAAGTTCAGCGAAGCGCTTGAGGCATATCACACCTTGAGTGACCCTCAGCTCCGCCGCCAGCACGACATCGATTTAGGGACGCCGACCAGACAATCGACCATTATTCCCGAGCCGCTGTTTGCACCGGAAAGATCCTGGCCCGATTACCGTCCCGCGGGTGCATACCAGTTTGACATCGTGAGGGAACTGTTCGAGCTGATTGAGTCCGACCTTGATTTTTCGATACGTGTGTCTCGAATATTCTTTTAATGGCATCTGCAGAAAAGTGGATTCTCGAAACTGCGGGATTGCAAAGCGAAAAGATTCTTGGTGAAAGCCGCACTCAGGGGCAGAACTAGAAAATTCACTTCGATTCCGTCGACTCAATCTCGCTTGGAGGCTTTAATAAGCGCGATGGCTGAGAAACAACTCATTATGCTCAAGCTTGTGGATCAGACCCCGGTGCTGGCTGGGTGCTCCGGTTGCAATCTGAAGTTTTTCGTTCCCAAGGGACTCATGAAAGACCCGTTTCAGGCGAACAACTACTTATTGTCGAAGTTTTACCGGCACGTTTGTACAGGCGAAGATCCGTCGCCAAAAAAGCGCATCGACAAACGAGGCGGGTGCAAATTCGAGACAGAGCTAATGCAGAAAGCGGCAGAACGACGCTACACACGCGGCCCCAGTTGGCAGCATTGGCCCAGCTCGTGCAGTGGCCAGAAGTTGTGAGCCCGTCTTCTGTAGATGAATAGAGACAAGGATTGTAAAACGATGGCCCGAATGGCAAACGAATCCCGATTGAACAAAAGGCAGATCGCTGAATTTCGAGCATGGCTGGAGCGCTGGTTGGCGGAACTTCGCGTGGCTGCCGGTCAGGTGACGCGGGAAGGGCGCGAACTGGTCGATGAATCCGCAGTGGATGTCGCCGATCGTGCTGTCAATAGCACGACCAAGGAATTCCTCTTCCGACAGGCTCATGACCGTCATCGGATGTTGCAGTTGGTTGAAGCCGCTCTGGGCCGCATTCGAGATGGGAGTTTTGGTGAATGCCTGGCCTGCGGAGGCTTGATTGGGCTCAAGCGCCTGGAAGCCGTTCCTTGGACCGAGTACTGCGTCGCCTGCCAGGACAAATTAGAGCGAGGGGAACTCTCTGGAGTAGACACATCGGGTAAGGACAAGGCCTCTCCCGAGTTTCGTTTTAGAACGAGAACCGCAGTACGGTGAGCAAGTTGGGAGAGAAACTACGCTTCGCCAAGAAAGACTCCGCGCGACGGGCGTCGGCTTGCAGTTATAGGAAATACTGTCGCGCTGACAATGCGCTTCAAGATTCTGCTTCCCACACGTAAAAGTTTTGCTCGTCCGAGGAAGTCGAGACCTTGGTGCCGTCCTTATTCGCCGCCCGCACTATAGCCGAGCGCAGATTGAGAACGGAAATTCCTTTGACGCTGGACAAAGGGATTCGGACGGCATAACCGGGCGCTGATTTCTTCAGGTCTTCCATAATCCTTCCCAGCAACTCATGATGCTTGCCCTTCCTCGACTTCTTGAGCGCCGATATGAGCACCCTCCCATAGTTGGGGTACCTCTTCTCTTCCTTTTCTTCCTTTGCCACGGTGCTCAGCATTTCACAAGAGCGATGGTACGTCAAGCATATGTCTGTTAACAACATATTCTAGCAATATTTTTGGCAATATTGTCTTGACATGTTTTGAGCAATAATTATTCTTTTTTTAGAGCGTTGCAATAGCTTTGACGTGGAGAGCCGGGCGTCAGTTCGGATGGACAGTGAAGAAAGCGCCAAGATCAGTATTGAGCGTTTTGCCGCGCAGCTTCGCAAGCCCGAAGCTGTTCTCTTCTGGCAATACCTGGACGACAAGCCCAGCGAAAAGCAAATGCTGGCAGGTCTCTACCAAGCGGGATGTGACCCCCTGACGTTGATGACCTTGGCGGTCCTTTACTGCAAAGGCGAGGAACTGGGCGTAACGGAAACCGCAAAGAAGGCGACCGGGTACTCTGCGCAACAACTGGCGAGTTTTTCCGAGCGCCTGCTGCAAGCCGCAAAGGACATTCAGGCGCTCAACGAAGCCGCGATGCCGGGCGGGGTCAATCTTTGGAAGCTGATTCGAGTCCTCGGCGGTGGTGAGCTCTTGGAAGAAACCGTTGCCCCAGTGCTCCCGTCAGAGCAACTGGACTTTGAATTCACACGTCTGCCTGTCATTCTGGCAGCGTACTCTGTCTTCCTGAAAGGATGGCCTCACCCAACCTACCGGGCCTTGATGTCCGAGCGCAACCTTGGCAGGAAGTTTTTCCTCGCCGAGTTCGTTGTTTACATCGAAACGATTCTCGGACACGCAAATTGGAGCGCAACCGCCGCTGTCATAGCGGCAGTCCATTTCGCATTGGGCAAGCCGGAAGCCGTCAGCACGGATACGGAAAGCCTCCGGTCAGCAGTCGAGGCATTTCACACGCAGAATCCCGGCATTTACGCCGACGTAAAGAAGTGGGCGGAAACAGCAGTAGGTTCGCGCGGTCGCAGTATGGCAGAAAAAGGTCGCAGGCCTACTGAAGGTTAGATCGTTGAGCGATTGATACATATGCGTCTCAATCGTCTCGTGCCGGTTCTTAGAGAATGTCGAGTGATGCGGAATCTCCTGATCGAACCCCAGGCCGGTGAACCAGCGCCACGCCAGATGCATGCGCAACTCTTCCACGAGCTTCCGCTCGCTGGTGATGCCGTACAGATAGCCAATCAGCAGAATGCGCAGCAGCAACTCGGGATCGATCGACGGCCGTCCGGTTTCGCTGTAGCGGTCTTTCAGTTGCTGCCGCACAAACTCGAAGCTGATGTGCTTGTCGATCAGCCGCAGCAGATGGTTTTCCGGGATCTGGTCTTCCAGGCGGAAGTAGTAGGACAACGCTTCTGAGCGGGGGGATGCCCCATCATGATCAGCAGGCCTCCGACCATCTAAATCCAGCAGAACATCTCGAGGTTCTAACATGCTTCCGCTAAATCTCACCTGCTAATCTCAGTGACTTTTTCAACACCCACGCCTGTCTTCAACAGTTGCGGTTCGCAACAAAGATTGGTTGATAAAAATGGCTTTCAGAAGGCAACAGCCATCGCACATTTGTGAATCCTGCCTGTTCCAGAATGTCGCGCAGTTCGTTCCGAAGTACCGCACGATAGGTCGAGGTGAAATGGAACGTGTGCCACGCTGATTCCATACTTCGGGTGATGTACAGATGGAAGCGATAATGTCGCTCATCCAGCCAATCCCAGATATTGGAGTGCCTAGATACGGCATTTCGGCAAAGGGTTTGACATTGGGGTAGCACAGCAAGGTAGAGGGTTGGGTCTCACGAGCATGCAGGAGCGGGTCAGGCTAGTGAATGGAACCATTTCCATTGAATCGAAGCCGATGGGTGGAACCACGATTCACGTGCGTGTGCCGCTTGGGTCAAAGGACAGTTCTCAACGTGCCGCTGGATGAACGTGAAAGCCGTCACCGGGAATGGACAGCTGAATGCGCTGCACAGATTTTTCCGAATATGTGGCTGCCCACCCCACTCTGAAAGCTACCCAATGGGTAACCGCAGAGAACACGGATATTGTGTGATTTGGCTATATCGTCCCAGAGGTGTTCCAGTCGAATCGCCGCCTCTGCATTACCTCGTGCCCAAAGGAGAGGTGCACATTCCCCGCAAGCTACAACATGGCGAGGATCTCCTTTCGCAGCATCGGCGGCTCCTGCAATGAGATCGCCTGTGACTTTCAAGAATTTCCACGGATCAGGCAGATCGTTCACCATGAAGGTCGCGAGGATCTCGGCGGCATCTAACGAGACGTACCTCCCCTGCTCAATGGCGGCACCTATATCCAAGCCATGTGCCTGCAGTCTTAGGAGAAGGCTGTCACGGTGTGGCTCGGTGGCGACAACAATCACCGCTTTTCCTGCATTGAGCGAAGCCCCGATGAACTGTGTAAAACTATCAAGAAAATACTTATCGTCAGAATAGAACCGAACCTCGTGGCGGTGGGTGTTTTCTATATTTTGCTGGAGCGGTGCAAAGGTACCATTGGCTCGGAACTCTTGGGACGCTCTAGCGTCTGCAGTTCCGACGAAATTATGCCCAGAGAATCTCCTGCCGACAAACTGCTCGCCCCGAAGAACGGAGTCCACAGCCTTCAATAGCTCCCTCCCGGCATCAGTCTTGACGATGTAGCCGTGTGCTCCTGTGCCGAGGGCTTCCTGTACCACATCGGCACAAGATTCTTGGCTCACGAAGAGGATTTTGGACTTTGGGGAAACCTTGCGAACTCGCCGAGCGACCTCGATACCATTCAGCGACGGAAGCCCAATGTCGAGCACCACTAAGTCTGGTTGCAGTTCTTCCGCTTTTTGAACCGCTTGTAGTCCGTCTGTGACCTCGCCAACGATCTGCAATTCTGGTCTTTTCCCAAGTGCCGAACAAATGAATTTCAGAAAAGGTTCTGAGTCCTCGACCACAAGAACCCGGCTTGATGATATTTCCACTTTCGCCCCCTCAACACACATCCAAACCCGACTCTGAGAGCCTAGTTGCTGATGCCGTTTCAGAATCCCATGCTCCGCATCTCATGTCGTTGCGCGGGCGCATGGATAAATCAGCGATTCTGGCTGGGGACTGATACGAAAAGGCCTATAGGATAATAAAACGATTCGAACCGAAGGCGTCTGTGATCGAAATCCCAGACGGCGTCGGCTCGACCAACGATATTCGTACTTCTCTAGGAACACAACATGCTATCCAATCGCGCTCGTATCCTGATTGCTGACGACCACAATCTCGCGGCAGAACTCTGCAAGACACTTCTGGAACCTCAATTTGATGTGATCGGAAACGTCAGCGACGGACACGCCCTGCTCCGCGCTGCCGCGGAGCTAAAGCCGGACGTGATCGTATTGGACATTGCTATGCCTTTCCTTAATGGACTCGATGCCGGAAAACAAGTGAAGGAAGCTCTGCATGCGGTCAAACTGGTATACCTCACCATGAATACCGATCCTGAACTGGCAGTGGAGGCTTTTCAGCGGGGAGCCTCCGGGTACTTGCTGAAAACTTGCCGCGTCTGAAATGGTGCTCGCTGTTCGCGAGGTATTGCGGGGCAAGACTTATCTATCACCGACTCTGAAACAGAAGGTCAACTATTTGCATTGGGAGCAGAAGGAGATCAGAGACGAGGCAAATCGGCTGACCGAGAGACAACGGGAAGTTCTGCAATTGCTTGCGGAAGAGAAAGTCTCCTGGCAAGAGGTGAGCAACCAACTATCCAACGTGTTTCAAGAGGCCGGAGTAACCATGGTTATATTCCGGAGAGACAAGAACTAGGGCGTCTGCTCTGTCCATGTCTGCTGAGAATTCAGCTTGTTTGATCGCCTCTCCAGCATCGTTTGTGGGCAGGCAAAAGCTTCGCGATATCGATGAGATTAGTATCAATTGCTGGACGCTTGCGCAGTTCGTCGGCAACTCCTCGTGCCGCATGTGCGCTCATACAACCCATTCGGGCCGTGCCCAGGACCACTGGAATATAGAGGTTTCGGTTTTCCACTAATCGGTAACTGTTGCAAACCCAGTGGATTATGAATATCGAAGATCGTCGATCTTTAAAAATCTCGATCGATGTTACGGCTTAACACAGGAGGCAAACAATTGACTGTCGAGGTTTTGGTGGCCAGGGAGGGAGTATCGAAGCGCAGTACTGGGAAACTGGCATGAACCCCCCGAATATGTCGTAGAGAAGCATGGAAATCCGGTGAAACTCCGGTGAGTTGAAAGCGACGTGCTAGCCGGGCACGGCTCGATCAATAAGGATTAAGATGTCAATGTCAGGACGGTCCATTATCGGTTCCGCGGACGCTACGTCGATCCGGTGATAATTCTCTGTTTTGTTATCTTGCCACCTTGAACTGGCCGATCATCCTCGCCTCGCGCCTACCGCACGCTGCTCAGCATGGCTATCCACCTGAATCTGATTGCAAAGAGAATGCACCCATGACAAAAACTCATTCGAAGCGCACCATCCAACTCGCAGGCTTGCTGTTCATCTGTTTCATCGCCCCGTCTATGTATGCGGACGAGGGCATGTGGACCTTCAACAATTTTCCCTCACAAAAAGTCGGGGCGAAATACGGCTTCACGCCCTCGCAGGCTTGGCTTGATCATGTGCGATTGTCATCTTTGCGCATCGCAGGGGGATGCTCGGCCTCCTTCATTTCTCCTACGGGGCTGGTGATGACGAATCATCACTGTGTGGTGGAGTGTGTGGAACAGCTTTCCACGGCGAAGGAGAACCTGGTCGAGTCCGGGTTCATTGCGAAAACCGACGCAGAGGAGCGGAAGTGTCCCGCATTCGAACTCGATCAACTGGTCGAGATCCGGGATGTGACGGCCGATGTCCAGGGCGCGACCGCTGGCAAGACGGGTGACGCAGCCAATAAGGCGCTGCACGCCAAGGAAGCAGAACTGCAGCAGAGCTGCGGTTCAGACCCGGGCGTCCGCTGCGACACCGTATCGCTTTACCATGGCGGCATCTACGACTTGTACCGCTACAAGCGATACACCGATGTGCGGCTGGTGTTCGCTCCGGAGTACGCTGTGGCGCAGTTCGGCGGCGACCCCGATAACTTCAACTTCCCCAGATTCGATTTCGACATCGGCCTTCTCCGCGCGTACGAGGGAGGCAAACCCGCCGCCAGTCCCGATTATCTGAAATGGAGCTCCAACGGTTCGAAGGACGGCGAACTGGTGTTCGTATCGGGAAATCCCGGTGGCACAAGCCGCCAGCTAACGATGGCCCAACTGCAATTCGAGCGCGATACCCTCTATCCAAATCGCATGCCGGAAATCGCCGAATATCGAGGTGAGTTGGAGGAGTTCGTCACGCGCGGTCCCGAACAAGCACGCGAGGGAAAGGAAGACTTATTCTTCATCGAAAACACGTTTAAGGCGTTGTTTGGCCGAGAGGAGGCGCTTCTTGATCCTCATTTCTGGGGCATCAAGGCGCAGGAGGAGCAGAAGTTGCGTGCCTCGGCCGCATCGGATCCGAAATTGGCTGCCGACGTTTCGGCGTGGGATGACATTGCGAACATTCAGCAGGTACGAAAACAGCTCTTTTCGCGACATGCAGCCTTAGGAAGCCGGTTTTTTCGCTCGGGCCTGCTGGGCTATGCGGTGACACTGGTGCGGGCAGCCTCGGAACGGGTCAAGCCGAATTCGCAGCGTTTACCCGAGTTTACTGACCAGTCTCTCGTTCACGTGCAGCAGGAATTGTCGGCTCCGGTCCCAATCTCCAAAGAGATCGAAGAACTTGACCTTGCTTTTCTTTTTTCTCATATTCGGCGGGAGCTGGGTACCGATGATCCCTTTGTCCGGAAGATGCTGGGCGACGAGTCGCCTGAGGAATTGGCGCAGCGGCTCGTGAGCGGCACCAGGCTCGAAGACCCTAAAGTTCGCGAGGACCTGTATAACGGTGGACAGAGTGCTATCGAAGCATCCAACGATCCATTGATTCGCTTCGCAAAATCTATTGATGGGGATCTTAGTGCTGAACGGAAAGAATACGATGCGCGGGTGGAAGCGCCGACGCGCGCCGCGGCCGAACGCATTGCAAAAGCTCGCTTCGCGGTTTACGGAACGAGCGTCGATCCCGATGCGACCTTCACCCTGCGACTGAGTTACGGAACCGTGAAGGGCTTCGACAATGGTGAGGGCAAGTTTGTCGAGCCCTACACGACGATTCAAGGCTTGTTTCAGAGAGCAACCGGCGCACCGCCGTACAAATTGCCGGAGAGTTGGTTGCAGGCTAAGAGCTCCCTCAATCTCTCCACGCCGATGAACCTGAGTACAACGAACGACATCATCGGAGGCAACTCCGGCAGTCCGCTCATCGACAAGGATGCGAATGTCGTAGGCTTAATTTTTGACGGAAACATCTTTTCGTTGGGCGGAGATTACGGCTACGATGCGGCGCAGAATCGGGCGGTTGCTGTGGATAGTCGCGCTCTCCTCGAAGGCTTGCGAAAGGTATACCACTTTTCCCGAGTCGTTGACGAGATTGAAGCTGGCCGACGCTAGATCCAGGTCCGCGAATTTGAAAGATAAATTTGGCGGGGCTCAGCGCGTGTCGCGTGTGCACTGATCCATGGGCTTCCTGAATCTACCGGGGATTGCGCTCGCGACATAGCAATCTGCCCGCCGGATTGGAAGTATGGCGTGAGCGTCGGTGAGGTGCCCGAAGCTCCCGTAACAAAATTGGAACACCCCCATGCATTGGGACGCGAACGCAGGCATGCGAGTTCGCTAGTCAGAATGAAACTCGCGTCGATCAATACGGTTTGCATTTACGTTGTGCTGTTCGTGTTCCTGGCTTGCACGAATCCGGCATTGGGCTACTCGGTCTTGACGCACGAAGCGATCGTTGATGCTGCCTGGGACGTCAGCATCCGCCCCCTTTTGTTGCAGCGTTTCCCGAATGCCACTCCCGAGGAACTGAAGACAGCGCACGCGTACGCGTATGGCGGCGCCATCATACAGGATCTCGGATATTACCCACACGGCAGTCATTTCTTCAGCGACCTGACCCATTACTGCCGAACCGGAGACTTCGTTCTGGCTCTGCTCCGAGACTCCCAGGACCTGAATGGTTATGCATTCGCGATCGGTGCGCTCTCTCATTACGCCGCCGACATTGCTGGTCATCGGATCGGCATCAATCCCTCCGTACCTATTCTCTATCCGAAGTTGGAGAGCAAGTACGGCAAATTTGTGACCTATGAAGAAGACCCGCTGGCGCACATAAAAGCGGAATTTGGATTTGACGTGCTGGAAGTTGCAAGGCAGCGTTACGCTCCTGACAGCTACCACGACTTCATCGGGTTTCAGGTGGACCTTCCCTTGATGGAGGAGGCCTTTCACGAACCCTATGGCCTCGAGCTTAAATCGGTCTTGTCCGACGAGAACAAAGTCATAGGTTCCTATCGGCGGGACGTCAGTAAACTCATTCCAAAGGCGACTAAGATCGCCTGGAGTTTGAAAAAAGACGACATCCAGAGAGACCAACCCAGCATGACCAAGCGAAAGTTTCTATATAACCTTTCGCGCGCGAGCTACGAGAAAAATTGGGGCCGGGACTATCAACGGCCCACAGCATTCGAGCGTTTTCTGGCATTCCTCTATAAGCTGCTTCCCAAGTTCGGTCCTTTAAGGGTCCTGCAGCTGCGCACTCCGACGCCACAGACCGAACACATGTTTGAAGCGAGTTTCAATGCTGCCTTGGATCATTACAAGGCTCTGCTGGGCGAGACGCGCACAAGTACGCCAGAAGTCCCAGACGTAAATCTGGACACTGGCGGCACGACCGCTCCCGGAGTCTACTTCATGAGCGACAACGTCCGTGCGAAGCTGCTGGAAAAGCTTGCGGAGCAGGATTTTGCAGGTGTGACGCCCGGGATTCGAGCCAATCTTCTCCACTTCTATTCAGATCCCAATGCACCCTACGCGACCAAACGCAATGCGAAGCAATGGAATAAGCTGCAGATCGATCTTAAGAAGTTGAAGGAGTTTGCCGCCGCTGCGTCAGCGGGCCAGGATCTTCATCCGTTAGACTGAGTACTCGAAATGGGGACAACAGCTTGGACAAATACCGGTTGCGTTTGTATTGCTTCATCCTGATCCTGCTGTTTCTACTTTCTACATCAGCCCTCGGCCAGACGGTGCCCCCACAGCTCTTCAACGGTCTTAGTTGGCGACTGATCGGGCCTTTTCGTGGGGGCCGGGCTGTAGCTGTGGCTGGCGTGCCCGGCGATGCGACGACTTTCTATTTCGGCGCCGTCAATGGCGGAATCTGGAAGACTACCGACGCGGGCGTCGTCTGGACACCGATCTTCGACGGGCAGCCAGTTGCGTCCATCGGCGCACTCGCGGTCGCGCCCTCAGATCCACAAACTATTTATGCCGGAACTGGCGAGTCCGATATTCGGTCGTCTCTATCCTTTGGCAATGGCGTCTACAAGTCCGTGGACGCCGGAAAAAGCTGGCAACATGTTGGACTCGACGACACGCGCCACATTAGCCGGATTGTCATCGACCCACAGAATGCCAACATCGTCTATGTCGCTGCCTTAGGGCACGTCTATGCTTCGAACGAACAACGTGGGGTTTACAAATCTGTCGACGGCGGAATGCATTGGAGCAAAGTCTTTGATCAGGGCTCCGAGATCGGCGTAGCGGATCTGGCAATCTGCTACGGAAACTCTCAAGTTCTGTTCGCTACTACGTGGCACACGTGGCGTCCTCCCTGGAGCACGTATGCTCCTGTGGATCGTCCGGGCGGCGGATTGTTTCGTTCTCAGGACGCGGGGAAGACCTGGTCTCGACTGAGCGGAAATGGACTGCCGGAAGGGGATTGGGGACGCGTCGGCATCGATGTGTCCGCGAACGGACAACGAGTGTACGCCCTCGTTCAGGCAAAGAAAGCTGGCCTGTACCGTTCGGATGACGGCGGAAATACCTGGGCTCTCGCAAATGCCGACCCTCGGCTAACCAGCCGTGCGTGGTACTTCGGGAACATCACCATCGACCCGCAGAATGCAGACGTGATTTACATTCCGAACGTCGCGCTGTACCGCTCGGAAGACGCAGGCAAGACCATTTCGATCGTCCGAGGTGCGCCCGGCGGAGACGATTACCATCAGATATGGATCGATCCTAATTCCGCGAGGATGGTCCTCGGCACAGACCAGGGAACGACGATCAGTGTCGACGGCGGGCGTACCTGGAGTAGTTGGTACAACCAGCCTACGGCTCAGCTGTACCATGTGATCACCGATAATCAATTTCCCTACACGGTGTACGGTGCACAACAGGACACCGGAAGCGCAGCAGTCCTGAGTCGTACCTA
>Ga0335085_10002522_pt1 | contig 33873 bp, 24 predicted proteins | sample Lox_Sample_45_FD_206712 | JGI IMG/M metagenome (GOLD analysis project Ga0335085, IMG submission 206712) | Soil microbial communities from Loxahatchee National Wildlife Refuge, Florida, United States - Lox_Sample_4.5 | ecosystem: Environmental > Terrestrial > Soil > Wetlands | place: USA... | reverse complement strand
CACGGATGCGACCGTGCCGTTGCTGAGAATCTTCTGCAAAACAAGCCGTTTCAGATAAGCGAGAATGACTACGATTGGTTAGGGTCCGGCGTCTATTTCTGGGAATCGAACCCAGCAAGAGCGTTGGATTGGGCGAAACATCTTCAGAGGTTCCGAAAAGATCCCCCCAACCGGATCTCGGAGCCATACGTTGTCGGGGCCATCATCGATATGGGCTATTGCCTCGACTTGGCATCCACAGCTGGCATCGAATTTGTTAAGGCCGCGTACCTGATGTTCGAGAACTATGTTCACGAGAGCCATCTTTCCATGCCGAAAAATTACGGCGGAGAGGATCTTCTCCAGCGTCGGCTTGACTGCGCCGTCATTAACCACATCCACGAGATCAATAAGAAGGGCGGCAAGAAACCCTTTGAATCTGTTCGAGGCGTCTTTTTTGAAGGGAAGCCTATTTACCAGACTTCCGGCTTCTACGAGAAAACCCACATTCAAATCTGCGTCCGGGATCTGTCGAACATCAAAGGCGTCTTTCGCGTTCCGGCCGACCAACTAGAATCCAGATAAAGCTCCGGCGCCCCGAGTCTGACGTAATCCGTCTCACCAAACTCCCAAATTCCCGCCAACTCCTTCCATCCACTCCACTTCCCCGTCTCACGTTCGAATGATAAAACTACAGTACTGTACCTTGACAGTAATTAAATCCCATGCTACCATCCCCCATGTTTCGCTCGCACCAGCCCGCCTCTTGTCCCTCCTCCTCCACTTATCTCCTTTCGTTTGATACTGTTCCGCACTCTTTTGCACTCTGCAAATCGCTATCTCCCGCTGTTTCAACCACTTGCGCACTCTTTGCGCAAAATACCCGGGGTGGCGTATCCCCCTTCATTTCATTACGCCCTTCCCTCGCCCACGTTTGTCCACACACCCGCCCACTTACCCCTGCCGCGCCGCCTCGCATCCATTTAAAATGGAATTTCACAAACTCCTCGGCCAGGGACAACGATCTGAGCACAACTCCCAACGAATTAAAAAACACGACCGAAGGCAAACCGGGCGTCGGTCGCGTGTGGAGGGCCTTGCGTCACCGCAACTTCCGGCTGTTTTTCACCGGCCAGAGCATTTCGCTGATCGGCACGTGGATGACGCGCATTGCCACGGCTTGGCTCGTCTACAAGCTCACCAGTTCGGCGCTCCTCCTCGGCGTCGTCGGCTTCGCCGGCCAGATTCCCACTTTTCTCATCGCGCCGTTTGCAGGTGTATGGGTCGATCGACTGAATCGCCAGAAAGTCCTCGTTGTCACGCAGGTCCTGGCCATGCTGCAATCGCTGGCGCTTGCCGCTCTGACCCTGAGCGGCCGCATCACCATTTACGAAATCATCTGGCTCAGCGCATTTCAAGGCGCCATCAACGCGTTCGACATGCCCGGTCGTCAGGCCTTCATGGTCCAGATGGTCGAAGATCGACAGGATCTTGGCAACGCCATCGCGCTGAATTCTTCGATGGTGAATCTGGCGCGTCTCGTCGGCCCTTCGCTGGCTGGCGGCATCATCGCGCTCTTCGGCACCGGTTATTGTTTCCTGATCGACGGCCTCAGCTATCTCGCCGTCATCGCTTCGCTATTGATGATGCGCCTAGCTCCGTTCATGACCGCGCGTGTTGCCGTGCCGATGTTTCAACAACTCAAGGAAGGCTGGGAATACGTCTCGAAATCGACACCCATTCGCACCATTCTCCTGCTCTTTGGACTCATCAGTTTGATGGGCTGGCCATTCACCGTGCTCATGCCCGTTTTCGCCATCAACATACTTCACGGTGGCCCGCACACATACGGCTTTCTGATGGGAGCGGTCGGTATTGGCGCGCTCGTCTCCGCGTATTCTCTTGCACTCCGCGGCAGCGTTCGCGGATTGACCAAGATGATTCCGATCTCCTCGGGGCTGTTCGGAATTGGCTTGATTCTTTTCGGATTTTCTCGATATCTCTGGCTCTCCCTCCTGCTTCTGGCGATTTGCGGCTTCGGCATGATGCAGCAAATGGCAGCGAGCAATACGATCATTCAAACCATCGTGGAGGAAGACAAGCGCGGACGCGTGATGAGCTACTACACGGCTGCGTTCGTTGGTATGGCGCCCTTCGGCAGTTTGCTGGCTGGCGCGCTCGCCCACGCGATTGGCGCCACGCGCACAGTGATGGTCAGCGGCGTTTGCTGCCTTGCGGGCGCGGTTTGGTTTTTCACGCGGCTAAAGGCCGTGCGGCAGGTCATCCGCCCCATTTATGTGAATCTGGGCATCGTGCCGCCGGAAGTAAATGCCGTGCTGCAAGATGCCGGCGGGAATTAGAACTCTCGCTGTTTTGCGCGAATGGTCAGACGGACTCGGGAATCCGCAAGCCGTCCAGGTCAGCCGCAAGATTAACCGGCGAAGCGAGATGCAGCGCGGCTGACGGGTTTTTCATGACCCGCTCGAAAGCGGCTTGGAAAGCTTCCATTTCCGGTTGCGTTCCAACAGTAACGCGAACGTGCGTCGGCCACACTGGCCAGGGCCGGCCGATAAACACATTTTGCGCAGCCATCGCTGCGATAACTTCTTTCGCCGGGCGCTTGGTCTCGAGCATGAAGCAGTTGGACTCCGAGCGCACGAAGGAATAGCCGTTCTTGGAGAGCCACTCGAAGGTCGCCTCGCGAATCTTCGCGTTGATCTGTTTGCGCTCGGGAACGAGCTGCGCATCTTTCAAGCTTGCCGTCGCCGCGGCCACGGCGGTGATGGGCATGGCGTTCCAACCGGAGAACGCTGCGACTTTTTCCAGCAGGCTCGGCTTGGCGATGGCAAAACCGCAGCGCAGCCCCGCCATGCCGTAGATTTTCGAGAACGTGCGCAAAACCACTACGTCTTGATCCGCTTTGACGAGATCGATGGCCGAAGAACCATCGGAGAAATGAATATAGGCTTCATCAATGAGCAGCACCGAGTTTTTTGGCTTGTGGGCCAGAAGGAATTCGATGTCCGAATGGCTGGTGAGCGTGCCGGTCGGATTATTCGGCGTGCAAATGTAGAAGACGCCTGCATCGGGTGCCGCAGCCAGCATGGCCTTCACGTCGTGAGAATACGTCTTGGTCAGCGCCACTCTAACCACGCGCGCGCCGGATTTTTTTGCAGCAAATGTGCCGGCTTCATAACCCGGATCAGCGGTGACGTAGCTCTTCGTAGGAGAGGTGAAAGCCAGTACGGAAAAGTGCAGCGGCTCGCTCGAACCGGGGAAGGCGCGAAGGTAATGAGGCTTGAGCCCTTCCATGGCGGAAAATGTTTTTTCCAAGTCGTCGGTCATCCACATCGAGTAGCGTCCACCCTGGGACGCGACTTCATTCACCGCGCCGCACGCCACGCCGCAAGGGCCCAGCGGGTTCTCATTGGCGTTGATCAGCACGGCATCCTTCGGGTGAGGACGCGGTTCTGCCGCGGCGGCAAGCATTGGTTCAGTAACGATTCGCAGACCTGCCGCTACGGCTGCGGCGGCTGCGGAAACCTGCAAAAACGAGCGACGGGAACGACAGGCGGGATTTTCTTCCCTTGACATGATCGAACCTCCAAATTGCGTTCGCAGGACGCGAACTGGCTGCAGACAACCTACCACGTTCTGGCACTCGCGAACTTCCTTTTTTGCATTCGTTTTTCCGCTAGCAAGTATTCGGATCAAGTGAAGCAGATTCTTGCGATCCGATAAAACTTTCAGAGAAGAAAAAGAGAACGCAAAGCCAGGTATTGACTTCAAACTGGTCTAACGCTTGTGTTTTCTGACGATTAGACGGGGTCGCGATTGATGTCCTTCAGGTCATCCGATGCTGACGAACGGACACGCTTGCGCTCGGGAACGCATCAAACACTGTGAAAGTACTATTGACTGCGCCGGTTCGCAGAAATACTCTGGTTTTTGCTGGACCCGGCCAAGTTTAAAACCCACACGCTGCGAGGTCAGGTATGGCCACCGAAACTGCGGGAAGCATCGTCAGCATTCCTTCCGGTAAGGCACTTCAAGAAAGATGGGAGAAGCTACGCACTCACCAGCGTATTGTTTCTCGTGTGAAATTTCAGGTTGAATGGGAAGAGGGCGCACAACAACAGCGCGCTAATGGGGTCACCGTAGATATAAGCAAGTCTGGCTGTTTGGCGGTTGTAGGTGCAGGGCTTCCTCTTCACAAGCGCGTTCGTCTGATCAATCCAACGAGCGGGCGCACGACGGAAGCACAAGTCGTCTGGCGCGATCATGAAGCGTGGGATGTCGGGCTCGAGCTGGTTAAGCCGGACGCTAGTTTCTGGGGCGTCAAGTTCTAAAGAGTTTGGCTTGAAGGCACAATGGGTGGCGGGCCGGGCATTTCTCCAGGCTGCTGCACTTCTTCGACGAGCTTCCGGGGATTTCAACGTGGACGGATGTGACTGAGCCTTGTTTAAAACTCAGTCCGGCCACTTTTCTTTAGGCAAACTCTTTTTGATAGTCTCAAGGTTTTGGAAGCCGTCCTTGATGACCGTTTGCATTACATTGTCCTTGGTAACCACGACTGGAGTCAGATAGATAGCCTGAACGGTGCGCTCTCCGTCAGCTATGGAAATGGCGTTCTTGACCGAAGTGCCCGAGGCTAAATCCACGGCAGCTTGCGCGGCTAATTTTGCCTGCTCCTTTACCGGCTTATAGACCGTCATCGTCTGTGTGCCGTCCAGAACCCGGATGATTGCGGCGAGATCCGCGTCCTGGCCGGACACAAGGACCTTTCCGGCCAACTTATGCTCTTCCAGAGCCTGAATTGCGCCGCCCGCGGTCCCATCATTGGAGGCGACCACGGCAGCGATATTGCCTTTGGTGGAAACAATAGCCTCGGACATGATCGCGTAGGCTTCTGCTGGATCCCAATCCTTTGCCCAGGAATCGCTCACGATTTTGATGTCGCCACGGTCGACGTATGGTTTCAGAACCTGCATCTGTCCCTGGCGAAGAGCCTGGGCATTGTTGTCCGCCGGAGAGCCACCGATCAACACGAAGTTTCCTTTCGGGGCCAGCCGAGCGAGCCAGGAAGCCTGCAGTTGGCCGATCAGTTCGGCGTTTGTGCCGACAAAAAAACTGATATTGCTCTTGCGGACCATACGTTCATAGCAAAGTACGGGAATGTGCCTGGCATTCGCCGTGTTCACGATGCGAGCGGCCTTGACTGAATCATGCGCGACGAGGACGAGAACTTTCGCTCCCTCATCCATCAACTTCTCAGACTGTTGGAGCTGCAGGTCGTCGTCGCCTTCCGCCGTCTCCACGAGAACTTCAGCCCCCAATTCCCTGGCGCGTTTCTGAAAACTGTCCAGATCGGTTTGCCACCGCTCGACCTTAAGAGAGTCCATGAGATAGCCGATCTTGAGAGGAGCCGCTTGTGCGGCTGGACTTTGCCCCCAGGCAAAGCGAGACGGGGAAACGAGAAGCGCGAGAGCGAAAACGAACGAAATAAAGAACGGCCTTAAACGAATCATAATTGTTCACCACCAAGTAATTAAAACCGTAGCACCGGCTGCCACTAGCCTCAATGCCAGAAGCTGGATGAGTGGACCAAGAGTTACTGGCGAGGGGGAGCATCCTGTCCATGCTAGTTAAGTTATTGAATGTAAAACAGTTACAAGCAGACGGGTTTTGGCAAAGCGGCTGCGCTCCTTAAAGAGGTAGACATTCTACATGCTTTGGGTGTAGAACATCTACATCCCGAGGTGATTATTGCAATGCGTTATCAGAACCGCATCGAACTGCTCCAGGGAACACTCGATCTGCTCATCCTGCAAACACTGCGCTGGGGGCCGCAACACGGGTATGGCATCAGCCTCTCGATCCGCAACAATTCCGGCGACATCCTGCAAGTTGATACGGGATCCCTTTACCCGGCCTTGCACCGGCTTGAGCGCCAGAAATGGATCTCCGCGGAATGGAAACTGTCCGAGAACAAGCAGCGCGTTAGGGTCTACCACTTGACGGCCAACGGCAAGAAGCAGCTCGAATCCGAGCGTTCGCGCTGGGCGCAGGTTTCGGATGCCATCGCCGGCGTGCTGAATGCCGCGAAGAAGGAGATCCAAGCATGACCTTTTCTTTCTGGAATCGTCAGAAACGTGAGCGCGAACTGGACGAAGAACTTCAGAGCCATTTGCGGATGGCAGCCAAGGACCACGCAGACCGAGGAGGAACACGAGAGGAAGCCAGCAGCGCGGCCCGGAGAGAGCTGGGTAACGTCAGTCTGATCAAGGAAGTCACGCGAGAGATGTGGGGCTGGGCATCGGTAGAGCGACTCATGCTGGATGTGCGTTTTGGATTGCGGATGCTCGCGAAGTCACCGGGATTTGCGCTGGTGTCCATACTGACTCTTGCGCTGGGCATAGGAGCGAACACAGCGCTGTTCTCGGTCGTAAATGGCGTGCTGTTCAATCCGCTGCCATATCCGCATCCCGATCAGCTCGTCTGGGTGGCCGAAAGCAAACCGAACTTTGCGACTGGTTCGATCTCCTTTCCGAATTTTCGCGACTGGCAGAAAGATAATCACACCTTTTCTTCCATGGCCGCGTATCGACCATACTCCTACAATCTGACCGGGCTCGGAGACGCCGAACAGGTGCGAGCCATGCTTATCACCTCTGATCTTTTCACCGTGCTCGGTGTGCATCCCGTGATTGGACGGTCGTTTGTTCACGGGGAAGACGAAATTGGCGCCGCGCCGATTGCATTGATTACAGCCGGGCTATGGAAGAGAAAATTCGGCTCCGCCGCGGATGCGGTAGGGAAAACCCTCAAACTAGATGGCAAGGGTTACACGATCGTAGGCGTGATTCCCGCTAGTTTTAACCTGGGTCTCGGAAGTTTCCAAAACGTGGACTTGTACGTTCCGCTCGGCCAGTGGAGCAATCCGCTGCTTCCCAAGCGAGGCGCCGGCCTCGGCATACATGGGATAGGACGGCTGAAGCCCGGCGTATCGATTGCGCAGGCGCGTGCGGATATGCAGGCAGTCACACAGGGACTGGCCGCGGCTTATCCTGACGCCGACAAGGGCATCGGAGCGGCTTTAATTTCCTTGAAGAAAACGATGGTCGGGGACTTGCAACTTTTTCTGCTGGTCCTGCTTGCCGCGGTCGGCTTTGTCCTGCTGATTGGTTGCGTGAATATTGCCAATCTGACGATTGCGCGTTCCACCGGACGCACACGCGAATTCGCGATCCGCGCCGCGCTCGGCGCCAGCCAGGGAAGGCTACTTCGTCAACTCCTCACGGAGAGTATTTTGCTTTCGATCGCGGGAGGGGCACTAGGCCTTTTGCTGGCGGGGTGGGGCACACAGGCGGCGCTGCGAGCCTTGCCGCGTACCCTCCCTCGCTCCGGAGAAGTTGCGCTGGACTCGCACGTTCTAATTTTTACCCTGCTTATTTCACTGGGATGCGGGATTTTTTTTGGTTTGGCTCCCGCATTCAAATCTACGCGGGCAAATGTGCATGACGCGTTGAAGGAACGCGGCCGGAGCGGCAGCGGTTCCCGCCACCGCGCGCAGGGAGCTCTGGTCGTCGCGGAGGTGGCGATGGCCCTGGTGCTGCTGGTCGCTGCAGGACTGATGATTCGCAGTCTCGGCGCTCTGTGGAGCGTGAACCCGGGCTTCGATCCCCACAATGTTCTGACGTTCGGCGTTGCTTTGCCTCCCTCAGCGAACGGCGGAGGCCCCGACGCGGCTCGCGCCGCACTGCGCCAACTGAACGACGCACTCGCGTCCGTTCCCGGAGTTACCGCGTCATCGCTATCGTGGGGGGCGATTCCTCTACAATTCGACGATGAAGATCTCTTCTGGATTGAGGGAAAGCCAAAACCGCAAAGCGAAAACGATATGAGTTGGGCGCTAAGTTACGTGGTTCAAGAAGACTACCTGAAATTGATGAAGATTCCGCTCGAGCGCGGCAGGTTCCTCACCGCCCAGGACAATGAAAAGGCCCCTCACGTCATCGTTGTTGACGACGTTTTCGCGAAACAATATTTTCCAGGGCAGGATCCTATCGGTCAGCATGTTTTTCTGCAAAACAAAGGAGGGCGCGCAGAAATCATCGGAATTGTAGGGCATGTGAAGCAGTGGGGGCTCGACACCGACGACACGGAGTCCTTGCGCGCTCAGCTCTACTTTCCTTACATGCAGCTTCCTGACGAGGCAATGGATGCATCATCGTGGAGCGGCACCGGCGCGCTGGTGCGGTTCGATCCCAATACCCCGGCTATCACGGACTCCCTGCGAGCCTCGATACGGAAGCTCAGCGGCGAGCACGTCATGTACGGGGCCGAGACGATGGACGAAGCAATTTCCGCGTCGCTCGCTACGCGCCGGGTCTCGATGATTTTGCTCGGTGTGTTTGCCGCGCTCGCGCTCGGACTGGCATCCATTGGCATCTACGGAGTGGTTTCCTACCTCGTCGGCCAGCGTACGCAGGAGATCGGCGTGCGACTGGCGCTTGGGGCGAAACGAGTGGACGTGCTGCGCCTGGTCCTGGGCGAAGGCATAAAAATGGCCTCTGTGGGTCTATCGATTGGCCTGGTGGCCGCGCTGGGTTTGACCCGCCTTATGGCGGGCCTTTTATACGGAGTAAGTGCCACCGATCCATTCACGTTTGCGGCGGTGGGGACTTTGCTGATGATGGTGGCGCTCGCGGCGACCTACATTCCCGCGAGGCGGGCCATGAGCGTCGATCCCATTGTGGCCCTTCGCTATGAATGACCGAAGGTCTCAGTAAGTCAGTTTCCGGGTGACAGCCAGGCATCGATGCGCGGGGAAATACCGCTGCAAAACTGCGCCACTACGATGGCCGCAAGCAGCCCCGTGAACACGTCCATGGTGTAATGCGCTCGCAGGATCAGGACCGCGGAAATCTCAAACAGGATGATTCCCACGGCCAGGGATGTGAGCCACCACTTTCCTAACTTTGCCAGCTCGATACTCCCAAGGACCGCGATCGCGGTGTGCCCAGAGAAGAAAAAGTCGTTGCCCACGTTGTAGGTCACAAGCAACGAGGGAAATCCAGGATAGTGCCAAATCATGTTTGGAGGCGGGGGAAGCGCGCAAATGGCTTGCATGATTTGCCGCAGACCGAGCAAGAGGACAAGTCCCAGGAACGGGCGCACGCTGGGCCCAAAGAGCCACCTGGCAAGCAGGAAAATGCCCAGCCCGTCGATCAATGCGGAACTAAGAATCAGAAGCGCGTTGGCGGCGGAGGGGGAATGATAAAAGTAGAAATTGAGGCCTGCCGTCCAGGTCTGAAGAGCATCGCCTACTCCGGAGGCAGGCACGGCCCGCTGCGCAATCAGCGATTGCGTCCAGAACCAGATTGCCAGCGCGAGTAGAGTCAGGGCAAGGCGCCAGACCAGGCGCCGCCAAGGGAATGCTGCGCCGGCGTTCATGCAGGTTTTGCGACTTCCAGCGCAAGCTCACGCGCTTTACGCAAATCCAGTTTTCCGGTGCCGAGGTAGGGTAATTTCTCCACGTGCAGAAATTGATCCGGACGAGGCCTCCAGAGCGCGGGCAAGTCACATTTCGCGAGCAGCGCAAGCACTTCATTCAACTTATCTTCCGGAAGGGTATGCAAGATCATGAGGCGTTCGCCTTTTCGCTCATCCGGAACGGCGGTCACTACAAACATCTGTTCGCTCGCTCCCGCGAGTTCGTGGAGCTTATCTTCGACTTTGATATGCGGCACCATTTCGCCGCCGATTTTGCTGAAACGGCTCAAGCGGTCGGTCACGCGCAGAAATCCGTCCTCGTCGAGCATCGCAATATCGCCGGTGTTGTACCAGCCATCGCGCAATACCGCTGCCGTTTTCTCCGGCTGGTTGAGGTAACCCTGCATGACGTTTGGCCCGCGCACGAGCAACAATCCGGGCTGATTGATTCCGAGAGGCTGCTGCGTTTCCGGATCGATGATTTTCACCGTCATTCCCGGCAGCGGGTGCCCGATGCTGCCGCGTTTAGCTCCGACCTGGCGGAAGGACGCTGCGCGAAAATCGATGGTATTCACGGTGACGGCGGGCGAGCATTCGGTGCAGCCATAGCCTTCGAGAGGGCGAATGCCGAAGCGATCCTCGAACGCCTGGGATATGCGCTCCGGCAACTTTTCCGCGCCGGCCATCACGAAGCGCAGGCTGCCGAACTGTTCCGGCTCGCAACGGCGTGTATATGCATTGAGAAAAGTCGGCGTGGCAAGAAGCATGGTCACCGCATATTTGTTGACGAGCGCGCCGATGACGCGCGAATCCAGAGGATTCGGATGGAACACGACGCCGATTCCGGTGGCCGCAGGGAGACAGAGCGTGCCCGTAAAACCGAAGGAATGAAAGAAGGGAAGGATGCCCATGATGCGGTCGTTCGAATGCAGCAGGAAGACCTGGTTGAGCTGCTCGACATTCGCAGCAACATTGTAATGTGTGAGCACCACGCCTTTGGGCTCGCCCGTCGATCCGCTGGAAAAAATAATCGTCGCGATGTCTTCGAGCTGCGTTCTGCGTGTGGATCCCGCGTATTTCTCGATACTCCTCGCTGGCAGGAAAAAAGCCAGAGCGGCGCCGAGACGCTCGGAGAATCGAGGCTTTTGCGCCAGATCTTCAAGGAAAACCGTCTCTGCCGGCGGCTGCACGTGTACTCGCTCGAGAAACGCCCTTGCGGTGATCACCGTTTTCAGATTGCACTGCTTCGCGCAGGACTCCAGCGTTTCGTTCGAGGCCGTGTAATTTAGATTGACGGGCACTTTTCCCATCAACATTGCCGCGAAATTCACCAAGGCGCCGGGAATCGAAGGAGGCAGCAAAACGCCGACCATCCCCTGCCCTTGCCACGTCTTGCGCAAGCGCCGCGCCAGAAACAGCGTCCGCGCCAGCACCGCGAAAAAAGTCAATTTCGGCGTTTGCCCGTCGGCCATGGCAAAGCGAAATGGGTGTCTCCGCGCCGTATAGAGAAACGTCCGTGGCAGCGGCCGCATCTGACGCTTGCGCCGCTCGAACGCTTCCGCGCTCAAGTCCTGCACCGCCTGTCGCGCTTCCTGCGCGGTTGCAGTCGGCGGCAGCGGCGCGCCGAACGTCACGCGCACCGGATAAGGGAGATGCCGCGGAAACTTCCAGAGGAATCGCCCGCCGGAAAAGCTGAAAATCGAACCCCACACGCCATCAAGATTCACGGGAATGATCGGAACGTCCACGCCTTTTATGATTCGCTCCATTCCGCGGCGAAACGGCATCATCTGGCCGATGCGGGTCATCTGTCCTTCTGGAAAAATGCAAACCAGTTCGCCGTCCTGCAAAGCCTGCGTCGCGCGGCGCAACGAATGAATCATTTCGCGCGGGCCCTGGTCGGACGATATCGGAATCACGCCAAGAATTTTCGCGAAGGGCTTCACCAGGGGATGGTCGTAGGAGCCCTTGAACATCAGGAAGCGCACCGGCCGGTCCAGCGCGGCGAGAAGCAGCACTGCATCCGCCATCGAAACGTGGTTGGGCACCAGTAACGCGCCGCCCCGCGCCGGAACGAGCTGGCGACCTGCAACGTCCAGACGGTACAGCGTGTGCGTGAGCATCCACAGGAGGAGCCGCAGCAATGAATCGGGCAGCAGCCACAGAACATAAGCCGTAGCCGCGAGCGACATCACGGCGGTCCATATGAAGAAAGACTCCAGCCCAACATGCAAATAGTGTGTGAACCCGGAATAAATAGCGGAAGCGCCGATCACTCCGACGAAGGAAAGGAGATTCGCAAAAGCAATGACGCTCCCTTTTTTGTCCTCGTGGGGCCGGTGCTGGATCAATGCGTTTATGGGCACGATGAAGAATCCGCCCGAGAACCCGAGCGCCGCGAGAAGCGCGAGCACTTGAATGAAAGTCAAACCATGGAGCGAAATCGCGAACGCGAAGAACGACATGCCGATCGCGCCCAGAGGAATGAGGCCATACTCGATTTTCCCCGCGGAAAGAAGGCCCGCAACGTAGCTCCCAAGGCCGATGCCTATGGCCAGCGCCGCCTGCAGGTAGCCGCCGTGTGTCTCGTCAATGTGCAAAACCTCACGGCCATAGAAGACGATCACGAACTGAAGCAGCGCGCCGAGAAACCAAAAGTAAGTATTGCCAACCACGGCGAGGTGCAGAGTGCGATCCGGGCGTACAATCTGAAATTGTTTCTTCAAATCGCTAAAAATATTGAATCGGAATTTCCTGGAGGGGTCCGCGGCTGGAACGCGCGAAATCGTGAAGCTTGCTGTTAATCCAACCAGGGTACATGCCCCGAAAATGAAACCCGCCAGCACCTCCCGTCCGTGAAACCTTTGAGCCAGCAACGGGCCGGCCACCGCCCCGGCAATAATCGCGATAAAAGTTGTGAGTTCCAGAATCCCGTTTCCCCAAGACAGCAGTTCGTCCGGCAGAACTTCCGGGAGCAAGCCGTACTTTGCGGGGCCAAAAAACGCGGCTTGTGTGCTCGCAAGGAAAATCACCGCAAACGCCATGCGCGTGCTTCCGTGCGCGAAAGCGTAGATGGCGAAAAGCATCGCAAGAATCTCAAATAGTTTTGTGCCGATGGCCACGGTCCGTTTGCTGAAACGGTCCGCCAGATAGCCGCCTGCCATCGAAAACAGAAGGAAAGGAACAGCGAAGAGATTTCCGACGTAGAAAACGAGAAGGTCCTTCTGCGAGGCTGTCGGGTTCGTTCCCAGGATCAGGAAAATGACAAAGAATTTCAGGCCGTTGTCGTTGAACGCGCCCTGAAACTGCGTGGCGATCAGGCTCCAGAAGCCCAGCCGCCACTTCTTTGCTGGCCTCTCTGTTAACGGAGTTCCGTCGTCCGTCATGCGGGCGCACCTACTCGTTTCATCGGCATCTACGGGTATAGAACGATCTTAGCAGCCAAACTTGCATGCGGGTGCTTCGCGGCAGTTGGCTGTGCCGAAAACGAGACGCCGGATTGAAAGATTACGTTGGCTGCTGCCGTGAAGCTACGGTTTCGCAGGCTCAGGCTTGGGTTTTGGCGCGGCCGGTGGTTTCCGCCCCGCGTTCAGGTGGTCGAAATTCATCGCAGCGTTGAGCAGCAGCATGAATTCTCCCTGCGTCTCTTGCCGCCACATGGGATTCGTGGCGAAGAGTACAACGTGCCCTCGGCCGACCGGGACGTCGACGATGACTGGCGCCTCCGCCAATTCTGGAGCACCCGCCAGCATCCCGCTGATCCACAGATCCTTCACATCGGCGAAGCGAAGCACTACGCGCGGGTAAAGCGAAGGCGGCGGCAAAAACGAGCTCAGATACGACCTCAGGTCAGGATCGACGTAAACTTCCTGCTCTGCCGGCGTCCGGTGCACGGGCGGCTCGGGGGCCATCCACGTACGGCCCTGTGGAATATCCGGATCGGTCAGCGATCCTCTGCCGCTGGGCCGCGAGCCGCCTCCTTCCTCACCGAAAAATCGGCCGAATCTTCCCGCAACGGAAACATTGAACACCGGCCCTTGATTGAAGTACACGCCAACAGAATCGTCATAGCCATAAACGATGGGGCTGGCCGTGTCCTCGACCGTCGCGCGCGCGATCATACCTCGCGCTTGCAGTTGGTGCGTGTCCTTGATGCTCACCGTATCCGTGATTCCCAAATCGATCGGCAAATGCGTGCTCGGCCCGATGGGAATGAACAAGCCTCCATCCTCGATGAATTTTTTCAGATGCGAGACGCCATCGTAGCCCAATCCGCCGCGAATGTCGGCGGCGTGATCAATGAGACCCCAGTTTGGTGTTGTGGGAGATTTTTCCCAGGGAATCGCCCCGCCAGCTTCGCTGCCGTCCGCATTTGTCCGCGCCGGAATGCCATTCAGGATTTGCTCCAGACCGTAGAACGTGGGCGGAAACAGAATCACGTCATACCTTTCGCGTAGGTCGGGGGTGTTGCGAACCGTGATGTCCGAAATGTACGCGTACGGTACGCCAGTCTCTTCCAGTCCAAGCCGGAACCAGCCCTCGTTTTGCGTGTCCGTCCAGTTATGCATCACCGCGATTCGCGGCACGCCGACTTCATGACGCGCCACATCCGGCACGGTTTCCGCGCTCGTCACGCGAACGCCAAGCTCGCGTGCTGCTGCATTCAACCGCAAATCCAGGTCGGCCGGATTGCCTTCCACCGGAAGAATAAAAGTGCCGGGAACGAATTTCTTGCCGCCGGCCTCAAAGCTGTCTTCCGCCGCATAAAACTTCACGTCCTTCAGCCGGAACCGCAGGGTTGCAAGGCAAGGTTCGCCGGTAGCGTTGATTACATAATATTTCACCGCCGGCGCTTTGCCCTTTTCGGCGTGTGGAGGAATCACGCCCCCGCCGTCGTACCGCGCCGCTGTGTCCACCAGCGTCATCGGAGCTTTGAGGATAGCGGTGTCCGTGATCCGCACGGTCTTAACGTTGCGCAGCGGCCCGAGCGTCCAGCCGGTGTCATCGTAAGGCCGCGGGTCGCTCGTCGAGTAATACTGTGTGTCGAGCAGCATGTCCGCCATTCGGCTATAGGGCTGGTCCATGCGAATGATGTAGCTTCCCAACGGAAGTTTGGTGCCCTTCGGTTCTTCCGGCTTTTCCTCGGCCGCTTCTTCCTTGCCCTTGTGCGATTTCTTTCTTCTCGATTGTTCGCCGTCTTCCTTCTCAGGTCTGGCCTCGGCCTTTGCCTCCTCGGGTTTTGCGGCGGCGGCCTTTGCGTCCTTCAACTCGAAATCCTGCTCCAGTTTTTGCACTTCGACGCCCTGCCGCTGCAGCAGATTTGCCAGTTGCGCGGCGAGTTCAGGGCGCCGACCGTCATTTACGATCGCCCAAGCCGCCGGACCTTCCGTAGTCGCTTTCGCAACCGAGCGCTTGCTCTTTTCATAGAAATCTTTCAGCAGTTCCTGACCGTGCTGAGCCGTGTAGTCCAGGGAAAGCAGCACACCGCTTTCTTCCAGATTGGTATTGTCGCGCAAAGACCACATCACTTTTGGCAGCGGCGGATTGGGCCGGAACCAGGTGCGGCTTGTCGAGCCCGGCCCGAGTTTGGCTTCCTTGGTTTCAGGGGTGCTGTTCCCATACGTTTCGTAAAAACGCCCGATCGAGTTGTGTCCGTTCGCCACATAGAACATGTAGTTCGGCGCCCATCCATCGTAGAAACCGTGCGTCCACACGCCGACAACCCCGCGCTCCGTCAGTCCCTGAATATCGTTGTATGCGAACTTCTGCCACTCGCTGATTACGATGGGATCAAGCCACGCGTTGTATGGCCCAGTTCCCGTCGAAACATAAAGGTATGGCACCGACTCGTGCAGATCGTGCAGCACCTGCGGATGCCAAAAGAAAAATGTCTGCATCATCATCTGCGAAAGCTTCAGGCCCATCGCGATGCCGTCGCGGTTGTTGTCGTGTTGGACGTAATGGCCCCAATAAACGAGATCTGGCTGTGCTTTGTCCGGATTGGCCTTCTTGAAATTCCAGGAGTCCACCATTCGGTCGTGCCCGTCCACTTCCACGATCGGCGTAATCAGGAAAATCGCATTTTTGCGGATGTTCTCGATGAATGGTGAATCCTCCACGGCCAGGCGGTACGCCAGCTCCATCAGCATTTCCGGCGAGCCGGTTTCGGGAGAGTGGATCGATCCCGATGCCCAATAGAAGGGCTTGCCAATCGAAATCAGCTGCTGGGCATCCGCGTCGCTGATTTTGCGGGGATCGGCGAGTTTTGCGGTGATGTCGCGCAGATGGTCTAGTTGCGCAATGTTGGCTTCATCGCTCACCGCCACGAGCAGGAAGTCGCGCCCCTCTTCCGATTTGCCCACGCGATAAACCTTCACGCGGGGGCTCGCTTTCGCCAACTCGTCGTAATAGCGATAGATGTCTTTCGAATACGTCAAAAAGCCCGGCGCGCCGACGATGTGACCCAGGATTTTGTCCGGCGAAGGCACCGTGGCTGAAGCAGGCAGATGGTCGACAAGCTTCGTGCTGAAAAATGGCTCGGTCGTGTATTCTCGGATCTTTTTTCCATAGTCTTCGTCGTTTGCCCCGGCGGCTTGCGCTCCAGCAATCGCAGCCGCGAAGCTTGTGAAAAGTAGAGCTGCCATCACCGGCAAACCCATTCTCGACAACAAACCACGCTTGACCGGCGCCGACCCACACGAATTCCGAGCCTGCATTTTCATCTTCGCCTCACTTTTTCATTGTTCCTGACTCGCAACCGCCCACCGCATCATGTGACGCCCCATTCTCAACAGGCGTTTCAGTCCTTTTCCAATTACCCGCGTCACAACAGAACCGGGGTAGCATAATGCTTCCGAGCCTGGGAGGAAAGAATGGCGGACGCTTTAACAAAACAGAAATCGGTGCTCATCACCGGCGCAACCGACGGTCTGGGTAGAGCGGCGGCGCTTTTGCTGGCGGAACGCGGTTATCGCGTCTTTGCCGCGGGCCGTTCAGTTGAGAAACGTGCTCAACTTGACGCGCTCGCTCGCGAAAGAGGATTGCCGCTCGAAACTTTGGAACTGGACGTCTGCGATGATGCTTCCGTCCAACGTGCCGTAGCGGGAGTTCTCGCCAAGGCCGGGACCCTGGATTTCCTGATCAACAATGCAGGGGTGAACTTTACCGCGGCCGTGGAAGATCTGCGTCTCGACGATTGGCGCCGCCAGTTCGAAACGAACTTTTTCGGCGTTCTTCGGATTACTCAGGCCGTCGTTCCACACATGCGCGAGCGCCGCGCCGGCCGCATTATTATGATGAGTTCGGTCTCCGGTTTTGTGACGGCCCCAACACAGGGCGCCTACAGCAGCAGCAAATTTGCTCTCGAAGCCCTGAGCAACGCCTTGCGTCTCGAGTTGTATCCCTTTGGCGTGCAGGTGGTCCTCATCGAGCCGGGCTATATCATCACGGGCATCCAGCAAGCAGCATTGGAACTTTCAAAGCCGTACTTGAACACAATGAATTCGGGGCCCTACGCCCCGCTCTATTCTCGATTTTTCGCCAGCGTTACGGGCGCTCGCACCAGATCGAAAACTACGCCAGAGGATTGCGCCCGGGTGATCCTGAAATCCATGGAAGCGCCAAATCCAAAAATTCGCTATCTCGTTACCGGGCTGGCGGTTGTTGCGAAATGGTGCAAGCGGCTTCTCTCAGACAAAATGGTGGATGCTGTCTTCCGCCGGAGATTCGGAATTGTCGAGATGAAATAAGCTGTGGCAAGTCTGAGCGGCGAATGCGGAGCCAGCCGCTGTTTAGGGATTCGAAATCTGGAAGGAAAGGCTGTTCTCTCGCAATTCCTGCCATTTCTTGGACCACGCCTCGTGCACCGGGCTCTCAGAGTAATCGGCGGCGGCTTCCGCGCTCGTGAATTCAATCGCATACACTCCGCTGAAATCTTTCAGTTGGTTGCGTTCCGTCTTGATCCAGATATTCTTGATTCCCGGAATTTTCCCGGCCATCTCCTTGATCCCGTTGATGGCATTCTCCCGGTCGTAATTTGAGGTCGTGTCCTTAAATTTGTAGATCACGACATGCAACACGGTCTTTGGCTGGCCGAACCGGTTCTGCGCCGCCTCGCTTCTCGCATGTAAAGACCCTGCCGCGACTCCCGCGATAAACAATCCCGCACCCAAAACAATCTGTGCCAGTCGCTTGCTCGTTGATATCACGTTGTCCTCCCGATGTTCCTTCTCAGCTAGTCTATGAAATTGTTCATGCACGAATCAACTTGTCCCGCGAGTCGTCTCGCTGGACGCGCTCCAAACTGTTTGACGCACCCGCGTCGCGACCGCTACGCTCCCAGAGCGCGTTTTTCGAGGATGAAATGGATATTTCTCCGGCGGACTTGCGAGCCGATAGGCCACAGCCAGGGCAAATGCCTCCGCTCCCCCAGCTTTGGGTCGGCTACCTGCTAGGATTTGCCACCATTGTTGCGGAGTTCGTGGCCGCCTCGCTCCATCCCGAATTAGCCAAGGCCGAGTTTCCGATCCCGCCTTTGTATCTTTTTCTCGTCATGTTCGTTGGGGGCGTTTACTGGCTCGTCTGCGTCTATCGCTATCACGTCGTGATGCAGCATATCCCCGGCTGGAAGCACCCCATTACCCCCGCGCGTGCGGTTGGTTTTCATTTTATCCCCGTCTATAACCTCTATTGGGTTTTCAAGTGGCCGCAGGAAATCGCGCGGTTCGTCAACTGGAGATTCGGCCAGCCGTTGATGAAGCCCAAAATGGTAGGCCTCATGGTCTTCGCGGCTTTCGTGCTGCGTTTCTTGTTTGATCCCGGCCTCGGCCTGATTCTGCTTTTCATGGCTGCCTCTTATGTCTCGGGATGTCTGCGCCGGACTTTCGCGTTGCCACCATCGCCGCCTGCGGCGCTATAAACATCGCGGCAAAAGAGAAGGCCCGGCCAGAAAGTCCTGGCCGGGCCAAATTGAATTCTTTATTTATAAAATCTACTGGTTGGGTTTGTTTGGCGGATCGACGGCCTTCGGATCATTAGGTGCCGCCGTGCTCGCCGCGATCGGTTTGCCTGCCTCAGTTCCAAACCGCGTCAAGTAAGGCATAAATGGCGTTATTTCGAACGGCATCTTCTCCCGCTCGGCGATCACGCCGATCGGTTTGCTCTTGATCAGCTCCAGCTTATCGTTCCACGGATCCAGTTTCACTCGCCCGCCGATGGGCAGCGCCGCGATCATCTGCGGATTGTCTTTTTTATCCGGTGCGGCGGTAGTTTTGATGTCTGCGATCGACGGCACCCGGTCTCCCAGATGCGCGCTGATGAGGTTCGGAATCTCCTTCTGCCGCGTCTGCAGCGCCGTCAGGAAGAGACTCGCGTTTGCGAGCTGAGTCTTGTACGGCGAGTTGGCCAGCAGTTTCACCGCTTCCTGGTTCGCCGCATCCTCCTCGGCCGGGGTGCGTCCAAACCCAAAATGCCGGAACGTATCTTTGTCGTCGATTAACAGCTGATCGAAGAACGCAAAGTTCGAATCCATCCGATGCCCTAGAATCACGTGCCCCAATTCATGCGCGATAATCGTCGCCAGGCTCGCTTCATCAGGCAGTACGTCGATCAGCCCGCGGCTCAGAACGATGGTATGTCCCAGCGTGAATGATTCCAACGTTGAAGTCATCAGCACTCGGCAACGCACATCCGGCTCGATGTCCAGGTTGTTTGTCACCTCGAGGTTGTTGACCACCGTCTCTAGAACTTTGTCCACCTCTCCCTTTGGCGCCAGCAATCCGATGCGCTCCAAACGATCCGCAACGTTTTCCTCTGCTTGCCGGTCCCATGTCCTTTGTGCCTGCACGGGCGTCAGATCGTTCGCCGTCTTCGTCTCGTCCTGCACTGGCGTCTCGACGAGGATCTTGCTCAATTCCTGTTCCTGTTGCGCGTGGCCCAGGTTGTAGCCCCACAGCCGCGTCTGTGCCTTGAAATCCAGTTTCTTGGTCATCGCGTAATGCAAATCTTTTTCTTCGCTATAGACGAACGACGGCATCCACATCCCGGGCTGCACGTTCGTCCGCCAGCTGTCGAAATGAAAGTACCAACTCGAGTGCCCTCCGCCGCTGTACGCGCCGTTGAACCTCACGATGTTGAAATCCTGGTCCTCGACCCAGATGCGCCCCAGGAACCGTCCCTTGCCGGATTTCGGCAATGGCGTTACGTCGAACACCAGGCACCGTACTTCACCCAGAAATTCGCGGCGCACATAGTCGAACTTGTAGTGCTGCTTGTCGAATCCGTTCGTGTCGATGAAGATCATCTGCAAAAAGCCATCCGGCAGAAACTGCATCGCGAACGAAAAGAAATTTCCCACCGTGCCAAAGATCTTTTTCCCCTTGCCCTCTGCGTCGCTCAGTCCCACCAGCGCCACGCCCTTCGAGAAATCGGCGCGTCCCAGAAAATACTTATCTCCTGCTGGGACGTAGCCGAGCTCCTTGTCGGGCTTGAGGTTTTGAATGTACGTCTCCACCAGCGGCGAATACTGCCGTATCTGCTGGTCCAGACGGTTTTCGTTCGTAACCACCCGGTCGATCACTTGATCCATCGTCCGCGGCTGCTGCGGTTCTGCCGATGCAGTGCTGGCGATGACCCCGGATACACCCAAGACGATCCCGAGGACAACAGTAGCTAGCTTACGCATTTCTCTCTCCCCTCAGTAGGCCAGGCGGAACTCAATCCGCACGCGCGCCGGAAAATCTACCGGCTGGCCTTCGCGTTTTGCTGGTTTGAACTTGATTTGTTGAGCCGCTCGCACCGCAGCCTCGTCGAGGCCGTGGCCAAGTCCGCTGATGACGCGGTTCACTTTCATGGTGCCGTTCGAGAGAAACACCACGTCAAGCACCACGTCACCCTCTAACTTAAGACTACGCCCTTCCGCCGTATACTCCGGCTTGGGCTTGCTCAGGATGTCAACAGGCGTGTCGATCGGTCCCTCCGCGGCAGTTTTTTTCTTCGGCGCTTCCGCCACTGTTTGGTTTCCGAATCCCGACGCTTCTACTTTCCCTTGCCTGCCCCCGCTGGGTGGCGGATTGGCAGTCCCATTTCCAAAGCCTGTGCTCGCAACCGTTCCGCGAATCCCCTTCGCGCCGCCCGTGCCGTTTCCGTATCCTTCTCCACCAGGCAGAAATGCTTGGCCCAGCCGGTTCACGTTCGTCGCATGTTTCGGATCGCCCTTGCCGGCTATTCCTTCCGGATCGCCGAACCCGCCAGTCTGCACCTTTTCGACCGGCGCCTTCACGGTCGCCGGCGCCGCGCTCCCCGAATTCAAGTTATTCATCTTCACGTCCTCTTTCGGACGCTTCGGACCTTCTATCGTCGTTTCGATCTTCGCCGCTTCCAGGTGAGCTTGCATCTCTGGCGCCAGCGCTTCCACTTTGTGCGTCTTCGGCACCACGGCCTTAGGTATTTCGAAAATGTGCGGCTTCTTCGGATCCAGTTTCGGTGGCTCAACTTCGGCGGGCTTTGGCGGCGGCGCTTTCGCTTTCACAGCTTTCGGGGGCGGGGGCGGCGGCGCCACCGGCACCTCGGTCACCGGAGTCGGAAGAAAAACCGATTGCATGTTCAGAGCTGTTTTGATCTGGTCCGGATAAATCAGCGGAATCAGCACGCAAAAGATCAGCAAGCTCAGCTGGAATGCCGCGCTCACTCCGATTCGGTCCCATCTCGGTTTTGCGTCCGGCAGCAGCGCAAGCCTTGCGGCTATTGGCTTTGTCCCGATGGCCGATTTCCACGCCTCTGCGTTGGGATGTTGGCGCCGGTTGGCGTCCAGGCCGACGCCCAACCGCGTCGCCTTCTTTGGTGGATCTGCAAGCATGAGTGTCATCCGCGTGCCGCCTCGCGTAATTTCAAACCGATGAACTTCGAAACTCTAGGCAGGCCTAGCGTTCCCAAGTTCGCCAGTTCGGTCAAAACGTGCGCTTGTATCAGTACTAGGGTACTGACGGGGCTGAGGGTGTCCTAATAGGACTTTCGTACTAGCGTCGCGAAGTCGCTAATGGCCCAGTAAGCGCACACTTCGAACCAGGTTCCTTAACCCGGCGAGGCGGTTCTTGTTGCGGGGTTGGGCAAGCACGCAACCCGTATAGGATACCGCAATCCAGCCTCGGCGCGTCCGCACATTTGCATGCGGTCCCTCCTTTGCTGGATTAAACTCATAGATGCCCCGATCCTCCCGCACGTTGGATGGCCCGGGCCAAGAAGCACGCCGGATTTTATTTTGAAAGAAGACACCTCAACCCGCGAACAAGGCTCGAAACCCTCGGGCCACCCCGCCTCGCCGGAGTCACCGGCAATCTCTTCCGCCAAGCTAGATTGGCTCTATGCCCAGTCCAAAGCCTCCCGCTGGTATCTTTCCCGCGCCAGCTTCGCTTCTTCCCTCGAGCGCTGCGCAAGGAAAAGGATGGCCAGCGGAAACCTCCCTCCCGAAAAGCTCGAAGAATTCCTCGGGTCCCTGCATCTCGAAGATTTGGCGCTCACATCTGCCTGCCTCGAAGATTGCGAAGCTGCTTGGGAGTTTTTCCTCGCCACTTATCGCGGCTATTTGCGTTCTGCTGCTGCGGCGATTCTTCGTTGCAGCTCCGCCTCCGCGGAAGCCGCGGAACTCGCCGATTCTCTTTTCGCCGAGCTCTACGGCCTCGCCGATGGCCCTCGCCGCGAACGCTCCCTTTTCCGCTATTTTCACGGACGCAGCTCCCTCAAGACCTGGCTCCGCGCTGTCCTCGCTCAGCGCCACATTGACGCCATTCGCGCTGGCCGCCGCTTCGAATCCCTCGAGGACGGCGATGGCGCAAAATCATCGGCCCATCAATATCCTTCTCCACCTTCTACCCAGCCCGCAGACCCTCATCGCGAACGCTACATCGCTCTTTTCGTCAGCGCCTTGCAGGCCGCGCTCTCCTCCCTCGATCCGCGCGATGAGCAGCGTCTGCGTCTTTACTACGCCAAGGAGCAGACCCTCGCCGAAATTGGCAAACAGCTCGGCGAACACGAATCCAGTGTCTCGCGCAATCTCGATCGCATTCGTCTCGCTCTTCGCCGCACCGTTGAAGAAACTCTTCGCAACGGCTGCCCAGCCGTCAACGGCTTCGCCGCGGAGCGAGGCCTCAGCGATGCGCAAATCGAGCTTTGCTTTGAATATTCCTCTGCGGATGCTTCCTTCGACCTTGAAAAGCTCCTCCAGCGCGGCAGCCGCTCCAGCCCACCCGCCGAGAGGCCCGATCCATGAACCCCCGGCCTCGAAATCCCCGATGCAAGAACCCCGTTAGGCCGCGTTCTAAGAAAGGAGACGGCTATGGCGCTTGAAGACCGCGATCGGAACTTTGAAAAAGCGCTTGCCCGTCAGCTGCGTTCCTCCGCTTCCTCAGGCGTCGAGGCCAACGCTTCCGCCGGAGCGCCGCTCGAAGCTTGTCCCGACCCTGAAATTCTCGCGGGTTACCATGAGCAATCCCTATCTCATGAAGAGTTGTCTCAATGGAAGAATCACGTTGTCTGCTGTAACAACTGCCAGTTCGTTCTCGCGCAACTCGTGGCCACAGATAAGCTCTCGCTCGATGCCGCACCGGCAAAAGATTCACCCCTCGTCACCGTACCGGCGTCCTCCAGCCGACAACCCTCTCGCGATGCGCAGCCCGTCGATGGCGCGCGCCGCCCTCCCAGCTGGCGTTGGGTCTTATTGATTCCCGCGGGCGCCATCGCCGCTGGCCTTGTCGCTTACATCTCTTTGCAACCGCCTAAGTCGTCCGGACCCTCGCCAGTTTCTTCCGTGGAGGTCGCCGAAAATCGCCAGTCCCCTGCCATCTCACCTCCCGCACATGCTTCTCCATCTCCGCGAACCGAAGCGAAAGTAGAAGCGAAGGAAAAAGATCAATCCGCCGCGCGGTCTGCCAGTGCAATCGCCGGTGCTCCCTCGACAATACGCGACAAATCTCTCCAATCTTTGCAGGATAGAGACCAGTTGACTCAGCAATCCCTCGACCGGCGTTCCGCCAACGCTTCCAATGGCCCCTCTATCAGCTTGCAAAAACAACAGCAGCAACAACTCGCATCCCGAGTAGCGTTGGGGGCTTCTGGTGGCGCACCCGCCATGGATCGCAAGAAGCTTGAAGCACCGCTCCCGCCCAGAATTCAGGAGAATGGCCGGCTCGCCGCCAGTTCCGCACCGCCGCCACCTCCACCTATGCCGCAGGAGCAGCCCAGCTTCGTCGCCGACGGATCCATCGCGGCCCCTTCCGCCGAAAAAGCCGCGCCTCGTGCCCCAGCATCGAACGCCGCCGCGCCAACGGCAAAATCCGCCGATGTGAGTCCGGTCGCATCTACAGCCGAATCCGTCGAAGTTACTTCCGAACCGCAAGTTGCTGCCAGGTCCCGCGCCGACGCACACGCCATGCTTCGCGCCTCCGCCCTCCAAAATCCTCACGTCTTCTTCGCGCCAGATGGAAAGCATCTCTGGCGTCTTGGCCCAGCCGGCTCACTCGAACATTCCACGGATGGAGGCATCAAGTGGAAGCCGCAGGAGAGCGGCGTAAGTACTGATCTTCTCGCTGCCTCGGCGCCCGCTGCGAAAGTCTGCTGGGTTGTCGGCAATTCCGGAACGATCTTGCGCACAACCGACGGCGGATCGCATTGGATCAAACTGGAATCGCCGATCACGAATGACATCAGCGGCGTTCGCGCCACGGATGCCCTGCACGCCGTTATATGGTTTCTCCCGGATCAGCACACAGTTCACGTCAGGTCCTATCAAACTGAGGATGGCGGAGTGACCTGGCTGCCGGCTCCAAGCAAATAGTGCCCCACGGGAAATCGCCTCCGCCTCTTGCAAGGAATTCTCGCCACATCGTTCTAAGCTGGAACGTAAATCTTGGTCGAGGAGAACACTATGGAAAGCCACAAGTCAAAGATTCGGCGCCGCGCGCCTTGGATTTTCTCCGGCACGGCCGCCTTGCTCGCTGCCGCCGCTTTCTTCTATCCCGCGTGCCGCAGGCATCAGGTCTTCGCGGATCAGTCGCAGGAAAAAGCGGCTCCGCGCTCCACCGCTCCCGATCAGTCCACCAGCCTCGGCGACCAGACCGATCTCAACGTCACCGTCTATAATTCCAACATCGCTCTCATTCGCGATGTGCGTAATCTCTCCCTCCCGGAGGGCACGTTTCGCCTGAAGTTTATGGACATCGCCGCCACCGTCAATCCTGCAACCGTTCATTTCCGTTCGCTCACCGACCCCGATAAGCTCGGCGTCATCGAGCAAAATTACGAATACGATCTCCTCGAGCCCGCCAAACTGCTCCATAAATATGTCGGCCGCGAAATCACTCTTGTCCGCTCTTATCAAGACAACGGCACCACCAAGCGCGAAGAAATCAAGGCCACCCTTCTTTCCGACAACAACGGCCAAGTCTGGAAAATCGGCAACGACATCGTCACCGGCGCCTACGCCGAAAGCTACCGGTTCCCGGACATTCCCGCCAATCTTTACGATCGCCCCACGCTTCTCATGTCGCTCGAAAATTCCGGCCCGCGTAAACAGCAGATCGAAGCCTCCTATCTCGCCAGCAATCTCTCCTGGAATTCCGATTACGTTCTCACCGTCGCTCGCGATGATAAAGCCGCCGACCTGGATGGCTGGGTCACTCTCATCAACAACTCCGGCACCGCGTTCCATAACGCCCGCCTCCAACTTGTTGCAGGCGAACTCAACCGCATTCAGAACGCCATGAATGGCCGTGTAGCGATGGAAACATTCGCCAAATCCGCTCCCGCTGCTCCCCAATTCCAACAGGAAAGCTTCTCCGAATATCATCTCTACACGCTCGGCCGCCGCACCTCCGTAGAAGACAAGGAAACCAAGCAGATCAGCCTGCTGCAAGGCTCCGATGTACCTGTCAAAAAAATCTTCGTTGTCAACGGCAACAACTACTACTACCGCAACCCGCAAAATCCCGGCTCGCCCATTAAAGACCCCGTCATGGTCTTCTACAAATTCAAGAATGACGAAAAAGCCGGCCTCGGCATTCCTCTTCCCGCCGGAAACGTCCGCGTCTACCAGAAGGATTCAAAAGGTGGCATTCTCTTCGTTGGCGAAGACCGCATCGACCACACTCCCAAGGACGAAGACGTCACCGTTCACATCGGCAACGCCTTTGACGTCGTCTCCGAGCGCAAGCAAACCGACTACAAGCGCATCGACACGCACACCTGGGAAATGGAATTTGAGATCACGCTGCGTAACCACAAGGACTCGCCCATCGTCGTCGAAATCAATGAGCCTATCGGCGGCGACTGGGAAATGCTCAGCTCCTCCTACAAGTACACCAAGACCGCCGCCTTCGCCGCCCAATTCCAGGTCCCCGTCGCCAAGGACGGCACCTCCGTCCTCAAGTACCGCATCCGCGCTCGCTGGTAGCCTGTTTCAAACAAAGCGCCGGCGAACCGCCACGTCCATTGGCAACCTCTTTCTCGCAAAACTCCTCGCATCTCCGCCCGTAGGGGCACGATACATCGTGCCCCTCTTCGTTTCCCTCTCGCTCAATTGCTCTGGACTGCGGCAGCCTCGCTGCCGCTTTTCCCCGGCATCTCTTTCCCTTCCTGCCATTTCGATGCCCCCGCTCTGTCATCCCGATCGAAGTGGAGGGACGTCTCTTACCTCTTCTCCCTTCCTCGATCGCTCAACAAGCTCCGCTCCCCCATCGCACGCATCTCGTACAATGAAATCCTTCCTCTCCGCGTTTCCCCGCGAGAACCTCCGATATCCCGCTCCACCCATGTCGCCCCCAAGCCCTTACCGCCGTCAGTCGCGTTTGCCCAGGCTTTGACTTCCAAACAACGAGTGAAACTTTCGGTTCCAGGTACTCGTATGGCTTTCAGAAAGAAGCACGTTTTATTCCCTTCTGGATAATTTGGATAACCCTGTCGAAGGTTGACCCTGCCCTCGCTAAGGAGCTTGCCCACCTCACCGACGAGCAGACACGCATTTACGAGGAGACCACCAAATGAAACAGAACCTCATGTTGCCTATCGCCTCTCTGCTCTTGATCCTGTTCATGACCTTTCACCTCACGAGCGATACGATCCATGCCCGGGCCGGGACGCCCGAGGCCGGGGGTTCAACCCTGGTTAGCGTGCCCGTCCTGGCTCTCTGGTTGTACGGAACGCTGGTGCTCCCGGAGCGCCGCTCAGGGCACATCATCATGCTCGTCGGGTCGCTCCTTGCGATCGGCATGCCGGTCGCCCACGTCCTGGGCCCGGCAGGCATCTTCCGCGGCGCAATCGCCAGGTCCAGCCCAGCCTTCTTGTTCGTTTGGACGCTCCACATGCTGGGCTTGCTTGGTCTGTTCGCCTTTGTCCTCGCAGTGCGCGGTTTATGGAGCCTGCGGCGGGGCCAGCCCCGGTAGTCGGCCTCCATGGGCATGCGGTAGACGTGGGCAACTGCGGTAGACTTGGTCCTATGCTCCGCCAGATTGCGCCGGTATTTTTCACGCTCGACATTCCCGCGACGCTCGCCTATTACACAGGCAAGCTGGGCTTCGCATGTCTCGGCACGTGGCTGGATCCCCCCGTCTACGCCATCGTCGCGCGCGATCAGCAGGTGATTCATTTCCGCTGCGCCGCGCCGCCCGCCGCCAATCCGCAAAAATACGACGACGAATTGCTCGATGCCTACCTGTTCATCGAGGATGCCGACGCGCTCTACGCGGAGTACGCCGCGCGAGGCGTCGAATTCACGCGGGCTCCGGACAACATGCCCTGGCACACGCGCGAGTTCGTCGTCAAGGATTGCGATGGTCGCCTCCTGGCCTTCGGAGCGAACATTTAACTCTTATCGGGGGGAGGCCGGGGACTCAGAACGGTCAACCCCCGTCCTTGAATCTGATCTTGGAATAAATGGTCTTTCTTCGGGGAGACATCGCTTATGACAGACTGATTCGCGCGCCCCGTCCTGCACGTGACCGGCGTCGAGGCCTCGCACCACTCTTACATTAACCGACTCGGCTTCACGAGCCCCTGGCGCCACGACGAGGACGGCAGAGCGCGAGTCGAATAGGTCGACCGGCAGGGCTGCGCGCTTACCCTGGCAAACACGTGGCCGAAAAGGTTGTCAGGGGGCTGATGTTCATTTCCTTGAATGTCGAGCCGGCGACGGAAACGTGCGAAGAAATAACAATCTCGTTTTTCCGTCTTGCGAAGAATCTCCAAAGGCCCGAGATCGTCGCTCCTGTGGCCCCGCATTATTGCCCCTTTCCAGCTCAACTCCCCATTTGCCAACCGCAACCCGCTGCCCCATAACGACTTATAGTTATTACTTGACAATAAACACAAACCTGCTATAATTCATCTTGCTTCGTCGCGGAGGAGAAAGGAGTCACCGCCTTGCCTCCGCTACCCGCCCGCCCCTGCGCCCTTCCGCTACACTTTGCCACAGTCCGCATCAGTATCATTCCACGTCACTTACGTTTCCTTTGTTTTCATACTCTTACGCACTCTTTTGCACCACCCTAAACGCTATCCTCAATCCGTTCAATACTTTGCGCACTCTTTGCCCAAAACACCCCGGGTGGCGGCACCCTTTGCTGTTTGTCCTTCCGAGTGCACCAGGTGCCTCTGCGTCCTCTCGCCCTCCGAGCGAGAAGAATACGCTTTTCTGTTCAGAACTACTCACCACCTACTATTCACTGCTTTCACTCCGCCTCTGCCACAAAGATCATCTCCGGCGAAGTATCCACCAGTGGCGACCTGTCGAAATCCCCGTACACCGCGCTTACTCGGAATCCGCATCGCGCCAGCAGATGCTCCACCTCGTACCGGAAGAAATAGCGCAACGTCCACGCAAACACCAGCCGCTCTTCTTTCCCCTGCGCATCCTTCACATAAAAAATCATCTCCACGTCGTTCCGTTGCTCCGCCCGGTGAAAGGCCGCCACGCGCTCCGCAACTCGCACCTGTCTCCCGTCCGCCGTCCTGTACTCCGTCACCGGCGCCTCCTTCATGTGCACCGGGTCGTGCATTCGCTCCGCATCCGTCTGGAACACATCCAGAATCAACTTCCCGCTTCGTTCCCCGAATCGCCGGCCCTCTGCTCGCAAGTGTCTGCGCACGGATTCGAGGCACGAAATCTGTTCGTCAATTTCCAGAAGGTGTTGCAACGGTCGAAACGGAATGATCACCACGCGAAATCTTTCGCCCAGGTCGAACCTGGTCATGTCGCCTTGTACCAGATGTACGCGCTCGCGCGCTTCCGTCGGCAGCTTCGCCCGCTTCTGGTTGCAGCGCTCGAGCATCCGCTCGGATATATCCAGGCCCGTGACGCGATGCCCGGCTTTCGCCAGCGCCAGCGTGATCCGGCCCGTACCGCAGCCCAACTCCAATACCGGATCGCCATGCTCGTGCACTGCATCCAGATAAAAAGTCACGTCCCGCGTCCGCCCGCGCACGATCGGCGATTCGTCGTAATAGTCCGCGATAAATCCGTCGTAAAGCGCCACGCTCATAAATCTTTTGCGCTCATCACCACACCAATTCAGAGTCTCCGCACCAGATCCTCAAGCGAGTACTCACTATTCACGACCCACTATCCAGTTAGGATCGCGTCTGCCTCAATTTCCACCAGCATCCCCGGCGAAATCAGCTTGCTCACTTCCACCATGCTCGTTGCCGGGCGTATCTCTCCGAAAAACTCCCCATGCGCTCGCCCAATCTTTTCCCACTCCGCAATATTCGTCACGAAAATCCGCGTCCTCACCACATCCTTCAGTCCCGCCCCCGCTTTCGCCAGCGCCGCCTCGATGTTGCGAATCGTCTGCACGGTTTGCGCGCGCGCGTCGCCAACTCCAACGATTTGTCCATCCGCCCCCGTCGCCGTTGTCCCCGAAACCGTTATGACATTCCCGATCCGCACCGCCCTCGAATATCCGACGATCGGCTCCCACGGCGTCCCACTCGAAATATTCTCCCGTGCCAAATGCGCCTCCTCCGCCTCAGCTTGCTGTGTCGCCGCGAGGCTGCATGCTAAACTGACAGAATTATGGCACAGCCCAGGCTCGCTACCCGCGCTGGACTGCGCGTGGGAACATCTCATGCTCTGTAACAACATCCTCGAAGCCATCGGGCGGACGCCGCTCGTGCGCTTGAATCGCATCACTCAGGGTTTCAAGCCGCAGATATTCGTCAAGGCGGATTACACCAATCCGGGCGGATCGGTGAAGGACCGCATCGGCATCACGATGATTGATGACGCGGAGCAGCGGGGCTTACTGAAGCCGGGGGGCACGATCATCGAGGGGACTTCCGGCAATACCGGCATGGGCCTCGCGCTCGTTGCGGCAGTGCGCGGCTACAAAATGGTTTTCACCATCACGGACAAGCAGTCGAAAGAAAAAGTGGATCTACTGAAGGCGCTTGGCGCCGAGGTCATCGTGTGCCCAACGGCGGTCGAGCCGGAAGATCCACGCAGCTACTATTCCGTCGCAAAAAAACTCGCCCGCGAAATTCCCAATTCCTATTATCCCAATCAGTATGACAACCCGATGAATCCGGAGGCACATTATCAAACGACCGGCCCGGAAATCTGGGAAGACAGCCAAGGCAAAATCACGCATTTTGTGTGCGGCATGGGGACGGGCGGCACGATCAGCGGCGTCGGAAAATATCTAAAGGAAAAAAATCCGAACGTTAAAATCATCGGGGTCGATCCAGTGGGCTCGCTCTACTATGATTTTCACAAGAGCGGTGAAACCGTCAGGGCCAAGACCTACGTCGTCGAGGGGATCGGCGAAGATTTTTTCCCCACGACGATGAATATGAAAATTCTGGATGACGTCATCCAGGTCAACGATGAAGAATGCTTCGTCGTGGCGCGCCGGCTCGTCAAACTGGAAGGCATTTTTACGGGCGGCTCCGGCGGCGGCTGCATGTCCGCGGCTCTGCGACTGGCAAAAGACCTCGGGCCGGAGTCGTTTGTCGTCGCATTCATGCCGGACACCGGCATGCGCTATCTCAGCAAGGTTTATAACGACGAGTGGATGCGCGAGCGCGGCTACGTCGAGGCGGCGGTCCACATAACGGCCGCAGAGGTCGTAAACGCCAAACATCAAGCCGGAAAAGTCCGCGAACTGGTCATCGCGCGGCCGTACCAAACTGTTTTTCACGCCCTGAAAACGATGCAGGAGCAAGACATTTCGCAGATTCCGGTCTTCGAGGAAAACATTCCCATTGGTACGATTTACGAAGATCAGATCCTCACGATGGCGCTACAAGGCAAGGACCTGCGCAAACTCGTGGTGCGAGAAGTGATGAGCAAACCGCTCCCACGGATTCCCGGCACGTCCCCCGTCGAGCGAGTCACCTACATTCTGAGCCACGAAAATCCGGCAGTCTTCGTGGAAATGGACGGCGCAAGATTCGAAATTCTCACCAAGTACGATCTGATGAGCACCGTCGCCAGCCTCATGGAACAAAAGCGTTGAGCGCTGCATCCAATCTCCCATTCCCTAGGCGCAGGGCGGAAAATTCTTGAAAATTCTGGACTTCAATGAACGGTTGAAAGACTCGATTCTGATCGCGGATGGGGCGATGGGGTCGATGCTACATGAGGCCGTAGGCGCGCAGCGCTGTTTTGATGAGCTCAACGCTACAGAGCCGGAAGCCGTGTTTCGTGTGCATCAGGCTTACATCGAAGCGGGCGCGCAAGTTATCGAGACGAATACGTTCGGCGCGAATCGCTTCAAGCTTGCACCGCTTGGACTTGGGGACGAGGTGCAGCGGCTGAATTCGCGCGGCGTAAAGATTGCACGCGAGGCGCGCGAATCCGCCGCGCGCGAAGTGCTGATCGCCGGGTCCATCGGGCCGCTGGGACTCGGCGTGCAGTCGCGCCATCCCGAGCCGGATGAAATTCTCGAGGTCTTCCACGAGCAGGCGCTCGCTCTGGAAGAACGCGGCGTCGATTTTTATATTCTCGAAACGTTCTCTTATATCGAGGAAATTCTTCTCGCCGTGGACGCCATCCGCGCTTTTTCCGGCTTGCCTATCGTCGCTCAGCTCACTTACTCCGAAGAAGGCACAACCTTTGGCGACCTTCGTCCTACCGGTGCCGCCGCTCAGCTCAAAGCAAAAAACGTGCAGGTGATCGGCGCTAATTGCACTCTCGGCCCCCAGTCCTTGCTCAAAATCCTGCGCGAACTCACCGAAGTGGACGATCTGCGCGTCAGTGGCATGCCCAACGCCGGTTTGCCCAAGCGCGAAGGCGACCGCATCGTGTATCCCAAATCCTCTCCGGAGTATTTTGCGCTGTTCGCACGCGAGGCGGCTGCGCTCGGCGTGCGCATTCTCGGCGGTTGTTGCGGGACGACGCCGGCGCACATTCGCGCGATGGCGGAGGCGGTCAAGTCGCTTCGCCCGGCGAAATCGCATGCTGGCTCGCACTCCGTGGAGGTCGTGGCGAAGCCGGCGCCTGTTTTGCAGCGTGACCCGGAAAGCAAGTTCTGGAAAAAACTTCAGGTCAAGGAATTCACCGTCTGTGTGGAGATCGATCCGCCGAAAGGCCTTTCGCTCGACCGCATTTTCGAGCAAGTCGACAAAATCATGGCCTCGGGCAAAGTAGATGCCATCGACATCAATAGCGGAGCCATGGCGCGCGTCGGCATGGACGCGCTTATCACCGCGGGCGCGCTCGAAGCGCGCGGCGTGGAAACCGTCCCGCATCTCACCACACGCGATTTCAACATCATCGGCTTGCAAGCCGTTTTGCTCGGAGCATGGACTGTCGGCGGCGTGCGCAACGTGCTGGCGATTACTGGCGATCCTCCTGCAGTTGGAGACTATCCAGAAACGAGCGGTGTCTACGAAGTCGATTCGGTCGGGCTTGTGAAAGTTCTCAGCCGCTTGAACCAAGGCACGGACTGGGCCGGCAAGACCCTCGGCGGCGCAACGAATTTTGCGATTGGGGTCGCCGTCAATCCCGTAGCCGACGATCTCGACAGCGAAATCGAGCGCTTTCAGGCCAAAATCGAAGCCGGCGCGCACTTCGCGATGACGCAGCCGATCTTCGACCCCGAGCATTGGCACGACTTCGTCAAGAAACTCGGCGGCAAGTCCTCGATTCCCGTGCTGCTGGGAATCTGGCCGCTCAACAGCTACAAGCAGGCGCTGCGGCTCAACAATGAAGTTCCCGGCATCGTCATTCCGCAAGAGGTGCTCGCTTCACTCGAAGCCGCTGGCGTCAACGCGCGCGAACGCGGTTTCGACCTCGCCCGCCAAATGCTGTCGTGGGCACGCACCGAACTCGCCGGCGTGTACTTAATTCCGCCGTTCAAGCGCTACGAAGAAGTTCTCGATATTCTTTAGAGAGTCCCGCTCATCCGGCTCGGCTCTGTTTCTTCACCACCTGTCGCAAGACCGGAACAAGAATCAGATACAACATCATGAGAAGCAACGGCGTGAACAAACACCAAGCGACGGCGGCGTGCCAGACGGTGGTCCACAGAAGATGAGTCGCTCCCAAGAGATTCGTGCGAAACATGCCAAGGATTTGCGGAGCGGCCAGCGGCAGGTGCGGCGCGCCGAAGAGCTTTTCGCCCAACCGGAAAAACGGAATGAGCAGCACGATCTGCGCGGGGTACACAAAATAGTTCACGATTTGAATCGCGGGCAAATTCAGACGCAAAATCAACGCGGCCACGGCACAGAGAGCCGTCGTGGTCCCCAGGATGGGAAAGACTCCCAGTGCGACGCTGAGGGCGATGCTGAGGGCCAGTTTTTCCGGCGTGACTCCCTGGCGCAACAACTCGACGATGGGCTGGGCAATCCGCCTATACATGAAGCTTTCTCTCACTTCGCCGTGCAGCGCCACGCAGAACGTCCTCGCCTACATCATATTCGGAAACTCCGTTTTTCCCGGCCGTTTTGCGACGAAGGGCTTGCGGAGATTGCGGGCACAACCTATGCTCCGTGATTCTGAGAAGGGAGCGAGACGATGAGGAAGAGTTATCGCTGGATTTTGGCAGGGGCCGCGCTGAGCGCGCTGTTTGTGCTTGGGCTGCGAGAAGGTGAGCAAATGAAAGCGGCTGAGACGCGCGAGGCGGATAGAGCGGCGATCACCGCGGTTTTAAATGCCCAACAAGCTGCCTGGAACCGCGGGGATGTGGATGCGTTTCTGGTGGGCTATTGGCATTCGCCGGATCTAACGTTTGAAGGGAGCAGCGGAATCGCGCGTGGATGGGACGGCGTTCTGGCCAGATACAGGAAGAACTATCCGGACCGCGCGGCCATGGGGCATCTCGATTTTTCGGAGTTGGAGTTCCGGTTTCTTGGGCGGGATGCTGCGCTGGTGCTGGGGCATTGGCATCTCACACGAGATAAAGGAGATATCGG
>Ga0335085_10002521_pt1 | contig 33874 bp, 37 predicted proteins | sample Lox_Sample_45_FD_206712 | JGI IMG/M metagenome (GOLD analysis project Ga0335085, IMG submission 206712) | Soil microbial communities from Loxahatchee National Wildlife Refuge, Florida, United States - Lox_Sample_4.5 | ecosystem: Environmental > Terrestrial > Soil > Wetlands | place: USA... | reverse complement strand
TGTGGCAGTTTCGATCGGTTTGGTCTGATTGGGGCTGGCGCCACTATCGACATAGCCTTGCTTGATGTCGATGTAAGCGTCTTCACGCAGCTTCGTGAGATAAGCGCGCAGAGCGGGCTGCAGTTTCTGGTAGTAGAGGGCGTCCTGAATTCTGGGCGTCGCGTCCTTCAAGGAAGGAACGCCGGCCAACTCGTGTTCGTCAACTCTCAGAATCGCGTAGCCTTGCTTGACGCGGATGACGTCGGTGATCTCACCAGTCTTCATGGCGAAGGTGCGGTCTTCCAGTTCTTTGGCGAGCTTGCCACGATCGAAGGTTCCGAGCGCACCGCCGTCGGCCGCAGTAGGACCATCGGAGTATTTCTTAGCGATATCTTCGAAGGCGGCGCCATCATGAAGTTGCTTGAGGACGTCTTTTGCTTTGGCTTCGGCAGCCGTGAGGGCAGCGGCATCGGCGGCTTGTTTGGCAGCGTCGTCGGTTGGAGCGGGAGAATTTGGGTCCGGTGAAGGGGTGGCCGGAGCAGCTTTGGGTGTGATGAGGATTTCGCTGAGCCGGATGAACTCCGGGTGCGCCATGTCATCCTTGTGCTCGTTATAGAATTTTTCGACTTCGTCCTTGTTGAGAGCCAAGTGACCGCCGACTTCCTGGCCAATGACTTTTTGGGTGATGATGCGATTGCGCTGCGTTTGCTTGAAGTCTTCCCAGGAGACTCCCTGCTTTTCGGCCTCCTTCTCGAGGTCCTCGAGAGTGGCGAGTTTCATTTCTTTGCGCATCCCATCGAGCTGCTTGATCAGGTCGGTGTCGGCGCTGATGCCAAGATCCTTCCCCTTGTCCAGGAGAAGCTGCTGGTCAATGAGATCGCGGAGGACGTCTTTCTCGCGATCGGCGTAACCCTTGTCGGGATTGTTGGGGTCCTGCTGCTTGGTCTCTTCGCGCAGCTGATCTTTGCTGCGGGCAAATTCCGACTTCGTGATGATCTGGTTGTTAACGCGGGCGATGATCTCTTCAACAACTTGTCCGGCCGCAAGAGCGGGCATCCAAGCTAAAGCAATAAGGGTCAGGAAAATTTTCTTCATAAGTAACTTTTGGGCCATCCCGTCACCTGGGCTTGCGGACGAAGGGGGAACTGAGGCCAATGACTTATTTTAACCCTTTAGAAGGATGCGGGGAGAAGTCGATGGGGTGCCTCAAAATCCGCCTGAAGCGGTTTTAGGGACGGACCAGAGCCAGGGCGGTGCGATCGTCAGATAAAGGAGCACCGTCGGAGAACTGGGCTACGGCCGTGAGGATGGAGGAACACAGCGTTTTGGCGGAGGACGCAGGGGTGGTCTGAAAGACATCTTTCACGCGCTCCAGTCCGAATGATTCGGAGCTGCCATCTTCAGAGTCGATGACTCCTCGGGATACGAGAAGCACGGAAGAACCCTTCGCCAAGCCGACGGTTGGGGCTTCGCAAGTTGCGTGGGAAAAGAGACCAAGGGGAAGGCCGGTGGAGGTGAGTTCCGTCGTACTCGTGCTGTCGCGGAGGAGTGCCGGGGTATGTCCGGCATTGGTGTAGCAGAGAGTGCCGAACTTTTCGTGGTAGCAGGCGATGAAAGCGGGGCAGGAGTGTACACCGCAACAGACATCGATGAGGGTGCGGTTAATGCACAAACACAGCTCAGTCATGGCGTCGGATTCGTTGATGTCAGCGCGGGAGAAGAGCTCACTACCAAGGTTGCGAAAGATGTCCTGGGCGGCGACGAGGAGGTTGCGGTTGTCCCCACGGCGACCGGCGATGTCGAGCATGCCGATCAGGACGCGCTCGGAGCTGGCGCGAATGGAGTCGTAAAAATCTCCGGCCACGCGTTTACCAACGAAAACAGCAGCGATGTCGGCACCCTCGATTTTAGGGAAGATCGTAGGAACCGGCTCGACGGTAGCGATCGGTGCGGTGTGATTGGAGAGAAAACGAGAGAGCATGGCAGAAAGCTCAACGGCGAAGCTAGCACAGGAGTTGCGGATAGGGGAAGAGATTACTCGCCATACTTATCGGCCAGGTATCTGGCGAGGTCAGATTCGAGCTGTCCGTAGTCGGAGTGGATGGTGGCGCGGAGAGCGGCTTCAGTCGAACTGCCCTGCCCAATGCGCTGCAAGATGCGTTGAATATCGCTCATCCCGTAGGAATCGTTGATGTAGGCGACGGCGGCGAGCGACTCGGCGTAGGCGAGATAGGCTTGCGATCCCGAGAATTGAAGGAAGCTGCCTTCGAGGGCATTCAGCGGGATGTAGTGCTGGGACTTGAATAGCTGGGAGAGCTGGTGTCCAACTCCACCCAGGTTTTTCGGTTCGACGAATTGGGCGATCCCCTCATGAAGCCAGGGGGGGCAACGACCAGCGGTGAGCTGAGTAATAAAGGAGTGGGCCAGTTCGTGCTTAAGGACGTGGGCCAGTTCGGATGTGACGGAGGTGAGGCCGCTGACGGGGATGCGCAGTTTGCCATCGTTCATGGCGCCAGACCAGGTTGGGGCCTGGGTCACATCGAAGAAGGCTTGCTCGGTGTAGAGCGTGACGAGAATATTGTCGCGGGGAGGATTGCCAAGATCACGGACAAGGTCGTCATAGTCGGATTCGAGAACCTGCAGGATTTGACTGCGGAAGGATTCCGACGTTTGATGGCCCTCGTAATGCAGAGTGAAATGAGTGCTTTCTCCCTGAGAGAATTCCGACTCCACGTTCTGCTCGCGCTGCGCTTTGGCGAGGAACTGTTGCACGGTGGAATCGGGGCGCAGTTCGAGGGATCGCTTCCATGAGGAGATGGCCTCCTTGGTGTGATCGGAGGCGAACTGCGCGTAGCCGAGCATGGTATGGGCATCAGGAGAATCGGGGGCTGCTTGCACAGCGCGTTGCGCATAGGAAACCGCCTGGCTCGCGTTGCCGGTTCGTACCAGGACGGCGGCGAAATAAATAAGGATGGTGGAATTGTTGGGCTGGAAGCGAAGAGCATTTTCGAAATATTGCCGGGATTGGGCGATGTTGCCATGATCGAAATCGAACTTGCCGGCAATGAAGTTGGCGGTGGCACTCAGCTCCGGATTGCCTTTGGACTCGAATGCGGCGAGGGCTTCCGGGTTGATCTTTCCTTCTTTGATGATCTTGCCGACGAGATCACCTTCGCTGGCGAGGCTGTCGGCAGGAGTGAAAGTGGGCAGGTCGGCGACTTTCGCGGCACCGCCGCCTTGAACGGGTACGCCGCCGGCATCCACACGATCGACGGATGATTTCGGAATGGCGTAGGTGTCTTCGCCGATCTCGTACTCGTAGCGATTACCGTTTTCGCGAACGTGGTCGGCGACAATGGTACGTCCGTTCTTGAGATGAATGGTGTCAGCCCATGCGGCATTGGAAGCCACCGCCAGGCAGCAGAAGAGAAAGGTGACACGTAGGCGCATTCAGGCGCATTCTAGCAACGGAGGAACTGCGAACCCACGTGACGAAGGTACTACGCACGAGCCGAGGGATGTGGTTAGCGCTGGCCGGAATGGCACTATGTCTTCCGCTGAGAATGAGTGCGGCAGAGAAGCCGGCGGAAACGCTCTACCTGCAACTCGGTCAAATAGGGCTGGATCCGGCAAGGGTGTACCGGGTGCGTGGGGCATCGCTGACGCGACCTTCGATCCAGATCAGTCTGGATGACGGAACGATCGCCTTCACACAGGACGTGATGGGCCGGATTACGGGAGCGTTCTTCGAGGGGGAAGGCGAAATCCTGCTGACACCGCCGAACGAAGTGGAGCGCCGATCGATGGCTCTGTTTACCGGGATGGCGATCCTGGAGGAACGATTCGCAACCGCGTATTTTCGTTTTAACGACGATGTTGCAGCGGAGCTTCGGCCTGGTCTTCGAGAGAGCGATAACAAAGAAGAGTTTGTGAATCAATGGTCGACAACGGCGAAGAATCTGGCGGTCATCGATGCCATGCGGCTCATGCTGACGTTCAGCCGGATGCTTCCCATAAATGGAGGACCTTCCGATGCGGCGCCGGGAACGGGAGAAAGCCAGGGTGACCGGTACCTGCATGCGCGGCTGCAAGGGGGGAAGAGCGGCGTTTTTGATGTGTTCTACGATTCGACCGCGACTGAACAGATTCAAGTCGGACAGGCGAAGACCAACGATAATGGCGAAACTTTCTACGATGTGTGGGCCGCGTTTACGGCGCCGCAAGTCAAGAATTCGCGAAAAGCAGACGACGGGGGAGGGGTTCCCGACGAAAAAGAACGACCGAGTCCTCTCGCCATTCGACGTTACGCCATCACAACGGATGTGGTGCCCCCGAAGGAGATTCATGCGCGAGCCAAGTTGGATTGCGAGGTTACTAAAGGCGGACCGCGCATGTTGTTGTTTGAGTTGTCGCGCTTTCTGCAAATTGAAAGTCTGAAGCTGGATGGCGAGCCGGTGGAGTTCATCCATAATCCGGCGTTGGCGGGAACGCAACTGTCGCGGCAAGGCAATGATCTTGTTGCGGTGATCATGCCGCAGCCCTTGAAGGCGGGGCAGAAGTTCGAGCTGGAGTTTGCGTATGGGGGCGAAGTTCTAGCCGAGGCGGGCAGCGGACTGCTGTATGTCGGCGCGCGCGGAACGTGGTATCCGAATCGTGGCATGGAAATGGCGGACTTCGATCTGCAGTTCAGCTATCCCGTGGGATGGACACTGGTGGCGACGGGGAAGCAGGCCCAGTTTGCAACCGACAGCATTGCGAAAGCAGCAGGGGAGCAGACGTCACGCTGGATTTCGGAACGGCCGATCCCACTGGCCGGATTCAATCTGGGGAAATACCGTGAAGCGACGACACGTGCCGGCGATGTCGAGGTCGAAACGTATGCCGCGCAAGGAGTGGAACGAAATTTTCCCGCACCCCACGTTGAGATGATCCCGCCAGCACCGTCAGAGCTGACGAAGCAGAGGCCACGAGTGATATTGCCGTCGCGTCCGTCGCCGACACTGACGGAGGTGACGGTCGGCGAGTCGGCGGCCAAGGCGATCCAGTACTTTGCGGAGCGCTTTGGGCCATTTCCCTACAGTCATCTCGCGCTTACACAGATGCCGGGACGCGAGAGCCAGGGATGGCCGGGGCTGATTTTCCTGTCTTCATTCGCATTTCTCGATCAGCAACAACGGGAACAGCTGCATTACGAGCCACATCGGATTCTGCTGCAGCAGTCGGTACCGGTCCATGAGACGGCGCACCAGTGGTGGGGCGACCTGATCATGTGGGACAGTTATCGTGACCAGTGGTACTCCGAAGGGCTGGCGAACTATTGCGCGCTGATGATGCTGCAGGAAAAAAATCCGGGGGGATTCCGGGAGATTATGGAGGAGTATCGCCGTGCGCTGCATGAAAAGAACAAGGATGGGTTGACTCCGATGGATGCCGGTCCGGTGACATTGGGGACGCGCTTGCTGTCGTCGCGATTTCCGTCGGGATACGAAGCGATCAGCTACGGTCGCGGTGCATGGTTGTTTCATATGCTGAGGACGATGTTGAAGGATGCCGCCGACCAGGAGAAGGGTCACAAAGCGGCGAACCAGAGCGGAGTCGATGAGCCGTTCGTGCGAGCTTTGCGGAAAGTCAGAGAGCGCTACGAGGGGAAGGCCATCAGCACGAGGCAGTTATTGGATGTGTTCGCGGAGGAGCTTCCGCCGTCAGTGCGATACGAAGGCAAAAGTTCGCTGGATTGGTTTGTGAGCGGATGGATCAACGGAACATCACTGCCTCGGCTGGAATTGAAAGGGGTCCGGTTCACGACGAAGGGGGCGAGTACGGCAGTAACCGGAACGATTCTGCAAAGAGATGCGCCCCAGGATCTGGTGACGTCGGTTCCGGTCTATGCAGCGTCCGGGAAGCAGCTTGTGTTGCTGGGGCGTGTATTCGCGGACGGGGAAGAATCCACATTTCATCTGAGTGCGCCTGCCGGGACTCACAAGATCGTGCTGGATCCGTATGAGACAGTGTTGACGAGTCCGAAGTAGGAAGAGGATGGATGTGGGAAGACTTAGGGACGCCTGTGGCGGCGCGTAGCGTGAAGAATCTGTGTGGGAATCTGTGATAGAGAAACCATCCGGGAGAGAACTCCCAGTTCTGCGCAGACCCGAGGCATTCCGAAAACTGCACAAGAGGCTTCGTCTTGGCCGATCGTCAGGCCACCTTGGCGAAAAATAGCAGCGATTCCTTCCGAGCCATCCGATCCCATCCCTGTCATGATGATTCCCATGGAACGGTTTTTGAATATGGCGGCGACCGTCTTCATCAAGACATCAACGGAAGGAACGTGAATGGCATCCGCTGGTTCGCGACTGAGCGTAATGATGGGGCTGGAGTCTGACATGCGGCGGGCGACGCGCATGTGTGTGCCCGCGGGGGCGACGTAAGCCACGCCGGGAGTGAGGGGTTCGCGATGAGTGGCTTCGCGGACGTCAATCGCGCAAAGCTTGTTGAGGCGTTCAGCGAAGGGCGCGGTGAATCCCGGGGGCATATGCTGCACGATCAGAATGGGGATCGGCAGATGCATGGGGAGACGAGGGAGTATCTGTTCCAGAGCTTTGGGGCCGCCGGTGGAGACTCCGATGGCGACCACCCTGGGCGCCGAGGACAAAGTTTCGTCCGTGGGAACACCCTTCTGCAGAGGCCGCGATGTTTGTGTATCTCCGGAGTGAGAGCGCCGCAGCTGTGCGGCCGCACGAATCTTGGAAATGAGATCGGAGCGTATATGAACGATGTCAAGTGATGTGGCTGACAGCTGTTTGGGGACGTAATCAAAGGCGCCGGCACTGAGAGCAGAGAAGGTGGTTTCGGCGTCTTTTTCGGTGGCGGCGCTGACCATGATCACAGGACGCGGGAACTGTTCCATGATTCGGCGGAGAGTACCGAGCCCATCAAGCCCGGGCATGGCGACATCGAGAGTGACAACGTCGGGATCGAGAGAGGCGATCTTTTCCAATGCGTCGGGCGCACAACAAGCAGTTGCGGCAACCTGGAGATCGGGTTCGGAGGAAATCATGCGGGCAAGCGCACCGCGCATAAAGGCGCTGTCATCGACGACGAGGACGCGTACCTGGGCATCGGCCGCCATATACACACTCATTTGCGATAGATGGCATGGACGAGAGCGTGGACTTCGTCCATGTAGGAATCAAGTTCGAAGGTGAGGCGGGCCCAGTCGAGGTCTTTCAAGGCGGGGCACTGCTTCGCCAAGACGGCGAAGCCGACTTGCTCGAGCAAGTTTACTTCGCGCTTCTCGATGTAACCATGATTCAGCCCACTCATGCGGCACAGCAGATCACTGAGTTCGACCAGAGCGATAAGCCCGGCATGCTCGCAATTCTCAAACGAGGAGTGGTGAAGCGAGACAACGTCCCGAAACTCGGTGGAGAGTTCCCACCGTTCGGCGAGGAGGCGTCCGCTATCGCAGTGCGTAAAGCCCAAAACCGACTGTTCGGCCTCGTGGAGAGGAATGCCTTCCGTCCGTGCACGCTCAAAGACCTGCTGAAACTCCCGGGGAAGAATCCAGAGGTTGAGAATGATGCCAATGTCATGAAGCAAGCCGGCGAGGTAGGCTTTTCCGGGATCAGGGTAAGAGATCTTGCGTGCGAAATGGCGGCAGACCAGGGCGCATCCGAGGGAGTGTTCCCAGAATGCGACGGGGTCGATGCCGCCCATAGCATGCGGCATGAGGTTGAGCACACCGCAGGACATTGCGATATCGCGCACTCGCTGAATGCCGAGGCCTACGATCGCGCCGCGCAAGGAGTCCATCTTTTGCCAGCGTCCGAACAGCGGACTGTTGGCCATCTGCAGACACTGAGCCGCGAGCGATTTGTCCTGGGCGATCATGTCGGTGATCTTCTGCACGTCCAGTTGTTCCGCCGGCAGTTCGAGATAACGCAGCAGGGGAGCAAGTACGGCGGGGATGGTGGGGATCTGGTGAAGGCCTTCCATCCGTGAGAGGAACAATTCTTTGCTGGTGTGAGCGGTCATACAGCCTGCTTTCCCGCCTGCAAGCGATCGCCTTTTACATAAGCCGTGGCACCGGGAAGGTGAACCAAGCGGAACTCGTCGTTGACTCCATACAGAGATTCGGAGTGGCCAAGAAAGAGATATCCATGCGGAAGAAGGTTGTTATAGAAGTGCTGGATCACGCGCCGCTTCGAGGCAAGATCGAAATAGATGAGGACGTTGCAGCAAAAGATGACGTCGAGGCTTTTCATGAAAGTCATCCGGGCATCATCAGAAAGGTTGAGGCGGCTGAAGGTTACGCCGGCGCGGGCTGAAGGCAGCAACTGAAGCTGATCGCCGACCAGAGTGAAGTATTTCTGCCGGTAGTAAGGCGTGAGGTGCCGCGTGCTGTAAGCACCGTAGAGGGCATTCTTAGCGTGAACGAGCGAGCGCTCGTTGAGGTCTGTTGCCAGGATTTCAATGGTCCAGTCCTTCAACCGTTTCTGGGTTTCCTCCTGCAGCACCATGTTGAGGGTGTAGGGCTCTTCGCCGGTGGAACAGCCGGCGCTCCAAATGCGCAAACGGCGGATGGGAAGCTTCAATTTGGCTTCAATGATCTTGGGGATGATGACGTGTTGCAATGCGTCAAGCTGGGGCTGGCTGCGGAAGAAACACGTCTCGCCAATGGTGATCTCGTTCAGCAGAGCGACCAGTTCCGTCTGGCGGGTGGGCCGGACCGTGAGGTGTTCGAAGTATTCATGGAGGGTCGGGGTGTTGAGTTCCTTCATGCGCCTGCCGCAACGATCGAGAAGGAGGCGGAGCTTGGTATCCGGGTGGAAGATGCCTGCTACCTGGTAGACAAGATCTCGGATCCGGATCAGTTCAGGATCGGGCGGGCCGTCCACGCCCAGGGGAGAATGTGCCGGCGCAGCGGTCATGCGATGGCCTTTCTGAACGCTGTATCCAATTGGTGGTCCTCGGGATCAAGCCTTGGACTGGCTTCCTAATCAACATCGGCTGTACGGGAGGTGACTTTAGGGTGCGTCGCGCCGGAAGGCTTGGTCAGGGAATGGCGGGAGATGGCTTGGAAGAGGAGTTCTGAGCGATAGGCTCTGTTCGCACAATGTGTTCGCTGAGGATCACAACATCAACACGACGATTCTGGGCACGGCCTTGCGCTGTGTCATTGCTGGCGATGGGATGGTACTCGGCATACCCGGCGGCGGAGAGGCGTTCGGGAGAGAAGCGGTAGTGCAGGATCAGCAGGCGAACGAGTTCGGTCGCACGCGCAGTGGAGAGCTCCCAATTGGAGGCCACTTGAGAGGTGTGGATCGGGACGTTGTCGGTGTGGCCTTCGATGCGCAGGCGGCAGGAGCGAACCGAAAGAATCGAGGCAATGCGGTCGAGCGCGGGCATAGCGGAGGGCCGGAGAGCGGCGGAGCCACTGTCGAAAAAGCCGAACTCGCGAAGGCTGATGACGAGTCCTTCGGTTTCGCGGTGCAGGGCGACCGTGTGCATGTGGATTTCGCTCTGCAAGGCCTGCTGCAATTCGGCCTGCAGGGTGGTGAGGTTGGCTTCCTCGGATGCAGCAGTGAGGGTATCGAGCGGGTGGGAGGAAACGTTGGAAAGATCGGTATTCTTCCTGGCGTTTTCGATCGCCTGCACCGTGCTGAAGGGCATGGGTTCGTTGATATTGAGCGGAACCTTCGAATTGGAAACCGGAAATACTCCCATTTCCTGAAAGGCCACCTGGATGGCGAGTGCGAGGCGCCCGACTTTGCGCTGGTCGACTTGTGAAGATGCATAAAGAACGACAAAGAAAGCGAAGAGAAGCGTGATGAAGTCGGCATAGGACACGAGCCAGCGTTCGTGATTGGCGTGGGCCCGGTGGCGTTTTCGTCGGCTCATGAATTTTGTTTGTCCGGGGATTCCTTGTCGGACTGATTGGCATCGGTCAGAAAGCCGAGGAGCTTCGTCTCGAGCATGCGGGGGTTCATGCCTTCAAGGATTGAGGCGACGCCTTCGAGTGTCATTTCGCGGGCAATCTGTTCCTCGCGAATGCGCAACTTCATCTTGCCCGAGACGGGCAGGTAGAGGAGATTGGCGGAGCCGACGCCGTAGATGGTGGCGACGAAGGCGACGGCGATACCGCGTCCGACTTCATCGATCTTATCGAGATGCTGCATCACCTGGATGAGTCCGAGGACGGCTCCGATGATGCCGATGGTGGGGGCGAATCCGCCGGCGGACTCGAATACCTGAGGCACCTGTTCTTCGTATTCGGCCTGGTTATCGAGTTCGAGTTCCATGATCTTGCGCAGTTCGTCGGGTTCGGTTCCATCGACGGCAAGCATCAGAGACTTCTTGAGAAAGGGATCTTCGATTTCATTGAGATCGGAGTCGAGCGAGACGATGCCTTCGCGGCGGGCTTTTTGGGCGTATTGAACGAGGCGCCGAATAGTGCTCTGGGGATTCTGCCTGGGGTTAAAGAAGACGCTGCCCAGGCGGCGGATAGCATGCAAGACGACGGGCAGAGGGAACTGCAGCATGACCGCACCGAGGGTGCCGCCAAAGACAATCATGGCGGCGGTGGGTTGCAGGATCTGGCCCAGGTTGCCACCTTCGAGGAGCAGACCGGCCAGGATGCCGCCGATTGCAAGAAAAATCCCGGTGAGGCTGGACTTATCCACGCTCACCCCTTCGTCTCGTCGCCGGAGTCAGGACTCTTGTGTGTGAGGGTGTGGATAGAAGAAGGATCCCAGGAGAGAGGGAGGCCAGCAAGGACGGCGCGCCGGAATTCGACGATACGGCCGAGGACTTCGTGCGGCTTCTCGAGCACGACGATCTTTTCACCAGTGATCAGGGTGACGAGTGTGTCGGGTGCCTGCTCGACAAATTTGATGAGGTCGGAGTTCACTACGAGCGGTTTGTTGTTGAGACGGGTGAGATGAATCATGCTGACCGCTTCCTTTGTGTCGCAGCGAGAGGGGCGCGCACGGCGTCCCTAGGGACAATATCGTCGGACAGGAGGGATGGTTGATAGCGGTGGGAGCAGTGGGGCATTACTGTCGGGTTACGACCGAGAGTACAGGAAGCGGAACAGTCGCTAAAGCGAAAAGAGACGCTGCCGATAAACAGGACAGGAATTCGGGGTTCCGCGAAGGGCAGGAAAACAAGAGCTTCGCAGAACACCTAAGAAGAGTCTTAGGAACCGAAAAACTTAACTGAGAAGGAGCGGCTCAAATGCCCATTGGAATCCTGAACAACATTGCATCGCTGTCCGCCGAGAACCAGTTGGCGATCACCAATACAAACCTGCAGAGCACGCTGTATCAGCTGTCATCGGGCTCGCGCATCAACAGCGGAGCAGACGACGCTGCCGGCCTTGCGATTGCGAACGGGCTGCAGGCGAACATTACAGCCCTGACGCAGTCGGCCCGTAACGCGAATGATGGCGTTGGCATGCTGCAAGTGGCCGATGGCGCGCTGGCACAGGTTACAACGCTGCTGAATCGCGCTGTCACTCTGGCGACTGAGTCTTCGACGGGCACGGTGTCGGACACGCAGCGCCAGGCGTTGCAGTCAGAGTTCGCGCAGATCAAGGCCGAAATCGACCGGATCGGCTCGAACACGACGTACAACGGGGCGGCGGTATTCACCGGCGGCAGCACGAACTTCAACCAGACTGCAGCCGCCAACACACCGGCTGGCTATGCGACGGCGGTATCTGGAACCCTGGCGATCAAGACCACGGGTGGAGCGACGATTTATACGACCGACGCAGCGGACGCAACCGTGGGCGATGTCATTAATGACATCAACAACTCCGGCAAGGGTCTGATGGCGACGATTGACTCGTCCGGGCACCTGATGATCACGGACGCGCTGAATCGCGGCACATCGGCAGCCAACCAGCTGCAGGGAGACGCGGCCACTGGCACGTTTGAAATCGGTGGCGCCAGCGCGGCGGAGACGTTCACCAACACGACCAACAGCAGCAGCTTGGGTATCTATCTGAGCGACTCGACGACGGTCGGCAGCAGCACCATCTCGGTGACGATGGGAGCCTTCAGCAGCAGCAACATGAACGGCATTAGCCTGGCGGCAGACAGTCTGGCCACTTCGGCGAATGCCAAGGCAGCGTTGACCGATATCAACAACGCGATTTCGCAGGTCGCAGCGCTTCGCGGCCAGATTGGCGCCAGCTCGAACCGGTTACAGAGCGCCAGCACGGTCATCAGCAGCCAGACCCAGAACCTGACCTCTGCGATGAACGGCATCACCGCGGCAGACATTCCGTCCGCTGTGGCAAACCTGACGAAATTCTCGATCCTGGAACAAACCGGCATTTCGTCCCTGGCACAGGCCAACCAGCAGCAGCAGCTGGTATTGAAGCTGTTGCAATAAGGTAAGCGTCAGAGGAGGCGGGCAACCGCCTCCTTTGCATACCACCGGAGCTCGCCATGAGCATGAATCCGGCAACACAAATTGGCAGAACAGCGGATGCAACATCCGCGGCAGAGCCCGTCCGTCCCGGCGCAAAATCCTCTCGATTCCAGGATGGAACCGCGGGGTCGCGGCCCGTTTCGGACCCAGATTCAAAACAAGAAATCGCGACCCGAAGACACACTTCTCAGGCCGCCGAACTGCCGCGAGATGAAGTTCAAGTGCAACGGGATACAGAGAGCAACGGTCAAATCGTGATCCGGTATCTGGACCAGTCTGGTCAGGTCATTCTGCAAGTCCCGAGTTCACAGGTATTGGGCCTGGCCCGTGCGATTGAACAAGCGCTCGAGAAGCAGGCGAAAGACCGGACAGGAAAGGCCGAGGCGGTGCGAGAAGGAGGGCAATCCTGATGGCGATTAGTCTTAATCCCTCAACGTTATTGAGCGGCGACGGATTGGATGTGAATTCGCTGGTAAGCCAGATTCTGAATCAGAAGAGCGGGCAGTTGGTGGAATGGCAGATGGAGCAGGTCACGCTTCAGGGGCAGGCCGGCCTATTAGGGCTGATTAATAACGATCTGAACAACCTGGCGAGCGCAGTGACAGCGCTCTCGGATCCGTTGGGAGCGCTGACGGAACAGGCTGCGACTTCGTCCAACACGGCAGTGCTGACGGCGTCGGCGGACAGCACGGCACCGGCCGGAAATCACACCATTGTCGTGAACAATCTTGCGAGTGCGGGTCTGGTGTACACGGACTCGGTTGCGGGTGGTGCGGATGTGTCGATTCTGCCGACAGGAGAAATGTCGGGCGACTTGAAGATGCAGATTGGCGGCAACGGCGGGAGCGTTGCTGATATCCAGATCACAGCCGGCAGCAATGACACGTTGAACAAGCTGAGCGATGCGATCAATCAGCAGAGCACGGAGAACAACTGGGGGATTATGGCTTCGGTGGTTACCGATGCCAACGGGGCACGTCTGGCCATCACCAGTACGGCCACGGGAACACCGGGCGCCCTGGCGATTACGGGCAATACCACGGTCTTGAATTTCAGCGCTCCATCGGGGGGCACCAACGCTGCGCTGACGGTTGATGGAATCTCGTACTCAAGCGCAAGCAACACCATTGGGGGAGCGATTTCCGGTGTGACGTTGAACCTGGAAGGAGCTGCGCCGGGCAGCACTGTTCAGCTCACGGTTGGGCCGGATACTGGGAAGGCGATGGACGCCATCACCACGTTTGTGAATGCCTACAACGCGGTGGTGAACGACATCAACTCACAGTTCGCCGTGAATGCATCGACGAACACGCAGGGGCCGCTAGGTTCCGACAGCGCATTGCGGGTGTTACAAAGCATTCTTTTGCAGGATGTGACGTTTTCAGTGACGGGCAACGACGGGCTGGTGAATCTGGCGGCCCTCGGAATCAACATGAACGACGATGGCACCTTGACGATGGGGACAACGCCCGACGGAAAGAGTGTCAGCGAAGTCATGGATGCGAATCCATCCGCATTTCTGAGTTTTTTCCAGAACGCGACCTCGACCGGCTTCGCCAATGCGTTTCACGCGGATCTTACGAATCTGACCGATCCGACAGAAGGATTGATCAATGTGGATCTGGCGCAGAACAAGCAACAGCAGCAGAACGTGTCCGACAGTATCAGCAACTTCGGGCTGCAATTGACCGCGCAACAAACGCAGCTCACGCAGCAGTTCAGCCGGGTGAACGCATCGCTGCAGGCCTATCCGCTGTTACTGGCGCAGATCACGCAAATCCTGGCCACGATGGATCTGGGAAGCAGCAGCAAATCGTCCTCGTAAAGGAGCAGCAGGTTTCGGTCATGAATCCGGGATTATCGTATCGGGAAGCAGCGGTGGCGGGAGCCAGCCCAGTGCGGCTGGTAATCCTACTCTATGAGCAGGCGGTGGAGGATCTGCGGCGGGCGCTGGCAGCGCATCGCCGCGGGGATATTGAAGGCCGCACGCGCGAAATCAATCACGCGATTCTTATTGTGGGGCATCTGCAAGCGACACTTGATAAAGAACGCGGGGGGAAGGTTGCAATGGACCTGGAGCGGTTCTATCAGCAACTGCAGGCAGGCCTGGTAGAGGCGCAGAGTAAACAGTCGGCGGCGGGCATTGAGCAGCAGATCTCGCATCTGATGCAGGTGCACGAGGCATGGTGCCAGGTGGAGAAGGATCTCGCTGCCGCATCGGCCCAGCAGGAAGCATCGGCGGAACGCCAAACCGGATCAGGATGGAACGCCTGATGCGGACGCTCGAGACTCGCCAGATTGCCTTCGAACTGCATGAGTCTGCCGGGCGTCTGTCGTTCTTGTTGGACGGCCTGCTTCCCTCGAACCCGCCACAGGATACGAGTCCTAGCGGGGTGACTCCGCAGCAAATGAGCGCGCTCTTATCGGAGCTGATGCAGGCCGGCGTGTGGTTGCGATCGATGCCAGCGCAAAAAGATGCCGCCTTGGAGGAAGAGTTAGCGGGATACAGGAAACAGGTTGAACGTCTGCGAAACCTGTTGCCGTCTATTCATGCAGCGCTGCTCAGTGAGCGCGCGCGTCTGGAACAGGAGCGCGAACGGGTGCGTTCGGCCGCGGAGTGGGCGCGGGCGTCGGGACAAACCCTCTAGATCGGCAGGCGATCTGTTCTTTTTCGATTACTTGATGTAGTTGAACAGGTTGGTTTGCTGCGTCTGACTGATGGCTTCGAGCGTGGCCTGGCGTGCGGTCTGTGCGTTCACCAGGTCACTGATGACTTTCGACAAGTCGGTTCCAGAGATATTGTTCTGTTGCTCGGCGAGTTGCGTGGTTTCGCTGTTGAGGAACGTCTTCTGGGAATTCAACTGATTCATGCCATTGCCATAGAAGACGCGCTGCGCATTGATGTGTTCATAGGCAGTGCTGACCGAGTTGACCGCGGCGTCGATGTTGGTGCCGCTTTGAAGGTTCGTGATGAGGTCCTGAATCGCCTGAAAGACATCGGTGCCAGCTGCGGTGAACAGCTGGGAGCCAGGCAGGTTTGCCTTGACGGAAAGGTTGTCGCCGACGGTGACCGTGTTGACGTTGTCGTTGCCGACATAGCGGACACCCGAGGGAGCGGTGGAGTCCAGGATATAGGGAGCGGTCTGAGTGGCCGTGCCGGCAAATACAAAGTTGCCCTGATAGGAAAGGTTGGCCAGCGAGAGCAGTTGGGATTGGATTCCTTGCACTTCGGCGGCGAGGGCGGCGCGATCGGAAGCATTGATGGTGCCGTTGGCTCCCTCAACGCCCAGACTGATCGCGCGCTGCAAGACGCTGACCACGGAATTGAGCGCCGAGTCGGCATTCTGCATTTCTTCAGAAATGCCGTTCACGCTGCGCAGAAACTGGTCCGCCTCCGCAGTCTTGCCGGCATTGCGTACCAGGCTGGCCGCTCCGGCGGGATTGTCCGATGGAGTATGGATGGTTGAGCCCGAGGCGATCTGCTCCAGATCAGTGTTGATCTGCTGCTGGGTCTGGGCGATGGCATCGAGCAGGTTAGGAAGCGGATTGGGATTGACTCGCATATGTGGGGGTCAGTCCTTCATGTTGATGACGGTTTCGAGCATGGAGTTGATGGAGCGAATGACTTCGGCGGAAGCTGCGTACGCCTGCTGATACTGCATCATGTTGGCGGCCTCCTGATCGAGGGAGACTCCGGAGATGGATGCGCGCTGATCATTGAGCTGCTGCAGCACGAGGCTGGACGCGCTCTGTTGGGCGCTGGCATTGGAGGCGGCATTGCCTACATTGAAAACGATGCCAGCGTAATAATCGGTGGGACTCTGGCCGGCGATGATGCCCTGATTGCGCAAGGCATACATGGCTTCGAGATTGCCGTTGCTGCCGGATGTGCCGTCGGAACTGGCGGCGAGGAGTGCGGGATCGGTGAAGGCGAGGGAAAGGGTGGCGGCTGCTCCGGAGGCGGGCAGCGGACTGAACAGGTTCGTTCCTGGATTCCCGTTCAAGTCAAATCCGTTACCCTGCACCTGGTTGACGGAGCTGGCGAGTCCAGCGGCCAGAGTGTCGAGTTGTTGCTGAATGGCGGGGATCTGCTGATCGCGTGCCGCGAGCAATCCGCCAAGCTGGCCGGCCACGATGCTGGTTGTGATGTCCAGGCCCTGTGCGAAAATGCGCTGTACGCCGGAGGGATCAAGGCTGGTGGAAAGCGAAAAACTCCGGTACCCGGCAACCAGCGGAGTGCCGCTGGCGGTGGTCAGGGTGAGGGTATTGTCGGTGGGAATCACGGAGACATCGATCAGCGATGAAAGCTGGTCGATCAGCTGAGTCCGCTGGTCAATGAAGGTTCCGGCATTCTGTCCCACATTTTCGAGGTTGCTGATCTGCTGGTTCAGCTGCGCGATCTGCTGGGTGAGTTGGTTAATCTGTCCGACGGTCTGCTGCACGCTGGCGTCGAGATAGGTTCGTTGCGAAGTGAGGTTGTGAGAAGTGACGTTGAAAGCGGTCGCGACATTTCCCGCCGCGGTCAGAACATTCTGGCGCAGGGAAAGGTCTGCTGGACTGGTGGACAGTTCATTCAGGCTGTCAAAGAAGTTGGAGATGACGGTGCCAATATCACCGCTCGTGCTGGTGAAGCTAGTCTGGGTTTCCGAGAGAGCCGAAACCAGCGCGTCGAGTTGGCCCTGGGTCTGGGTTTCCTGCTGGATCTGCGATTCGAGGATCGGGTCGCGGACGTTCTCGATGGTTTTCAGGTTAACGCCGGCCCCGAATGTCAGATTGTCTTCGACGATCGGATCGCAAGTGACCAAAACGGGGACCTGCCGGGAATAGCCCGGCGTGTTCACGTTGGCGACATTATTCGTAGTGGTCTGGAGAGCGCCTTGTTCGGCCATCAGGCCGCTCAGCGCGGTGGCGAGACTCGCACTCAAGCTGGACATGGGCGAAAGCCTCCTTAAAGGGCGCCGGACTTATCGGCGGGAAGATCGCGGCCAACGCGGCCGCCGGATGTGTATGCGGCCTGGGTTCCGGCCAACAGGTTCGCGATGGTCCGCAGCGACTGCTGGGCGCGATCCAGCAGCGCACTTTGCACCCGGCCGAGTTGCAGCACATCCCTGGCCTCCCGAGAGAGGTCGGCAGGCAAGAGGTCCGGTTGCAGCCATCGCTGGTTCAGCACGTGCGCCATCGCCAGCCGCAATCCGGCCTGCTCTGCCGCAAGTGATTCCAACCGGCCAAGGTCGCGAGCCAGCAATGCGTGCTGGCTGGCGTGAAAGTTCGCCTTCAGATGTGCCAGGAGACCCGCCAGGGCGGGGACTTTCCCCGGGTTTTCATCAGCAATCGTCGGGCTGGAATTGGAGTCCCGTGTCATGGGTCACGCCAGGCGGTCGAGTTGATGGGAAGGCGCTTCGTCGAATTCCGCCGCCTCGCCGGCCGTATCGAGATCTTTCGTGGACCTCGAACGGCGCCGAGTCTTGCTCTCCGGATCTTGAGCGGACGACCTTTCTTCGACAGGCTGTACCGAAGAAGCGGGTGTCAGCACCTGAAGATCAACAGCGGATGTGAGAGGGCCGTTTTCCACGTTACACCTTAAGTAAGCGCTGCACTTCTCCGGCCGCGGATCAGGCCGCAGACTCCGACATCATGTGCGCGGCCAGAGCTTGGGCGACCTTTTTCGGATCGGGGTGATAGAGACCACTCTCAACCGCCTGCCGAAGAGCCTGCACGCGCTCCTGCCGCACTTCCGGAAGCTGCGAGGCCTGGGCCGCCAGCGCTGCCACCTGAACGTGAGCACCCGACAGCTGAGCATGATCGTCGGCGGGGGCGCGAGTTGCAGAATTTGCGGCAGAGCCGGCGTCTGCATTGTTGCGACGCGGTTCCGGCGCTTGCTGCGGTCCGTAATGGAGATCGATTCTCATAGTGGTTACCTCTTCTCGAATTTCTCCTGCAATTCAAGTATCGACCGCGCGTTAAAAAGCTTTAATTTCACCCGCTTTGGGGTACGACCAAAGGTGCTCTGGTCGCTCATCCTCTTCTATCGGCGCAGTTTGATGAAACTTTAGGGCTCCTCCGCGCCGATTGAGGAACACTTTCGTCCCGCTTGACCCTTACTTGGGTGCCGGGTCCAGGTGCGGAGTGAGCATGCGGGCGATCCCAAACCCTCCATGGGCCGCGATCCCATTGGCGAGAGCGTGGGTGGAGAGATAGTTGTAGTCGTCTGCCCCGGCCAGTTGGTCTTCTCCAGGGACCGAGGCAAATGTTTTTTCGAGTGACTCCAGCAGCGATGCGATCAGGGTGGCCTCGAATTCTCGGGCCGCCTTGACACCCTTGGAAGCAACCACCGGTACAGTCAGGTCCGGGGGTCGGGATACGAGCGCTGGCAGGATTTGCATCAGATCACCTCCAATTCCGCTTCGAGGGCTCCGGCCGCCTTGATCGCCTGCAGGATCGAAACCACGTCGCGTGCGGTGGCCCCGATCGCCTGCAGTCGCGTAACCAGCTGTTCGACGCTGGCGCCCTCGCCCAACTCCACGTTGCGCGCCGGAGATTCCAGGGCGCTTATCCGGGTCTGCGGTACGACCTCGGTCCGGCCGCTGGCCATGGGGTTCGGCTGTGAGACCGCGAGATCCGTCGTCACTTCAATGGAGATGTTTCCGTGCAGAATGGAAACTGCTCCCAGATGGACATCCTTGCCCATCACTACGGTTCCGGTGCGCTCGTTGACCACAACCTTCGCGCGGCGGCGCACTTCCACCTCCAGATTTTCGATGCGAGCCAACAAAGCCGGAATGGACGCCGTTGCCGCGGCCGGAACCTTGATCTCAATACGGCGGCTGTCTACCACGGCGGCGATCGGCGAGGACCATTCGCGGTTGATGGCCGACGATACCTCCTCTGCGGTGGAGAAGTTGGCATCATTCAGCAGCAGGGCCAGATGATCCAGTCCGGCAAGAGGAAGGGAGCTGTCCCGTTCGACCAGAGCTCCTCCGGGGATGCGTCCCACGGTGGGATGGTTCACCTGCTTCGCGTTGGCAGCGGACCCGGCGCTATAGCCTCCGACGACCAGCGGCCCCTGCGCGGCGGCGAAGACCTGGCCGTCGGCGGCGTAAAGAGGAGTGAGCAGGAGAAGGCCTCCCTCGAGGCTGCGGGCATCGCCACTGGAGGAAACGACCACATCGAGATGCATGCCGGGCCGGGCAAACGGTGGCAGGCTGGCGGTCACGAATACGGCAGCAATGTTATTGACGCGAACCGATGCTGTCGGGATCTGGACGCCCATGCGCGCGAGAATACTGGCCAGGGTCTGCACCGTGAAATAAGTCTGCTGACGGTCGCCGGTTCCCTTGAGGCCGACGACCAGACCGTAGCCGATGAGCGAGTTGTCGCGCACACCCTCGACCGTGGCCACGTCCCGGACCAGCACCTTATGAATCTCACTTTCGGCCGCCGCCCATGCGCTGGCCATCGCGACGGCAAGAAAGACCTGGCTCACCCTATTCACGTTACGCACGATCGTTGCTCCTAGAAACCAATGAACCGCAGAATCCACTTTAGAACCACATTCGGCGGCCGCGTTCCTTCGCTGACGATGCCTTTGCCCTTCACCTCGACCTCAAGATCTCCGACATGGTTCGAGGCGACAGTGTTGGCTGCGTCGAGATCGCCCGGGCGCACCAGTCCACGCAAGATGACGGTTTCATGCTGATTGTTCATGGTGATCTGGCGTTCGGCTTCGACTACAAGCGTTCCGCTGGGCAGCACGGCCGCGACCCGCCCAGTCAGCGTCGTGCTAAGGGAAGTCTGGGAGGTTGCCTGAGCCTTTCCGGAGAGAGCCTGATTCGAATAGGGGGAGAACAGATTGGCCACCCCTGTGGTCTTCAACTGTCCGGGCAAGGCCGTGATTCCGGAGTTGGCCGAGAAGCTGCGGTTGGTGGAGACGTTGCCAGTGCTGGAAGCCGAGAGATTCTGAGCCACGCTGATGGTGACCAGGTCCCCGATGCGCGAAGCTTTGTAATCGGCGACCATGTTGGCCAGCCGCCCGGAATCGGTCCACAGGCTTCCCGGGGTGGATGGCGCGGCCTCGGGGGCCCGGGAAGACATGCGTTGCACATAATCAGCGAGGCCGTCGCGCTTCAAGGCTGCAGTCTTCTCCCGGGCCCAAGTTGCGGAAGAAAAAGAAAGTGCGGCGAAGAGAACAGGCAGAGCGAATCGGGTTGACATCGTCTTCATGGAATTTCCTTTCGCGGTGCGGACACTCATGAAATAGCGCGCAAGATTCCCGCGCGAACCACGATGGCGCGAAACATGCGACGCCCGTTGGCGGTACGAACCCGCACGCGATCCCCTGCCGCGCCAGGTTCCATGCAGACGACGGGCAGGACCATACGAATCCCCGCTTGCTCCCAAAGCAGCGAAGCGGCCTGCCCGGCGCGTACCACGGGGGCAAGCGGTGGGCGCGTAATCGGCGTATCGGGTGCTTCGGGAGCCACGGAAGAGATCCTGTCCCCGGACTCAGTAGGCGGGGCGCGCAGCACAAACGGCACGCAATCCGCCGGTTCAGCACAACCGACTGAAAAAATCCAACTGCGGAGCGCCGGATCCCACTTCTTGTGCGTGATGCGAAATGCGGCATCCTGGCGGACCCGTCCGGCGGCTCCACAATCGGTTTCGCGCGACGGCGAGAGGTGTTTTTCCGGCGCCTCGCCGAGAATCCGGGCAACGATCTCCGCGCAGGAGGAACGAGCACCGGCACGGCGCACACTGATCCTCTCGGGTATGTCGAAGAGCAGAGAAACACCGATCAAACGCTGATCATGGCGAGCGAGGTCCTCGATCCGCGCGCGCAGATCGTTTCCATCCAGCACTCGCGTGCTGCCTTCCAGTGGTGCCCGACCCATCGCAAGCTGGGCCCCTGCGCTCGCGAATTCGGGGCAATCTTCCGGCAAGAGGAGGTCGCGCAAGCTGAACCACGGCCCGCTCACATAGGCAACGCGTTGTACGACGATCCGGCAAGGCACTGTCGCCGAACAGAACTCAGGAAAGAAAATCGTCCAAGCGAGACAAGCGGCGGTGAAGAGAATCCTCATGCGAGACGTTCCTTATCGTCCGAGGGTGTTGATGTTCTGCAGCATCTGATCGGCCGCATTCACCACCCGCGAGTTGGCCTCGTAGGATCGCTGCGCCACGATCATCTGCACGAACTCGTCAACCACACTGACATTGGACTGTTCGAGCATGCCCTGTTCGATCGAACCCAATCCTTCGCTTCCTCCCGGAGTTCCAATGACTGGGTCGCCTGAAGCCGTAGTGGCAAGAAACAGGTTGCTTCCCGTCGAATTCAATCCACCAGGATTGTTGAACAGTGCCAGCTGCAGCGAGCCCACCTGCTGGGCAGCGGTCTGTCCCGGCAGGGTGACGCTGATCGTGCCGTCCGGCGCCACGGTGACCGACGTCGAACCTGGCGGTATGGTGACCGCGGGCTGCACGGGATTGCCATCCTGCGTCACCAGGTTGCCTTGCGCGTCGAGGTGAAAGCTGCCGGCGCGCGTGTAGGCCGTCTGCCCATCGGGCAGCAGAATCTGGAAGAAGCCCTGTCCCTGGATCGTCAGGTCGAGCGGGTTTCCGGTCTGGCTGAAGTCCCCCTGCAACTGGATCACTTCAGAAGCGGCCGTGCGCGTTCCCAGTCCCACTTGGAGTCCGGCGACTTGGGTCGTCTGCTGCGAGGCGGCCGCCCCCGGCATAACGAGATTCTGGTAGACGAGATCTTCAAATTGCATGCGGCGGCGGCGGAAGCCGGCGGTGCTTGAGTTGGCCAGGTTGTTGGCGACGTTATCGAGATTCGTTTCCTGCGCCATCATGCCGCTGGCGGCGGTATACAAGGCACGCATCATACGATTGCTCCCTGGACCTACACACGCGGCAGGTCCTGCACGGCTGTCTGGTTGAACTGGGTGTCAAACGCGCTGAGCGCGCGCTGCATCATTTCGGCGTTGCGCTGGATGGTGATCAGCTGCACAACACCCTCAACCGGGCTGACATTGGATTCTTCCAACATCCCCTGGCGGATCGAGGACGCGCCCGCGGGAAGCGCCGCACCCTTCGGCACAGCATAGAGAGCATTGCCCACCGCGGTGAGGCCCGTATCTGGAGAAAACTCGGCCACCCGGAGCCGGCCGACCACAGCGCCATCGACCGAGATCGTGCCGTCTGCGCTGACGGAAACCGCACCGTTGGGCAAGCGAAGCGGTCCCTGTTCGCCGAGGACTGCATCACCCTGCGCCGTCAGGAACTGGCCATCCGATGTTCGATGGAAGCCACCGTTCCGCGTGTACAACACCTCAGATCCCGACTGCACCACGAAGAAGCCCTTCCCCGCGATGGCCAGATCCAGAGGATTGCCAGTCGAAACCAGACTGCCTGAACTGAGATCAACACGGCTGCCTCCGAGCACGCCGTAGTTGTTCACGGCAGCATTGACGACGTTCCAGGGCACGGCCCCGCTGCCAGTCAGAAGAGAGCGAAAGGTACTCTGCTGGCGGCGATATCCAGCCGTACCGAGGTTGGCCAGATTATTGGCGACTAATTCCAGAGCCTGAGTCTGAGCGGCAAGACCGGCACATGCTGCGTAATAGCCACTGTCCATGGAATCACCCGCATTGGGGGAAGCACGCCATGTTCCACATTTCATGAGAGTGGGGAAATACGGGCGGAAGCAGCCTACGTCCTACGCATCTGAGGCAACGGGAGGAGATACGTGGACTTCGCAGGAAGTGCGAGTCATCCGGGCTGCGGTGTCAAAGGGGCAGATCTTGCCGGGTGGCGCGTGGCCCCCGGCAAGATCTTCCGGCCTGTGCGGGATGCAGGCCAAACTCGGGCGACCTGGCGCTCAGTTGTGAATCTCCAGGCTGACCAGAACGGGTTCACCCTGAAACAGGAACGCCGTCTGAAGATTGTCATTGACCATCGAATGTACGTTGTAATCGGCTCCGGTGATGACGGTAGGAACCGAGAGCATGCATCCGTCGCCGAGACCGTTGATTTTGTTCTTGAAATTTCCTGCGACCATGTTACAGATTTCGCCGACCGCATCCCACATTTCCGGCCCGGCTTTTTCGGGGTCGATGCCGAGCATGCGCGAGGCCATTTGTGCAGCTGACTTGGCGCTGCAGCGCACCGACAGGATTCCACACAACTGGCCGGCGAAGCCGACCATCGATGTGATGTCGAGTCCGTCCTCAGCCGGAGGTTCTGCGGCGACCTGAAGTGGAGACGCCAACATCAGCTCAAATACCTCTTGCATGGCCAATTGCAGAGTGGGAATCCAGCACTCGCGAGAAGCAAGGGAAGTCATGGCTGTCCTGGGGGTATTCATGGTTTGTCCCCCAATACTGGAAGAACGTGTTCTTTCACCTGATCCGAAGTGAAGGGTTTGCGGATGTAGCCGCGGGCCCCGGCAGACAGGGCCTGGACTACGTGCCCTTCGCTGCCCTCGGTGGTGATCATCACGACGGGGACACCCTTGGCGTTGTCTATGCCGGACAGTTGTTTGACGAACTCGAGTCCGTCCATGACCGGCATGTTGATATCGCAGAGAATGAGATCCACCTTGTTTTCCTGCACGGCAGCGAGCGCTTCGGCTCCATTGCCCGCTTCGAGAACCTGCGCGATGCCAAGTCCCGCTTGGCGCAAGGAGCGTTCCACGATCTTTCGCATTACGGAAGAGTCATCGACGATGAGGGCGCGAATATTGTCCATGTGGCAACGATTCCTCTCGGAGGCGGCGCGGCTTGTGAATCCAGGAGGCCGGTCAGCCGCCACAGCTTTTTATCGGCAGGCTGTCAGCGGACTTTAGGGGTGGAGGGCTGGTGACCGGCGGACGTGTTGGGAGCGCGAAACAGGAGATCGATTGGTGGGCGCGGACCCTGCAGCAAGCGTACCCAGACGCAAGGGCCGAAGGTGGCCAGGCGGATTTCCCTCGCGGCAATGCGGAAACAGTAGCTGCGGACGATCCGCGAGAATTCGGCGGGGTCAGTGAGACATTCGAAGACCGCCTCGCGTTCTCCGCGATGACGCACCAGTTCCTGGAGCCGCGCCCGGATGAAGCTGGGGAGGGCCATGCAGGCCTCGGTGTGGCATCCGGTCATCTTCTCCAAAGCGTACAGAGCGCTGTAGTCGATGCCTTCGCCGAAGGCAATGTGAAGCGTCGCGGTAGGCTTGACGTGGTGTACGGGAATCATGAGGAAGCTCTCAAGCAGAGTGAGAGGAACCTGGGGAAGATGAAGAGGGTCAGGGAAAGGGCCGTTGATGCGCAAAACCGGGCACGACCACTGCCGAGCCAAGGCCGCCGTAATCTGCTGTTCGGTGGTGAAGCCGAGCGAGAGCAGCCAATCCCCAAGACGGCCATAGCCGGCATTGCGCTGGGCTTCGAGGGCTATCCGTAACTGGTCAGCGCTCAGCTGTTGCCGGGAGAGCAAGAGAAGTCCCAGCGGAACACGATGGGCCACAGTCGCTGGCTTCGGGCCCGGACGCATCGCGCGAAGCTCATCGGACAGTGCGCGCTCCAGGCAATCGCCGAGACAATAAAGAGTCCCATTCATCAGGACGTGTGCTCGCCGGCCGGTCAGGCTCTTCCACACGCTGTGAGCGTGGTGGCAGCCGTAGCGGGCGGACTGTCGGGGAGCCAGCTTGTGACGCAACCCACGCCAGGCGACTCCGATGGTGTCGAGATGGAGACTCGCACTTCCCATGAATTTGTTCCTAGGTTGCCGGTGCCACTTCCGTGACACGCAGACCGTAGTTCCCGTCCATGACGACGACTTCCCCTCTGGCGATGACGCGGCCATCGAGCAGCATGTCGACTGGATCGTGCACCTGGCGATCAAGGTCGACAACCGATCCGGGAATGAGATCCAGCACTTCCCTCAGGAGGAGCTCGCGGCTGCCGAAACGCAGGGTCACGGCCAGTTCCACATTCATCAGGAGATCGAGATTCACTTTCTCGTCGTGGGGAGGCGGCGGAGCGGTCTCCAGGGGCGGGGCGACGGGATCAGGCAATGGCGCAGGACTTTCTTCGCGCCCGGTGCGCAGTCCGGCTGCCAGCGCGGCGCTCAATTGAATCTCGATCAGAACTGCTTTTGCAGGATCCTCTCCGATGCGGAGCCAGGCGGTGTCGGAGGGAGGCCAGGAGGGTGCGGCGGGGGCAGCATCGAGATGGATCTGCAGCTCGCCGTAGGTCGCTTTGAACGAACTGGCAGCCAGCCCGCCCACCTGGCGCAGAAGCTCGAGGACAGCTTCACGGTGTTCCGCCGTGACTTCTGTCGCGGCGGCGGCCATCTCGCCCATGAAGAATTTCGCCAGCTGAAGGGTTGAACTTGCCGTGAGCCGGAGGCTCAATTCTCCCCGCAATGTCCCGGAAGATGCGGCAATGATCGACAAATCAGTTTCGCTCGCGGCCGTGACCTCGGAAGGAACGTCGCCAAGAACAGCGCAGGGGAGCGGTGATTGCGTGATCTCGGCCAAGGTCTGCGAAAAGACGTCCGCCCAAGTCTGGATGTAATGTGCGACGGCCTGCAGCTCGGCGGAAGTGGCGCTACTCATCGGCTGGACTCCTTTCCTGCATGGGTATGATCGGAAGCGATCGCAGCCGGCGTCAGGACTCGCGCGGCCCGTCCCTCTCCGCAGCGGGCCGGTACGGCACGGAACATTTTGGTGCCCGAGACCAGCAGCGACGCGGGTTCGGCGGCGGCCCGGGCGAAGAACAGCGTATCTCCGGCAGACAGTTGCGCCAGCCGACTGACGGAAACCCGCACATCGGTGGCCCCGAGTTCGAGCTCGAAAGGACAATCGAGCAGGCGGCTGGCCAGGCGCTCGCGGAAATCCGATCCCGCGCGCGGCCGGCGGTGGCTCCATTCCGACGAGATCTTCCGCAGCAACGCATTCGACACAGACGCGGGAACCGCCAGATTCAGGCCACCGCGGACTTCCGCCATGGTGACTTCGAAACTGAGGGACAGCGTCTTCTCTTCCGCGGGCATGATGCGCTGCGCTTCTCCCGTCTCCAGGCGCTCTTCAAAGTTCACTTCGAGCGCAAGCGCCTGCCAGGCGACTCCCAGCTCCCGGCAAATGATGCGGGCGACCGCGTCGAGAATCTGCTCCTCGATCTCAGTAATCTCCCGCGTCGCCGCCATGCTCTTGCCTTCCCCACCGAGCAGCAGGTCAATGATCGGGAGGGCCACTTTCAGATCGAGCTGCAGCGCGGCGTTCAGGCCGGTGGGGTCGAGGCGGCAGGAAGCCAGATACGTGGTCTCCGGAATCCGCTGCAGAAACTCCCGGTAAGTGAGATGTTCCGCCGACACGAGCGCGGTAGCGAACACCACGCGCAGATAGGCACCCAGCGAGTGTGTGAGATTGCGGGCAAATCCCTCGTGCAACAGGTTGATGGTCTGCAGCTGCTCCCGGCCAATCTGGCCGGCGCGACGCAAGTCCCAAGCCTCGACGTGGGGCTGGTTCGAGGGTGGTGCTTGCACGCGGCTCCCGCCGCGCGCGGCTCGCACCATGGCATCGATTTCTTCCTGGTTCAAGACTTTCTGCACGACGTGTCCTTAATGCGTGGAACCAGCGGAAGCAGCCCTCGCTGGTCCACTCTTCGCGGCCATCATTTCTTCCAGCCGCGCGCGCAGCCACACCACCGCCAGGGAGTGAATCTGCGACACCCGTGATTCCCCGATCCCCAGCACCGCTCCGACTTCCTTCATCGTGAGTTCTTCGAAGTAATAGAGTGCAAGCACCTGCTGCTCCTTCTCCGGCAACTCGGCGATCACCCTGGCCAGGAGTTCTTTCATTTCCGAACGCAGGCAGCGGAAGAAGGGAGTGTCCTCCGGCGCGTTGGGAAGGTAGTCGCACAGGTCCTCTTCTTTGCCGTCCCAGGGAGACTCGACCCGCAGACTTCCTACTTCAAGACTGTCCAGCTCGCCGAGCAGATGCTGAAACTCGGCCAGCGTCATATCAAGCTCAGCGGCCATTTCCGCTTCGTTGGGCGCCCGGCTCAGTTCCAGGCTGAGCTTGCGGTGGGCCTCTTCCATTTTGCGCGCCTTGCGGCGCAGCTCCCGCGGCCCCCAATCCATTTCACGCAGGCTGTCGAGGATCGCTCCCCGGATGCGGAACTTGGCATAAGACCCGAACTGCACATGCTTGCTGCTGTCAAACTTGTTGAGCGCATCAATCAGTCCGAGAACGCCCGCATGCACGAGGTCCTCAAGCGGAACATGGCGGGGAAGACGTTCGTGAATGCGCCTCGCCAGATAGCGGACCTGGGGCAACTGTTCAAGCAGGATGCGGTCGCGGTCTTCCTTGTCCTGCCAGACGGTATAGGCTTGCGCAGTATTTTTGCTCATAACATTCTCATTTGGTTCATGCAATATGCAGGCCGCATTGCGCTGTAGTTGAGCCCTTCGTTATCGCAGCACACCTACCGATTGCACCTCGACGACCGGCGGCACCTCGAGTGGAGAGAGCACCACGACTTTTGGAAGAAAGGGCTCGAGCAGTCGCTTGAGGTGGTAGCGCGCCGGAGTGGAGCAGAGCAGCACGGGGCTGGCCACAGCGACCTGTTCTCCGGCAAGCCGCCGCATGCCTTCCAGGACACGGCGGGCAAAGGGGGGCTGCAGTCCCGTAATGGAAGCTGGCGCCGCGGTCTGCGCTGCGAACGCACGGCCGAGTTCCTCCTCAAGCGCGTGGTCGAGCGTGACCACGCGCAGGTTGCCGGTATCAGAAAGCAGTGGGCGGACGAGAGCCCGTCCCAGCGACTGCCTCACGGATTCGACCAGCGCAACCGGATTCTTCGTCCCTGGCGCCACATCGAGGAGAGTCTCAAGAATCCCGGGCAGGTCGCGGATCGACACCTGCTCGCGCAGAAGCTGCTGCAACACTTTCTGCACCTCGCCCAGGCTCAGGATTTTCGGTACCAGTTCCTCGACCAGTTTGGGATGGCTTTCCGCCAGCCGGTCGAGGAGCCGCTTTGTTTCCTGCCGGCTGAGTAACTCGTGCGCATGTTGCTTGACGACTTCGGCCAGATGCGTGGCCAGCACGGAAGTCTGATCGACCACGGCATAGCCGGATGCCAACGCCTGGTTCTGCAGTGCGGGAGCAATCCAGATGGCAGCAACCCCGAAGGCAGGCTCCCTGGTAGGCGTTCCCGCGAGTGGCCGTGGGGAACCCTCCGAACTGATCGCCATCAGCTGGTCCTGCACCATTTCCCAACGAGCGATCTCGACTCCGCGCAGGGCGATGACGTACTCCCGCGCCTTTAACCGCACGTTGTCGGTGATGTGAACCGGAGGCACGATGAAACCAAGCTGCTGCGCCAGGTTCTGGCGCAGCGCTTTCACTCGCGCCAGCAGCTGGCCTCCTTGATTCTGATCGACCAGCGGCACCAGTCCGTATCCCACTTCGAGACTCAGTTCATCCAGCTTCAGCAGATCCTCGACGGATTCCTTCGCCGGCTTTTTCTCGGCGACCGTGGCGGCGGCGCTTTCCGACGAGCGTTTCGGCGCACGCCAAGCCAGGAACGCCGTACCCGCCGCGAGCAGAAGGAAGGAGAATTTCGGCAGCCCGGGAATCGCCGCCAGTGACAGCATGACAACCGAGGCAATGAGCAGCGGCCGACGCGCCAGCAGTTGCCTTCCGACATCCACCGAGAGAGTCGAGTCCGAGGAGGCTCGGGTGACAACCATGCCTCCCGCCATCGACACCAGTAGCGATGGGATCATCGTGACCAGGCCGTCTCCCACGGTCAGCACGGTATACGTCTTCAACGCTTCACGGAAGGGAATGTTGAGCTGAAACACTCCGATGAGGAATCCCGCGATGATGTTGATGGCAGTGATGAGAATCGTGGCAATGGCGTCGCGCTGGTTGAAGCGCGCCGCGCCATCCATGGCTCCGTAGAACTCAGCGTCGCGAGCAATCTGTTCGCGGCGAACTCGTGCCTGAGTTTCGTTGATCAAGCCGGCATTGAGATCGGCGTCGATCGCCATCTGCTTGCCAGGCATGGCGTCGAGCGTGAAGCGGGCAGTGACTTCCGCCGTGCGCACTGCGCCGTGGGCGACGACGATGTACTGAATCGCGATCAAAGCGATAAAGATCACGAACCCGACAACATAATTCCCGCCGACAACGAAGGAACCGAAAGCTTCGATTACGCGACCCGCGGCGGAAACGCCTTCGTTGCCGTGCAGCAGGATGCGCCGGCTCGAGGCCAGATTCAGCGAGAGGCGGAACAGCGTCATCAGCAGCAGCAAACTGGGAAAAACCGAGAACTGCGAAGGGCGCAGAATCTGAATGGCCGACAGAAGCACAAGGACGGCCGCCGTGATGCTCAGCGCCAGCAGCACATCCAGCAAAAGGCTGGGCAAGGGCACCAGCATGACGAAGATCAGCGCCACCGCCGCCACGGGCATGATCCACTCCGAGACGTTCGTCGGTTTTGCAGTTTTCGTTTCCCCTGCCGCACCGCTCACCGCCATGGCTTATGTCCTCCCCGCGGCCGCCTGGGCGGCGCGCGCTTGTGCCCGCCAAATGGCCGCCAGAATCTCGGCCACAACGACATAGAGTTTCGGTGGAATTGCCTGCCCGACCTCGACCGCGCGGTACAGCGCGTGGGCCAGAGGCGGATTCTCGACCAGTGGAATGCCGTGCCAGAGGGCCATTTCACGGATTTGTGCCGCCAGAAGATTGCGCCCCTTGGCCACCACGACCGGCGCTTCCATTTGCATGTTGAATTCGAGCGCGATCGCGAACTCGGTGGGATTGGTGATGACGACGGCTGCGCGCTCCACGTCTTTGAGCATGCGGCGGCGGCGGGCCTGACGCTGCAAACGGCGGATGCGCATCTTCACCGCCGGATTACCCTCGGTCTCCTTGAACTCATCGCGGAGATCCTGGCGGCTCATCTTGAGTTCATTCTCATGACGCCAGCGTTCCAGAAAGTAATCCGCGGCCGACCAGACCAGCAGTACCAGGGATGCTTGCCAGGCCAGTTCGAAAACCTGATTGGCGGCGAACGCCAGCAAGCCCTGCCGGTTCGCGTGAAGCAGCGTGGGAAGCTCGGTCCAGTGACGGGATACCAGCCCAACACCCAGGTAAACAATGGCGGCAGTGGGCAGCATCGATTTCAGGAGCCGGCTCAACGCGTTGAGCGAAACGAGTTGCTCGAGGCGCGAAACCGGATTCAGCCGGCCGAGACTCGGGGCCAGCGCATTCGGGGCAAAAACCAGGCCACCTTGGGCGATGCCGCTGATGGTGGCAGCCAGCCAACTCAGGCTCGCCGCAATCGCCACTCCACGAAAGATCATGAGATTGTTTCGCCAAACCGGGAGAACCTGATTGGGGCGGGTTACCACCGCGTCCAGTTGGTGCCGCAGCAGCGTCCGCCAGTCAGAGGCAAACAGCGGCAGCTGCCAGGCCAGCAACATCACGGCCGCCATGGTGCCGACGCCGGCGACCAGATCGCGGCTGCGTGCAACCTGTCCCTGCTCGCGCGCTTTTTGTCTTCGTCGCGGTGTAGCTTTTTCGGTCTTGTTTTGATCTGCCATGGTCCGCGTCAATGCGCCAGATGAAGCAGCCGTTCTCCGACCGCGATTGAGTCGGCAAATCTTTGCGAGATGCTTTGCGGCCACCAGGCCACCACTACGATGAGGATGGCAAGGCCCAACAGGTTCTTGACCGCGAGTCCGATGAACAGAACGGGAAGCTGCTGCGAGGCTTTGCCCAGGAAACCCAAGGCCACATCAGTCACCATTGTGGCGACGATGCCCGGCGCCGCGATCTGCACTCCGGCCAGCAGGATTCCTCCCGCGGCATGCAACAGCCCGCGGGCAACCGCATCCGTAGCCAGTGCTGCGCCGGCAGGCAGGTAGGTGAAACTGCTCACAACCGCGCGGAGAAGCCAGTGATGGACGCCGAGCTGCAGGAAGATGAACAGCGCCGCCAGCCGATGAAACTCGGCGAGCACCGGGGTGTCGGCCTGGGTTTGCGGGTCAAATAATGTGGCCAGCGAGTAGCCCATTTGTACCCCCAGAACCTGCCCGGCCATCATGGGCGCTTCCATCATGAAGTTGGCCGCAAGGCCGAGCACCAGCCCGATCACTACTTCACTCAAGACGGCGCCCGCCCATTGCCAGGAGTGAAGGTCGAGCTGCACCGGACCATGCAGGGGATAAATCACCGCGGTGATAACCAGGGTCAAGACAGCCTTCAACCGCATCGGAATCGCGTTGCTGCCGAGAAACGGGCAGAACACCATCAGTCCGGAGACGCGGGCGCCCACGAAAACCGCGGCGGTCAGCAATGATTCAAGACCATGGCCATCCATAGCTTCGACTCGGACTCTGGAAACTCCCGGCACCCTTCGTCACCGGAGAAAAGGGCGGAAATCGGACAACATTTGGAGCGTGAATGCGGTGAGCCGGTGCACCATCCACGGCAGGAGCAGAAGCGTGGCCGCCGCGACCGCAAACAGGCGCGGCACGGTGGATACGGTTGTCTCCTGCAGGGAAGTCAGCACCTGCACCACATTGATCAAAAGGCTGACCACGGTTGCGATGATGAGCAGCGGCGCTCCCATCCACAGAGCGGTCTGAATGGTGTGACGCAGGATGACTACGACGTGATCCGATCCCATCGCGTGTATTCCTCAAGTGAAACTCTTCATCAGCGATCCAACCACCAGGTTCCAGCCATCGACCATGACGAACAGCATGATCTTGAGCGGCGTCGAGATGACGACCGGCGGCAACTGCAACATGCCAATGGAAGTCGTCACTGCAGCCACCACCAGATCAATTACGAGAAAAGGGAGAAACAGGGCCGCACCAATCTGAAATCCGGTTTTCAGTTCGGACAGGATGTAGGCGGGCACAACAATCCGCATGGGGACATCGTCGGGACGCGCCGGACGCGGCGCACGCGCCAGATCCAGAAACAGGGCCAGGTCCTTTTCCCGCGCAAACTTCAACATGAAGTGCCGCAACGGAGGCGTGCCCTGCTCGACCGCGGTCCAGGCATCAATCTGCCCACTCTGGAACGGCACCACGGCCGCCTCGTAGATCGACGCGCCTACGGGCTGCATGAGAAAGTACGTCAGCACCAGGGAAAGCCCGATCAGTGTCTGGTTGCTGGGCGCGGTCTGTGTACCCAGGGCCTGCCGCAAAAAATGAAAGACCACAAGCAGCCGTGCGAACGGGGTGAGAGCGATCAGCAACGCCGGCAGCAGGGTCAGCAGCGTCAGGAGTACGACAATGTTCCAAGGCACCGTTCCGCCGATTCCTGCGGAGCCACCCCATTTCAGCACTGAGGCATGGCGTGGTCGCGCAGTATGCGCCAACGCCATTGCCGTAGGCAGCAGGAGCATGGCCCCAGCTGTCAATGTGCGGATGATGCGTCGCGCCATCAGGGTTGAACCTTCTGCCCGGCGGTCGGCGCGGAATTGTCGCGTGGGCTTCGCTCTTCCGCTGCTTTGGTTCCCAGTTCTGCGAGGAGCACCAAAGATCCGGAGGTTCCACCGATCAAAAAGCGCATCTCTTCGTACTCCACCACCGCCACGAAGCGGCGATCCCCCAGGGGCAGGTTTTCGCGGAGACGCAAGCTGCGCGCATGTGTGGGCTTCAGTCGAAGAAGTTGTTTCCAGAGGGAACGTGCGACCCCCGCAAGATTCATGCCTGCGCGGATCTGGGTGACGGGTTCGATTCCATCGATTGTCATGCCAGCTCGGTGACGCGAACCGCCAGCCGGTCCCCGCCTCCCTCCATTTCTCCCCAGCCGATCAGACTGCCGTTGATGCGAAGGGGCACATCCCGGGTGAGGGCCCATTGACTGCCAACGATGGAACCGGGATGCAATGCCAGGAAATCGCTCACCCGGAAGTTCGGCAGCGGCAAGTCTGCTGTGAGGCGGCAAGAGAGTGCCATGACCGGCTCCAGGCGGGACTCCTCCTTGCTCACAGAAATCGCCTCGGCCGGCAGGTCTGCCGCTGGCGGATGGGTTGCTGGCATCGCTTCTCCCTTTGCCGCCGCTGCTGCCGCCGCTGACATGCAGGTTCTCCTGTTCTCCTAACGCTGAATCAGAAACTCGGTGAAGTAGATCTCTTGCACGCCAAGTTGTGGGGCGCGCTCATTCACGGCATGCAACAGATCCTGCTTCAGCTTGGCTTTGCCTGCGGAATTCATCAGATCGTCGACCTTGGCATCGCCCAGAGCGCCAAGGATAGTGTCGCGGATTTGCGCCACTGGGACCGATTCGGTACGTTTCAATTCCCGGTTCAGTCCCAGGTCCACGCCGATGCGCAGGTACGATCGCCGGTTGGGGTCCGCCAGGTTGAGCACGAAGGTCTCAAGGTGCAGCGTAGACCGGATCGTAGTGTCGTTCGTGGACGGCTCCGGATCACTGTTGTGGCTTGTCCAGTACCAGAAGC
>Ga0335085_10002520_pt1 | contig 33883 bp, 29 predicted proteins | sample Lox_Sample_45_FD_206712 | JGI IMG/M metagenome (GOLD analysis project Ga0335085, IMG submission 206712) | Soil microbial communities from Loxahatchee National Wildlife Refuge, Florida, United States - Lox_Sample_4.5 | ecosystem: Environmental > Terrestrial > Soil > Wetlands | place: USA... | reverse complement strand
ACTTTGCGCGCGGCGGCCGGCTGTCGTCGGAGGTGCGCGGCATGCTCGAGGCCGGACTCGCGCGCCTCGGCGATGCGACCGGCCGGCAGTATGGCGATACGCGGCGGCCGCTGCTGCTCGCCGTGCGCTCGGGCGCGCCGGTGTCGATGCCCGGCATGCTGGAGACGGTCCTCAACGTCGGGCTCACCGAGCACAATCTCGCCGGCTTCCTGCGCGCCACCGGCAACCCGCGTCTGGTACGCGACTGCTACCGGCGGCTGATCCGCGACTTCACCGTGGTGGTCCACGGGCGTGCGGCGGCACCGTTCGACGCGCTCGCCGAGCGCCATTGCCGTGAGCAGGGGATCGCGAGCGTCCGCGAGCTCGACAGCGCGGCCCTCGCGCAGCTCTGCGCGGAGTCTCTCGAGACCTCGCTCGCCGTGTCCGGCCGTGCGTTCCCACAGTCGCCGCTGGAGCAGCTCGAGCAGGCGGTGGACGCCGTGTTCCGCTCCTGGGAGAGCGACAAGGCCCGGCACTATCGCCGCCTGCACGATCTCGACGAGTCCCTCGGAACCGCCGTCACGATGCAGGCCATGGTCTTCGGCAACAGCGGCAGCACCTCCGGCGCCGGCGTCGGCTTCACGCGCGATCCGGCCAGCGGCGAAAACTCCCTCTATCTCGACTTTCTCTGCAACGCGCAGGGCGAGGATGTCGTCTCGGGCCGGCACGCGGTCGATGACACGGCGCGGCTCGCGCGCCGGCTGCCGCTGGTTGCGCAGGAGCTGCGCGCCCTCAAGGCGGTTCTCGAGGCGGAGTTCCGCGACATGCAGGACTTCGAGTTCACGGTCATGGACGGCAGGCTCTACCTGCTGCAGACGCGCGCGGGCAAGCGCACGCCCTGGGCGGCGCTGCGCATGGCCGTCGAGATGGTGCGGGAGGGGCAGATTACACAGCGCGAGGCGCTCGCACTGCTGCGTCCTTACGACCTCGGCCGCATCGAGCGCACGCGCCTCGAGCGTGACCTGCACGCCGAGCCGCTCGCCACGGCGGTCGCCGCCGGCATCGGCGTGGCAGCCGGCGGCGTCGCCTTCGACAGCCGCCGTGCGGTCGAGCTGGCCGCCCGAGGTCAGCCCGTCATTCTCGTCCGCCCGCAGATCGAAACCGGCGACATCGAAGGCATCGCCGCATCCGACGGTGTGCTCACCGCGGCCGGCGGACGCACCTCCCACGCCGCGGTTATCGCGCGGCAGCTCGGCAAGGTATGCCTGGTCGCCTGCCCGCAGCTGACGATCGAGGGCGACGGGCACGGCTGCAGTATCGGCGGGCGGCGTCTCGCCGAGGGCGAGCTCATCACGCTCGACGGCGATGGCGGTCGCATCTACCAGGGAAGGCTGCCCGTCATCCACGAGCGCCCGCTGCAGGAGCTGGCCGAGATCAGCAGCTGGGGAGCCGGCTGAGCCTCACTCGAACGGCTTGAGGGCTTCCGGCGCCGCTTCGTCCTCGGCGACCACGTTGTGGCAGAGCTCGCATTTTCTCGGGATCTTCTCGGCCGCCGCCGTCACGTGCTTGTTGTCGTGGCAGCGCAGGCACCCGGGCGAGCGCTCGTCGTGGCCGAGGTGGTTCGGATAGGTGTTCCAGGTCACCTTCATCTGCGGGAAGACATTGTTCGACCAGATGTTGCCGAGCGCCGTCCCGGCCTCGGCTACGGCCGAAGCACGGCTCGCCGCCAGCTCGGGATAGTTGGTGCGATAGAAGGCGGTGATGTCGGCGCTGATCGCCGTGCGTGCCTGCTCCTGCGACGGGTATTGTGCCTGCAGCACGCGCATAGCCTCGCGCTTGATGAAGGTCAGCGAGGTGTCGATCCGCCCATCGAGGAGCGCGGCGTCGACCTCCTGGGCCGGTGAACGGAAGACGTGTGTCGGGCGGTTGTGGCAGTCGATGCAATCCATGGTGCGCCACTGGGCGTCGACCGGGGCCACCGCCTGAGTCTGAAATACCTTCTGTGCCCCCTCCGGCGTCGTCAGCTCCACGGTATAGATCGACTCGCGGGAAGGATCGGCCAGGAAGCGGATGCGCACCCCGCGGGCCACGTGCCAGTGGATGCCGGAGTTGGTCTTGCCGGCCTGGCCGCCCACGTGGAGCATGAGCACGGTCTTCTTGGGGGTGTTGGCCTCATCCTCGCCGTAGTGCGTGTGCACCACCAGCCGGTCACCGACGAACGCGCTCGGCCAGTGACACTGCTCGCACACCACCCGCGCCGGACGCAATTGGTGCACCGGCGTGGGGATGGGCCGCGGATAGGTGTGCGTGGTCACCTCGAGCATCTCGTCGGTGCCGTTGATCTTCGAAGCAACCCACGCGCCGAAGCCGGGACCCACGTGGCATTCGACACAGGCGACGTTGGCGTGCGGCGAGCGGTCATGCGCACTCGCCTCCGGCTGCATCTGCAGATGACACGCCTGGCTGCAGAACTGCACCGACTCGAGAAGCTGGACCCCCTGATAAGCCGACCCGGCAAGAATGAGCGCCGTTGCGCCGCCGCCCAGCAGCAGCAGGAGCACAGCACCGCGCGCCGCGGCGTCGTTCAGATCGATGACCGGCAACGGCGTGGGCGACCCGCTGAGCCGTGCCGCCTTGCGCCGGCGATGCCGCTCGAGCCACAACCCGATCGCAGTGACGACGAGCCCGAGGACGAGCAATGTGGGCAATATCAGGTAGGCCAGGATCCTGAAGTTGAGGTTGCCGCCGAGACCGGTGAGGTCCAGAGCGGCCAGTAGCACGATGAGGCCCGCGCAAGCCGCAGTCAGAATCACGCCGACGCGGCTCGTCAGGTTGGGTGTCAGCGCGACAGGTAATCTCGGCACGGATCCTCTCCCCCGAAAACAGCGCCCCTCAGCGGCTCAACGCGCCGAGCAGAGCGACGAAAATGCCCACGGCGAGCGCCACACCGACGGCGACCGCCGCGAAACCGAAGACGTAGGCGCGCAGGAGCTCGGATCGCGTCGGAGCTGAAGTCAGCACCGAGTCGAGCCGGTTCGCCGCCACGAGCCGCTGATACTCGAGCGGACGCTCCTTCTCGAAGCGCTCGAGGGACATGCGGCCGGTGAAGATCACCGTATCCATCGGGAACGTCTCCGGCCGCAGATGCGTATGGAAGTAGTGGAACAGGAAGATGAAGCCGGTGGCGAGCAGCGCCTCGTCGCTGTGGGCGATGTAGGCGGCGTTGAGCGTCCAGCCGGGGAGAAAGTGGGCGAAGAATCCGGGGAACCACAGCATCAGACCGGTGAAGCCGATGATGGCGACGCCCCAGAACACCGCCAGGTAGTCGAACTTCTCCCAGTACGTCCAGCGGTCGAACTGCGGGCGCGGCCGCAGGTAGAGGAAATAGCCGATGTTGGCGATGAAGTCGCGCACGTCGCTCGGTTGCGGAACCATCGAGCGCGGGCCCCACAGGTAGCCGCGCTGGCGCCGCACGATCATCTGATAGAGCGCCGCCGCCAGATGAAAGCCGAAATAGCCGAAGGTCACGACTGCGGCGATGCGATGCAGAACGCCGGCGTTGTGCGGGCCACCGAGGAGCGCCATCACCCCCGGAGCCCAGCGGGCCGAGGCATATTTCAGCGGCAGCCCGGTCGCAGCCAGCACCAGGAAACTCACGACCACGGTGACGTGAACCCAGATCTGGGTGGTGGTGAAGCGCCGCACGTAGCGACCGCCGCCGGGCTGCGCCTCCCGGTATTCGCCGCGAAGCTTACCCACCAGCGTGCGCTGCAGCCACAGGAGGTCATGCAGGCCGAAGAATCCGAATACCCCGAGCAGCAGCGCCGTCATGAGCAGCCATACCCAGTGCAGGTAGGGGTTGCGTTTCGGATCGGCGGGGTCGGCGTGCGGGTCGAAGGTCAGGAACGAAGCCGTGACCTGGCCCCCGTGGCAGCGGCCGCAGGTCGCGGGGAGCTGCGCGGGGTTGACGCTCGAGCGCGGGTCCGCGGCCGGGAGATTCTGATGCGCCGTGTGACAATCCGAGCACATCGCCGCCGCAGGCTCACCGAGCATCGTGGCCTTGCCATGCAGCGTGTCTCTGAAGGACTTGTAGTACGCGCCGTGGCAGCCGCCGCAATCGCCCGGGAAGGCCTGCCGCGCCGCCACGCTCTGCGGCGGCTGGATCGCATGCGCCTGGTGGCAGGTGGTGCAGACGGGACCGTTCTTGGTGTCGTGCGTCCATAACGGTCCGTGGGCACTGTCGCGCCATTTGGCGAGGATCCCGGCGTGGCACTTGCCGCAGGTCTCCGGAATGCGCTCCTGGGAAATCGTCGCGGCGGTCGCTGCTGCAGGCTGGATATCGTGGCCGCCGCCGTGGCAATCGGTACAGGCGGGCGCGCTGACGAGGCCCAGGACGAAGAGCGCCCGGGCATGCTCACTCGACAGATACCCCTGCATCATGTCCTGGTGGCAGTGGCCGCAGTTGCGCACCTGGTTGACCGCCGACATCGAGTTGTTCGGATTGCGGCTGTCGAGCACCGCGTGCGGGTCGCCGTGGCAGCCCGCGCAGGTCTTCGGCGATACGCCCCGCCCCACGTGGGCGCTGGCCTTCAGTGCGTCCATGTCCTGCTGGTGACAGCCGGCGCAGGTCTCGGGAGCGACGGGACCCAGGTCCTCGCGCGGGTGCCGGACGCTCTGGGCATCCTTATGGCACTCGAGGCAGCCGAGACGGCGATGCGCCGAGCCGGTAAACACGGCGGTCGCTATGGTGAGCGGATGCCCGGCGTCATCCTTGAGCGTCGGATCGTTGTGGCAGCCGAGGCACTTGTCATTGCTCGACGGCTCGGGCGGCTGAGCGTCCGCGAGGGCTGTGCCGCTCGCGAGCCCTGCGAGTACAGTGAGCGCCAACGCCATCCACGCTTCGGCACCCGGCAGAAGCCACCGACGCAGGCACCCCGCGAACTGGCCCATCCCCCCTCCCAACCACCGCGCCCTTCGCGTTGTCGCAGGGCCACAGCTTCTTAGCCGATGGCCGGCCTCGGTGGCAAGTCAGTGGAACTACCTAACGACGCCCGAGGCCTAGGTACTGTCCGACATGGCTGTGCGGCCCCGGAGCCGCCAGTCTTAGCTCATGCGCGCCACCGACTGTGTCGACCAGCTCATGACCAGGGACGTGCTCTCCATCGGCGTCGAAGCGCCGGCCAGCGAGGTGCTGCGTCTGTTCGAGAGCTACCCGGTGCATCACCTGCCCGTGCTCAGGGACAGGAAGGTCGTCGGCATGCTGAGCTCGGCCGACGTCATGAGAATGGCGGCGGTGGCACCCAGGACGGGCAGCGCGCTCGGGACGTATCCGGATGAGCACGTCAAGGTAGCGACGCTCATGAGCAAGCCCGTCATTGCAGTGCGTCCGCGCGCGACGCTGCTCGAGGCAGCGCGCGCCATGGCGGGCAACGGCGTCCATGCGTTGCCGGTGGTCGATGAGCAGGGACAGCTGCTCGGAATCATCACGACGACCGATGTGATGCACGCGGCGCTCGAGTCTCACCCGACGAGGAGCACGGCGCCCGGCGATTCACGGGACACGCCGCCCGATATCGAGATGTCGGCGACCGAATTCGAGCATGCCCTCGCCGCCGCCAAGGCGGCCATCGCCGCAGGCGAGGATGTGGATCTGGTGGCGCTCGGCCTCCTCTACCTGCAGCGGCGTCTCGTGCTGCTCGAGCAGGTGCTGCAGAGCGCCGAGCGCTACCTGAAATTCGGCCAGGAACCGGCGCGCCTGGCGAGCCTGCGCGCCGCGCTTACCGCCGCCAAGCGTGGCCACCCGGCGGCGGAGCACCCCCGCGCGGCGTTCGGCCTCGATTGATCAGCTGCGACTGGCCACCGCGGCCGCGGGCGCCAACCGCCGTCCGATCAGATAGCAGAGCAACACCGCGCCCGTCACGGTGGCACTAACCAGCCACTCGTGCGCGCTGCTCCAGTCGTCGAGCCCGGGTGCCGCGAGCCGTGTCGCTCCGTAGGCGGCGGTCAACAGGCTCACGATCGCAATCCCGAGGCCCATCACGCGCGAGGCGATGATCCCGATCCGGTCGCTGCGGCCGATGAGTCTGGAGATCCACAGGCCGTTGGCGCCGTCGGTGACGAACATTCCGAGCACGAACAGGGAGCCGACGAAGAGCGAGCAAGCGAGCCCGCCGAAGCGGGTCGCGGTCAGGGCGAACATGACGCTCTGCGACACGGTGTCGAAGGAAATGGCGTACAGCGTCCCGACGAGCGCCACGGTCAGGGGGTGGCCGGCCTGCAGCGCGCGCCTGAGGAAGGCGCCCTTCACGCCGACGGGCACCACCGCGGTCTGCGGCGCGGCGCTCAGCACAGCGCGCAGATTCACGGTCCCGATCAACGCCAGAAATCCGATCGAGATCCAGGCGCCACTCAGCTCGAGCCAACCGGGAACGCGCTGACTGCGCTGAGCAATGCCGATCATGAGCGCAATGGCCAGCACCACGACGCCGTGTCCCAGCGAGAACAGCATGCCGCACTGAGGCGCGAATGCGCGCCCGCGACGCTGGTTGATGCGCGTCAGCCCGTCGATGGCCGCCAGGTGATCCGCATCGAAGCCGTGGCGCAGGCCGAGCATGAAGACGAGGACACACAGTGCGGTCCATTGACTCGGCAGCTCGTGCACGGCACCTCCGCTTTCAACGCCCCTGCGGCAGCGTCTCGATGTGCGCCACGAGCTGCCACAGCTGCTCGTCACTCAGAGTCGGCCAGGCAGCCATGGCGGTACCGGGCACTCCCTGGCGGATCGCGAGGAAAGTGCGCGCCGCCTCGGAACGCTCCGACCACGGCGGCAAGGTGAGGTTGGCAGGCGGCGGAACCACCGATTCCTGTCGCCAGCCGTGTCCGTCCCCGCGGGCGCCGTGGCAGATGGCGCAGTTGGCGGCGAACAGCTCCGCGCCGGCACGCTGCGCCGCGGCGGAGCTCAAGAGCCCTGCCGGCGGGCTGGGCGACGGTCCGCTACATCCCGAAGTGGCGGGTAAGAGCGTGGATAGGGCGATCACCGCCACACCCTTGCGGCCGCAGAGACGGTTGGTAGCCAAGTGCCTGTACTTCCCGGAGGACGGCCGACACCAGCGCATCGATTGCCGCGTCCACTTCACGCGTGCGCCCTACCCCGAGACCGATCAGGCCGGGGACGAGGCCGAGCAGCACCACCGAGGCCGGATAGCGGCCGATGAGCCGCGCCGCATTCAGCAGGTCGGCCACGCCGACCTGGTGCACCGAGAGACGGTCGCGCACGGCATCGATGACGTCTGCGCCGTCGAGCCGCACCAGAGTGCCGGGCGGCGCATCGGTCGCCACTGCATCGACCAGGATGACATGCTGCGCTTCGGCGATTTCAGCGAGCAGCGACAGCCCGAGCGTGCCGCCTTCCACCAGGCGGACCTCGGGGGGAATGCGGTAGTCGCGCTCGAGGCGATCGAGGGCCGCGGCGCCCGTCCCATCGTCGCCCAGCAGCACGTTGCCCAGCCCCAGCACCAGCACGCCGGTGCGGCTGCCTGCGCCGTTCGCGTGTGCGGGCGTCTCACTCACGGCCGTGCGGTTCCTTGAACTTGTAGCCCGAGAAGATGGAATCGAACACGCCGTTGCGCTCGACGAGCGAGTACAGCACGGGAAAATAGACGTGCGCCACCACGAACACCAGGATCACCCACATGCCGATGTGATGAATGAGGCGCGCGATCTGCAGGCCATTGAAGAGCGGGATCAGAAAACCGAACAGCTGCATCGGCGAGCTTGGGCTTGCGTACACGGTGTAGAGCGCAAAGCCGGTCACGATCATCACGAAGTAGACGGCGAAGATGCCCGCGTAAGTCAGACCCGCCAGCGCGTTGTGACCGAGATAGTCCACCGACTCGCGGCTGAGGAAGGTATAGAAGAGCAACGCCTGCCTGAGGCTCCGCCAGCGCTCGCGCGATACGGGGATGAGCTCCGACCAGCGGGCATAGCGGTTGCCGGCGAACGCCCAGTAAACGCGCACCAGCGCCGCGAGTGTGAACACCACCGAGGCGTACAGGTGGACGCTGCGCATCGTGCCCATCACGAAGTGCGCACGCGCCTCTCCCGGCACACTGATGAAGGGGTGGCCGATGTAATAGCCGGTGGCCGCGAGGGTCAGGATCGAGAAGAACAGCAGCCAGTGCACGAGCCGTATCGGCAGCTCCCAGATGTAGACCCGCTCGAGGCTCACGTGCGGCACGGCCGCCGCGGGCAGCGCGCTCATGACACCCTCACTCGCGCCAGCTCGCGCCGCGTGGCATCGACCACGTGCACGCCGCAGGCCATGCAGGGATCGAAGGAGTGCACGGTGCGCAGTATCTCGAGCGGCTGCTCGGGCTTGGCCACCGGCGTCCCGACCAGGGAAGCCTCGTAGGGACCCGGCTGCCCCTTGGCATCGCGGGGACCTGCGTTCCAGGTGCTCGGCACGACGCACTGGTATCTGGCGATCTTGCCGTCCTTGATGTGCACCCAGTGGCCGAGCGAGCCGCGCGGCGCCTCGTGGAAGCCGGCGCCGAAGCAATCCTTGGGCCAGGTGCTCGGATCCCATTTCGAGGTGTCCTGGATGCGGTAGTCGCGCCGCGCCATGCCATCGGCCAGCGCATCGATCCACATGCCCATCGATTCGACCAGCACCTGAGCCTCGATGGCGCGCGCGGCGATGCGCCCGAGGGTGGAGACGAGTGCCGTCGGCGGCGCACCGAGCTGCGCCAGTGCCTTGTCGACCACCTCCTTGACGCGCGCGGGGCGGCCCGTGGCGTAGGCGACCAGCATGCGCGACAGAGGTCCCACCTGCATGGGCGCGCCCTCGTAGCGCGGCGACTTGAGCCAGGAGTATTTCTCGCCCGTGTTGAGGCGCTCGTAGGGGGGCTTCGGTCCCGTGTAGTGCGGCTGGGTCTCGCCCTTGTAGGGATTCAAGCCCTGGTCATTGCCGACGGAGTAGTCGTACCAGGAATGAGTGATGTACTCGTCGATCTTCGCCTGATCCACGGGCTCGACGTGCGCGAGATCCGCGCTGTGGATGACGCCCGAGGGGATATAGAGCTCCGGCTGGGCATTGTCGTCCATGGGGAAGTCGCCGTAGCTCAGGAAGTTCGTGACCCCCTGGCCGATCGCGAACCAGTCCTTGTAGAAGGACGCGACCGCGAGCACGTCCGGGATATACACGCGGGTCACGAAGTCCAGGCCGTCCGCGACCAGCTTGCGGAGCGCCGCGATCGTGCCCATGTTGAGCGAGGCCTGCGCATCCGGGTCCACCGGAGTTGCCATGCCGCCGACCAGGAAGCTCTGCAGGTGCGGATTCTTGCCGCCGAGAATGGCGTGGATCTTGATGAAGCGCCGCTGCCAATCGAGCGCCTCGAGGTAGTGGGCGACCGCCATCAGGTTCGCCTCCGGCGGCAGCCGGTAGGCGGAATGACCCCAATAGGCGTTGGCGAAGATGCCGAGCTGGCCGCGCTCGACGAAGGATTTGACGCGGTCGCGCACGCCGGCGAAGTACTTCGCGCTCGAGAGCGGCCAGTCGGAGATCGACTGTGCCAGGCTCGAGGTCTTCACCGGATCGGCGCTGAGCGCGCTCACGATATCGACCCAGTCGAGCGCCTGCAGGTGATAGAAATGCACCACGTGGTCCTGCACGTTCTGCGCGGCGATGATGAGATTGCGCAGGATCCGCGCGTTCGGCGGCGGCACGGCGCCGATCGCGTGCTCGACCGCGCGGATCGAGGCGATCGCGTGCACGGTCGTGCACACGCCGCAGATCCGCTGCGCGAACGCCCAGGCGTCGCGCGGATCGCGTCCCTCGAGAATCAGCTCGATGCCCCGGAACATCGTACAGGACGACCATGCCTCCTTGACCGCGCCCCCATCCACCTCCGCTTCGATGCGCAGGTGCCCCTCGATCCGTGTCACCGGATCAACGACGACATGAGTCATTTCTTGGCTCCCGCCTGCTCGCCCGCGGGCTTAGCGCCGGCGGCAGGCTTCTCTTCGACCACCAATCGGCCACGGCCCCGGCGCGAGACCTCCGCGATCCCATGGGCGATCACGCCGGCGGCAACCACCCCGGTCGCTCCGAGGCCGACCGTGTCGAGCCAGCGGTCGGTATTGAATCCGGCCACGTCCGGCAGCCGCTGATAGAACGGGGTCATGGTGTCCCAGAAATTCGGCTCGGCGCAGCCGATGCAGGGATGGCCGCAGCCGATCGGCCAGTTGGTGCCCTCGTTCCAGCGCACATTCGGGCAGTTCTGCGAGGTCGCCGGGCCCTTGCAGCCCATCTTGTAGAGGCAGTGGCCGTGACGGTGGGCCTCATCGCCCCAGGCCTCGACGTACTGCCCAGCGTCGAAGTGCGCGCGCCGCTCGCAGCCGTCGTGGATCGACTTGCCGTAGGCGAACAGCGGCCGGCGGTACCGATCGAGCGGCGGCCATTGCTTCATCGTCAGGTAGTAGACGAGCAACGCCGTGATGTTCTCGGCGTTGGCCGGGCAGGCCGACATGTTGATGAGATTCTTCACCCCGGGAACTGCATCCGCGACGGACAGTGCGCGGGTCGGATTGGGGCGCGCGGCCGGAATGCCGCCGTAGGACGCGCAGGTGCCGACGGCGACCGTGGCCAGTGCGTTGCCGCACACCTCGCGGGCAATCTGCAGCGCCGCCTTGCCGCCGATCGTGCAGAAACCACTGTCGGGGTCGCCAGGGATCGAGCCCTCGACGAGAGCGATGTAGCCGCCCTTGTTCTGCTTCACCGTGTCATTGAGCGCGGCCTCGGCCTGAGCGCCCGCAGCTGCCATCAACGTCTCGTGATAGTTGAGCGAGATGGTGTCGAGAACGAGGTCCGCCACCGTCGGATGGCTGGCACGCAGGAAGGACTCGCTGTTGCCGGCGCAGTCCTGGAATTCGAGCCAGACGAGAATCGGCCGCTTATCGCTCTCCACGGCCTTGGCGATCGCGCCGGCAGCTCCCTTCGGCAGCCCGAGCACGGTCGCCATGCTGGCGCAGAAGGTGAGAAAGTCGCGTCGCGATACGCCCTGCCGCTCCAGCTCCCGCATCAGTGTGGTGGTGTGCGCCATCTGAGCCTCCCCCCGGCAAACGTGGCCGATTAATCAACCAAAAGCGCGCGCGCGACAATACGTGCATTCCACAACTCGGGCGCCGGCACGCGGGGCGTAACATGACGCTCGCGTGAGAATGGGGGGGGGTTGGCGTGCACGAGCTGTCGATATGCCAGGCTCTGATCGATGAGGTAGCGAGGATTGCGACCCATCACGATGCCCGCGCGGTCGGACGCATCACGATCGAGGTCGGGCCGCTCTCGGGGGTCGAGCCCGAGCTCCTCGCGCGAGCCTTCGAGATCGCGCGCATCGGCACCTGCGCCGCCGAGGCTCAGCTCTCGATCGCGGTGCCGGGGATCATGGTGCGCTGCAGCGACTGTGGCGTGAGCTCGCGCGCCGAGCCCAACCGCCTGCTGTGCGCGAGCTGCGGTGGCTACCGCACGCAGGTGCTCGAGGGCAACGAGCTGCGACTGCGGGGTGTCGAGCTCGACGTACCGGAAGAGCAGCCTTCCGCGGTACATTGAGTCCTGAAGCGGAGAGAGACACATGTGCCAGACCTGCGGTTGCACCGTCACGGCCGGAAACGCGCAGCTCGCCGCCGGCGACCCCGGCGCCGGACCGGGGGCCACTACCACCGTCACGGTCCTCAAGGACCTGCTCGCAGCCAACGATGAGGCGGCGCAGCACAACCGCACGCATTTCGACGAGCACGGCGTGCTCGCGATCAACCTCATGTCCTCGCCGGGCGCGGGCAAGACCACCTTGCTCGAGGCCACCATCCGCGCCCTGCGCGACCGCTATCGCATCGCCGTCATCGAGGGCGACCTCGAGACCGATAACGACACGGTACGCATCCGCGCGCAGGGCGTGCCGGCGGTGCAGATCACGACCGGCACCGCCTGTCACCTCGATGCGCACCTGGTGCACCGGGCCCTGCACGATCTGCCGCTCGCGGGGCTGGATCTGCTGTTCATCGAGAATGTCGGCAACCTCGTTTGCCCGGCGAGCTTCGACCTCGGCCAGCACCGCAACGTGGTACTGCTGTGCACCACCGAGGGCGACGACAAGCCGGCCAAGTATCCGGTGATGTTTCGTGCCGCGGACCTGGTCGTGCTGAGTAAGGCGGACCTGCTCGAGGTGCTCGAGGATTTCGACCCGGCGCGCGCCACGGCCGCGCTGCGGGCACTCGGACGCGACACGCCCATCATCCGCACGGCCGCCCGCCGCGCACCGCGGCTCGAGGATTGGCTCGCGTGGCTCGAGGAGCAGCTGAGCGCGCCGCGCGCCCTCGCTGCGCTGCGCCCGCTCGAGACCGGCCCCACCGTGCACGTGTGACCTCATGTGCCTCGCGATTCCGGTACGGGTAGCGGCACGGCTCGATGAGTCCTGGATCGAGACCGAGGTCGGCGGGGTGCGCACGCGCGTGTCGGCCTCGCTGATCGACGAAGTCGCGGTCGGCGACTACGTCATCGTGCACGCCGGCTTCGCCATCGCCCGCCTCGACGTCGCGGAAGCCGAGAAGACCCTGGCCCTGTTCGAGGAGCTGGCCGCCCGTCTCGGGGAGAGCGCCGATGCGTTACATCCGCGCGTTCCGTGAGGGCGCCGCCGCTGCCGCCCTCGCGCGGCAGCTGGCCGCGGAAGTCGACCGCGAGCGCGACTATCACCTGATGGAATTCTGCGGCGGCCACACGCACGCGATCTTTCGCTACGGGGTCGAGGACCTGCTGCCTGTCAACATCCACCTCGTGCACGGGCCGGGTTGCCCGGTGTGCGTGCTGGCGATCCCGCGTCTCGATGCCGCCATCGAGCTTGCGCAGCGGCCGGGTGTGACGCTCGTCAGCTACGGCGACATGCTGCGCGTGCCGGCCTCGCGCCGGCGCAGCCTCCTCAAGGCGCGCGCCCAGGGAGCCGACGTGCGCATGGTGTACTCGGCGATCGAGGCGCTGGAGATCGCCGCCGGCGAGCCCGGCCGGCAGGTGGTCTTCTTCGCGGTCGGCTTCGAGACCACGACCCCGGCGACCGCGCACATCGTGCTCGAGGCTGAACGCCGCGGGCTCACGAATTTCAGCGTCTATTGCAACCACGTGCTCACCCCGGCGGCGATCCAGAGCATCCTCGACTCGCCCGAGGTGCGCGAGTGGGGCCGCGTGCGCGTCGATGGCTTCATCGGCCCCTCGCACGTGAGCGCGGTGATCGGCAGCCGGCCGTACGAGTTCTTCGCCGAGGAATACCAGCGGCCGGTGGTGATCGCCGGCTTCGAGCCGCTCGATGTGCTCGAGGCGATCCGCATGCTGGTGCGGCAGCTGAACGCGGGCGTTGCACACGTCGAGAACGAATTCACCCGCGGAGTGACGCGCGAAGGCAACCGCAAGGCGCAGCGCCTGGTCGCCGAGGTGCTCGAGCTGCGGCCGAGCTTCGAGTGGCGGGGCCTGGGCGAGCTCCCCTACAGCGGTCTGCGCCTGAAGAGCGCGTACGCGCAATTCGACGCCGAGCGGCGCTTCGAGCTCAAGGCGCAGCCGGTCGCGGAGAACAAGGCCTGCCAGTGCCCGGCGATCATCCGCGGCGTCAAGAAGCCCACCGACTGCGCCATCTTCGGGACCGTCTGCACGCCGCACAATCCGATCGGCTCGTGCATGGTATCGGCCGAGGGCGCCTGCGCCGCGTACTACAAGTATCGGCGCGGCGCGGTGCGGGCCGCAGGCTGATGCGTATCCTGCTGCTCTGCCAGGCCTTCAACAGCCTGTCACAGCGGCTGTACGTCGAGCTGACGCGCGACGGCCACGAGCTCTCGGTCGAGCTCGATATTCACGACCGGGTGACCCTCGAGACGGTCGAGCTGTTCCGGCCCGAGGTGGTGCTCGCCCCGTTCCTGAAGCGTGCCATCCCGCAGTCGCTGTGGCAGCGGCTGCCGTGCCTCATCGTGCATCCGGGACCGCGGGGCGACCGGGGTCCCGCGGCGCTCGACTGGGCGATCCTCAAGGGCGTGCCCGACTGGGGCGTCACGGTGCTCGGGGCCGCCGACGACTGGGACACGGGGCCGGTGTGGGCGAGCGTGCCCTTTCCCATGCGGCTCGCCACCAAGAGCAGTCTGTATCGAAACGAAGTCACCGAGTGCGCGGTGGTCGCAGTGCGTGCAGCGCTCGCGCGGCTCACGCAGGGCGCGGGCCCCATCGCGATGAACAATCTCGGCGAGCCGCACGGCTGGCAGCCCGCGGTGCCGCGAGCACGGCGCTCCATCGACTGGGCGCGGGACAGCACCGCGGTCGTGCTATGCAAGATCCGCAGCGCCGACGGTGCGCCCGGAGTTGAAGACCTGCTGCTCGGGCGGCGCTTCCGGCTGTTCGATGCCCATCCCGAGCGGCGTCTCGCGGGCCGGCCCGGCACGCTCATCGCCCGCCACCACGAGGCCATCTGCCGTGCGACCCGCGACGGCGCGGTATGGCTCGGGCAGTTGAAGCCGCTCGAGGGCCCGCAGCAGACCCTCAAGCTCCCCGCGGCTCTGGCGCTCGGGCCTGACGCGCCGACGCTGCCCGAAGGTATACCCGACACCGGGCAACTCGACGGCGCGCGCGCTCTCGAGATCCACTACGAGGAGCGCGGCGCGGTCGGCTATCTGCACTTCGCCTTTTACAACGGCGCATTGAGCCGCGCGCAGTGCGAGCGGCTGCGCGCGGCCTACGCCGAAGCCCGCGCGCGCCCTACGCGCGCCATCGTGCTGATGGGCGGGCCCGACTTCTGGTGCAACGGCATGCACCTGCACTGCATCGAGGCGGCCGCCAGCGCGGCCGACGAGTCGTGGGCGAACATCAACGCCATCGACGATCTGACGCACGACATTCTCACCACCGGGACGCATCTCACCGTAGCCGCGCTCCAGGGCAATGCCGCCGCGGGCGGTGTGTTCGTGGCCCTCGCCGCCGATCGGGTCCTCGCGCGCAGCGGCATCGTGTTGAATCCCCACTATCGCAACATGGGCAACCTCTACGGCTCGGAATACTGGACCTATCTCCTGCCGCGGCGCGTCGGCGCGCGTGAGGCGAGCGCCCTCATGGCGCGACGCCTGCCCCTCGGGGTGCACGAGGCCCGCGCGCTCGGTCTGATCGATGAGCACGCCGGCCCGGAGGGCGGCGAGTTCCGTGCGTTCGTCGAGGCTCGCGCCGCAGAGCTCGCGGAGCCGGCGCGCTTCGGGCTGCTCCTCGCGGAGAAGCGCGCCCGGCGGGCCCGCGACGAGAGCGAGCGAGCGCTGGCGGCGTATCGGGCCGGGGAGCTCGAGCACATGCGCCTCAACTTCTACGGCTTCGACCCGAGCTATCACATCGCGCGCCACCGCTTCGTCTACCGCACGCCGCACGCCTGGACGCCGCTGCATCTCGCGGCGCATCGGCGCATCGGCTTCGCTGCCCGACCGGTCGCGGCCAGCCCATGAGCCGCGCGCTCCTTCCGGTCATGGAGCCTGGAACAGCAGCGGTTGCTGCGCGGCGCTGGCGGATCGCCGGTCGCGTTCAGGGCGTCGGCTTCCGGCCGTTCGTCTACCGCCTGGCGCAGACCTTCGGCCTCCACGGCTGGGCGCGCAACAGCGGCGGCGAGGTCGAGGTGCACGCCGAGGGCGAGGCCGCGGCGCTCGAGCGCTTCAGCACGGCACTCCTCGAGCGCGCTCCTCCCGCGGCCCGCCCACGCCTGCTCGAACAGCGCGCGGCCGAGTGCGAGTCACTCGAGGACTTCCGCGTTCTGCCGAGCGCCCGCACGGCGCAGCCGCACGTGCACGTGCCGCCGGACCTGTTCGCCTGCGATGAGTGCCTCGCGGAGCTGCGCGACCCGGTGGCGCGCCGCTTCGCCTATCCCTTCATCAACTGCACCCAGTGCGGCCCGCGCTATACGCTGATCCGCGCCCTGCCCTACGACCGCGCCAATACCTCGCTCGCCGGCTTTCCGCTGTGCCCCGAGTGCGCGGCCGAGTATGCCGATCCGCTCGATCGGCGCTTCCACGCCGAGCCGCTCGCGTGCGCCGCCTGCGGCCCGGCGCTGCGCTGGCGCGCACCCGGGCACGAGGTCCGCGGCAATGCCGCCTCGCTCGCCGCGGCGCTCAGCGCGCTGCGCACCGGGCGGATCGTCGCCGTGCGCGGCATCGGCGGCTATCACCTCTGTTGTGACGCGGCCGATGAGGCGGCGGTCGAGCGCCTGCGCGAGCGCAAGCGACGGCCGGCGAAGCCGCTCGCCCTGATGGTGCCGTGGCGTGGCGCGGACGGCCTCGAGGGTGCGCGCGCGCTCGCCCGGCTGTCGGCAGCGGAAGCGACTGCGCTCGTCGACCCGGTACGGCCGATCGTACTGTGCGTCAGTCAACCGCACACCGCGCTTGCCGCAGGCGTCGCACCGGGACTCACCCAGCTCGGACTGATGCTGCCGTACAGCCCGCTGCACCACCTGCTGCTCGAGGATTTCGCCGGGCCGCTGGTCGCGACTTCGGGAAATTTGAGCGGCGAGCCGGTGCTCACCGAGCCCGAGGAAGCCGAGCAGCGCCTCGCGCACGTAGCCGACGGCTTCCTGCACCACGACCGCCCCATCGTGCGGCCGGCCGACGATCCGGTCGTGCGGGTCGTCGCCGGCGTGGCGCGTCCGGTGCGTCTCGGCCGCGGCACCGCGCCGCTCGAGCTCGAACTCCCGCTGAGCGTCTCAGTCCCGACGCTCGCGGTCGGCGCCTATCTCAAGAACACGGTGGCGCTCGCGTGGGGCCGGCGCGCCGTCGTGTCGCCCCACATCGGCGAGCTCTCGAGCCCGCGCGCGCGCCAGATCCTGGCGCAGGTCGCCAGCGATCTGCAGCGGCTCTACGGCGTGCGCGTCGAGCGCATTGCGCACGATGCCCATCCGGACTTCCCCAATACCCGCTGGGCGCGCGCCTCGGGACTGCCGACGATCGCGGTGTGGCACCACCACGCCCATGCCGCGGCGCTCGCGGCCGAGTACCCGGGAACCGCGCCCACGCTGTGCTTCACCTGGGACGGAGTGGGACTGGGCTCCGACGGCACACTTTGGGGCGGTGAGGCATTCCTCGGCCAGCCGGGTCGCTGGCAGCGCGTCGCGAGCTTCCGGCCGTTTCGACTTCCGGGGGGCGAACGTGCGGCGCGCGCGCCGTGGCGTACGGCGCTCGCGCTCTGCTGGGAATCCGGCTGCGCCTGGCCCGCCGGCGAGCGCCGCGCCGACCCGTTGCTGCGACAGGCGTTCGATGCCGGGTTGAACGCGCCGCGGACCACGGCGGTCGGGCGCCTGTTCGATGCGGCGGCGGCGCTCATCGGCGTGCGCCTCGACACCAGCTACGAGGCCGAAGCGCCCATGCGCCTGGAAGCGCTGTGCGAGAGCGAGGGCAGGCCGCTGCCGCTGCCACTCGCGCAGGATGAGGCCGGGATCTGGCGCTGCGACTGGGCGCCGCTGGTGCCGGCGCTGCTCGACACAACGCAGACACCAGCTGCGCGGGCGGCGCTGCTGCACTCGAGCCTCGCGCAGGCGCTCTGCGACCAGGCCTGCGCCGTGCGTGAGCGCACCGCAGTCACCCGCGTCGGACTCACGGGCGGGGTGTTCCAGAATCGCGTGCTGACGGAGCGTGCCCATGCCCGGCTGACCGACCTGGGGTTCGACGTACTGATCCCCTCGCAGCTGCCCGTCAACGATGCATCGATCAGCTTCGGCCAGCTGGTCGAAGCTGCCGCGACGGTCGGCTGAGGCGCAACATTCCGATGGCGCGGCGCGACCAGCACGTGAGCCTCGCACACGGCAACGGTGGGCGGCTGATGCGCGAGCTGATCGAGGAGCTGTTCGCGCCAGCGCTCGGCAATCCGCTGCTCGACACACGCGCCGATGCGGTCGGCGTGCCGACGCCGGAGGACCGCGAGCTCGTCGTCACCACCGACGGCTTCACCGTGCAGCCGCTCGAGTTTCCGGGCGGCAACATCGGCTCCCTCGCCGTACATGGCACCGTCAATGATCTGGCCGTGAGCGGCGCGTTGCCGCGCTTCATGACACTCAGCACTTTTCTCGAGGAGGGTCTCCCGATCGTGCTGCTGCGGCGCGTGATCGGCTCGCTTGCCGAGGCGGCGCGCGACTGCGGGGTCGCAGTGGTGGCCGGAGACACCAAGGTGCTCGGCCGCGGCGACTGCGACGGGATCTATCTGGCCGCTACGGGGCTCGGCTTCCGGCCCCGCACGACGCGGCTTGGCTTCGACCAGGTGCGCGCCGGCGACCGAGTCCTGGTGAGCGGGCCGGTCGGCGATCATGGCGCCGCGGTGCTGCTCGCACGGCAGGAGTTCGGCCTGCGCGGAGATCTCAGGTCGGATGCCGCCAGCGTGCTGCCGGAGGCGCAGGCGCTGCTCAGCGTACCGGGGCTGCGGTTCATGCGCGATCCCACGCGCGGCGGGCTCGCCACCGTCGCCCACGAGCTCGCCCGTGCCACCGGGCTTCGGGTGCAACTCGCGGAGGCGCGCATTCCGGTCAACGACGCCGTGCAGTCGGTCTGTGAGCTGCTCGGCTTCGATCCGCTCTATCTCGCCTGCGAGGGCCGGGTCGTGGCGGTGGTCGCCCCGGAGGCCGCCGAGGCGGCGGTGACACAGCTGCGCCAGGTCGCGCCGCACGCGGCGGTGATCGGCGAGCTGGCCGCGGGAGCTGCGCAGGTAGTGCTCGATACGGCCTTCGGCGGCCAGCGTGTGCTCGATGAGCTCGAGGACGATCCGCTGCCGCGTATCTGCTGAAGCGCAGACACGCTTGAATGCGGCCGCAGGAATCTACTTGGGCAGATCCGTCCTGCCGGACTGGCTCGGCATCGTGTGGTCCATGTCCATCATCGTGCAGCCTTCCTTGCCCATCATGCCCATCATGTCCTCGTGGTGTTTCATGGCTTCCTTGCGGCAGTCAGCGATCGGCTTATCGGAGCGCAGACAGGCGGCCAATTGCTCATGGAAGGCCGCCATCTTCTCGCGCGTCTCTTTCGACGGTTCCGTGACTGCTGCCGCGGGGGGCTCCGCTGCAGACACGACGCTCATACTCCCTAAGAACAGGGCCAGGCTCGCACACAGAGATCTCGCGCTCATGGAGGATCCTCAGGTGGGCTTGCTGAAGAGCGGTGAGTTGTCGATGTAGATGCGGTAGGAAGCTACGCGCTGCCCGCGCAGCCCGAACACGTTGACGAAAGGTATCGTCACGGTCGAGCCATCCATCCGCGTGTAGGTCACCTCACCCTCGCCGACCGCCGTCCCGGCACCGGTCCAGGTGCCGATGAGGCGATGACGGCAGCCGCCGATCACGGAGAAGAAGCCCGCAACCGCCGCGCGGATCGCTTCGTGTCCGTTCACCGCGGGCGCATTGCCGAAGCGGAACTCGGCATCCGGTGTCAGAAAGGCCACGAAGCCGTCGGCGTCACGCGCGTCGATGACGGCCAACAGCCGCCCCCACCACGCCCGATCGGGCGCGAAGGGCGCAATCGGCGAGCCTGCAGCGCTCATGACCTAAGCCGGCCTCACGATCATCTCGCGCGACCGCCGTTACTGCTCGCTGGCGTAGTACTGGGCCAGTGCCTCGATGTCGGCGTCGGAAAGCTTCGTGACGACGCTCTTCATGTTCTTGGGCTGGTCGATGCTGCCCTTCTTGTAGGCGGCCAGCACGGCCTTCATCCAGGTCGCGGGCTGCCCGGCGAGAATTCCGGCATCGTCGGCGGGGTCCTTGCCGCCGTTCGAATGACATTTCTTACAATCGCGGTCGTGGATCTGCTTGCCGGTGGCGGCCTTGGCGGCATCGAAAGGCTGCTTCAGCGCGCCGTAGGGCTTGCCGGCGAAATATGCTGTGACATCAGCGATCTGCGAGTCCGTGAGGTCCTTGGCGACGGTGCACATGTCACCCTCGCGCTTGGTATCGCCACGCTTGTAGTTGACCTTGGTGCACGGCCGCGCTTTCGCTTTGTAGGCCTTCAGGGCATCGCTCTGCACGGTCGCCGAAACGCCGGCGATCGTCGGGACGTCCTGGGCACTGGTGATGCCGCCCGCGCCGTGGCAATCCTGGCAGGTCTCCAGGAGCTTCGGGTCGGCGGCGCCGAGCGTAAGTGACGGAATTCCAAGCGCTGCGATCGCAGCGAGCAGTGCGGCTCTCATAGGCTCAGGTCTCCTGTGCGGCTGTTGTTGCCCGCGCCCAACATGAGGGACTCGGCTCGAGCTGACTTATTGGCACTCTGAGCAGCGATTTTTACCGTATCCGAGGCAAGCCCGCACGTACGGAAAAGTACTCATAACCTTCCACGTCTTGCACGTCGCTGCGCGCCGGGACGGCCCGCATTCATCGGAAAGTACTCATAACATTTCCACGCTGTCGCGGGCACGATGCCCCGCAAACGCCGCCATGGCGGGGGGAGTGCGCATATGCATCGGGGAACCCCATTCGGCTCAGGCTCCGTGATCACGACGGCTCGGGCGCGCCTCACCGCTCTCGGTCTCACCGCGCTCCTGGTCGCCTGCAGCGGCAGTACCGGTCCACAGGGCGCTGCGGGGCCGCCCGGGCCGCCCGGACCCGCCGGCCAGCCGGGCCCCGGCGCGGGAGTCGCGGCCCTCGATATCGGCACCGCGTCCCAGATCACGGGCAAGATCACCAGCGTCGCCATCGCCTCGCCACCGGTCGTGAAGTTCTCGCTCGCCGATCAGAACGGCGTGCCGCTCAAGGGCCTGCCGGCTGCAAGCATCGGCTGGGTGATCGCCAAACTCACCCCGGGCCAGAACGGCGAGGCGAGTACCTGGCAATCCTATATCTATCACACCGTCACGCCGTCCGGATGCCCGACGGGGGTAACCAGTTGCCTGGCGGCGGCGGCCGTCCAGGCGACCACCGAGAACGGCGCCTCGGGCACGCTGGTCGACAACGGCGACGGCACCTATCAGTACACGTTCAAGAAGGACATCACGACGGATGCGAACGTGAAGTACGACGCCACACTCACCCACCGCGTCGCCTTCGAGATCCGCGGCTTCGCCCAGGCCAACAACGCCGCCTACACGTGGCAGCCCTCGACCGGCGCGACCACCGGCATATTCAGCCGCGAGATCATCGAGCTCGCGACCTGCAACGGCTGCCACACGCAGCTGATGCTGCACGGCGGCGCCCGCGTCGAGACGCAGTACTGCGTCATGTGCCACAACCCGAGCACCACCGACCCGTACAGCGGCAACCCGCTCGACTTCAAACAGATGATCCACAAGATCCACCAGGGCAACTCGCTGGCGAGCATCCAGACGCCGCCGGCTCTGGCGCTCACCGGCAGCTCCGACTTCCATGCCGGCTCCGTCACCACGCCGATCCTCGGCCAGGGTTACTGGATCGCCGGCTTTATGAAGTCGCTGAGTAACTTCAACACCGTGCTCTTCCCGCAGGACTCGCGCAACTGCACCACCTGCCACAACCAGAACCTCCCACCGGCGACCGAAGCGGGCAACTATGCCGCGGTGCCGACCATCGAGGCCTGCGGCGCCTGCCACGACACCACGACTTTCTCCGGGGCGAGCCCGACACACAAGGGCGGCGCAGCGACCAACGCGCAGTGCACGACCTGCCATTCGAACGCGACGCTGCCGCAGCTCGAGGTCGCGGCGGTGCACACCATTCCGGACGAGGTGGCGGCGACCAAGTTCAAGTTCACCGTCAACAGCGTCAGCTTCACGGGAGCCGCTCCCAACGTCCTGCCGGTCGTGAACTTCTCGGTCGTCGATCCGACCAACAACAACGCCCCCTACAACATCCTGACGGACCCGGCGTTCGCGGGCACCGATCCGGGCACGGGCAAGCCGGTGTGCGCGGGGGGCGGCGCAGCGCGGCTCGCAATCGACATCACCTGGGAGACCGGCGACTACACCAATTGGGGCGTCGCCTCCCCTCCGGCGGCGGCCACCTGGGGCCAGCCGATCTCTCTCAACCCGCTGGCCGGAACCGGCTGTGCGGGCGGCTCGATCACGCCCGTGCAGCAGGCGGACGGATCCTGGACGCTGACTTCGAATAAGCCGTTGCCGGCGGCGCCGGCCGCCAACTGTCCGCCCGCGAGCACCACCGCCTGCCCGGCCATCGCCAATGTCGGGGCCGTGCTCGAAGGACACCCGGGCGTCGTCACCACCGGACCCGGCGCGGACCGCATTCCGGTGACGACCGCCGTAGGCTACGGCAACGTGTCGGGTGGGACCGCCGTGCCACGGCGCACGGTGGTGGATATCGCCAAGTGCGACGTCTGCCACTACCGCCTGGAGCTGCACGGCAGTAATCGCAACAACAACGTGCAGGCCTGCGTCGCCTGCCACAATCCGGCCTCGACCGACGTCAGTCAGCGCCAGGGCCTGGCTGCGGTCGGTGCCGACGGCCTGTGGGAACAGTCCATCAACTCCCGCTTCTTCTTCCACATGCTGCACGCGGGAAGCGTGCGCGCGGCCGCCGGGGCGCCGACCGTGATCTACGGCTTCGGCGCATCGGTGAACGACTTCGCCAACGTAGTCTTCCCGGGACAGCTCAACGACTGCGCCATGTGCCACAATTCCGGCACCTACTACCCGGTAGACGCCGCGGCGGTGCAGGCGACGACCTTCGATACGGGACTTTCCAAGAATCCCGCGGACGCGACCACGCCTGGCAATCCGATCTCGACCTCGGCCAACATGGCGGTGTGCTCGGCCTGCCACTTCGCCAGCCTGGAGACGACGCACATGATGCAGATGGGCGGCACGACCACGGTGCTCAAGGATGCCGAAGGACGCACCATACCGGGAGCCGCCGTCGAGACCTGCGTCCTGTGCCATGGACCGGGCTCGCTGGCGGACGTCGCGGTGGTGCATAACATCCCGGTCGCGGATCGCTGAGCGATGCGGCTGCGCGCCGCCCGGGCTGTCCTGCTCATCGCGCTGCTCGCGGGCGCGATGACGCCGGTCTGCGCTGCCGATGCGGGCAGCGCTCCGGCCTACAGCGCCAAGGGAGCCGACAGCTGCCTCGGCTGTCATGACGATCCGGGTCTGGCCGGCCTCTTCAGGACCAAGCACGCCCGTCCCAAGGACGATCGCGGCCCCTTCGGCCATGGCGGGCTGCAATGCGAGGCGTGCCATGGACCGGGCCGGGCACACGTGGATGCGCGCGGCAAGCAGCCGGCGGGCATCGTGGATTTCGGCCCGAAGGCGCTCGCCTCGCCCGCGCGGCAGAATGCGCAGTGCCTCGGCTGTCACGAGTCCAACGTCGCACACGAGTGGGCCGCGAGTCAGCACGCGGCAGGCAACGTACCCTGCGCCGCCTGCCACACCCTGCATGCACCGCACGACCCGGTGCTCGCCACGGCGACGCAGATCGAGGTGTGCACGAGCTGCCACCAGGTCGAGCACACCGACCTCTTCAAGCCCTCGCACCATCCGCTGCGCGAAGGAAAGATGGCCTGCACGTCCTGTCATGTGCCGCACGGCTCGCAAGGCCCGTTCCAGCTGGTGAACAACACGGTGACGGAGACCTGCACGACCTGTCATTCCGAATACCGCGGGCCCTTCCTGTGGGAGCATCAGCCGGTCGCCGAGGACTGCTCGAACTGCCACGATGCGCACGGCTCGGCGCAGCCGGCGCTGCTGAAGACGCGACCGCCGTTCCTGTGTCAGCAGTGTCACGAGGGCGCGGGCCATCCCTCGATACTCAACGGTCCGCAGGGCCTGCCGGGCGGCGCGCCGAGCGCTTATCTGCTCGCCGGCGGCTGCGTCAACTGCCATACCCAGGTGCACGGCTCCAACCACCCCTCGGGCCGCGCCCTGATGCGCTAGGAAGGGGATGCCTGCCGTGAAACCTGCTGCGCGCTACCGTCATCGAGCCATCGGCACGGGTGCCATCGCGCTGGCGGCGGTGGCCAGCGCCTGGGCCGACAGCCCCGCGCCCGATACGAGCAACTGGAAGTGCCAGCAGTGTCCGTTCTTCGAGGGCTTCAGCGCCGATGCCGAGGTCGGCGCCATCAATGCCAACGGCGCGAACTTCAGCTACGGCCGCTATACGGGCATCGACCGCAGTACCGTCTACGCCGACGTCTCGGCTGCGGGGCAGTACCGCAACGCCGACGGCACCGACGCGAGCTTCGATCTCGAGGATCTGGGTCTCGCCTCGCGCCAGGGGACCGCGGCGGTCGGCAAGGAAGGCCGCTACGACGTGAGAGTCGACTACGACGCCATCCCGACGCGGCTCTACGATACCGCCGCCACGCCTTTCCTCGGCGCGGGAGGCGGCACTCTCAGCTTGCCCGGCAGCTGGGTGCCGGCGGGCAGCACGGCCGGCATGAGCGCGCTCGGCGCGACGCTCGCGCCGGTTGCGATCGAGTGGGACCGGCGCACCGCCTCGATCCTCGGGTCCTACATCGCAAGCTCCGCGTGGACCCTGCACGCCGAATTCCGCCACCAGGAGAAGGACGGCACCGGGCTCATGAGCGGCAGCTTCCTCACCGAGGCCACGCAGCTTGCGCAGCCGATCGACTATGTCACCGACACCGTCGAGGCCGGGATCGCCTGGGTCGATCACCGCGCGAGCGCGCGGCTCACCTACACGGGCTCCTGGTTCAAGAACGACATCGACTCGCTGACCTTCGCCAACCCCTACCTGCCCCTGGTTCCAGGCTCCACGCAGGGACGGCTGGCGCTGCCGCCGGACAACAACCTGCAGCAGCTCGCGCTCGCCGGCAATGTGCCGTTCTCCTGGCTCGCGACCTCGCTCAGCTATGCCGCCTCCCTCGGAACCCTGCGGCAGGACCAGGCCTTTCTGCCCGTCAGCACGCTGACGGGCGCCACCGTGCCGACGCCCGCCTCACTCGACGGCGACGTGCATCTGTCGCACTACGCGCTCGACCTCGCCATGCACCCGCTGGCGAAACTCGCGCTGCGCGGCGATGCGACCTACGACGGGCGCGACGACCACACCGCGCCGCAGACCCTCGACTACGTGATCACTGACACGTTCCCGAGCGCGAGCCCCGTGACCACGCCGCGCTACAGCGAGGACCGCACCCGCCTCGAGGGCAGCGCCGACTACACACTCGCGCGCTGGGTGCGGGTCGGCATCGGCGGCAAATACCTCGGAACACACTACGGACCCAACCAGATCGTGACCGACACGCACGACTACGAGAGCTGGGGGCGTGCGACCTTCGATCCGCTCGCCGGGCTGACCTTCATGCTGAAAGGCGGCAACGCCTCGCGCAAGACCTCGGGTTTCGAGGCGGCCGCGCTGCCGCCGGCCGAGAACCCGCTCGTCTGGGCCTACAACTACGCGCCGCGCGACCGCCAGTTCTTCACGATGACCGGCTCGTGGCAGGCGACCTCCACCCTCACGTGGTCGGTCGACGGATTCTTCGCCAACGACGAGTATCGCCTCTCGCAGCTCGGGCTGCAGAGCGTGCACCAGCGGCGCGCCTCGACCACGTTCACCTGGGCGCCGCGCGAGACCTTCAGCGCCTACATCGACGGCGGCTACCAGCGGATGTACATGCTCCAGGACGGCTTCACGGGAGCGCTCACGGCACCCTGGCAGGTGAGTGACTCCGAGCACTTCTGGAACGTCGGCGCCGGCGGCCAATGGGTGATGGCGGCGCGCTGGACACTCGCCCTCGATTATCTGCACGCGCCCTCGTACAGCGACTTCGGCACCCAGGTCGGCGGGCTCTCCGAGTCCTTCCCGCAGAACTGGAGCCGGCTGGACAACGTGCGGGTCGACCTGCGCTACCTGTGGACCCAGGCCGCACAGCTGCACCTGCGCTTCATCCACGAGAAGTACGATTCCAGCGACTGGGCTGTCGACGGCGTCGGCCCCGGCACCATTCCCAACCTGCTGGCGCTCGGCGTGCAGCCCTGGGCCCACGATGTGAACCTGGTGGCGCTCACCTTCCGCTACCAGTTCGGTGCGGCCGGCAAAGCGCCGCCCTGACGCCGCATCCGGTCACCCGTCATCGACGCGTCCGACAATCTCGCGGTTTCGCCGCGCCTCGGAAGACGGCCGCAGCCGCGCGCGGCCGCGGCGGCCGCCGATCCCCCGGTGGCCATCCCGGACTATCTCGCGCAGACCTACGCCTGGGCGTACCTGCGTCCGCGATCGGTGCGGCTGCTCGACCGTGGCATCGTCGTCAATGCGATCCTGTGGGGCAACTACCAGCGCCTGGTGCGCGCCGCCTGCGCCCAGTTCCGCCCGGGGGAGCACGTGCTGCAGGCGGCGAGCGTCTACGGCAGCGAGCCGCTGCAGCTCGCGGATCACCTCGGCCCGTCCGGCCGGCTCACGGTCATCGACGTCTCGCGGCTGCAGGTCGCGCATCTGCGCGCGAAGCTCGCGAGCCGGGCGAACGCCAGCGTCAGACTGGCCGACGCCACGGCGCGGGGGCGCGAGAGCTACGACGGCGTGTGCTGCTTCTTTCTGCTGCATGAGCTGCCGGACGCCTACAAGCGGCGCGCCGTCGATGCGCTGCTCGCGCGGCTCAAGCCGGGTGGGCGCGCGGTGTTCGTCGACTACGCCGCGCCGCGCTGGTATCACCCGTTGCGCGGCCTGATGTGGCTCGTGAACCGCTGGCTCGAACCCTACGCGGCGAGCCTGTGGCGCCACAGCATCGCGAGCTTTGCCGAGCGGCCCGACCTCTACCACTGGAGCGAGCGGCGGCTGTTCCTCGGGCTCTATCAGGTCGTGGTGGCGCGCCGCTGCGAGCCGGCGAGGCGCGACTGAGTGCAACTGCGCTATGCTCGGCCGGGACGCGCACCGAACTCACCGGCCCCATGACTGCGACCTCACACCCTCCCGACCGCCCCTCGCCGGAACTCGCGGGACCCGGCCTCGGCGCGACTGCGAAGCGCCTGTTTCTCTCCACGCGGCCCGCGTTCTTCACGGCCTCGGTGCTGCCCGTGTTCGTCGGCACGGCCCAGGCCGCCGCGAGCCTCGGGCACGTCGACTGGCTGCTACTTGCGCTCGCGCTCGCAGCCACGGTGCTGGCGCACGGCGCGACCAACGTCTACAACGACGTCGGCGATGACGTGATCGGCGCCGACGAAGGCAACAGCGCGCGCATCTATCCTTATACGGGCGGATCGCGCTTCATCCAGACGGGCCTCCTGACACGCGGCGAGATGGCACGCCTCGCGCTCGGCCTGGCCGTGGCGGCGCTCCTGATGGGCTGCGTACTGACGCTGCTGCGGGGTCCCGGCGTGGTGCTGCTCGGGCTCGCCGGTCTCGCGCTCGGAATCCTCTACTCGATGCCGGGCGTGCAGCTCTCCGCCCGCGGCGTCGGCGAGCTGGCAGTGGCTGTGGGCTTCGGGCCGCTGCCGGTACTCGGCGCGGTATGGCTGCAGGGCGCCCCTCTCGACCTGGGCGCGGTGCTGGTGTCGCTCCCCGTGGGTGCCTGGGTGGCAGCCATCCTGCTGATCAACGAGGTGCCGGACCGCGACGCGGATGCGCGCGCCGGCAAGCGTACGCTCGTCGTGCGCTTCGGCCCCCCCGGTGCGCGTGCCGTCTACCTCGGGCTGACCGCGCTCGCGCTCGGCGCGAGCGTGGCTGCGATCGCGAACGGCGAGCTGCCGCTCTGGTACGCGCTGCCCGCCGTGGCGCTCGCGTCCGCCGGCGCCATGGCCGCCCGCGGCATCAGCCTGGAATCCGCCGCGCGGCCGCGGCTGAGGAAGAGCATCGAGCTCACACTGGCCATTCACGCGCTCGGCAGCATCACGCTCTGTCTGGCGATCCTGGCACACCGCTTCGCCTGACAGCCTGAGCCGACATCCGCGACACCAGGGGGCGGTGCTCGTCAAATGGATGCTCGCACGCCGCTGCTGATCTACGACGGCGACTGCGGTTTCTGCGGCTACTGGGCGCGCTACTGGCAGAAGCTCACGGGAGACCGCGTGCGCTACCAGCCGTACCAGGAAGTGGCAGCGCAGTATCCCGATATCCCCCTCGCCGACTTCCAGCGCGCCGTCCAGTATCTGGCCCCCGACGGACGGCGTGCGAGCGCCGCCGAGGCGAGCTTCCTCACGCTCAGCCACGCGCCCGGAAAGGGGCTGTGGCTGGCGCTCTACCGCAGGCTGCGGGGATTCGCGGCCCTGGCGGAATGGACTTACGCCTTCATCGCGCGGCACCGCCCGGGTCTTTATCGCCTCAGCCTCTTTCTCTGGGGCAGGGACTACGCGCCGCCCCGCTATGAGCAGGTCTCGTTGCTGTTCCTGCGGCTCCTCGGGCCGATCTACCTCGCGGCCTTCGTCTCCTTCGCGGTACAGGCGCAGGGGCTGATCGGCAGCCACGGCATCCTGCCGCTCGCCGCGCTCGTCGAGGCGCTGCGCCAGCAGGCGGGACCGGAGCGCTTCTACCAGCTGCCGATGCTGTTCTGGCTCAACTCGAGCGACCTGGCGATCCAGGCGGTGTGCTGGGGCGGGGCGGGGCTGTCGCTGCTCCTCACACTGAATCTGCTGCCCCGCTCGAGCCTGCTGCTCCTTTATATCTGCTATCTCTCGCTCCTGTACGCCGGCCAGGCCTTCATGACCTACCAGTGGGACACCTTCCTGCTCGAGACCGGCTTTCTCGCCCTGCTCATGAGCTTGTCCACGCGCACGGGAATCCTGCTGCTGCGCTGGCTGCTGTTCCGCTTCCTGTTCATGTCGGGCGTGGTGAAGCTGCTCTCGGGCGACCCGAACTGGTGGAACCTCTCGGCGCTCTCCTACCACTTTCTCACCCAGCCGCTGCCGACTCCGCTCGCCTGGTATGCCGCGCACCTCCCGCCGCTCGTCCTGCGCTGCGGCACGGCCGCCACCCTCGTCATCGAGCTCGGCCTGCCCTTCCTCATCTTCTGCCCGCGCCGGCTGCGCTTCGCCGCCGCGTACGGCATCCTGCTGCTGCAGAGCTCGATCCTCGTCACCGGCAACTACAACTGGTTCAACCTGCAGACCATGCTGCTGTGCCTGCCGCTACTCGATGACGCCGCACTACTGCGAGTGCTGCCGCGGCGGCTCCGGCCCGCGCGGCCGCCGCCGGAGCGGACGAACGGCGGCGCGGCACCGCGGACTGTCCGAGTCGCGCTCGGCGCGTTCGCGGCGCTGCTCGTGTTCTGCAGCCTGATCGAGATGGACGTGCGCTTCGGCGGCAGCCCGCCGGCCGCGGCGCGCGCCGTCGACGCCTTCCTCGAGCCGCTGCACCTCGTCGGCTCCTACGGCCTGTTCTCCGTCATGACGACCGAGCGCGACGAGATCGTCATCGAGGGCTCGAACGACGGGCGCGACTGGCGCGAGTACGAGTTCCGCTACAAGCCCGGCGATGTGACGCGCCGCCCGCGCTGGAACATCCCGCACCAGCCACGGCTCGACTGGCAGATGTGGTTCGCCGCGCTCGACGACCCGCAGCGCCTGCGCTGGTTCTGGCTGTTCCTCGAGCGGCTCCTGCACAACGAGCCGGCGGTAACCGCGCTGCTCGCGAGCAATCCCTTCCCCGACAAGCCGCCGCTCTACCTGCGCGCCAAGTTCTACGATTACACCTATGCCGGCGCCGACGCGCACAGCCGCGGCATCTGGTGGCAGCGGCGCCTGCTCGGACTGTACTTTCCGGAAGTGCGGCTCAAGGCCGACACGGCGCACTGAGAGGGCCGCCCGCCTGGCAAATCCCAACGCACTGCCCTGCGCCGAGCTCACCATTCGCGCGGGCGCCAGCGCGCCGGCGTGCGCCGCGGCCAAGGGCTGGGTGCTCGCGGTCGCGGTACTCGGCTCGACCCTCGCGTATGTCGATGAGTCGGTGGTGAACGTCGCCCTGCCCGCCATCGAGACGGACCTGCGCACCACGCTTGCGGCGATGCAGTGGGTGATCAACGCCTACACCTTGTGCATGTCGGCGCTGCTGCTGGTCGGCGGCGCGGCCGCGGACCGCTTCGGCCGGCGCCGCGTCTTCGTGCTCGGAGTGAGCCTGTTCGCCGTCGCCTCGCTCGGCTGCGGCCTCGCGAACGGCGTAGCGGTGCTGCTCGCCGCGCGCGCCATGGCCGGCATCGGCGCCGCCTTGCTGGTGCCGTGCTCGCTCGCGCTGATCAGCGCGGCGTTCGAGGAGCGCGAGCGCGGCGCGGCGATCGGCATCTGGTCGGGTGCCTCGGCCGTCGCCGCCGGAGCGGCGCCGCTCCTCGGTGGCGGGCTGCTCGATCACTGGTCGTGGCGGGTGATCTTCCTGGTCAACCCACTGCTCGCAATTCCCACTCTGTGGATTTCGCTGCGACGGGTTCCGGAGAGCCGCGATCCGGACGCGCCCCCCGGCATCGACTGGCCGGGAAGTCTGCTCGCCTTCGCCGGACTCGGGTCGCTCGTGTACGGACTGATTGCCTCCGCGGACCTCGGCTGGGCTCACGGCGTGGTGGTCGTGTCGCTGGCCCTCGGCGCGGGACTCCTGACCCTGTTCGTCGTCGCCGAATTGCACAGCCCCGCGCCGATGATGCCGCCCGAGCTGTTCCGCTCGCCGACCTTCAGCGGCGTCAACCTGCTGACCCTGCTGCTCTACGGCGGACTCGGCGGCGGCTTTTTCTTCCTGCCCTTCCTCTTGATTCAGGCACGCGGCTATTCGGCGACCGCGGCCGGCGCGGCCTACCTGCCCTTCACCATCATCCTCGGCGGGTTGTCGCGCTGGTCCGGCGGGTTGATCGACCGCTTCGGCGCGCGCGGCCCGCTCATCCTCGGGCCGACGATCGCCGCGGGCGGCTTTGCGCTGCTGGCTGTCAGCCGTCAGCCCTACTGGACCGTCCTCGTCCCCATGGTCGTGCTCGGGCTCGGCATGGCCGTCACGGTCGCGCCGCTCACCACCGCCGTCCTCAACGCAGTGCCGACGCACCGCACCGGCGTCGCCTCCGGGATCAACAACGCGGTCGCCTCCGTCGGCAGCCTGCTCGTGATTGCGGTGCTGGGGAGCGTTGCAGTCGGCGCCATGTCTCGCTCCCTCGAGCGGCGCCTGGAGACCCCGCCCGCCCCACTCGAAGTACGGCGGGCGGTCGAGGCCGCGCGCGGCGGCTTCGTCATCCCGGAGCTCCCGGCCAGCCTGCCGGACGAGGAGCGTCGGCGCGCCCGTATGATCGTTGCCGCCTCGATCGAGGAGACCGTGCGGCTCACGTTGTGGATCGCGGCGGCCCTGGCACTCGCCGGCGCGCTGACCGCGGCCGCTACGCTGCCGCGCCCCGAGCCGCGCGCAACGGCGCCACCGCCCGGCTGACGCTCGCCGCTCTTGACGCTCTCAGGCCGCTCCGGGCTCGAGGATCGTCGTGATCGCCACCCCCTGCTTGAGTGTCAGGGTCACCGGGGTGCGCTCGGCGATGTCCGCGAGACGAGCGCGCTGCGCCTCATCGAGCTCGCCCTCGAGACGCAGATGGCGCGTCATCGTGCGGCTCTCGCCTTCGTGCCGGAACAGTACGTCGACATGGGCCGCCCGCAGCGGCCAGCTCTTGCGCTCGGCGTACATGCGCAGCGTGATCGCGGTGCAGGCCGCGAGCGCCGCGCACAGCAACTCGTGCGGCGCGGCCCCGGTGTCCTTGCCTCCGAGCGCCGGGCCCTCGTCGGAGGTGAGAGGATGGTGCCCCGCCACGAGAGCGGTCGCGTAGTTGATGGTGCCGATATCCGCGGTCGCTCGCGCCATGGCCGTTGTCCCCGCCGCCGTGTGCGGCTAGTCTGGCAGCCACTGCAACAGAATGCGACGACGAGGTGACCGCAATGCCCGAGCCTTCGTTTCATGGCGTGGACCTGGCCGCGCCCGTCGTCGCCACCGATCACACGCTCGGACCCGAGCACGCGCGGGTCGTGGTAGTCGAATACGGTGATTTTGAGTGCCCGATCTGCAAGCAGGCTGCGCCGACCGTGCGGCTGCTGCTCGAACGATTCCCCAACCGCGTTCGGATCGCCTTCCGTCACTTTCCGCTCGAGCAGGCCCATCCCCATGCGCTGCTGGCGGCTGAAGCCGCCGAGAGCGCCGGCGAGCAGGGTAAGTTCTGGGAGATGCACGACCTGCTGTTCGCCAACCAGGGACACCTGCAAGAGCGTCACCTGCATTCATACGCCGAGCGGCTCGGGCTCGACATGGCGCGCTTCACCGCGGAGATGGACGACCGCGTCTACACGCAACGCATTCGCGAGCACCAGGAGAGCGGTCGGCGCAGCCATATCCGCGGCACGCCCGGCTTCTTCGTCGACGGCCGGATTCAGGACGTGTCGTTCGGCTTCGAGCGGCTGTTCGATGCGGTGGGGGCGGCGCTGCGACGCTGACGGCACCCACCCGGCAGGTGCGCGCTAGTCCATCGGCACGGCGATCGACTTCGGCACCACGGCCGCGGTCAGCGTCTCGCGCAGCGGTACGTGGCGTTCCGCTCGCCCCGTGCGCCACCAGGGCTCGACGTCCCTGCCGTGCGCCGGCTCGATCGGCTCGCCGAGGCGCGGCATCACGAGCTGCGCACCCGCGGCGCCGGCGAGCCGCAGCAGGGTCTCGGCGGGCTGGTCCCAGGCGTGCATCGCCAGCGCGAACGTGCCCCAGTGAATCGGCAGGAACGGGCCGCCGCCGAGCAGCGTGTGCGCCTTGAGCGCGTTCTCGGGACCTAAGTGCATGTCGCCCCAGGCGGCGTGCCACGCGCCGACTTCGAGCATCGTCAGATCGAACGGTCCGAGCCGCGTGCGGATCTCCCCATACTCGGTCGTGAGTCCCGTATCGCCGCTGAAGAACACCGCGTGCCGGGCCGAGCGGATGACCAGCGAGGACCAGAGCGTGCTGTTGCGCGTCTTGATCGTGCGACCCGAGAAGTGCTGCGAAGGCGCGGCGGTGACCGTGAGGTCCGCGTTCGGCAGCGACCATGACTCCCACCAGTCGAGCTCGACGATGCGCTCGGGCGCGATACCGAAGGCCTCGAGATGCGCGCCGACGCCGAGCGAGGTTACGAACGGGACCGTGTGCTTGCGCAACTGCCGGATCGTCGGATAGTCGAGGTGGTCGTAGTGATCGTGCGAGACGACGACGAGGTCGATGGGCGGGAGCGCGCGCAGCGCAACCGGCACGGGCTGGAAGCGTTTCGGGCCGATGAAGCGCGAGGGCGAGGCACGCGGGCCCCACACCGGGTCGGTGAGCACGCGCAGCCCGTCGATCTCGATCAACACCGTGGAGTGTCCGAGCCACGTGGCGCGCAGGCCGCTGCCGGGGGGCTTCCCCCAGGTCTCGAGCGGATCCACGGCCGGCAGCGGGCCGGGCGGCACGCGCCGCTCGCCCCCGCAGAGAAACTCGCGCAGGCTCGGTATCGGCGCGCCCGGGTCGCGCAAGCCCGGCAGGATCGGATGCAGATTGCGGAAGGCCTCGCCGACCCAGCGCGGCGAGGCCCGGATGCGCTCGAGGGGGGAGCCCTCGGGCCTTCTTCCCAGGGATCTCATCGGCCGCATGATACCCGGCGTCCTGCGTGTCTGATGTGATCAAATGACAAGTAGGGAGCCCCCGGGGAGGTCCGCCGTGAGCAGTTCCACCGCGCCCGAGTCGGGCGTCCTGCGCGTCGCCTCGAGTCACTCGGTGGCCGATACCGTGGCGCGTCTCGAAGGCCTGCTGAGGGAGCACGGTGTCCTCATCTTCGCGCGCATCGATTTCAGCGGCGACGCGGGCCGTGCGGGCCTGGCGCTGCGGCCGGAGCAGATGCTCATCTTCGGCAATCCCAAGGCAGGCACACCGCTCATGCAGAGCGAGCCGGCGGTCGGCCTCGACCTGCCGCTCAAGGCCCTCGTCTTCGAGGATGCCGCCGGCAAGACCTGGATCGCCTGGAACGACCCGCAGTACATCGTGCGGCGTCACGCCCTGCCCGCGGCCCTCGC
>Ga0335085_10002519_pt1 | contig 33892 bp, 25 predicted proteins | sample Lox_Sample_45_FD_206712 | JGI IMG/M metagenome (GOLD analysis project Ga0335085, IMG submission 206712) | Soil microbial communities from Loxahatchee National Wildlife Refuge, Florida, United States - Lox_Sample_4.5 | ecosystem: Environmental > Terrestrial > Soil > Wetlands | place: USA... | reverse complement strand
TCATCCTTGGCCCCGGCAAGCTGCTTCTGCAGCTGGTCAATCCTCTCCTGATCGGCTTTAGCCGCCGCGGCTGCCTGATCGGCCTGGGCGAACAGCTTCTTGCTCTCGGGCGTCGGCGGCGCCGGATGTTCCGTAGCCTGGCGCATTTCGTAGCTGAACGCGACATCCACGGAATGGTCGGCCAGCTTGAGCGCCTGCCGCGAATATCGTTGCTCATCCCAGTCGGACGCGAGCGCTGCCATGGCGCGGGCCGTGGTCAGGGGTTGCTCATCCACGATCGGAGGTCGTCGGGTGCGTGTGCCGGCAGGACTCAGCTGCCCCGACTGGCGAGTCAGAATCAGGCCTACGGCCGCCGCCACCACCAGGGCCAGGAGCCCCAGCGTCACGATCCATTGATGAGCTTTCATCCACATATGGCGCTGCACGGCTTCGGTCTGAGGAGATTATACGGTCGGAGCCGCTGTAGCAAATCCACTCACTAGTGCATGACGGCGCCCCGACGCAGCAGCACCGCCGTAACCTGTTTGGCAGCTTGCGATCCCGTTACAATCCGCCCCATGGGCGACTACTTGCGGCGCATATTGGCGCAGGACTGGCGACCCACTTCGCGCTATAGCGTCGCGGCCTGGCTGGGGTTCTACCTGGTGTTCCTGATCTATGCCTTCCGCCAGCACGGCGCATTTCTCTTTATTGATCTCGCCAATCTGGTGGTCCACGAAGGCGGACATCTTCTGTTCGGCTGGTTTGGCCCCACTCTCGGCCTTTGGGGAGGAACCATCCTGCAATGGCTGGTGCCGCTGCTTCTGGCCGCATATTTCTTCAGCCGGAGACAGGCAACCGCCTTCGCCTTCTGCTCATTCTTCTTCTTCGAGAACTGGCTCTATACCGCCACCTACATGGCCGATGCGCGGGCCATGCTTTTGCCCCTGGTCACTGCCGGCGATTCCGATTTCGTCGAACATGACTGGCACACCATATTCTCCAGTCTGGGCGTGCTGCAGTACGACACCAAGATCGCGGCAGTGATCAGCTTCCTCGGCTGGTGCGGCATGGCAGGGACTGTGGTGTGGCTGGTGCGGCGAAGCCTGGCCGATGTTGTATGCAGCGCCCCGGATGGCGCAATTTAGTCGCAGCCCGCGTGCGCGCCCTATTGCATCGGCGCATCCTGTTTCCGGAAGTGATCTAGAATCGCCTCCGCCTGACTACGCGTGACCACTGATGAGAGCGCCGCCGAGTCCGCCAGCCTGATTGCCTGCACGCTGCCGAAATGCTGCAGCAGGCGCCGCGTCGTGCTCTCTCCCACGCCAGGGATTTCCCGCAACTCGGTCGACCGGTCGCGCATCTGCCGCCGCTTGCGGTGAAAGGTGACAGCAAAGCGGTGCGCCTCGTCGCGGATCAACTGCACCATGTGCAACACCGGCGAATGATGGTCCAGCACGATCGGCTCGTTCTCCTGACCATAGACACAGATGATTTCTTCGCGCTTGGCAATCGCCGCCAGCGGTTGGTTGATGATCTCCAGCGCCTCCAACGCTTCGGCAGCCGCATGCAACTGCCCCAGGCCGCCGTCGATCAGCACCAGGCTGGGCATCTTCTTTTTTTCTTCCTGAAGCCTCTTGTAGCGGCGCGTGACCACCTCGCGCATGGAGGCGAAGTCGTCCACGCCAATCACGTCCCGGATGATGAACTTGCGGTAGTCCGACTTCTTCATCTGGCCGTCCTCCCACACCACCATCGAGGCCACGGTCTCCGCTCCCTGAATGTGCGAAATGTCGAAACACTCGATGCGCTTCGGCAACTCCGACAGGCCAAGGGCATCCTGCAACGCTTCTTGAATCGCTTTGGCGTTCGGCTTCATCACCCGAAAACGCTGGTCGTAGGACTGCTTGGCATTGTTCCCCGCCAGGTCAAGAAGCCCTCGCTTGTCGCCGCGCTGCGGAACCAGAATATGAACTCGCGTGGGGCGGGCGCCCTCGCCTGCCACCTGCTCGGAGAGCAGGTCTTCCAGCGCTTCCCGATCTTCAAACTCAACCGGCACATAGATGTTCCGCGGAACGTAGGGCTGACCAATGTAGAGCTGATTCAGGAAAGCCGAAAAGAATTCGCCGGGAAGGAACGAGCTGCTGGAGTGAGCAGCGTCGTCATCCGTGACCTCCGATGAAGGTGCCGAGCGTTGCTCGACCGGGCGGGTGGGGACACCCACAACTACGTGGTCCGTGGCGACTTCCGGCAGGTCTTCCCAGAAGAACTCCCTGCGGTCGAGCACTCTCCCGCCGCGCATGTGGAACAGGTTTACCGCCAGCATGCCGTTCTCGAAGTGATATCCGAAGACGTCAGCGTCGTCGCCTTCGACCGCGGCGATGCGCTGCTTTTCCTGTAACTGTTCGACGGTCGAAATCAGGTCGCGATATCTGGCTGCACGTTCGTACTCTTCTGCCTCAGCCGTCTCCTCCATGCGCTGGCGTAGAGAGCGCAGTAAATCGGTGGGACGTCCTTCCAGAAACAGCTTTACGTCGCGCACTGCCTCCTGATAAATCTCCGGCGTGGTCAGTCCTTCCACGCACGGCCCCAGGCAGCGTTTGATGTAGTACTGCAGACAGGGACGCGGATGAAAGCGCATCAGGTCCACCTTGCACGACGGCACCATGAAATGCCGGTGGATCAGGTCCACGATGCGATACGCCAGATTGGCCGGAAAATATGGACCATAGTACGAACTGCCATCCTTCCGCAGCCGCCGCGTCACGTACACCCGGGGAAAACGCTCGCCCAGCGTGAGTTTCACATAGGGGTAAGTCTTATCGTCGCGCAGCAGGATGTTGAAGCGCGGCTGTTTCTGCTTGATCAGGTGGTTCTCGAGCGCCAGCGCTTCCTTGTTATTAGCTACGACGATGTAGTCAAGGTCCACCGCTTCCCGCACCAGCGAATCGGTCTTGGCATCCTCCCAGCGCCCTTCGCGGAAGTAGGAAGAGACCCGGCTGCGCAGGTTGTTAGCTTTGCCGACATAAATGACCTCGCCCTCGGCGTTCTTGTAGAGATAAACGCCAGCCGATCCTGGCAAGCTGCGAATTTTGGCGTGAAGATCCATTCGTTCGGCCTTATCTTACGTTCACCTATTTTAGATGAGAGCGCTAGGGGGCCGGGTCTCGGCTACGAGCCGCAGCGTTCCGCCCCACCTCATCCAAAACGAACATGTGTTACAATAATGCAATATGAGTCATACACTAACCATACGTCTTACGGAGGAACTACTGGCCTGGCTGAAGGAGGTTTCGCGCCGAACCGGCTTGCCGGTCGGGCGGATCATTCGCCAGCAATTGGAAAGCGCCAAATCGGAGAAGGGAAACCAGCGCTTCCTGCGGCACGCGGGCAGGATCAACGGGCCTTCCGACCTCTCCTCGCGCAAAGGCTTCTCACGGCGATGAAAGGAATTGCCGACACCGGTTTCATCGTTGCCTTTGGCAATCGCGGAGACAGTCATCATCTCTGGGCTGTCGATCTTGCCAAGACCATCACCGACCCTTTACTCACCTGCGAAGCGGTCCTGGCCGAGGCTGCATTTCATCTGGGATCAAGCCCGTACGTTCTCTCGCTGGTGCAGGATGAAATGCTTCGGATTGCATTCGATTGTGTCCGCAACCTTGACCAGCTCTGTGACCTCGCCCGGCGCTACGAGGATCGTAAGCCTGACCTGGCCGACCTGTGTCTGATCCGCATGAGTGAACTTTATCCCCGTCATGCGGTGATCACGGTGGACGAAAACGATTTCCGAGTCTACCGGCGGAACAAGCGCGAGGTCATTCCGACCATCTGTCCCCCACATGCATAAATCTGCGACCATATAAAATTTCCTCAGTTCGTATATCGCGTTTGCACGAAGGCTGCTGGCCGCCCGCGTTTGACGCTTCGACGTATTATTGTAAGTCCATGGTAATGAGTGGGTTAGATGGCACCACCATGATTTCCAGCGTTGGCATCTTCCGTGCTCTTGTACAATGCGGACGCGAGAAAAAGGCACTCTCCGGCCGAACGCGTGAAAAAGATTTAGAATCAAAGAAGTTGAGGTTTGCGAGATGGGTGAGGAAGGAGCCCTCCTACAATGAATCGCACTTCGTTAATCGTTCTACTGGCGGCAAGCATGGCGGCTACGGTCGGATGCGCCAGCAAGAACTACGTACGTCAAGAGACCACGCCGCTGATCAACAAGACCAACGAGCTTGATGATCTGACTGCCAAGAACACCAACGCCATTAAGGATGTGGATGCGCGCGCGCAAGCCGCCATTCAAGAGGTGACGGCCAAGGCCGCTGCGGTTGACCAGAAGGCGCAAGCCGCCGCGGATCAAGCGGGCCAGGCCCAGACCCAGGCCGACAACGCCGTCCATCGTGTCGACTCGCTGCAGAACACCGTGGCCAATCTGGACAACTATCACGTGGTCACCGAAACCGCAGTGCACTTCGGTTTCGACAAGGACAACCTGACCAAGACTGCACAGGAAGCCCTCGACCAGCTCGCCACCGATGTGGCTAGCGCCAAGGGTTACATCATTACGGTTGAAGGGGGTACGGATTCGGTCGGTCCTTCGGATTACAACTACGCCCTCAGCGAGCGCCGTGCCGATTCTGTCATTCAGTACCTGGCTTCGAAGCACGGCATTCCGGCCCACAAGATCTATTTGATCGGGCTGGGCAAGGACAAGCCGGTCGATTCGAACAAGACTCGGGATGGACGCGCCAAGAACCGTCGCGTGGATGTCCGCCTCATGACCAACTCGGTGGATGCTGGGACGCCAACGGCAGCCACTCCGCCGTCTATGTAAGAGATCCTCCTCTCCGAGGATTCAAGAACTCGAGCTGCTCCGCTTCCCCCAGTGGAGCGGCTTTTTTTGCCCGTCTCTAGATCTCGGAAGTCAGACGTCAAACCCTAAAAGCTCCTGATTTGCCGAGGTCTAATGCCTAACGTCCTTCCCCCGCCGTCCGAGTTACAATAAAGCCATGCGGCGACTGATTTTTCCGCTAGCGGTGTGCCTGAGCCTGATCATTCTCGGTGCAGCCCAGGGCCAGGAAGCTGACAAAGATTCAAATCAAAACCAGCCTCCCCCACGCTCCGAGCGCAGCCGGGAAGCCGGAGAAAGTTCCAGCCGCGATACCCGCATCGATCTCAGCCCGCCCGCAAATGACGCCAAGGACCATCCCAACAGCACCGATCCTCTGGATGAAGCGGAGAAGGGTTCTGCCGACGACGTGCGGGAATTTCATCCCTTCGATCCCCACCGGGCGCAAAAGGACATCGAAGTAGGAGACTTTTATTTCAAGAAAAAGAATTATGGCGCGGCGCTCGACCGCTACCGCGAAGCGCTGTTCTACAAGCCCAATGACGCCCTGTCGAACTTGCGAATCGCTCAGGCTCTCGACAAGCTCGCCCGTCTCGACGAGGCCGCCGGGCACTATGAGGAGTACCTGAAAATCCTGCCTAACGGTCCTCAGGCGGAAGACGCGAAGAAAGCTCTCGAGAAAATCAAAAGCGCGCCCTCAGGAAAAGCCCAAGCCAGGCAATAGAACTTTCCCGTGTCATCCGGAGCGGAGCGACTGCTTCGCGAAGCGAAGCAGTCACGCAGTCGAAGGACCCCTACAGCCCCAGTGCCCTGTGGAAAGATTTTGCATTTACGGTGTACGGAAACGCGAAACTTTCGTCACCCGCTCCTACTTCTCCACGCGAATGAAATCCCCACTGGAGGCATTGACCGCCACCCGCAGCTTGTAGTCGTCACGATTGTTGCCGTAGATCACATGCCAGATCAGTTCGTTGGTTGCCTGACTCCAATCGACGATATAGAGAATCGGGGTGTCAGGTTCCTTGGCCAGCAGCTTCTCGCCGCCGTGTTTCTGGGCCACTTCCAGCGCTTTGTCCGAATCCACCTTGAGGAAAGCCACGTCGAAAATTTGGGTGGAAGTGTTGCTGGGACTATAAGAATCTTCGGTGCCCGGGTTGATGCCGCGATCGGGCGAAACCTCACCCGACCAGGTGTACGCCTTCACGCCGTGCTGCAGGGGAGAACCGAAGGAAGCGCGCCACACCGCCGACTTTCCGTCTTTGCCCTTGGAGTCGTCGGTGATCATCGATTCGATCCGGTAGGGCTGGGCATCGCGCGCCCAGCCGCGCGCCGCAATGTAAAGCCTCTGGAAGGCGACCCGTCCAGTAACAAATTCGGCTGGCTTGGGCTGAGGCTTCTCGACCTGCGCCGGTTTGGACGTTTCCGACGAACACCCAGCCATCATCACAAGCGCGAGCATTGCCATCAGCAACTTCTTCATAGCCACCGTCCTGTTATGCGTATGAAATTTTGCAACCGGAAATGCCGGAGTTATTCTACTAGACCAAGCAATTCGAGGGGCCATGGATTCTAATCTGGAACGTCTGCAGCAGGCCATTGCTTCCGCCACTCGCGGCATGACCACCGAGGAACTCACATGCCATCCAGAAGGAAAGTGGTGCGCGGCCGAAGTGCTCGAACATCTTTATCTGACCTACACCGGTACGGTCAAGGCTTTCGAGCGCTGTCTGAAAGCCGGCAAACCATTGGCCGGCACTCCCACTTTCAAACAACGCGTGGCAATTGCGCTGGTCACGAAACTTGGCTATTTTCCCGGCGGACGGAAGTCGCCCGACCCGGTGCTCCCCAGAGGCATGCCCGCGGAGAAAGTCCTCGCCGACATCGGTCCCCGGATTGCTGTCATGGACCAGCTCATCGCGCAGTGTGAACAGCGCTATGGCTCGCGCATCAAAATCCTGGATCATCCCATCCTCGGACCTCTGACCGCACGCCAATGGCGGAGGTTTCACTGGGTCCACGGACGCCATCACGTAAAGCAGATTCGGGAGCGAAGACAAATACACAAATAGGCCTTCCCCAGTGCTGTTCTCTGGCCTCGATTGCCGTTGACTTGCCGCATGAGGACACATAGTATCCGCCCCAAGGTTGGACGTCGTGTCATTAGTGGGCCAAACCATCTCGCATTACCGCGTCATCGAGAAGCTGGGCGGCGGAGGGATGGGTGTGGTCTACAAGGCCGAGGACACTTCGCTCGGTCGCTTCGTGGCCCTCAAACTCCTGCCTGACGATGTGGCCGAAGATCCACAAGCGCTGGAACGCTTCCGCCGCGAGGCCCGCGCCGCTTCCGCCCTGAACCATCCCAACATTTGCACCATTTATGAGATTGGAGAGCAGGATGGCAAGCGCTTCATCGCCATGGAATATCTGGAAGGCCTGACGCTGAAGCACCGCATCGCGGGCAAGCCCATGGAGATCGAAAATCTCTTGGCGTCCGCTATTGAGATTGCCGACGGGCTTGATGCCGCTCACTCGGAAGGAATTGTGCACCGTGATATAAAGCCGGCGAATATCTTCATGACCCGGCGCGGGCACGCCAAGATTCTGGACTTCGGTCTGGCGAAAGTGACGACGCCCCTCAGTTCCGTCAGCGGGGTGGCTGCTGAAAATGCGCAGTCGTCTCCGACGGTTACGGAGGATAATCTCACCAGTCCTGGCACGGCCTTGGGCACGGTTGCCTACATGTCACCGGAACAGGTGCTGGGCCGGCTGCTGGACGCGCGCACCGACTTGTTCTCTTTCGGTGTTCTGCTGTACGAAATGGCGACCGGGCTGCTTCCCTTCAAGGGAGACACAAGCGGAGGCATCTTTGACGCTATTCTTCACCGCTCTCCGGTTTCAGTTCTACGCTTGAACCCCCATGTTCCGCCGGAGCTGGAACACATCATCACTAAAGCTTTGGAAAAAGACCGCGAGGTAAGGTACCAGCACGCGTCCGAAATGAGGGCCGACCTGATCCGGGCGAGACGTGATTCGAGTTCCGGACGAGTAGGGACACTGGATGCGTACCCGGCCACGGCCAAGGCCGGGAAGGACTATCGGCTGATCACCTGGCTCGGTGCCCTTCTGGCGGTGGGCCTTGTCGCCTTCATTGTTTCACAGGCCAAACATCGGGCGGTCGCACGCGTGAGTTCAGGGAATCCCACCACGGTCGCAGTTCTGCCCTTCCAGAACGCTGGGTCAGATAAAGACACGGATTTTCTCCGCCTGGCATTGCCGGATGAAGTTACAACCACCTTGAGCTACGCCCTCTCTCTGTCCGTCCGTCCTTCCGCCACCACCAGCAAATATGTTGGTGAGAACCTGGACGTGCAAAAGGCGGGCCGCGAGATGCAGGTCACGGATGTTGTCACCGGGCACTATTTGAAGGAAGGAAATCAGTTGCAAGTCACTCTCGAAGCCGTGAATGTCGAGGACAATCGCATCATCTGGCGTGACACAGTGGCGGCTGCCAGCCTGGATATGATCGCCATGCGGGAGCAAATTACGGCGAAGGTTCGACAGGGACTATTGCCCGCGCTCGGAGCGTCCATAGCAGTCGACAGCGCTACCCGCCCCCGCAATGAGGAAGCTTACGGCCTCTTCTTGCGCAGCGTGTCCGTTTCCCACGATCCGGCGCCCAACCGGGATGCGATCGCAATGTTAGAGCGCTCCGTCGCGGCAGATCCAACCTACGCGCCAGCGTGGGAGGCTTTGGGAGTGCGCTACTACTATGACGCGACTTACTCAAGCGGAGGCGAAGAAATGGTGCAGCGCTCCTATGCTGCGCTGGAGCGGGCCTTGGCCCTCGACCCTGATCTTATCTCCGCTGCTTCCCAGCTCGCCGTGAACCGCGTCGAACGCCGCGAACCGGGGAAGGCATACCAAACTGCGAAGAGACTTGTCACTCGCTATCCCAGGAATGCTCAGGCACACTTCGCCCTGGCCTACATCCTCCGTTATGCGGGTAAGTTAAAAGAGTCCGGGGACGAGTGCGACGCAGCTTTGGCTCTGGACCCGGGAAATTTTCAATATCGTTCGTGCGCCCTCACTTTCATGCAAACCGGGAAGACCGAGAGGGCAAGAGAGTTTGTCCGGCTTGACGCCGGGTCTGAGTGGGCCAGCTACACCCTGCCTCAAGTGCTGCTGCGGGACGGAAAACTGGAGGAGGCCCGAGCAGTCGCGGAGACGATGTCAACCAATCCGCGTTACGGCCGCGATCTTCTGGAAGCTTGTCTTACGGGTCAGACGTCGGACCTCAACCGGATCGCCAACGACCTTGAAAGCCGAGCGTCGGCGGCAGTCGATCCGGAGCCAGTCTATCGCCAGGCCGCCTTCTTGTCCTTCTGCGACAAGAAAGAAGCCGCGCTGTCATTGCTGCGGACCGCCATCGCGCATGACTATTGCGCTTACGATGCCTTGCAATCGGATCCGCTATTGTCGAAGATGCGCGGAACGCCTGAGTTCAGCCAGCTGCTTTCGGCAGCCAAACAGTGCCAACGCAAGTACCTGAAGGAGCAAGATTAGACAACAAAGCCTCCAGCCCGGGCCGGGGGCTCTGGTAAATCTGCACATGCAGCCCTGGCCTATTGCCGCAACTTGGCCGGTACTCCGGCCTTGCGCGCCTGTTCCTTCATATCGTCCAAGGCCTTCTTGGCATCATCGAGTGCTTTTTGTTTCTTGGCGACGTCCTGCTTGTATTGCGCGTCTTCCTTGTCCCATGAACCCTGGTTGCGCAGGCGATTGCCGGCGTCGGCATAGAAGGCGGCGGCGCGCAGGCGATACTCACGCTGAGTCACATCCAGCTCGCGCGTGAGCAGGTCAACCTGGTTCTGCTGTTGCGCAATCTTCTGTTTCCAATCGTCGTTGGCCTTCTGCTCGTCGGAGCCGTCCGCTTTCTTGGCCCCGTCTTGCGCCTCGGCGGGGGCGGTTCCATCCGGAGTCTGGGCGGAGTTCTCACCCGAAGTGGACGCCGCGTTGCCGTCTTCCGGGGCGGGTGATTCCGTGGCATTTCCCACAATGCTGATCTTGTCGGACGTGGGCAAATTGTCGTTGTCGTACTTCTTGGCCGACGCCGGTTTTTCGTCCTTGCGGATGCTGCGGGCATAGTCGCCCAGGGGCTGAGATTGGGCGCCGGCCAGAGTGACCAGCATGCCCGCCAGTACGGCTTCGGCCAGAACAACGTATGCAGTGCGCTTCATAGAATGCTCCGTTTCTTTCAGTCGTGCCGCTTCAAACCCGCTGAAGGCGGCTTGACGTAGTCAATTCAAGCTTTCAAACCTGCCCGCGCAGCTTTCGCGCTGGCCAGAAACCCACCAATCGTGCGATCCAGGTGTGCAGCCTCCGCGGCAATGTCGGAGGCCAACTGCCGCGCCAGTTCCGGGTCGCGGCTGGCCGCCAGTTGTTGGGCGTAGCCTGCGATGGTGGTCAGCGAGTTGCGCAGGCCCAGGGCCATTTCGGCGGACATTTCCCCGCGCAATTCCTGCTGGCGGCGAATCTCGGTCACTTCGGTGCGGTCATTGATCAGGCAAGCGACGCCCAGACAATCAACTGCCGGGCCAGCCGCACCCGGAGCTTCACTGTCCGGCGCATGCACCGAACTCACCGTGATATCCAGCGTGCGCTCCTCGCCGGCGGGAGTACGATAGTGCGATTCCAGCCGCTGAAACCTGGTTTTCTCCCGTAAGCTGGCGGTCACCGCCTCCGCCAGGTTCGCGTAGGTGGTCTGGGATGAGGAGATCAATTCGGCGTCCCGAAATATTTCGGCCGCACTCATGCCGGTGGGTGAAGCGAAGCCCAGAATCTGTTTGGCGGAAGCATTGGCCTGCCGCACCAGCCCGTTAGGAGTAAAAAAGAGCACGCCCGATGAGAGATTTGAGAGCACGGCGGCGCTGATGTTTTCCGAAGTCCTGGCCCGGCGACGCTCCACCACTTGCAAACTCTGCAGTTCGTGTTTCTGCTGTTTGAGCTGCTGAATCACCGCATGATAGGTGTGCAAGGGAAAACTCTCGGATGCCGAAGACGTGGAGGCGTCGGAGAACGAGGCCTCTTCGCTGATGCTGCGACGCATCCGCTTCATCAGGAACAGGCCCATGATGAAGGCAAAGCCGGCGGCCAAAAACATCACCGCCATGCGCAACACGATGGGATTGGTCATCAGTTTCACAGTAACCCCCAGTACCACCTGAGGAAGCTGTTGCCGTAGAAGAGCGCTACCATAGCCATCCCACCGAGAAAGACCCCAAAGGGCATTTGATGGCGGCGTAGCGCAATCGCCGCTGAGGTCCAAGCCCGCCGTCGGGCATCGCCCGCGGATTCATGGTTACGCTGCATGCGCCGGCGGGTGCGCTTGACCCACACCGCAAGCACCGTGGATACCCCAAACAGCGATCCCGCAATCGATGCCGAGAACAGAGTGAAGATAGTGAGCTTGGCGCCTAGAAACGCGCCCACCATGGCCATCAGTTTCACATCGCCAAAGCCCATGCCTTCCACGCCGCGGGTCCGCAGATAAATGGCGCCGGCGCCATAGATAAAGGAAGCGCCGACGACGGCGCCGAGCATAGCGTCCATCAGCGACAGCAGGTGCCAGGAAACCTCAGAGCTCACCGGCAAGGACACTAGGCCCGGCAAGAGTTGCGAAGCCAGATCATTGACCGGAACCACCAGGCTCAGGCCGAGTCCCATCGCCAGGCCGGGCAAGGTTAGCTTGTCCGGCAAGAGCTGGGTTTCAGCATCGGTAAAGATCAGGCCCAACACCAGAAATCCGAAAGCGCAGTACTTGAGCGTCGCCAGGCTGGCTCCGAAGTGCGCATAACAGGCCAGAAAGATTGCCCCGGTCAGAAGCTCCACAACCAGATAGCGCGGCGATATGTAAGCTTTGCAATTGCGGCAGCGGCCGCGCAGAATCAGCCAGCTCAAAACCGGAATGTTGTCGTAAGCCCGAATCAGATGATCGCAGCGGGGACAGGTCGAGCGTGGCCGCACCACCGATAAGTCTCGCGGCAGCCGGTAGATACACACATTCAGGAAGCTGCCGAAAGCCAGCCCCAGAACGAAAATCGCCGATGCCAGAACAGGGTCCACCCTTATCCTTTGCGCAAATTCTTCCGATTACACCGATTATACGGTCATTATTGAGGCTAGCCTGAGTACGAAGGTCACTGACCGTGCGGCCCCAGGTTACTACCTGAGTGTGTGGCGCGCGCACCCCCGCCCGCGGCCTTTGACCTTGACCTTTTGGGCCCCCGAGCGAGGACCCGCCGCCCTCGATCTGGGGGCCTGAGCCAGTTTCACGAAGCCACCCGCAAATGCATAAATCCCGAAGGGCACGAAGTATCCCGAAGATTCAGGAGTTTGCTGCGGGTGCCGCAGCTGTATTGAGCGAGGTATACGTGTGCCCTTTGGCTAACCGGGTCCGCAAGGTGACCTATTTACCCAAAGTCAAAGGCCGAAGGCGAGGGCGCCCGCTCCACACAGACACGGCCACAACCGATATAGTTATTAAGCCACAATCGCAGGGAAAAAAGTGAACGCTAAGCAATCGCTTGCAAAATCGCCGCGCCCGCCCGATCACAGCGCTCCCAAGCTGCTCTTCCCCTTTCTCGACCTGAAGGCGGAATACGCCACGATGAAGGAGGAAATCGGGAGCGCGGTAGAGAAGGTTCTCGAGAGCCAGCAATTCATCATGGGTCCCGAGGTCAGGCAACTGGAGGCGGAAATCGCGGCCTTCATCGGCTCCCGTTTTGCCCTGGGCTGTGCCTCCGGATCCGATGCCCTCCTGCTCGCGCTGATGGCGCTCGGGGTTGATTCGGGAGACGAGGTCATCACCCCGCCCTTTACCTTCGTGGCCACTGCCGGCAGTATTTCGCGGCTGAAAGCGCGGCCGGTTTTCGTGGATATAGATCGCGAAACTTACAACCTGGATCCAACGCTCCTCGAAGCAGCCATCACCAGCCGCACCAAGGCGATCATGCCGGTCCATCTATTCGGACTTGCAGCCGAAATGGAAAAAATTAACGAAATCGCGCGGGCGCACCGCCTGCCTGTGATCGAAGATGCGGCCCAGGCGATCGGCGCCCGTTACCACGACCAGTATGTCGGCAACCTTGGTGCCTGCGGCTGCTTCAGCTTCTTTCCTTCAAAAAATCTCGGCGGGGCGGGCGACGGAGGCATGATCACCACCAACGATCCCGAACTGGCTGACCGCATCTCCGTGCTGCGCGACCACGGCAGCCGCAAGAAATATCAGTACGATCTTCTGGGGATGAACAGCCGACTGGACAGCCTGCAGGCCGCCATCCTGCTGGTAAAGTTCAAGCATCTCGACGCGATGGCCCAGGCTCGCCGGCGTAATGCAGATCGCTATCGCCAGTTGTTCAGTCAGGCCGGCCTGGAAAGGTTGATTGGCCTGCCAGTCCAGCCCCAGGGACTGCACCATGTTTACAACCAATTTGTGATTCGCACTCCAGAGCGAGACCAGTTACGCGAACATCTGCGCCAAAGCGGAATACCCACAGAGATCTACTATCCTTCTCCCCTTCATCTGCAGCCCGCCTTTGCTTATTTGGGTTATCGCCCGGGCGCATTTCCCGAGTCCGAAGAGGCCAGCCGGCAGGTCCTGGCGTTGCCCGTGTTTCCGCAAATGACTCAAGAGCAGCAGAAGGCAGTGGTCGCGGCGGCGGAGTTCTTTCGAACCAATCCCTGACGCGGAATTCCTTGCTTCGGAGGGCCAGCGGCAGGAGCTTCGACTGCTTTCGCTCAGCGGGCAGCGGCCGCCTTGCGAGCCACCAGACCAAATCCCTTGCTGCGGGCGCTACTCTCTAGCGCAGCTAGTTCGGTTCGCGCCGCCGAGCCATGTCCTGATTTCTTCTCCCACTCCGCGAGCACCATCCGGGCTTCGAATTCGATGCCCACAAATCCTCGTTTGCGGGCCTCACCCAGGATCTCTTCCACTTGTGCCCGGGGCAATTCACTCTGCTCCGACGTCAATAGTACGCGGGCGCGCGCCAGATCAAACTGGAACCGCGCCAGCCGGCTCTGACTCACCGTGGCGAGGGCCTGGGCAGCTTCAATCTCTTTCTTCGCTTCTCCAAGCTTGCCCTCCGTCAGCAGCGCTTGCGCCAGCATTGTGCTGGCCGCCAGTTCGTCGTCGGACGCCTGCTCCCGATGAAACTGCTCCTTGCACTTGCGCATCGCGGCCTCGGCCTCAGCGGCGTGCCCCTCTTCGATGTCCAGGCGGGCCAGGGCCACCTGGGTTTCCGCGGCCGCTTGTTTTTCACCTGCCCGATCGCGCAGCGCCAGCGATTCTTCATACGCCTTGCGTCCGCGTGCCAGGTCTCCCCGGTCGGTAAAAACGTCTCCCATCCCGCTCAACACATACGCAATTGCATTTTTATCGTCGATCTCTTGCGCCGTCGCCTCAGCCTGATGGTAGGTGGTCTCCGCCGCCTGCAGGTTCCCCAACTGATGCGCCAGATCTCCGAGATTGTTCAATGACAGCGCGACTCCACTCTTGTCTTCGACAGCTTGATAGCCCGGGATCGACTCTTCCAGCAGCTTCCTGGCCTCGCTCAGGTTTCCCCGGGAGAGGTTCGCGCCACCCAGGTTAGCTAATGCGGTGGCTACACCATCCGGGTTGCCGACTTGCCGAAACTCCTGGATTGCCTGGCGCCACATCTTTTCGGCTCTCGCCAGGTCGCCCTGCTGATAATAGATGTTGGCGAGATCGGTCAACATCATCGCCTCGCCGTTCATGTCTCCGACCGCCATGGAACTCTGCAGCGCAATCTGACATTCTCGAATCGTGTCCGTCGATGCCTCGATCGCCGGCGCTTGCTGACATAGGATGCCATAGGTACGGGCCACCAGAACATGCGATCCCTGGGTGCTGGCCTTCTCGATGGCGCGCTGCGCTGCGCTCCGCGCTCTGGTGAAGTCCGTATCGATCAGGGCGGAAGCCTCCATCATGTCGATGCGGGCATCATCACCGGACGGCGGCGGAAGACGGCGGAGCGCCTCCAGAGTTTGCAGCGCGTCAGACGGCTTGATCTCGATCTGCGCCGAGGCCAGCAACAAACCGTAATCCAACCGATCCGGAAAAAGTTGGAACAGTGTTTGATAGGCTTGCACGGTCTTCGGCCAGTCGGAGATCGCTCGGCGGTACTGACCATCGACCAGTAACTGCTCTTCTTGCGGTAGATGGTGCGAGAGATCCAGCGCCTGCTCGGCCTCCTTCTGAGCTTTATTTGCATAGCCCATGTGCCACCAGGCCTCTGACAGCGCGGCGTGCGCCAGCGGATAGTTTGGGTCTGCCGCCACGGCCTTGACCAGCAGGTCGTGAGCCCCCAGAAAATCGAATGCCCACAATTTGGCTCGGCCTTCTGAATACAACCGCACCGCTTCTTGATTCGAGGGCAGCGAAGCCCGGGCTGCGCTGATGGCTTCCGCGGAAACTGCATTCGTTCCTAAGCTCTGGCGCAACTCAGTTCCAGCTTGCGACGTCAGTTCGAAGAGCCTGTCCTCGGTGCCGGTCAGGGCCTGCTCCGCAATCGTCTCCCCGCGCGCGGTATCTTGCACCCGAATGTCCAGCCGGATGCGATTCTCGTCCTTGCCCGGCAACAAAGTGTAAGCGCCTAGCACCACCGCATCCGCGCCCGGGTTCGTCCGTAACCTTTCCAGAGTGGACTTGGCCAGGGTGTCTTCGTCGGCCAGCGGCAGCTCGCGTTTGGCGCGCGCCACATCCTCTCCCGGGACCAGGCGAAGCCTGCCGCCCGCCGCCAATTCCGTGTTCAGCATCTCGGTAATTGCTGTCGAGAGCCATTCATCGCCGGGACGACCCGCCAGGTTGCGGAATCCAAGCACCGCCACCGCCCGCCGAGGCCGTACGCGGGATACTGACGCCGCAGTCTCAGCCTTCGCTGCCGACCGTAATGGATTCGACCGGAATTCATACACCGCAATTCCGACCGTCAGCCCGACCAGACAGCCAATCACCCAGTAGCGGTTGTGCCAACCAGCTCTCGTTGCGGCGGGGGTCGGCAACTCAACCGCGCGCGGGAGGTTTCCCGTCCCATGTGCTACTTCCGCGGCGCCGCGTTCTGGGCCGGTATCGGAATCTGCGGGTTTATCCTCGCCCTGCTCCGTGACTGGAGCCACAAACCGGTAGCCCCTGCGCGGCACTGTCTCGATGTAGCGGGGGGCATCGGCGTCGTCGCGCAATGCCTCACGCAGCTTTCGTACCGCTACCCCCAGGCTGTTGTCGAATTCGACGAATGTATCCTCGGGCCAGAGCCGCTGCCGCAATTGTTCCCGAGTCACAATTTCGCCCGGCCGTTCCACCAGCAGGACCAGTAAGCGCAAGGGCAAGTCCTGCAATTTCACGCGCGAGCCGCTGCGCGAAAGTCTCCCCTGGGATGGGTGCAGCTCAAACGGACCAAACCGGTAGCGAACGTTTTTTGGGGCCGGGTTACTCATGGTCCTCGCCGCAATCCGGGACTGCGGCAAATCTTATCACGGGAAATCGACCCCGCACGTCAGTTAAGACACCCTCCTGAACCCTTGTCTGCCGGCCCCTTCGCGGTTAATGCAGGTTTAAAGAGCAGTTTCATTGACGGCGTCCCCAACTTGCCTCACATTCGCGTTCGCGCAAGGGCAGGCGCTGGCGTGATTTGACGGGAAGATGAAACTCACTCCAGACGCGAACTGGGGGAGCGAATGCGAGATGCGAATGGCGGTGCAAGCCGGAAGGCAGTGAGACTTACAACAGCGCTTCGGGGAACAAAGAGGGAAGGGGCAACCTCATCCGATTGCCTTAGGCACACATCCTGGACCAGAGTCCTCATTGCCCTCATGGCCTTGACCACTCTCGCTGCCGCCCAGGGCAGCCCGCTCTTTGCCACGATCTCCTTGAGTCCGACAGCTTCTCTCCCCCTGGCGGTTGCCAGCGGAGACTTCAATGGCGATGGAATCCCAGACCAGGCCGTAACCAGCAGCGGCACCAACGCGGTCTCGGTTCTGCTTGGAACCGGGGACGGGAACTTCCTGCCTGCAGTCAACTATCCGGTGGGAGCGGACCCGGTAGCCATCGTCACCGGTGACTTCAACCACGACGGCCATCTCGACCTGGCGGTGCTCAACAGCAATCCCAACACCGGCGGCGCCGGCGGCAGCGTTTCCATTCTGAATGGGCAAAGGGGCGGGACATTTGTCGCAGGCCCCACATACGCCGTGGGATTCATACCCACGGCCATCGGCGTGGGCGACTTTGACGGCGACGGAAATCTGGATCTGGCCGTGGTCGTCAGCAACCCCAACACGTCCTTCAATCCTGGCTTCGTGACCATCCTGCTGGGCAGCGCGAATGGCAGTTTTACCGCCCAGGCAAACTACGGAGTGGGCATTGCGCCAGTCTCCATCGCGCTCGGCGATTTTACCGGCGACGGCAAGCTTGACCTGGCGGTGGGCTCACCGGTAAACGGAATCAGTCTCAATCCGCAGAGCGAGATTTCGATCCTGGTCAATAACGGGTCGGGAGGCTTCCAGGCGGGGGCCAATCTTGTCGTCGGTCCACTCCAGACAGTCCCCATTTCCATTGCGGTGGCCGACTTCAACGATGACGCCAGGCTCGATCTGGCTGTGGCCATGAACAACACCAGCAATCTGGTGATCTGCCAGGGCAACGGCGACGGTACCTTTTCCGTGGTGAACTCACCCGCCGTGGGCGGCAGCCCCGTTTGGGTCGAGGCGGGCGACTTCAACGGCGACGGCAAGCCTGATCTGATCGTGGCCAACAACGCGGACAGTACCGTCTCGGTGCTTTTGGCTAACGGCGACGAGACTTTTTCAAGCGGCACCGTTTACTCGGTCGGAACCCATCCCACCAACCTTGCGCTGGCCGACTTGAACCGCGACGGCAAGCTCGACGTTGCGGTGGTGAACAACGGCGATAGCAACACGCAGGTCTTCCTGGGCGAAGGCAATGGCGCCTTCCGGTCGGGGAGCTATCGTGTGGGAGCGAATCCCAGCGGAATCACCAGCGGCGACTTCAACAAGGATGGATTCCCCGATTTAGCAGTCTTGAACGGGGACGCCACCGTCAGCATTTTGCTGGGCGACGGGCGGGGCGGTTTTCAGACACTGAGCTCGTTCCCCGGCTGTCAAAATCTCACTCCAACCTCGCCCGGACCAATTGTTGCGGGAGACTTCAACGGGGACGGGAACGTCGATATCGCAACGGCGTGCAATAACTCGTCTGACTTTACCCTTTCATTCGCGGAAGTTTTTTGGGGAAGCGGAAACGGCGCCTTTCAAATCGGAAGCACTTCGCCCGTCGGCCAGTTTCCGCAGTCATTTGTGATCACCGGGATGGGGGTGGCAGACGTTGATGGCGACGGTAGAACAGATGTCGTCATATCAGGCGGCGCAAATGTGGTGCTGGTCAACCGCGCAGGTGAGACAAACCTTGCTTACGTCGGACGAACTGCCGTCACCGAAGGACTCGCAGTGGGCGACTTCAACGGGGACGGCAATGTGGATCTGGTAAGAGGAGAGCGGGGGGACGGTCTGTCCATCCTGTTAGGCGACGGTAAAGGTAACTTCGAGGCCCATCAGGCAACAACGAACGCAACCCCTTTATTGACAGGTGATTTCAACGGCGATGGCCTATCGGACGTTATCTCTCAGGATGACTTCTCCGATCGGTTCTTGGTCTCCGAGGTCAGTAATGGCGACGGTACGTTGCGCGCCGGCTTTTCTTTTCCATGTTGCGGATTTGGCTCGAGCGTCGGAGATTTCAATGGCGATGGCATTTTAGATGTTGTTGGCCTGGATGGGTCGGTTTTCGGATCCGATGTCTTCCTGGGCCAGATGGATGGCACGTTCGTACATGCCAGCATCGTGCTTCCTGATTCCCTACAACTACAATCGGTGGTCGCAGATTTTGACGCGAACGGATCCCAAGACGTAGCCATCCTGGATTCGACGCTCGGCACGATATCCGTCCTGCTCAACACGAACAGCTTCGAGCCGACCAGCACGGTCTTGTCCCAGTCGCCCGCTCACGTCGTGGCCGGACAGCCTCTCACTTTGTCGGCTGCGGTCGGCAGCAAGCAAGGCATGCCAACCGGCAATCTCGTATTCAAACAGGCGGGAGTCGTTCAGACCGCCCAGGCGCTGAACGCCGGCGGAGCTCAAACCACGCTGACGGCACCTTCCGCCGTCGGGCAGTACGGCTACACCGCCCTCTACACCGGCGACGGAACTTATAGCGGCAGCTTGTCGCAGCGCCTGGTCGTCACTGTCAGTCCAGCTTCGACGACGACGGTAGTGACTTCCAGCGACTCAACCTCAAAACTCGGACTGAGTGTCACCTTCACGGCCACTATCGCTCCGCAATTTGGCGGCGAACCTTCCGGCACCGTGAAGTTCTTTGCCGACGGCGAACCGTTGGGCACTGCCAATGTAAGCGGCGGCTTCGCTACAGTCAGCACCGCCGCCCTCGCTATGGGCAAGCACACTATCGAAGCCGACTACTCCGGCGACGCCAGCTTCATTACCAGCCTTGGGCTGATGAAGCAGAACGTGGGCAAGGCAGTGAGTACGGTCGCACTCACGTCCTCGCTGAATCCCGCGCCTTACGGCCAGCCGGTGACCGTGACCGCCACGGTCACCAATTCGGACGGCACTACTCCCACGGGCCCGGTCGTGTTCGCCGAAGGCAGCACAGTGTACGGGACCGTCTCGCTGAGCGGCGGCGCGGCCCAAGTCGCTCTGCCCACCCTGATCGTGGGCAAACACAAGATCACTGCCCAATACGGCGGCGATACATCTGACGCCGCCGACACGGCCACGCTCACAGAAACTATTACCGGTGGCCCCAGTACAACCACGGTGACCAGCAGCGCCCAGCCCTCGGTTTATGGACAAAGCGTCACCTTCACCGCGGTGGTCAGCGGAGGAGGCGGAACGCCCGACGGAACGGTCACCTTCAAGAATGGAGGCGCGGTCCTGGGCACGGTCGCGCTGGCGGGCGGACAGGCAGTGTTTGCGGTGAACACCTTGACGGGCGGCTCTCACACCATCAACGCAGTGTACAGCGGCAACAGCATGTACACGTCCAGCACCGGAAGCGTGCCACAGATCGTCGAACCGGTGGCCACGACCGCGACTCTCACGTCCTCACTCAATCCCGCACCTTCGGGACAGACTGTAACCATTACCGCCGTAGTGAGCTCGGCGGCAGCCGCCATTCCGACCGGCAAGCTGACTCTCAAAGACGGCAGGACGGTGCTGATCTCCACGCCCCTGGTCAACGGACAAGCGCAAATCAGCACGTCCTTGCTGTCCACGGGAGCGCACAACATCACCGCAACCTTTGCCGGTTCGGCAAGCTTCGCCGCCAGCCAGACCACGCTGTCGCAACTGATTCAGTAGTTGTAGCGCCCGCGTCCCGCCGGCTGTCCGGTGGGCGTCTCGCCCACAGGGAGATAGGTAGGAGATCTTATGAAGAGATCATTGCTGGCAACTCTGAGCGTCTTCTTCACGGTGCTAGTCGTGGTCTTTCCTGCCCCGTTGACGCAGGCACAGTCGGGAACTAAACGAAAGGTAACCAGCGAAAGTGATCTGCCCCGATTCACCTATGCCGTGGACGGTTCAGTCTCCGATTTGCTGCAGGCAGACTCCGCTACCTTCGACAAGTTTGCTGCCCCCGTCCGCGCCGACCTGGAATCCGTACTCCGCGATTACGATATTCAGGATCACGCCATGTTGCGCGATCTTCTGGGCGTTGAATTGACATTCCAGGTGCTATCAGGCAAAGAGGACAAGGCTGCGCTCCAGACCGTAGAAAAGATCCGCTCTCTCGAAGACAAACCAGACGCCAAACTCATAAGCGGTGTGGAGGCCGAATGCCTGTTACAGGCCCGCGCGGAGACCGGCCAGTTTAGTGGGGAAGCGCTGGCCGCCTCTTATGCCCGCTGCTACGCTGCCGCGCTCGATCGACTTCCCTGGGAAGTCGTCGGCAATCGGTTGAAGGAGTCCAGGACCAGGTTCGAGATCACCACCGCCGCCATGATCAAGGGCAGAGCCGAGGCTGAGATTGGTTCGGCCGTGGCCAAATCGCGTTCCTTAAGCAACGACCTGGCATGGGGTCTTCTCTACAGTCGGGCTCGATTGCTTCTGTTTCTTCCGCTTAAGAATCAGACTATCGACGTTATCAGCAAGTACATAGCCGCGCACGATTTCAAGAAACCGGACATCTGGGCCGCCCGCGATGTGACCCTCACTGACGCTCAGCAACTCACTCCCGTACGGGTTGCCATCTGGGATTCTGGAGTGGACGTTGCGCTGTTTCCGGGTCAGATTTACACCGACCCCAATCCTGGCAAATACGATCCCCACGGACTGGCATTTGATCTCCTGGGCCTTCCCGTCCACGGCAATCTTTTCCCGCTAAGCACCGATCAGCAGCGCGAGTACCCAGCCATGGAGGACCTGCTCAAAGGACATTCCGATCTCATACTTTCAATCGACAGCCCCGAGGCCACTGCCGTCAAACAAAAAGTCGCGTCCCTTCCGGCCTCTGAGGTTCCCAGCTTCTTCGAAGCGATCTCGCTGTACTCCAATTACGTTCATGGCACTCACGTTGCCGGCATCGCGGTCCGAGGCAATCCGGCAGCGCGAATCGTAGTGGCGCGCATCACCTTTGACTGGAAGAACGTTCCCCTGCTGCCGACTGAGGAACTGGAACGGCGGGCGGTCGCTGACTACATGGAATATGTGAACTATCTGAAGGACCACGGCGTACGCGTGGTGAACATGAGTTGGGGAGGAACTCCCAGGGACTATGAATCGGCCCTGGAAAAGAACGGAGTGGGGAAGGACGCCGCCGAACGCGAGGTGATGGCCCGCAAGCTTTTCGTCATGGATCGCGACGGTCTCTATGCCGCGCTTAAAAGCGCACCGGAGATTCTTTTCATCTGCGCGGCCGGCAACGACGACAGCAGTGCTGCATTCAACGAGTTCGTGCCTTCCTCGTTCAAGCTGCCCAACCTGCTCAGCGTGGGTGCTGTCGATCAGGCCGGTGATGAAGCGTCCTTCACCAACTACGGCGATACCGTGCTGGTCGATGCCAACGGTTATGAGGTTGAAAGCTATTTCCCCGGCGGGAGGAAGGTGCGTCTCTCGGGCACGTCGATGGCGTCTCCCAACGTGGTAAATCTCGCGGCCAAGCTGCTCGCTCTGCGTCCGGAATTGCAACCCGCACAGGTAATCTCCCTGGTCCGGGATGGAGCCACTGTCAGCGAAGATGGCCGTCGCCATCTGATCGATCCCAGGCGTTCGGTTGAACTCTTGTTAAGCAAGAAGTGATTTTCCGGGCCAGCCCTGAAGGCAACAGAGTCTGCGGAGGAAAGCAAGCCATGAAGAAATTGATGCTGACCATGCTGGGGATTCTTACCTGCTTTGCTTGCATGGCAGAGACCGGGCCGACGCCCAAAGTCCGCACCTACTACATCGCCGCCGACGAGGTCGATTGGGACTACGCTCCCGGCGGCGTGAACAAGATGATGGGCATGAAGTTTGAAGGGAACTCGAAAGTCTTCACCGAGCGCGGAGCGCATCGCATCGGAACGGTCTATCGCAAGGCTCTGTATCGCGAGTATACCGACGAAACCTTCTCCAGGCTTAAGCCGCTGGCCCCGGAGTGGGAGCACGCTGGAATTCTGGGGCCCATCCTGCGCGCCGAAGTCGGCGACACCATTCGTGTACGGTTCAAAAACAATGCCACTCACCCCTTTAGCATGCATCCGCACGGAGTCTTTTATGACAAGGACTCCGAGGGTTCTCCTTACCAGGACGGCACTTCAGGTGCCGACAAGGCAGATGATGCCGTCGCTCCCGGCGGTACTCACACTTACACCTGGAAAGTCCCGGAACGTGCCGGCCCCAGGCCCAATGATCCCAGCTCGATTGTGTGGCTCTATCACTCCCACACCAACGAGGCCAGGGATGTGGCTAGCGGGTTAATCGGCGCCATCGTGGTCACGCGGCGAGGCATGGCCGATGCGGACGGCAAGCCGAAAGATGTAGATCGCGAATTCGTCTGCCTGTTCACCTACTTTGACGAGAACGCGAGCTGGTACCTGGAGCACAACATTCAGACCTACACCAGCGATCCCAAGGGCATCAACAAAACAGAATTCCTGCCTGTCGATGGCGAGGGCAACGCGTCGTTTATCGGTTCGGGTTTTGTCGTGGCCAACACCAAATTTTCCATCAATGGCTACCTTTACGGAACCGGCCCCTTGATGACCATGAAACGGGGGGAACGCGTCCGGTGGTATCTCCTCTCCATCGGCGAGTTCGTCAGCATGCACACGCCGCATTGGCACGGCAATGTGGTGCTGCAGGACGGCAGGCGCACCGATGTCGTCTCGCTCATGCCGGCGCAGATGGTGACGGTCGATATGGTCCCCGACAATCCCGGAACCTGGATGTTCCACTGCCACATCGACGATCACATGGAGGCGGGAATGTCGGCCCTGTACAAGGTTGAACCGTGAGCAACGAAGGATGGAAGGTTTTGATGAAGTACCCCTTCATCAAATCGATTCGAGACGGCCGCGTTCGGGGGCGCGGCCGCCTTCGAATCCGAACCCAGGTCGTGTAGCGCCGGCGTCCCGCCGGCCGAGCGGTAGGGCGGTAGCCCGAAGGCGAGCATTAGGAGAATTCACCATGGCAAACTTCTGCAACAAATGCGGAGCACCGGTCAGCGGAATTTTTTGCGTGAAGTGCGGGTACGACACCCGGCTCACGGGAACTCCACCGCCACAACCTGCCGCACCCGAGGCTCCGCTGGCAGCGCCAGCTGCCGCACCACCGCCGGTCGCTCCGGTGCCCGTGAGCGCGCCTGCGCCCGCCGCCAAATTTTGCAATAAGTGTGGAGCCGCTTCGAGCGGGACGTCGTTCTGTAACAAGTGCGGAGCGGACCTGCGTCAGTCGGCGATGCCGGCGCCGCCACCCGCCGCCCAGACCATACAGACCCTGCCTCCGCCTCCGTTCCCGCCGCCATCCCAAACGGCGCCGGTTGCTCAAACCACTTCGAAGGGCAGCCCCCTGACCAAAATTCTCGTGGGCGTTGCCGTGGTCGTGATCACCATCGGCGCGCTGGCTGCCGGCGGCGTGTACTACGTCGTCTATCGCGTAAAGCAGAAAGTTCACGAGGTCGCTCGCGATGTTGCCAACCCGGGCTCGAGTTCGGAAAACAACTCCAGCTCCAGCGGCGGGATCATGGGCTCCATCTCAAGGATGGTTTCCGGCAACAGCAGCAGCTCCAGCGGCAATAGTTCCAACGGCGCGATCAGCGGCGATCCCTGCCGTCTCCTCAGCAAGGAAGAAGTCGGACGCGCCGTCGGAGTCGAAATCGTGGCCACGCAAACCTCCGACGCCGGCTGCTCCTACCTGGCGCAGGGCAACTCCGCCGACATGACCGCCAAACACATGGCCGCCATGGTGGGCACGAAAGGCGTTGACGCCAAGACCCAGCAAATGGTCCAAACCCTTACCGGAGGCCTAGCCAAAATGATCCAAAGCGAAGGTCACGACACAAATATGGACAGCAACGGGAACGTTCCGGTTTTTGGCTTCAGCGTCGATAACAACGCAGCCGAAGCGCAAATGCGCCTTAACGAGAAGGTGCTGGGACGGCTGGGCCCGGGTCAGGTGGGCATTCCGGGCATCGGCGATCAGGCCATGGACGAGTCCGGAGCCATGATGATGGTCCGCAAGGGCGACAAGCTGATTCGCATCATGTACTCCACCTGTCCGTGCTCGGTGGATGCCATCAAGCCCCTGGCCAGGATGCTCGCCGACCGGGTGTAGGGACATCAGGTTGAGAGGTGGAGATCGAGTGACCAACAAGAAAACGTACTACCGGCTCCAGACATTTCGTGGCGTGTTTACCGCCATCCTTGTCCTGACACTGGGCGTGGCGACGAGCTGCAAGAAAAAGCAAGCAGAAGAACAGAAATCCGCAAGCCCGAAGACCAACGTCAAGTCCGACATCTCCTACCTGCCCCAGGACGTGTTCGGCCCGGAGGCCGTGCCGGGCGCGACGGTGTTAAAGCCAGTCGACATCCACTCCCTATCCGAAAGTGAATTGAAGTTCGGCATCGCGCCCCGGCGCTCGAGCACGGTGGAGTACCAGCCCGGCGTGATCGTGATGGAGCACGGCGACCAGGCCATTCGCTCCATTTCCAGTAATGGCATGGAGTGGGAATTCGACGCCAACGCTGAACACGTAAATGAATTCCAGGAAGGAAAAATTGTTTTTGCCACCGGCCGGGCAGTCGGCCGCGTGATCAGCCTGAAGAGAGAGGGCAATTCAGTAAAAGCCATACTCGGACCGATTCAGCTCACCGATGTCATCAAGAACGGCAAGTTCAAGATGGACTCTCCGATCTCCGCGGACAACGTGATTTCCTACGTCGCCCCGGATTTTCCGCAGGAACCCGATGACCATCCCGGGAACAAGACAAGCTCGAACGACCCGGGCGATGGGCCACGAATCGAGCGCGCCGTGGTTCTGTCGCGAGTGCGAGAAGGCGTCTGGACGCCGATGTCCGTGGCGGAAACCTATTCTGATGGCCATCGCGCCACCTTCCAAAAGGTGGGAAGCGGGTGGGCCACGCTACAACCCGCAGTGTCGCGCATGGATCCGTCTCTAAGAGTGAGCCCGTTCAAGCACCTCAAGCAGGTTGCCGCTTTCCAACCGGCACTACCAGGTGTGCCCGGATTACAGACCCCGCAGTTTCCCGAAGTGCCGTTTACACCGCAGGCTCCGGCCCAGACTGCCGGCACTCCACCGACGGTAGATGTAGGTGACATTCGAACCGTGGGCGTAATGAACCCCTCTTATATCGGGGTTCAGTTCTATTCGAAGAACGCGCCTGGCGGGCTCGCCGTATTTGCGGAAGCGCTGATGGATGTCAATAACGTCCACTTGCATTTCAGCCTCGACATCGAGAACGGCAGCATCGTGACCTGCGGGTTGGATCTGGGTGGGGCTCTGGGCGTGACCCTGCACATGGATTCCCACACCACCAAGGATTTCCAGGTCAATCTGCATAAGAAATGGTGGGTGCCAATCGACCTGACCATTCCCATCGGGCTCGGCAGCTTTGCTCCCGTTCCGTTCAGCGCGACGTTCAACATGATGCTGGACGTGAACAGCGGGTTCAGCGCCAAGCAGTCCATTCTTACAGCCGAGGGTAATTACACCTACACCGGCGGCCTCTGGGCTGGATACAAGAAGAATGGAGGGTGGCAGGTGGCCTCGGCCTCCGACTTAGCGGCGCGAACCGACATGGGCCGCTCCATTCAGGGAGTTTCTGTGGGCATCAATTCGCTGGTCATCGCTACTTCAATTCGGGCCATGGTGGGTATCGGCCAGTTTGGATTCAACACCGGCGTGTTTGTGGGAATGAGATTCGACGGAACGATTCTGCGGGCGCCAGACGAAGCCTTTCCGTGCCGGCAGTCAACCATCGGGGTCTTCCTGGATTCAGGCGTCGGCTACTCCCTTCCCGTCTTTGTAGCGGAGATGATTAACAAGGTCCTCAGCTTGTTTACGAAGTATCAGATCGATCGGGTGGGGACATTGTTGAAAGGGCCGTCAAAGGATCTGTTCCACGGCAGAACTCAAATTCCTGCCGCGTGCGCGTCGGAGAACAAGGGAGGAACTTGACGCATGAGCTTCTGCATTCAATGTGGGGCAAGGCTGGATGCCGGCGATGCGTTCTGCACCGCTTGCGGCGCCATGGTCGCGTCCACCACACCGTTTCCGCGCACCACTCCGGCGCTGGTCTCGCCAGTGCCGAATGCGCCTGCGCCGAAACCCATGCCTTGGGGCAAGATCCTCGCCGTGCTGCTGGTCCTCGTCGTGTTGCTGGTGGGCTCGGTCATCGGGGGCCTGGTTTACGTTGGCTACCGGGTCAAAAAGAAAGTGGCCGAATTCACCAGAACTGAGAACGCGCCGAGCACGCAGGAAGCGCCGGCGAGTCAGGCGCCTCCGGAGAACGGCGATTCCGGCAAGTCACACGCTAATTCACCGACTAATAACGAGAATGAGCAGGTCTCCAAGGCGCTCGACGGAATCGGCGGCTTGATGGATCGCCTGGGGTTCGGCGCTCCTCCGCCTAACCCGTATGCCGACTTGCCGGTCGCCACCTCGGCGGAAATCTCAAAGAATCTTTGCGCGTCCGCCGATGCCGCCAAGGAGCTTCCGCCGCCGGCAGCTTCCGAGCTCGGCCCCAGCGGCATCCCCATGCGCGAGGGACTCATGATCATCCACGCCTGGGGACGCAAGCCCGGCGACTCGGAAAGCATTAACCGCGTAACCAAGGTGACCGACAAGTACGTCGAGATTGCGGATACCGGGACCTATTTCAATTCGCCCGACGACGTCAAGGGCTCGCCCGGAGCCGATTCCCGCGATGTCTGTGCCGAAGACTTACAAACCGCGCGTGGCCTGAGAACCGGGTTCGGAGACGACGGGCCGCGAACCTCGCCGGGTACCACAACCATCAGCGTCTCGCAGGCTGTGTTCAACGATCTGAAGTCGAAGGGCAAGGTGGATTTCCGATATCTCGAGTGGTGGAAAGTGCAGGACATGGAAAAGGGCGAAGGTTACCTCCACTGGGACGGCGGCGTCATGACCCGCGTTGAACCCGGAGACGTCACTTTCCCTGTGATCGTCAACGGAACTCCAACCAACCTTCCCGCGATTCACGCCTCCGGGACCATGGTGGCCGAGGACAAGAGGGCCCGCGAGATGAGCAAGTCTGACTCCGACAAGCCTCAACATGCGGAGCTCTACGTCCTCGACGATCCGAAAAATCCACTGCTATTGCTGTACCGGATGGATGTCAATAACTTCCGCGTGCAAACGACGGAGATCCGTTTTCCGCTTCCACAGCCCGTCAAGAAGATCGAACAGGACCTGCTGAAAAACAAGCGCGCCATCGTGTACGGCATTTATTTCGATTTCAACCAGGACACGATCAAGCCCGAGTCGGAACCTGTGCTGAAGGAGATCGCGCAAGCCATTGCCGACCGGCCAGACTGGAAGCTGACCATCGCGGGTTACACCGACAACATCGGCGGCGACAAATACAACCTGGAACTATCACAGCGCCGCTCCGCCTCAGTGAAACGCGCTCTGGTTGAGCGCTACCACGTGGACGGCAGCCGGCTTTCAACCGCCGGGTACGGCGATTCCAGTCCCATCGACACCAACGACACGCTCGAAGGCCGGGCGCGCAACCGAAGAGTGGAGCTGACGCTCGACTGAGCGGGGCTGTTGGCATCGCGAGACAAATTTCTTGGGCCCACACTTTTAAAAAGGAGAAACCGATGAAAAGCTTCCTGCTAGTCGCGACGATGTTAACTCTCGGCCTGGCAAATGCCGCCGGGCAGGCAAAAACGCTTGCCAACGACCCTCTGACCAGCCTTCCGCTGATTCCCGCAACCGATGGGGGAAAATATGTGGGAAATGCACCCGACAAGATGCCTGACGGGCGGGTTTGCAAGAGCAAAATGCAGGGAAATTTTTATTCTCTCTTTAACATCAAAATGGATGCTGCAACGGCATGGTACGCGGCGCACCTCACGGGCTTCAAAAAAGTGCAGGGCTATGAATCCGGCCGAACCCAGACCGCTTTCTACACATCCGATGGAACAATCGTGATTTTCTTGACCGCAGTCTCGGGCGCTCAGGGTGAAAACACAGACGCCTATGCCATCGCCTATGAACGCTACGAGCCCGGCATGTCCGCCAAAACGATCACGAGCATGACGCAAGGGAAAATCGTTTGCCAGTGATTCGAATGGAGAGCGAATCGGCAGAAGAAGCAACCGCTGCTCTGCGACTCCAATCCGATCGATGCCAATGAGGCGCTCGAAGGAAGAGCGCCCAACCGCAGGGTCGAGCTGGCCCTGCAACAGGACGGACATGAATGGAACCCTCATCGTAAAGGCGCTGGTAACGGCGATATTGGCGATTGGTTGGCCGGCACGTTCGTTCGCCGCAGAACCGAAGACCGGCCCCGGTTACGACATCGAGATGAGCCGGATGATCCCGATGCGAGACGGCGTAAACCTCGAGGCCTGGATCTCCAAACCGTCGAATCTGAAGGGCAAGGTGCCCGCGGTGTTGGAATTGACTCAGTACGGCATCGATGACATGAATCAGGGCCGGTTCTTCACTCAACGAGGCTACGCCTACGTGGAAGTTTATGTTCGGGGTCGTGGCCGGTCCGGGGGAGTCAAGAGCGACAACCTTGGCTTGCAGGTCGGGCGCGACGGATCCGACCTGGTGGAATGGATCGCTGTCCAGCCCTGGAGTGACGGAAGAGTCGTAATGTACGGCGGCTCGTACGTCGGCATGACGCAGTGGCGCACCGCCGCTCAACACCCGCCGCACCTCGCGGCGATCGCTCCCTACGTTCCTATTTACCCCGGATGGGACGTGCCCAACACGAATGGAATTCCGCAGGCGTGGTCGGCCGTGATCATGGGCTATACATCGGGGCGCGCAATCAACTCGAAGTTCATCGAGGACGAATATTGGCAGGGCAAGATGCTCGAACATTACGCCGCGTACCGGCCGTTTGCCGAGTTGGACGAGGCCATCGGCATCGCCCAGGACGACTGGTGGATCACCGAGAAGCGGGGCCAAAAAAAGTCGTTCATGAAGACGTGGCTCGACCACGTGGGCGATGAGGCCTTCAGCCTCGCGGCCGAACCCAAGCCAGAAGATTCCTCGCAGATGAATTTTCCGGTTCTGACCGCGACCGGGTACTTCGACGACGATCAGCCGGGAGCGCTGCGCTACTACCGTCGTCATCTTGCCGGCGCGCCCGCCGCGGCGGCCGCCAACCACTATCTGATTATCGGGCCCTGGGACCACATGGGGACCCAGAAGCCCGGTAAGGAGATTGAAGGCCTGGCCATACCCGAAGCCGCCGTGGTGGACATGGACAAGCTGCACGCAGATTGGTACGACTGGGCCCTCGGACGAGGTCCGCGACCCGCCCTCTTACGCGACCGCGTCACCTACTTCATGCTGGGAGCTGGCGAGTGGCGGTATGCCAAAACTTTGGAGGCTGCATCTTCAGGCCGCGAGCTGACTTTCTTTCTCGCTGCCCCCGAAGGCACTCCCGATGGCGTCTTCCATTCCGGCCGGCTGGCGGAGAGGCCTCCGGATAACGAGCCGCCCGCTGTCATCATCAGCGATCCGCATGAACTCCCCGAACTCGACATGGCCAGATACGCCGCGAATGAAGATCTGAACAGCCAGTTCCGCAGTTTTCAGAAGCGGGCCATCACTTTTCACTCGGAACCGTTCGCGCACGACACCGAAGTAGCCGGCTACATGCACTTGAAGCTGATGGTCCGGGCAGACGCGCCCGATTTCGATCTTTGGGCCCAGGTGCTGATGGTGCTTCCGGACGGCTCCGCGATGAAACTTGGCGAAGACATACGCCGTGCGCGCTACCGTAACTCTGTCTTCAAGGAAGAATTATTGCAGCCGGAGCAGACGGTCGAAATCCCCTTCGAGTTTAACTGGATGGCTCGAAGAATCCCGGCGGGAGCCCGTCTGCGCCTCACCATTGCTCCACTCAACTCACCTGCCTACCAGAAGAATTACAACACTGGAGGGCGTGTAGGTTACGAGAAGCTGGAGGATGCGCGCATCGCCCACATTCAAGTGTTTCACCACGCCGGGCAAGCGAGCCGATTGACGTTGCCGCTTGCGGCAAGGGAGGAACAAGGCCACTGAAGGCTGGCCGGGAGTGGTAAGTGAAGGATCGACACCAGAAAGGAATAACGACGATGTCAAACGCCGTGACTAAATCGCTCTTGCTTCTCACCGTCATCTCCGTACTGGCTCTTTCGGTGCCAGCCTTTGCCGGCCAAGCCAACGATCCGGTAAGCAGCCTTCCCCTGGCGCCAGGGATGACGCCGAGTAACGATCCCTTGAGCATTAGTATTTGCGGAAAACCGGCACAAGCCAACCAATACTCACTCATCTTCGGCAGCGACACGGTGCCCGCCGAAATTGCCTGGTACAAGGCTCACCTGCCGGGATATCACATGGTCCACGCATTCTGGGATAACCGGTCACAGGACACGTTCTTCAGCCCCGACGGCACAAAGGCTGTGAACATCACCGGAACCCCAAAAAGCGACAAAGCGTTCTCCGTGATGTATCTCACGCTGAAGACCGGGCTCACGGAGCATCAGTGGACGGTGTTCAGTCCTTCGAACCCGACTTGCAAGTGAGAGATACCAGCCACCTCTAACCAGGAGACGATCATGAAAGAGACGATCATGAAATTCTTGGGCACGCTTCTCGTAATCCTCGGCCTCGGCCTTGCCCCGTCGGCCAGCGCCACCACCCTGACTACCGATCCTCTGACCGGCCTGCCGCTGTATCCCGCAACCGATTCCCGGCTTCACCTGGGAAACGAGCCGACGAAGATTCCCGATACGCAGATATGCAAGAGTCACATGCAAGCGAATTTCTATGTCGTTTATGACTCCAGGATCGATGCGACCCTGGCCTGGTATGCGGCTCACCTTGCCGGTTTTCACAAGGCGCACGCCTACAGCAACGGGCGCTCGCGAGATGCTTTCTACAACGATGCCGGAACGCAGATCGTAATCGTGACCGGCGACCCCGGAAAGGACGCCGAGAACGTCGGTACGCACGGCATCGTTTATTACAGTTTTCATCCCGGTCTTCCAGCGAAAGCCATCGTCGCCTTCACTCAGGAGAAAGTCACCTGCCCGTAAGCAGTCATGAAGAACTCCACATTTCAACAAGGAGAAACACAGTGTCTCGAAAAATGATTGTGGTGGTCGCACTCGCGATATTTTCTTTCGTCACCCCCACCCTTGCCGCCGACGCCGCCTGCCAGCCGATATTTGACACAAGATTCAAGCTCTTCTCGGTCCCGTCGCATTCCTACACCATCGAATCTGTCCCGGGTGGCAAGTCCAGAACCTCTGAGGCCATCTTTACCGATGGCGCCATCTACGTCCTCATGAGAGGCAAATGGATTCACAGCCCGATGACGCCCCAGGGCATGCTTAAACAAGAAGAGGAAAACATTCGCGACTCGAAGACTACGTGCCGCCATGTACGCGACGAAATGGTGAACGGCGAAGCCGCGGCCCTGTACGCGGCGCACAGCGAAAACGACGGAATAAAGTCCGACGCCCAAACCTGGATCTCCAAAAGCAAAGGGCTGCCCCTGAAGACCGAGGAAGACCTCGACACCGGCGACGGGGACAAGCGTCACATGTCCATTCGCTATGAATACGGCAACGTGCGGCCGCCCGCGGGCGTGCAGTGATACGCCTAGTCCGCGCGCCCATCGTTGCAGAAGAATAAGGAAGGGACCATGCCGGGACTATTCGCGATCAAACGCTTGTTACTCATCACCATCGTTAGTGGCGCTGCCTGCGTATTCGCAAGCGCCCCTTCTACCAGCGATCCAGTTACCAGCCTCCCGGTGTATCCCGGTGTGACTGACCCCGACCCCCTTCCCAAGGCGAGCGTCTGCAGAAAGGCGATGCAAGGGGATTTCTACATGGTCATGGGACAGAAGGTTGATGTCGTGGTGAATTGGTACGCCAAACACCTGGCCGGCTTCAGAAATTATCACGCCATAACCGACCATCGTTCACAAGACACTTTCTTCAACTCGGACGGGACACAAGAGGTCACGGTTACCGGAAATCCGAACAGCACCGAAGTCTTCTCGATCTCGTATGGCCGTTTTCAGCCCGGCCTCTCGGAGCCCGAGAGGGCATCGTTCAATACCGGCAAACAGGTATGTAGATAGTTTCCAGCAGGGCGTCAGCTATCGCCCCGAAATGTCCCCGACGCACTAGGCGAGAGGACCGCCATCCACAAATCCGTCAGACTCTCCAAACTGGAAGTCCCGGATTGAATAGTGACCCCGCTGGAGCATTTCCAATTTTGGTCGCGAGCTCGCTGCCGTATGGTGGGGGAATGGCGGTTTAAGATGGGAACCACAGCCGGCTCTCTCAGGCGCTACGTGCCCTCTGGTCCCAGAGGCTCCCGATGTCGCCGTGGTTAGTCGCCGCTCGCAACGAACGGCCGCAGACGAAGGTTGCGGCATCATCAGATTCCCCCGGGCTCCTAGATGATACCCCCCCTCGGATTGCGCTCGCTGCTCCGTTCCGGACGAAATGCTGCGTAAATGATCATGTATCATAGACATTCTGTGGCAAGTTAACTCGTCACCGGCGTTGCGGACTTCAGAGAGTCCACCTTGGCTACAGCGACCCGGATTGCGAAAAAGGGTGAGTCGAACAGTCGGAATGGTACCCATAGCTGCAAGCCGAAAGCCCTTAGGCACTCCGCTCTCAAGGTTCCATTGAATGATTCGACGAAGGCAAGTCGATGCTATCTTAGACAGTAAGCAATCCGAGCCTAACGCCTAGAGTGTTCGACGTTTTGAGGTTGGTGAGCGATTTCTTCTGGCGGGAACTTCAGTGCCACGAATCGGCACGATGGCAATCGCGGCAGAGGATATACAACAAAAGGCTGATCCAAAGGGGTTTCCGGATGTACTTGCGAGTCGGGGCTATTGCGTGTGTACCGTTGATCTTTGTCCTAGTTTTGCCGGGTTGCGGCGGTGGAAGCTCAACGTCACCGCCCAGGACGCAAGTAGCGGCCCCGGCGATAACCGCCCAGCCTTCGAACGCAAGCATAACCGCGGGTCAGACCGCGACTTTCACGGTAGTGGCGAGCGGCAGTCCGCCGTTGGCCTACCAATGGCAAGTGAATGCCTCGGCGATCGCCGGAGCGACCTCGGCTAGTTACACTACTCCCGCCACGGCGACATCCGACGACGGCTCCCAATTCAAGGTGGTGGTGAGCAATAGAGCAGGGAGCGTAACCAGTAACCCAGCCACGCTCAACGTCAGCGC
>Ga0335085_10002518_pt1 | contig 33897 bp, 28 predicted proteins | sample Lox_Sample_45_FD_206712 | JGI IMG/M metagenome (GOLD analysis project Ga0335085, IMG submission 206712) | Soil microbial communities from Loxahatchee National Wildlife Refuge, Florida, United States - Lox_Sample_4.5 | ecosystem: Environmental > Terrestrial > Soil > Wetlands | place: USA... | reverse complement strand
ACGCCGAGGCTGCGATTGCGCGAGAGCGGTCCGGTCGCGGTGAGCACCAGGTCGCCCATGCCGGCGAGGCCCGCGAACGTCAACGGCTTGGCGCCGAGCGCGACGCCGAGGCGCGTCATCTCGGCGAGGCCGCGGGTGATCAGCGCGGCGCGCGGATTGGAGCCGAGGCCGAGGCCTTCGAGAATCCCCGCCGCGATCGCGATGACGTTCTTGAGCGCGCCGGCCAGCTCGACGCCGACCGGGTCGTCGCTGGTGTACAGCCGGAAGTACGTCGCGCTCATCGCGTCCTGGGCGCGGCACGCGGTGTCGTGGTCGGCGGCCGCGATGGTGGCGGCGGTGGGCTGGCGCTCGTAGACCTCGCGGGCGAACGTCGGCCCCGACAGCGCCGCGACCGGCCGGCCGGGCATCACCTCGGCGAGCACCTCGGTCATGCGGCTGAGACTGCCCGGCTCCAGGCCCTTGGACGCGCTGACCAGCAGGGCGCCCGCCGCGAGGTGCGCGGCTGCGCCGGCCATGACCCCGCGCACCACGTGCGATGGGGCGGCCGACACGACGAGGGTCGCGCCGTCGAGCGCCTCGGCGAGCGTCCGCGTGGCGCGAATTCCGGGATGGAGCGGCGCATCGGGCAGAAACAGATCGTTGCGGTGCTCGCGGTTCACCTGCTCGACGACCGCCGCCTCGTACGCCCACATGACGACGTCGTCGCCCCTGGTGGCGAGCAGGTCGGCGAGCGCGGTGCCCCAGCCGCCGGCCCCAACGACGGCCACGCGCATCAGGCGCCGCCCTCGCGGCGCCGCCCGATCCGGCTTTCCGTCCCGGCGGCCAGCCGCCGCAGGTTGGCGCGATGGGTGAAGGCGATGAACGCGAAGATGGCGACCCCGGCGGCGGCCAGTGCCGGACGCCCGCCGTAGAACAGCGGCACGCTCGCGGCGAACCCGCCGGCCGCGAGCACCGACCCCAGCGACACGAACCGGGTCAGCGCGACCACTACGATCCACACGACCAGCGCCACGGCGAGCGCGAGCGGTGTGAGGCCGAGAAACGCGCCGGCCGCCGTCGCCACGCCTTTGCCGCCCTTGAATCCGACGAACGGCGAGAACACGTGGCCGAGCACGGCGGCGAGGCCGACCACGATCGGCCACACGTCGCCGTCGGCGTAGCGCTGAACGAGCAGGACCGGCGCCATGCCCTTGGCGACGTCGAACAATCCCACCGGGAGCGCGACCTTGAGGCCGAGCAGCCGGTAGAGGTTGGTGGCGCCGAGATTCTTCGAACCGAACTCGCGCAGATCGACGCCGCGGATCAGCCGCGCCGCCAGGTAGGACGTCGGGATCGCGCCCAGCAGATAGGCGCCGGGCAGCACGAGCCACGGCAGACTCACCGGGCCCGCTCCCGGCGCCGCGCCTTGTAGCGGATCCGAATGGTGGATCCGACAAACCCGAACCGGGCGCGCAGGCCGTGACTCAGAAAGCGTGTGTAGTGTTCGGGGATCTTGTCGGGCCGGCTGCTCACGATGGCGAACGTGGGCGGAGCGGTGTCGACCTGCGCGCCGTAGAACAGCTTGACCTCCGAGCCGCCGGACTGGGGCGGCTGCCGCTCGACCACCAGTTCCTCGATCGCGCGATTGACCTCGGCGGTCCCGACGCGACGGGTGCGGCTGTCGGCCACCGCGAGCACCAGGTCCAGCACCTTCGGCGTTCGCTGGCCGGTCTTGGCCGAGACGTAGATGAACGGCGCGTCCTCGAGAAACGGCGCACGTTCGGCGGCTACCCGGCGACCTTCTTCCGCCGTCATGGTGTCCTTCGCCACGAGGTCCCACTTGTTGACCGCGACGATCAAGCCGCGCCCCTCGTCCCACGCCTTGGCCGCGATCTTGATGTCCATCGTGTGCAGCCCCTCGGCCGCGTCCACCACCAGCACGCACACGTGGGCGCGCTCCAGCGCGCGTTCGGTCCTGAGCGACGCGTAGAACTCCACGGCCTCGTCGATCTTGCCGCGCTTCCTCAGGCCGGCCGTGTCGATGAACGTGAGATGGCGACTCTGGTAGGTGAGGTGCGAGTCGATGGCGTCGCGCGTGGTGCCGGGCGCCGCGGCGACGATGTGCCGCTCCTCGCCGAGCAGCTTGTTCACCAGGCTCGACTTGCCGACGTTGGGCCGGCCGATGACCGCGACGCGGATCGCGTCGTCGTCTTCGTGCTCGGCGGACGGCGGGAGCGCGGCCACCACGAGGTCGAGCAGGTCGCCGCTGCCCTTCCCCGTGCCGGCCGAGACCGGCGCGGGATCGCCGAGGCCGAGCTCGTAGAACTGGAGATGCCGCTTGTCGCGGGCGAGGTCGTCGGCCTTGTTGACGGCGAGCACGATGGGCTTGCCGCGGCGCCGCATGTACTGCGCGATCTCCTGATCGCCCGGCGTGGGGCCCTGCTCGATGTCGCACAGCAGCACGATCACGTCCGCGGCGTCCACGGCGAGATCCACCTGGCGCCGGATGGCCTCGTCCATGGCTTCCGCGGACGAGGGGACGAGGCCGCCGGTATCCACCAGCCAGAACGAGCGGCCGTTCCACTCGGCCTTCCCGAAGTGCCGGTCGCGCGTCGAGCCCGGCTGGGCGTCGACGATGGCCGCGCGCGCGCCCACCACGCGATTGAACAGCGTGGACTTGCCGACGTTCGGCCGGCCGACGATGGCGACGGTGCCGACGCGCCCGGGCTCGGTCATGCGGCCGCGACCGCCAGCGCGTCGGTGAAGTGGTACGAGAGCACCGCCGGCATCGGCGCCTCGGACTGCAGCGCGTGCAGCGCGACGTCGTCCACGAACAGGCCGTCTTCGTTCACGGCCTCGGCGGGCAGCAGCGCGAGGTCGACGTCGGTGCGGCCCGCGAGCGCCGCGCGAAATGCCGAGCCGGGCAGCAGCCCCGCCGTCGTCACCGACGGTCCGTAGTAATCGTTGGTCAGGACGGCCAACTCGAATGTCGCACCGGTGGCGCGCTCGAGGGTCGGAAACAGCAGCGGCATCAGCCCGGCCATCGCGGTCCCGGTGCATACGAGCACCTTCTGGCCGGCGAGATCCGGGAGCCGGTCGAGGCTCGCGTTCACGAGCGACTCCAGGTACCGCACCGCCCCGACGCCGTTCTCAACCTGCGCGAACCCGTCGTACGCATCTTCCGGCGGCAGGGGCAGCCCACCCGCCAGGTACAGTTCGTCGGAGCCGTACACCCAGCCCGTCCCGCGCTCGCGCCGCGCGCGCTCCTGCCACCGCGCGACCGCCGTGGCCGCGGCGCGCGCCTCGGCCACGTTGAGCGTTCGCACCACGTCGCGCCGCGAGTAGGAGGTGAGCGCCACGGGAACCACCGACACCGACAACACGGCGTCGCCCATGGCCCACAGGTCGCCGAGCGAGCGCTCGAGCACGGCGCCGTCGTTGAGACCCGGCACGAGCACCACCTGGGTGTGGAACTGGATCCCGCCGGCGGCGAACATCGCGAGCTGCTCGAGAATCTCGGGCGCCTTCGGATTGCGCAGCACGGCGCGGCGCACATCCGGATCGGTGGCGTGCACCGACACGTACAGCGGCGAGAGCCGGTACTCGAGAATCCGCTGAACGTCTTTCTCTTTGAGGTTCGACAGCGTGGCGAAGTTGCCGTGGCGGAAGCTCAGCCGATAATCGTCGTCGCGGATGAACAGCGTCTTGCGCGATGCCGTGGGGTTGCCCTCGACGAAGCAGAAATCGCAGCGGTTGGCGCAGCGCCGGATCTTGGGTGGCTCGAGGGTCACGCCCAGCGGCAGGCCTTCCGGCCGCTCGATGTCGAACTCGATCGCCTCACCGCGCGCCGTGCGGACGGCGAGCAGGAACTGCTCGTCGGCCGCGAGGAACTCCCAGTCGAGGAAATCCACCAGCTCGCGTCCGTTGATCGAGAGCAGCTCGTCGCCCGGTTCCAAACCGAGCTCACCGGCAAGCGAATCCGCCGCCACAGACTGAATACGCAACATGAGGCGGATAAGCTAACTCGTAAGCTGTTAATGCTCAATAGCTTTGATGTTCACACCTCAAGCGCTCTCGCAGGGTCGGCTGCGGGGGGCATGGCCAGCAGGCCACGGGGCAGAAAACAGCGCCGCGCCCGGCACGGGATGCCAGGCGCGGCCAGGAGCGGGCGATGGGAGTCGAACCCACGACGTCCAGCTTGGGAAGCTGGCATTCTACCGCTGAATTACGCCCGCGTTATGGGCGGAAGATCGAAATCCCCCCGCCCGGTGTCAAGCAAACGCTAGAGGTGATACCGGTAGGCGACAATACCGGGCCCCGTGCCGGTAACCTGGAAGTCGTAACGCGATCCGGCGCCGCCCAGGGCTCCGAGCGGAGGCACACTGACGCTCTGGCTCGCGATGAGCTCGCCCGACTGATCGAGGAATTCGATCGTCAGCGACATGGCGGGGTGGTCGGAACTCCCGCGGTTCTGCACCGCCCCGTGCACCGTGGCGGAACTGTCGCCCGGCTGGAACTGGCTGATCTGCACTTCGAACGGCAGCGAGTCGCTGCGGGAAAGCGTCGTGACGGTCGAATCCTGATACGCCTGGAGGATCGGCCGGACACGCCGGAGCGTGGCGGTATCGCGCGACGTCTGCGCGGCGCGGTACTGCGCGAGATACCCCGCGGCGACGCGCTGGTAGGAAGCGGCGAGAAGACGCAGGCTCTGCGAGTTCTGCCCGTCCACCGCGACGAGGCGCTTGGCGGCCGCCAGGGCGTTCATGGTGTCGTCCATGGCGAGGTACGCGTTCGTCAGGTTGTAGATCCCGTCGCGCAGGTAGGGGTTCTTGTGGAGCCCGAGCTCGAAGGCGTGGGCCGCCTTCCCGTACAGGGCGCGCTGGGCGGCCGAGTCGGCGCGGGCCGTATCGGCGTACGCCTGGCGAAACAGCGCCACGCCGGTGTCGAACAGGTCGAAGGAGCTGAGTGAGTCGGCGTTGGCCAGCATGGAGTCGTAAATCGCCGTGGCTTCGCTTTGGCGACCCAGCCGGCCGAGCACGCCGGCCAGTGAGGCGCGGGCCTGCGCGTCGCGGGGGCGCATCTGCAGGTACTCATGGTAGATCGAGTCGGCCAGAAGCCAGTTGCTCGCTCGCTCGGCGATACGGCCCGCATTGAACAAGGCCGTCGCCCGCATGTCCTCCGTCCGCGCGTCGGATGCCGCGTGGCCCGCCCGCCGGAAATACACGATGGCGGAATCGTCCTGGTTCAGCTGGAGGTAAATGCTCCCCATGTTGACGAAAACGGAGGGATCGCTCGGGTTGATGAGCAGGCCGCGGCGGAAGGCCGTCAGCGCGGAGTCCCAATGCTCGGCCTGCATCGCATCGACCGCGGCACTGACGATCGGCACGGCCTCGTTGTGACGCAGGCGAGCGATCTCGGCCTTGCACGCCGCGTCGGCGAAACCCTCGGCCCTGCGCCAGGAGCTGTCGGCGCCCACGAGGTCGTGCTTGATGGCGTAGGCCCGTCCCATGAGGAACCACAGCGTCAGCGGGTCGCCGCCGCCGGAACCGGCGTTCGCCGCATCGGTCAGCACCCGCAGTGCGTCGTCGGCGCGATGCTGCTTGTCGGCCTCGTAGCTGGACTGATCCGCGACGCTGAGGTGCATCTGCGCGCCGTTCAAACGGAAGTTGCTGCGATAGTTCAGGTGGCATTCCGCGGGCGACGATGCCTGCTGGGCCCGTAGCGCGCAGGGCGCCGCGGCTACAACCATGAGCGCGACCGCGAGAACGCGCGAACCGGAATTCATGACGGAGTCTCCGTGTGCAAGTCCTGTAATTTCCACGGCTTACCGGGCAACGTCAACGTCCGGCGTAGCGGCGCCCGTACAACACGCCCGCCCCGGTATTGAACACGACCAACCGATCCTCCGGCGCGATCCGCCCCTCGGACACCAGCCGGCCGGCCGCCGCGACCGCGGCGCCGCCCTCCGGGCAGGCGTCGATGCCCTCCAGGCCGCTCAACTGGGCGGCGCCCCGCGTCAGTTCCTCGTCGCTGACCGCCACCGCCCCCCCGCGGCTGTCGTGGATGCCGCGCAGCATCAACGCCCCGCCTAACGGCGCGGGCACCCGCAACCCGCTGGCGACCGTCCACGGGTCGAGCCACGGCTCGACCGCGGCCGCGCCCTGCTCCACCGCGCGCACCACCGGCGCGCACCCGGTGCTCTGCACGGCGAACAGCCGCGGCATGGGCGGGCGCACCCATCCGGCCTCGATCAGCTCACCGAACGCCTTCCACATGCCGATGAGGCCGACGCCGCCGCCCGCCGGGTAGATGATGGCGCCGGGGAGCCGCCAGCCGAGCTGCTCGGCGATCTCCAGGCCCAGCGTCTTCTTGCCCTCGATACGGTAGGGCTCCTTGAGCGTGGACAGGTTCATCGCGCCGGTCTCGTTCGCGTGGCGGGCCGCAAGGGTGCCGCAGTCGCCGATGTGGCCGTCGACCGTGACGACGTCGGCGCCGTAGGCCTGCATCTGCGCCAGCAGCGGCTCGGGCGTGGTGCGCGGCGCGAAGACCCGCACCCGCGCGCCGGCGCGGGCGCCGTAGGCCGACGCCGCGACGCCGGCATTGCCCGCCGTCGGCAGGACGAAGCTCCGGACACCCGCCGCGGCCGCCCGGGTCACGGCCGCCGCGAGCCCACGCGCCTTGAACGATCCGGTGGGATTCGCGGCCTCATCCTTGATCCACAGGTCGCCGTGCCCGAGCGCCTGGGCGAGCCGCGGCGCCGGCAGCAGCGGCGTCCCGCCCTCGCCCAGGCTCACCGGCGCTTCGTCCGGCAGGACCGGGAGCAGCTCGCGGTAGCGCCACATGGTGGCGGGCCGGCGCGCGAACTCGTCGCGCAGCGATGCGGGCGGCCGGCCTCGGCCGTAGCGCACCAGGAACGGCGCACCGTCGATCGGGCACACGGTCTCGAGGCCGCGCGGTTCGACCCGCGCGCCGCAGGCGGAGCACTCCAGCACCCAATCCATGTCAGATCCCCTGTTTGGCCAGCTCGTCGCGGATGCGCTCGGCCATGACCCGCGAGATGCCGTCGACGCTCATCAGCTCCTCGATCGTCGCGGTCCGCACGCCGGCCAGGGAGCCGAATCGCTCCAGCAACGCCCGCCGCCGCGCCGGCCCGACGCCCGGAATGGCGAGCAGCTGCGACGTGATCGTGCGCGCCGCCCGCCGCTTGCGGTTGAACGTGACGGCGACCCGGTGCGCCTCGTCCCGGATCCGCTGGAGCAAGCGGAGCGAGGGGCTGCGCCGCGGCAGCCGCAACGGTTCCGAGCGGCCCGGAAGGAAGATCTCCTCCTCGCGCTTGGCGAGGCTGATGAACGTGCCGGCGACCCCGTGCTCCGCGGCCGCCTCGAGCGCCGCGCCCAGCTGTCCCTTGCCGCCGTCGATCACGATGAGGTCCGGCAGCGGCTTCTGCTCTTCCACCCGGCGGCGGAGGAACCGGCCCACCATCTCGCGCATCGACGCGAAGTCGTCCTGGCCTTCGACCGTCTTCATCCGATAGGTGCGGTAGTCGCCGCGCTTGGGCCGGCCATTCTCGAACCACACGATCGATCCGACCGTGTCCTTGCCCTGCGCCGTGCTGATGTCGGCGCAGATCATCGATCGCGGCACCGCCGCGAGGCCGAGGTCGCGCCCCAGCGCGTAGACCGGGTCCTCCGCGCGCTCGGCGCCCTCGAACGACTCGAGCCGCAGGGTCTCGAGCAGGTGGATGGCGTTCTGGTCGGCGAGCTCGGTGAGCCGCTTGCCGTGGCCGCGGGAAGGCGCGCTCCAGCGTGCCGGAGCGAGCGCCTCGGTGAACGCCGCCTCGTCGGCCGGCGGGAACGGCAGCAGGACCTGGCGAGCCCGGCGGGGCCGCGGCAGGTAGTAGCGCACCAGGAACGTCGTGAGTACGTCGCCTTCCGGCACGCCCTCGACGCCGACCAGGAACGTGTGCTCGCGGCCGATCACTTTTCCGTCGCGGATGCGCATCACCACGGCGCACGCGTCGTCTTCATCACGCGCCAGGCCGACGGCGTCGCAGTCGCCACCGCCCACCCGCTCGACCGTCGGGCGCTCCTCGATCTGCTCGAGCCGCGCGAGCGTGTCGCGCAGGTCGGCGGCCGTCTCGAAGTCCTGCGCCGCGGCGGCCGCCTTCATGCGCTCGCGCAGGCGCTGGCGCACCTCGAGGGTCTTGCCCTCGAGAAACAGCAGCACGTCGGCGATCATCCGGCGGTACTGCTCCTCCGACTCGTAGCCGACACACGGCGCGTTGCACTTCTGGATGTGATAGTCGAGGCACGGGCGATCGGGCGCCTCGCCCGGCAGCGCATAGAGACACGAGCGCACGGTGAAGATGCGACGGATGACGCGCAGCGTCTGGCGCAGCGCGCCGACATCGGTGTACGGCCCGAAGTACCGGGCGCCGTCGTCGGCGTCCTGGCGAGTGACCAGGATGCGCGGGAACGGCTCCTGCACGGTGACGACGAGCCACGGATAGCGTTTGTCGTCCCGCAGGTTCACGTTGAAGCGGGGCTGATGCTCCTTGATGAGATTGTTCTCGAGCAGCAGGGCCTGCGCGGTGCTCGAGACGACGATCGTGTCGAGGTCTCGGATCAACTCGACCATGCGCGCGAGCCGCGGGTTGGCGGCGGCCTCCTCGCCGAAGTACCACCGCACGCGGCTCTTGAGGCTGTTGGCCTTGCCCACGTACAGCACTACCCCGTCGGCGCCCTTCCACAGGTACACGCCCGGCGCGTCGGGCTGGCCCTCGATCGTCCGCTGCAGCGCCTCGTCAGGCACGGCGCAGGCTCCGCGGCACCAGCGCGTGGGCGGCGGGGATGCGCATCGCGAGCGTCACGCCGGCGTACACGGCGGCATAGACCAGCACGGCGAGCGTGGCGTGGACGAACGACGGCAGCGCGTGGCGCGTCGACAGCAGGACGCCCCACGCCGCCGCGGCTCCCAGGAGCGCCGCGCCCCACAGCCGGGCCACGTAGGCCCCGGACAGGTGCGGAACCCCGATCCGCCGGCCTAACGCGCGCTTGAGGAGCAGGAACTCGATCCACGCCGAGAATCCGGCGGACGCGGTGAGCCCGACGGCGCCCCACCGCAGCTCGAGGCCGAGCAGGTGCGGCACCGGCACCGCGCACAGGAATCCCAGCACCGACGTGAGCACCACGCGGACGATGGCGAAGCGCAGCGGCGTACGGGTATCGCCGAGCGCGTAGAAGGTCGATGAGACGAGCCGGCTCAGCGTGGCGGCCAGCAGCCCCACGGCCGACCCGGCGAGGATCCCCCACACGTACCGGCTGTCGGCCGCTGTGAACCGGCCGCTCTGGAACACGATGGCCGCCAGCGACTCGCCGAGCGCCAGGAACGCCACGGCGCACGGCACGATGAAGAACGCGATGCGCGTGAGGCCGGCCTCGAGACGCTGCTTGAGCGCGGCGCTCCGCTCATCGACGCTCCCCTGGGCCGACGACATCTCGGGCAGCTCGGCGGCCGAAATGGACATGCCGAACAGGCTGACCGGCAGCGTGTAGAGGATCTGCGCGTTGGCCAATCCCATCGCGGCGCCGGTGCCGAGCAGGGTCGAGATGATGCCGTCGACGTAGGCGCTGAACTGATTGACGCCGCGACCGAGCAGCGCCGGCCAGAAATTCCGCACCACGGCCCGCACCTGCGCGTCGCGCGCCCGCAGCGAGAGGCGCAGACCCTTGGACAGCGCGATGACCATGGGCAGCTGGACCAGCACCTGCAGCGCGCTGCCGACGACCGCGCCCCAGGCGATCATCAGGCCGAGGTGCTCGAGGCTGCCGTGCCGGAACGCGATAGCGGTCACGATGATGGCGAGGTTCCAGACCACCGGCGCCGCGTACGACACGAAGAACTTCCGGTGGCTGTTCAGGACGCCGAGGCACCACGCCGACAGCACCAGCATGCCGGTGGCGGGAAACAGGACCCGGACCAGCGCGATGGTCAGGTCGCGCTTGGCGCCGGTGTAGCCCGGCGCGAGCACGGACACGACCAGCGGCGTCAACGCCACGCCGAGCGCGACGACGATCGCGATGACCAGCGCCAGCAGCCCGGCCACCGCCCCGGCGACGCGGCCGGCCTCCTCCTCGCGCTGGTCGGCCATGAGGCGCGCGTAGACCGGGATGAACGAGGCGGACAGCACGCCTTCGCCGAACAGGTTCTGGAGCAGATTCGGAATGCGGAAGGAGATGATGACGACGTCGCCGACGTCGCCTTCTCCCAGGAAATGCGTGAACACCCGCTGGCGCACCAGGCCGAACACCCGGCTCAGCAGGATGCCGGCCGCGACGAGCGCGGCCGAGCGTCCGGCGGTGCGCCGGGCCCGCCGGGGCTCGTCTACTCGGTGCTCTTGGGGAGGGATGGCGGCGCCGCCTGACGGTGCGCCGGATCCTCGAAAAGACGCTGGAGGAATTGCTGGCTCTCCTGGAGCTGCGCGACCTGCCGTGTCACGGTTTCGATCTCGGTCTCGAGCACCGCGACCTTCTTGACCAGGTCCTTCACGTCGCCCGGCACCTCGCCGCCGATGCCGTGCTTGCGGTCGGACCAGGCGCGCACGACCGGCGAGTCCAGGACCACCGCGGTGAGCGGGATCATCAGCGCGACGAAAATGACGAGCCAGACCACGTCGAAACCTAGGACCCCGCGAGGGTCGCTACAAGATGGCGCGCGTGCCCGCGCGCGGCCTCGTAGAGGCCCGCCAGCGCATCCGGCCCGTGGCGGGCGAGCACCGAGGCCACGGTCAGCACGCGCTCCTGCGGCTTGCCGCCCGGATAGACCTGGGTCCGCGCGCGCCACACCTGGGCGAGGGTGGCCTCCTGCTGGCGCTTGAAGTGGCCGATCAGCTTCTTCTCGATGTCCTGGGCGAGCGAGAGGGAGTGGTTGCGCGCGCCCAGCACCGGCTTCTCGAGGGTCTTGTCCACGGCCACGGCGTGTCGCAGCACGTCGTCGTAGCGCTGCTCCAGCGCCTCGCGCAGAGCGGCCAGGGACGCCGTGGCCTCCGGCGGCAGCGCCTCGCGGGCCACCAGGCCGGCCAGGGCGCCTTCGGGCCGGGCAAGGTCGTCGAGCGTCAGATGCTGTTTCTCCAGAACCTTGTCCACCTTGGCCTCCACGAGCAGCGCGGAGAACCGGGGCAGCGGCGCGGGGCGCGGGACGCCCAGGAGCCGGAACACCGGCTCGTTCTGCGCCAGATACGCCAGCTCACCCGGGCCACCCAGGTACGCGACCGTCGGGAACACCGACGCCTCGACGGCGCCCCGCAGCAGCACGTTGGCGGACAGCCGCTCCGGTGCCTGGCCGGCGAGCGCCGCGAGGTCATCCAGTGAAAAGGTCTCACCGGAGCGGCGCGCCGCCAGGCGTCCCGGCCCCTCGCCCTTGAGGCGGTCGCGACCGAGACGGCCTTCGACCATGACCAGCGACAGGCCCTCACCCACGTCGATGGGCGCGGCCACGCCGCGCGCGCCGAGCCGTCGCGCTTCATCGGCGAGAGCCGCATCGAGCTCCAGCGCGCGTTCCGCGGCGGCGAGCATCAGCGGCATCGCGGCGCGCTTGACCCCGGCGTGCCAGCCCCGGCACACCACCACGCCGAAGGGCCCGAGCAGGTCGGCCATCGCCTGCGCGCAGGCTTCGGCCAGCGAGCGGTCCGGCAGGTAGGCGCGACGCAGCCAGTCGAGCGCGCCGGAGCGGAACTCGCTGGGCGGCAGCGCCGCCTCGAGCGCCGCGAGCGCCGCGGCGCCCTCCGGCCCGACCGGCTCGCGGAACGCCGGGTGCATCGGCGCCTCGGCCGCGCGCTCCCGCAGCACGATCGTCACCAGCTGCCCGTCGGCGCCGATGACCGCGCAGTGGTTGATCTCGGCGAAATCGTGGTCGTCGCCCGCAACCCAGAAGACGGGGACGATCGGCGTGCCTAACGTCGCCGACAGCTCGGCCGCGAGCGCCGCGGCGGACAGGCCTTTCATCACGCTGAACAGCGGACCCGTGAACAGCCCGGCCTGCTGCCCCGTGGTGACGGCCAGGCACCCGCCGGCGGCGAGACGCTCCAGGCCCGCCCGCGCGCCGGGCGCCGCCACCAGCGCCGCCTCGGCGCCGGCCGGCAGCCGCCGGCCCGACTGGGCCCGCACCGCGCCGGCCAGGTCGGCGGGCGGCGCCGCGATCGGCGTCGGCACCACGCGCAGGTTCACCGCCGGGCCACCAGGATGCAGCGAGGGCTGTTGGCCGCGTACGGCCCGCCGTCGTAGTCGCCCAGGGCGGTCGTGACCGTCAGGCCCCGCGCGGTCAGGAGCGACACCAGCTCATCGCGTTCGAACAGGCGCACGCGCTCGATGAAGCTGCGACCCTCGCCGCTGGCCCTGATCGTCTTGATCACGTAGCGACCATCCTCCGACAGGCGGCGCTCCTGCACGATGCCGGAGCCGCCGATGCGCCGCTCGTCGCGCGGGACCAGGGTGGCCCGCACGAACGGCGGATTCAGAAAATCCAGCACGAACCAGGCGCCCGGCTTCAGGACCCGGGCCACTTCGGCCAGCACCTGGACATGCTGGCGATCATCGTCAAAGTAGCCGAAGCTGGTGAAGAGGTTGAGGACCGTGTCGCAACTGCCCGTCCGGACGGGCAGTTGCCGCAGGTCCCCGCGGACCAGATGGGACTGTCCCAGCCGCCGGGCCGCCCGGAGCATCGGCAGCGAGAGGTCGAGCCCGAGGACACGGGCCCCCCGCCGGGCGAGCGCGGCGAGGTGGCGCCCCGCCCCGCAGGCCAGATCGAGCACCGTGCCCTTCCCCACCACGTCGAGGCGTTCGAGCAGGTCCACCACGCGCTCCGCCTCGTGCACGTCGCGATGGGGGTACAGCGCCAGATACTCCTCGCCGAACCACCGCTCGAACCATTCCGTCACGGGCGGTCGGGCGCCGTGATGATCTGGACGCGAAACAGCTCGATCACGGCACCCGGCCGCCGCCATGCATCCGGCGCCAGCCCGGCCTTGCGACAGGCGCCGGCGAGCAACTCGGCGGCGCCCCAGCCCCACTCGTCCGCGACCTGGGGCAGCAGCACGCCGCGCGCGCGGCCGCGGCTGACGATCACGCCGTCCCGCCCCGGCACCAGCGCCTCGGCCGTGCCGGGGCGCGGCGCGTCGAGGACCGACAGCTCGACGTCGAGACCGTCGAGCTCGGTGGGGCCGAGCGGCGGGAACCGGGGATCGTCGAGGGCCGCCGCGCGCGCCATGGCGCCGGTGATGCGCGCCAGCGGCGTGTCGGCCTCGATGTGGCCGATGCACCCGCGCAACTGGCCGCCGCGGCGCAGGGTGACGAACACGCCGGCCTTGACCTGGAGCGAACGGTCCGGCGGGGCGGCCGGCATCCGGTCGCCCCGCGCCGCCCCCGCGACCGTGGCCGTGGCGAAGCTGTGGAGGCGGGCGGCCGCCTCCGGGTCGAGTTCAGGCGTACATGCCGCGCAGCCGATGCACCGCGGCCACACGGTCGATCGCCAGCGTGTAGGCGGCGATGCGCATGTTCACGTTGTACCGCTTCGCAACCTCGAGCGTATGACCGAAGCTGCGCATCATGATGTCGGTCAGCCGCCGATTGACGGTCTCCTCGTCCCAGAAGTACCCGCCGCGATCCTGCACCCACTCGAAGTAGCTGACCGTCACGCCGCCGGCGTTCGCGAGGATGTCCGGGACGACGAAGATGCCCTTGCTGTCCAGGATCTTGTCCGCCTTGTCCGACGTGGGGCCGTTCGCGCCTTCGATGATGACCTTCGCCTTGATGCTGGGCGCGTTCTTGGCGGTGATCACGTTCTCGAGGGCCGCCGGCAGCAGCACGTCGCATTCACTCGTCAGCAACTGCTCGTTGCTGATCTCCTCGCCCTTCGGGTACCCCTTGAGATAGCGATGCTCCTGCCGCCACTTCAGCAGGTCCGCCACGTCGAGCCCCTTCGCGTTGTACACCCCGCCGCCGATGTCGCTCGCGGCCACGATGGTGAAGCCTTCCTGCTGGAGCAGCTCCGCCGCGATCGAGCCGACGTTGCCGAAGCCCTGCACCGCCACCTTGGCGCCCTTGGCCTGCATGCCAAGGTGCTTGAGCGCCTCCTTGGTGACGATCATGCAGCCGCGGCCGGTGGCTTCGCGGCGGCCCAACGATCCGCCCATCTCGATGGGCTTGCCGGTCACGACCGAGGTCACGGTGTGCCGCTTGTGCATGGAGTAGGTATCCATCACCCACGCCATCACGCGCTCGTTGGTGTTGACGTCCGGCGCCGGCACGTCGCGCTCCGGCCCGATGAAGTCCAGGATTTCGGCTGTGTAGCGGCGGGTGAGCTTTTCGAGTTCCACGTCGGAAAGGATGTTGGGATCGCAGATCACGCCCCCCTTCCCGCCGCCGAAGGGAATATTGACGACGGCGCATTTCCACGTCATCCAGGAGGCCAGCGCGCGTACTTCGTCCAGCGTCACATCCGGGGCGAACCGGATGCCGCCCTTGGCCGGCCCGCGCGACGTGTTGTAGAGCACGCGGTATCCCGTGTAGACCTCGACTTCGCCGCTGTCCTGCAGCACGGGAATCGAGATGATGATCTGCTTCTCGGGATTGCGCAGGACCTTGTAGAGCCCCGTATCCAGATTGAGGAGTTGAGCGGCGTAGTCGAAGCGTGACATCATCGCTTCGAACGGGTTCTCGTCTCCCAGGAAGCTCGGCTTCTCCGGGCGAATGAGTGTCGCGGTCATGAGCGTTGCAGCGGCTCCAGCGCCGCCTCCGTTGAAGGGTGTGTGCGCGCCGCACCCGCGACGCGGTCCAGCAGGCGATCCAACCACTCGGCGCCGCGCGTGATCCGGACATCGAGCGCGGCCACCAGGCACGGCGGCCCATCCGCCGGCCACAGCGCGGCGAGTTTGGGGGCGTCCTTGCCCGTCGTCACCACGGGCCGTCCCCCGGCCCGCGCCGCCAGCACGGCCACGTCACGCGGCGTGTAGCGATGGTGGTCGCCGAACGCCGCCACCTCGACGATGGCCCCCGCCGCCTCCAGCTGGCCCGCGAAGGCTTCCGGCGCGCCTATGCCGCACGCCGCCAGCACCCGACGCCCGTGGAGGCTCCCCAGCGGCGTCTCCGGGCCGCCGCCGAGCGGCTCGAGTCGCCCCGGCGCCAGCTCCGCCACCAGGCCGACCCCGCCGGCGCGCCGCTCCAGCGATGCCGCCAGCGCATGTGCCGCCGCCGCCGGCGCCGTCTTGCGCGTCACCACGACCGCCGCGGCGCGGGCCAGCGCATCGACGCCCTCGCGCCACGGTCCAGCCGGGAGCGGCCAGTGCGTCCCCGGCCAGGTTTCGGCCGCGACGACCGCGAGCATCACGTCCACCACGACGTCGCGGCGCTGGAGGCAGTCATCGAGCACGAGCGCCTGCGCGCCACCGGCGACCGCGCGCGCCGCGCCGGCATGGCGATCGGCGCCCGCCTCAACCCGCGCCCGCGGCGCGCTGACGCCGTACTCGGCCGCCTCGTCGGCTCCGTACCCGCGCAGCAGCAGCGCCACCCGCACGCCGCGCCGGTCCAGCTCCCGCGCGAGGAACGCCGCGAGCGGCGTCTTCCCCGTGCCCCCCACCGCCAGATTCCCGACCCCGATCGCGGGGATCGGCAGCGGCCCGCTTGCCAGTGCACCCGCGTCGTAGGCGGCATTGCGCGCCATGGTGCCGAGGCGATACAGCGCGGCGATCGGCGCCAGGGCGGCCCGCGCCGCACCCGCGCGCACCCCGCCGTCCTGCCACACCCACCGCGCAAAACGGTCCCACGGGGCAGCGCTCACGCCGCCAGCAACCCGGCCGCGATCTCCGCGGCCCGCCGCGCGGCGCCCGGCCCGCCCAGCCGCCGCCGAACCTCGGCGACGCCCTCGAGCTGGCGCGCCCGCTCGGCGGAGTCCCCGAGCAGCGGCAGCACCGCCGCCGCGAGCCGCTGCGCCGTCGCGTCGCGCTGAATCAGTTCCGGCGCTACCTGCCGCCCGGCCACCAGATTCACCAGCCCCACCCACGGCACCCGCACCATGCGCCGCGCCATGAAGTATGACAGCGGGTTCAGGCGGTACGCCACGACCTGGGGTGAACCGGCCAGGGCGGCCTCCAGCGTCGTTGTCCCCGACTTCGACAGGGCCGCGTCCGCCGCGGCGAAGCACAGCGGCGCCTGGTCGACCACCACCGTCACGCCGTCGGGCGCCGCGTATTCCAGCCCCTTCGCTGCCGCGACGATGCATTGCACCTCCGGCCTCTGCTGGCGCACGTCGCGTGCCGCGTCGCGGAAGACCGGCCACAAGCGTCGGGTTTCCTGGCCGCGGCTTCCCGGAAACAACCCCAGCACGGGCCGCCCCGGATCGAGACCGAGGGCACGCACCCGCGCGGCGCGGTCGCCGGGCACCGGCGGCCGGTCGAGCAGCGGATGTCCGACGAAGGTGGTCGGCACGCCGCGTTGCCGGAAGAACTCCTCCTCGAAGGGGAGAATGGCGGCCAGGTGGGTGACGTGCGCCGCCATCTGCCTGACCCTGGACTCGTGCCAGGCCCAGAGCTGAGGCGCGATGTAGTAAAGCACGGGGACGCCGAGCCGGTGGGCCGCCGCCGCGAGCCTGAGGTGGAATCCGGGGTAATCGACGAGCACCACGAGCCCGATGTCGCCGGCGGCCAGGCGTCGCTCGATCACCTTCAGCAGCCGCAGGTGCGCCGGGACCTTGCGCACGACCTCGACGAGTCCCAGCACCGTGTAGTCTTCCATGCGCGCGGTGAGCCGGGCGCCCGCCGCCGCCATCTTGGGACCGCCGAACGCTTCGATCGAGACATCCGGCCGCGCCGCCCGCAGCGCCGCGATCAGGCCCGCCGCGTGAGCGTCGCCCGACGGCTCGCCGGCGGAGACGAACACGGTGCTCACATCGCCCGCGCCTTGGGACCCATCGCCTCGAGCACGCGATACGCGACCCGCAGCGCCTCCAGACCGTCGCTGCCGCTCGCCGCGGGCGCGCCGAGGCCGCGGGCGGCCGCGACGAAGTTCGCGAGCTCGAGCGCGAGCGGCTCGGCTTCGGGCGCCGTGAGCGGCACCGACTCGACCACGGCGGACAAGTCGGGCGGCGCCGCCACCGCGCCGGCGCTCCCGGCCTCGAGCAGCGCCTGGAGCGCCCCCGGCCTGAGTCTGAGAAAATCACCCGTCCCCGCCGCAAGATCGAGCGACAGGTACCCCGAGCGCTGGAAGATCCGGAGCTTGCGCACCCGCTCCCGGGCCAGCCGGCTCGCCGTCAGGTTCGCGACCGCGCCCGACGCGAACTCGAGGCGCGCGGTGGCGATATCCACGCTCGGCGTCACCACCCCGATCCCCGACGCCCGCACCTCGCTCACCGGTTGGCGGACCAGGCCGAGCACGAGGTCGATGTCGTGGATCATGAGGTCGAGGATGACGGCCACGTCGCTGCCCCGCACCGCGAACGGCGCGACGCGGTCGGACTCGACGAACAACGGCTCTCCCAGGAACGGCGCGGCGGCGCGCAGCGCGCGATTGAACCGTTCGACGTGGCCGGTCTGGAGCACGACCCCGGCGCGGTGGGCCTCGCGCACCAGCGCCTCCGCCTCCACGATGGTCGCCGCTAGCGGCTTTTCCATGAGCACGTGCCGGCCGTGCGCCAGCGCGGCGAGGCCGACGGCATGGTGCGCGGGCGTCGGGACGACCACCGAGACAGCGTCGGTCGTCGCGAGCAGGGCCTCGAGGGTGGGAAACGCCGTGGTGCCGAGCTGCGCGGCCACCTCGGCGGCGCGCGCGGCGCGCGTGTCGAAAATGCCGGCCAGCCGCACGTCCGGCATGGCGGCGTACAGGCGGGCGTGATGAAACCCCAGCGCGCCGACGCCGATCACCCCGACGGTGAGCGGCGGCGCCTGGCTCAGAGCATCACCCCGCGCTCGCTGCCCTTGATGAACGCCACGAAGCGCTCGACCTCGGGTCCGGCGGGCAGCTCGGCGGCGGCGTGGTCGAGCGCCTGCGACACGTTGTAGCTCGACCGGAAGAACAGGCGATAGGCGTCCTTGAGCGCGTCGAGCGCCTCCTCGGTGAAGCCGTTGCGGCGCAGGCCGATCACGTTGAGGCCGTACAGCTGCGCCGGGTTGCCGTCCGCCTTGCAGTACGGCGGCACGTCCTTCGCAATCTTCGAGAACCCGCCGAGGAACGCGTACGCGCCGACGTGCACGAACTGGTGAATGCCGGTCATGCCGCCGACCGTGGCGCGCTCGTCGATGTGGACGTGTCCGGCGAGCTGGACGAGGTTGGAGAGAATGACGCCGTCGCCCACGTGGCAATCGTGCCCGAGATGGACGTACGACATCAGCAGGCAGCCCGCGCCGATGGTCGTCTTGTAGGACTGCGTCGTGCCGCGGTTCACCGTGGTATAGTCGCGGATCACGGTGTTCGCCCCGACCTCGACCCAGGTCTCCTCGCCCTTGAACTTGAGATCCTGCGGGTCGCCGCCGAGCACGGACCCGACGCCGATCCGGCATCCGGCTGCCAGGCGGACGTTGCGCTCCAGGATCGCGCGCGGGCCGATCACGGCGTTCGCCCCCACGCTCACCTGGGGGCCGATGATCGCGCCCGGGCCGACCTCGACCCCGTCCCCCAACTCGGCATCCGGCGCGACGATCGCGGTGGGGTGGATGCGCGCGGCGCTCACCCTACTTGTCCACGACGGCGGCCATCATCTCGGCCTCGCAGACCACGGCGCCCTCGACGAATGCGGTGCCTTTCATGCGGCAGGTCTTGCCGCGGAACTGGACCATCTCGAGCTCGCAGCGCAGCTGATCGCCCGGCGTCACCGGGCGCCGGAATTTGACGTTATCGAGCGACATGAAATAGACCACCTTGTGCTCGTGATCCTCCTGCGGGACGAACGACATCAGCAACATGCCGCCCACCTGCGCCATCGCTTCGATGATCAGCACGCCCGGCATGACCGGATGGCCCGGGAAGTGCCCCTGGAAGAACGGCTCGTTGAACGTGACGTTCTTGATGCCGACGATCCGCTTCTTTTCCTCGACCTCGATGATGCGGTCCACCAGCAGCATCGGGTAGCGGTGCGGGATCACGTCCAGAATCTGCCGGATGTCCATGCGCGTGCCTCCCGGAACGATGGCCCGACGGCGGATGGCGAGGCCCAGCGCGACGTTGCCGCGGTGGCTCGGCTTGGTGGCGACCACGTGCGCCCGCAGGCGTCCGGCCAGCAGCGCCAGGTCGCCTAACAGGTCGGACAACTTGTGGCGGACGAACTCGTCGGGCCAGAGCAGCGTCGTGCCCATGACGCCGGTCTCGTCCAGGACGATCGCGTTGTCCGTCGACACGCCGGCGATCAGCCCCTTGGCGCGCAGCGTCTCGACTTCGCGCAGGAACCCGAACGTGCGGGCGGGCGCCAGCTCGGCCCGGAACACGTCCGGGGAGACGGCGAAGCTCGCCGACTGGCGGCCGATCAGCGGGTGGGGAAACTCGATCGTCGCCGACAGCCGCAGCGTGTCCGACGGGCCCACCAGGTACTCGGACTCCCCCTCCCGCACCGCGAAGGAGTCCTGCACGACGTAGACGTCGGGGCGGCCGTCGTGGAGCACCGTACCCGCGCGCTCCAGCGCGTCCAGGAAGGGCCGGAACGATCCGTCGAGAATCGGCGGCTCCGGCCCGCTGATGTCGACGCGCAGGTCGTCGATCTCGAGCGCGGCGATCGCGGCCAGCACGTGTTCGACCGTGTGGACCTCGGCGCCCGCCTCGCCTGCCAGCACGGTGCGGCGCTCCACGCCCGCCACGCTGGCCAGGCGCGCCCGAATGACCGGCGTGCCATCCAGGTCGGTGCGCACAAACACCACGCCGCCGGCCGGCGGCGCCGGATGGAACACCACGCGGCTGCGCTGGCCGGTGTGAATGCCGACGCCTTCGAGCGGCGCCGACACGGCCGCGAGCGTCCGGCGGCCGGCGTCAGCGCCCAGCGCGCTCACGCTCCACCACGGCTTCGAGGTCGTCTACAATTTCGGCGAGACGGTAGAGCGCGGCCGTGGCGCGCATGAAGGCGCGGTGGTCGCGCGCCGGAAAGCCGGTGAACGTCGCGCCCGCAGGGACATCGCCGACCACTCCGGCCTGCGCCGCCACCCGCGCGCCGCGGCCGATCGTGTGGTGGCCGGCCAGGCCCGCCTGCCCGGCGAGGATGACGTCGTCCTCGACGCGCGTCGAGCCCGCCACGCCGACCAGCGCCATGATCAGGCAGCGCCGGCCGATCCGCACGTTGTGCCCGATCTGGACCAGGTTGTCGATCTTCGTCCCCGCGCCGATCACCGTGTCGTCCACGCTGCCGCGGTCGACGGTCGTGTTGGCGCCGATCTCGACGTCGTCGCCGATGACGCAGCGCCCGACGTGCGGGATCTTCTCGTGCCCGCTCGGCGTCTGCACGTAGCCGAAGCCGTCCGAGCCGAGGACCACGCCGGCGTGCAGCGCCACGCGGGCGCCGACGGTGGTGCCCGGGTAACACACGACGCGCGGATAGAGCGTGACGTCGTCGCCGATCACGACATCCGCCCCGACCACGCAGCCGTCCATGATCACCGCGCGCGCGCCGATGCGCGCGCCCGGCCCGATCACCACGTGCGCACCGAGCGCGGCTCCCTCGCCGAGCACGGCTCCGGCGCCGATGCGTACCGTCGGGTCGATGCCGGCCGGCCGCGGCGGCTCCTCGTACAGCAGGCGGACGGCCGCGAGCATGGCCTTGTGGGAATCGGTCACGACGATCCGCACCGCGGGGCCGGGCGTGACCGCTTCATGCTCGGCCGTAAGCAAAACCACGCCGGCGTGCGAGGCGTGGAAGTCCGCGAGGTACCTCTTGCTCGCCAGGAAGGCGACGTCGCCGGCGCCGGCCCGGTCGAGCGGCGCGGCCGCCGTGACGCGCACCGTGCCGTCGCCGATCAGCCGCCCGTGAATCCGGGCGGCCAGGTCGGCGGCCGTCAACGGCGCGCGCACGTGAGGGAGGAGCTAGACGGTTACGGGCGCCGGCCGCGCAGCGGCTGCGCGGGGCGGCGTGTCGTGTCGGCCGGTGCCGGCGTCGTGGAAGGCGGCGCGGCGGCCGGCGGCGCGGCGGCCGGCGGCGTGGTGGTGTCGGTCGGCGGCATCGGCGTCGGTCCGCCCGCCTGGAGCCGCTGGATGACCAGCGGGGTCAGGTCGAGCGTGCGGTCGGCCGCGATGAGCGCGCCGCCCTGTGCCGAGGCGTCGAAGATCATCGAGATGTTCATCTCGGCGCGGATACCCTCGATCACGGCGCGGACCCGCTGCATGATCGGCCCCGACAGCTCGCTCTCGCGCTCCTGCATCGTCGAGTCGAGCTCGCTGGCGCGGTCCTGGACGTGCTGCTGCTGGGCGCGCAGGTCGGCCTCACGCTGCTGCCGTGCCGTCGGCGACATCGCGACCGACGTCCGATTGTAGGTCGCCACCGCCGAGTCGAGGTCGGCTTGCATCCGCTGGACCTCGGCTCGCGCGCCCGCCATCTCGCGCGCGAACGCCGACTCCGCCTCGGCGCGGCCCGGCGTGTTCGCCAGGATGACCTGCGAGTTGATGTACGCGATCCGCGCCGGCCCGGTCGGAAAGCTCGGCTGCTGGGCCGCTGCGCTGCGTGCGGCGAACGCCAAGACCAGTGCGGCCACGGCCACCCTGATGCGCTGCATGATTCGCTCCCTGTGACGTCGGATCAGAAGAAGTTGCCGACCTTGAAGTGAACTTTCCAGCCCGGCGCCGGGCGTCCGGCCGTGTCGGTGCGGTCGAACCCGTACGCCAGGTCTATGCCGATGGGCCCGAGCGGGGTGATCAGCGACACGCCGAACCCCGCCCCCCGGAACAGCCGCGTGGGATTGAACCCGCTCGGTTCCGCCCACACGTTTCCCGCGTCGTAAAACATCGACGCGTAAATCTGCTGGCTGAAGCGCGCGCCGAACTCGGCGGTGCTCGCGAAATACGACCTGCCGAACGCCGACTCCTGCACCTGGGTATTGGCCGAGGCGTTGGGGTCGAAGCCGTTCGGCGTGATGGAAAACTCATCGTAGCCGCGCAGCGGAATGCCGTACTGCGTGCCGCCCATCGTATACAGCTGGCGGAAGAACGGCCCGGTGTTGCCGAACACGAAGCCGGCCTTGGTGGTCAGGCCGAGCACCAGCTTGATCCCGCTGCCGTACGCGGCGCTGCCGCCCAGGCGGCCGGCCGGCGCGTACCACCGCCCCTCGAGGTCGTAGCGCTGGAAGGTCGCCGTGCCGCCGAGCGGGCCGCCGGTGAACGACGCGGTCGCCTGGTGCATGGCGCCGCCCGTCGGGAACGGCATGTCCACCCGGGTATCGCGCATGAACGAGAGGTCGATGGCCGAGCGCAGGCAGTTGGCGCAATTGAACGTGCCGGTGAGGGCGGCCGCCGCGCCGGTGTAGTGCTCGACCTCCAGGTCGTACGAGACGAACAGCCGGCTGTAGCGGCTGCGCGGCAGCGGGAAGCCGAGCTGGATGGTTCCGCCGCGCGTGGTGATCTCGCCCAGGTCGGCGATGGTGTAGCGCAGGCGGCTGTTTTCGAGCGTCGCCTGTCCGGAAATCCGGCTCCCCGAGATGCCCGGATCCGTGTACGTGAGATTGAAGTCGTTGATGTTCTGGCCGAACTGCCACTGGACCTGGCCGCGCTTGCCCAGGCCGAACAGGTTCGGCTCGTCGAGCCCGAGGAAGCCGCCCACGCCGGTGCCCTGCCCGACCGACGCGCCGAAGTTGACGTTCCCGGTGTGCTTCTCTTCGACGTGGAAGATGAGGTCGATGTCGCTGTAAGGGTCGGCCTGGTTGACGGGCCGCGAGTCCGGGAACGGGAGCGGCTGCTGGAAGAACCCGAGGTTGCTGATGTTCTGGTACGACTTGATCACGCGGTCCTGCGCGAACACGTCCCCGGGCAGGATCACGATCGCGTCGCGAATCACCCGCTCGTGGGTCGACTCGTTGCCGACGATGTCCACGCGGTTCACGATGGCCGGCCGCCCCTCGTCGATGCGCCAGGTGAGGTTCACCGACGGCGGCTGCGTGGTGTCGGCGGGTTCGACCCGCTGCATGTCGGGGCTGACGTTGGCGTAGATGTAGCCGGCGTTGTTGTACGCCGTGCGCAACCGCTGCGTGGCGGCGTCCCACCGCGTCTCGTCGAACCACGAGGTGTCGGGCTGGCAGCTGTGGACCACGCACCCAAGACCCACGCCGGGGCGCGCCGCGAACGGGTTGAGCGCCATCACGTCCTGGGTCGACAGGTAGCGGTTGCCGTCCACGTCCACCGTGCCGACCCGGTACGGGCGGCCCTCGTCGATCTGGACGACGAGCGTGGCCTTGCCGTTGGCGGCGTCCACCAGCAGCGTGTCGCGCAACACCCGGAAGTCGATGTAGCCGTGGCTGCCGTAGAACGCCGGCAGGCGGCTCTCGAGGTCCTCGCGCAGGCGGTCGTCGGAGTAGTCGCCGCGGCGGAACCACCAGAACCCTTCGGGCTTGGTCTTGAGCTTGCCGACGATCTGTTCGTCGGTGAAATCGTGATTGCCCTGGATGTCGATCGCGCTGATCGCCACGCGGCGACCTTCGTGAATGTCGAACACCACGCGGGCGTGGCCGCTGTCGGGACGGGCGACGTCGGCGGTGATGGTGGCCAGGTAGTAGCCCGCGTCTTCGTAGAGCGAGTCGATCCGCAGCTTGGCCTTGGCGAGGGCCGCCGGGTCGAGCGGGCGCCCGATCGGCAGGTCGATGCGGTCGCGGACGCTGCGCTCGGAGAGCTTCTCGACACCGCGAATCGCGGTGCGCAGCAGGATCGGGCGCTCGCGCACCGCGATCACCAGGATCTGCTCGCCGTGCTCGCCGTCGCGCCGCTCGATCGCGACGTCGTCGAACTGCCCGAGCGCCATCAGGTTCTGGATGCCGCGCGCGACGTCGCGGTAGGTGATCGCCTGGTGGGTCGGGATGCCCGCCGAGTTGATGATGGTCTCGCGGGTGTTGCGGGCGTTGCCGACGACTTCGATGGAGTCCACGTACGCGCCGGCGGAGTCCGAAGCGGCTTGCGCGCGCACGGCCGGCGGGCCGATCAGGAAGCCGGCGGCGGCCAGGGCCGCCGCCGCGAGCGTGCGTCGGTTCAACGGAGCGCTACGCCTTGGTGCCGGAGAGGGCTCGGAACTGGAGCCGTTCGCCGTCTGGGGCGGCATCGACCTCGATCTCGTCGCCGCGGCTGAACTCGCTCTGGAGGATCTTCTCCGACAGCGGGTCCTCGATGTAGCGCTGAATCGCGCGCTTGAGCGGCCGCGCCCCGTAGTGCTCGTCGTAGCCGTGCTTGACGAGGAAATCCGTCGCCGCGTCGGTGAGGCGGAGCGACAGCTCCTCCTCCGTCAGGCGCTGGGTCACCTCGCGCAGCACCACCGCGACGATCCGGGTGATGTGCTCCTTGGTGAGCGGGTGGAACACGATCACGTCGTCGAGCCGGTTCAGGAACTCCGGGTTGAAGGTCTTCTGGATCTCGTCCTTGACCTTCTCGCTGATCCGGTCGAACTGCTGCTGCTCCGACGCCTGCACGAACCCGAGCGCCGAGCCCTTGGTGATGTCGCGCGCGCCGACGTTCGACGTCATGATCACGACCGTGTTCTTGAAGTCGATCACGCGGCCGTAGTTGTCCGTCAGGCGGCCCTCGTCGAGCACCTGCAGCAGGATGTTGAACACGTCCGGGTGCGCCTTCTCGATTTCATCGAGCAGCACCACCGAGTAGGGCTTGCGCCGCACCGCCTTGGTGAGCGTGCCGGAATCTTCGTAACCGACGTAGCCGGGCGGCGCGCCGATCAGGCGCGACACGCTGAACTTCTCCATGTACTCCGACATGTCCACGCGGATCAGCGCCTGGGCGTCGGCGAACAGGAACCGCGCCAGCGCGCGCGCCAGCTCGGTCTTCCCGACGCCGGTCGGGCCGCTGAAGATGAACGAACCGATCGGGCGCTTGGGATCCTTGAGGCCGGCCCGCGAGCGGCGGATGGCGCGGGAGATGGCCTTGATCGCCTCGTCCTGCCCCACCACGTGCTGGTGCAGCTCCTCTTCCATGCGCAGCAGCCGCGAGCTTTCGGCCTCCTGGAGCCGCGTCACCGGGATGCCCGTCCACCGCGACACGATGAAGGAGATCTCCTCCTCGGTGACCACCGGCCGGCGGGTCTGGCGCTCGCGCTCCCACGCTTCCTGGCGCGCCAGAATCTCCGTCTGCAGCTCGCGCTCCTGATCGCGCAGGGCGGCGGCGCGCTCGAAGTTCTGATCGCGTACCGCGCCTTCCTTCTCGCGGTTGATCATCTCGAGCTTCGCCTTGAGCTCGGACACTTCCGGCGGCGGCACCTGCGCGCCGATCCGCGCCCGCGCGCCCGCTTCGTCGATCACGTCGATCGCCTTGTCGGGCAGGAACCGGTCGGTGATGTAGCGCTCCGACAGCTTGGCCGCCGCGTCGAGCGACTCGTCCGGAATGACGATCCGGTGGTGGTCCTCGTAGCGCTTGCGCAGGCCCTTGAGAATCTCGATGGTCTCTTCGACCGTCGGCGGATCGACGATCACCGTCTGGAAGCGCCGCTCCAGCGCGCCGTCCTTCTCGATGTACTTGCGGTACTCGTTGAGCGTCGAGGCGCCCACGCACTGCAGCTCGCCGCGCGCCAGCGCCGGCTTGAGCATGTTCGAGGCGTCGATGGCGCCTTCGGCCGCGCCCGCGCCGACCAGCGTGTGCAGCTCGTCGATGAACAGGATGATGTTCCGGTTCTGGGCGATCTCGTTCATGACCGCCTTGAGCCGCTCCTCGAACTGGCCGCGGTACTTGGTGCCGGCGATGACCGCCGCCATGTCGAGCGCCAGGACGCGGTGCTCCTTGAGCGCGTCCGGGCAGGACCCCGACGCGATGAGCTGCGCCAGTCCCTCGACGATGGCCGTCTTGCCCACGCCCGGCTCGCCGATCAGCACCGGATTGTTCTTCTTCCGGCGGCTCAGGACTTCCATGACCCGCTCGATTTCCTTCTGCCGGCCGATGGTCGGATCGAGCTCGGCGGCCGCGGCCAGCTGCGTGAGGTCGCGGCAGAAGTGGTCGAGCGCCGGCGTCTTGGACTTCTTCTCCGCCTTCTGGGGCGCCGGCGCGGCGGGCGCGCCGCCCGGCGCGGCGGGCATCTCGCTGCCGAGCAGCCGCAGCGTCTCGGCGCGCGCCTGCTCGAGGTTCACCCCCACGTCGGTGAGCACCTGCGCCGCGATGCCCTTCTCTTCCCGCAGCAGGCCGAGCAGCAGGTGCTCGGTGCCCACGTACGAGTGGTTCAGCTCGCGCGCCTCGCTCATCGCCAGCTCGAGCACCTTCTTGGCCCGCGACGTGTAGGGCAGATCCGGACCGGCCGCCGCCGCCGCTTTCCCCTTCTTCACCGAGTCTTCGATCTTCTGCTGAATTTCCTCCAGATCCACGTTCAGGTTCGAGAGCACCGCCGCCGCGACGCCCTCGCCCTCGCGAATCAAGCCCAGCAGGATGTGCTCGGTCCCCACGTACTCATGGTGCAGCCGCGCGGCTTCCTCCCGCGCCATCTGCAGGACCTTCCGCACGCGATCGGTGAAGTTGTAGCCGTTCATCGTCCACCCGCTCCCTGGAGAACCGGCCTCACGCCGGAGCTCCGGACTCCTCGGCAAGCACCCGACGCACGTACGCGGCCCGCGCCGCCGTCATGTCGGGATCGTTCGCTGCGCGCGGCTCCAGTGCCGCCAGATGCGCGGCCTGGGTGAAGATCAGCAACTTGTTCAACGTGTACAGCCCCACCTCGTTAATCAGCTTCACGCCCACGCCCAGCCGCACGCCCGACAGCAGGTTCATGCACTCGTCGAACGAGAGGCTGCGCGCGTAGCGCAGCAGACCGTACGCCCGCCAGACCTTGTCCTCGATGATCGTCGGCGCGTCGCGGAGCAGCACTTGCCGCGCCTGCTCCTCGTACGCCACGACTTGCCGCACGATCTTGCCGAGATGGTCCAGCAGGTCTTCTTCGGACTTTCCCAGCGTCGTCTGATTCGACAGCTGGAAAAAGTTGCCGACCACCTCACTGCCCTCGCCGTACAGCCCCCGGAAGGTCAGACCGACCTGGCTCAGACCCTGCAGAACCTTCGAAACCTCCTTCGTCAGGACCAGTCCGGGGAGGTGGATCAGCACCGACGCGCGCAGGCCCGTGCCCGCATTCGTCGGACAGGCCGTAAGATAGCCAAACTGCTCATGGAAGGCGAAGGGAAGCGAGGCCCCTAATTCGCCGTCCAGACGGTCCAGGACGCCATAGGCGGCGTTCAAAGCGAAACCCGACCGGAGCGTCTGCAGCCGGAGGTGGTCTTCCTCGTTGACCATCGCGCCAACCGGTCCGCCGAGGAACACCGCGCTGGCGCTCCGGCCCGCCCGCTCGCTGGCCGCCGCCATCAGCTCCTTGCTCACGATGTGCCGCTCGTGCAGCAGCTGGCGGTCGTCGGCCGTGAGCTCGTCGAGCAGCAACCGGACGCCACCGCGCGCGAAGCTGGTGCGCTGCCACGCCGCATCCACCGCCTCGAGCACGCCGCGCCGCTCGGTTTCGGGCGCGCGGATCGTGAAGGTCCGGTCGGCGAGGTTGCGCGCCAGCCGGATCCGGGTCGACAGCACGATGTGCGAGAGCGGTCCGCTGGCATCGAGCCAGCCCAGCCCGCCGTCGGGCAGCAGCGACACGTCCATCATTCCATCACCCGGATGCGGTCGCGCAGTTCGGCCGCCAGCTCGAAGTTCTCCGTCTCGACGGCCCGCTGCAGTTCGGCCTTGAGCGCGGTCAGCCGCCGCTCCGCCTCGGCCTCCGCCGAGGGCGCCGTCGCCGGCCCGGCCGCCGAGGGCGCCGCCTGATAGCGTTCCCCGGCGTGGACCGCGCTGCCGTGCAGGCGCCGCAACAGGTCGCGCAGGTGCCCCTCGAAGGTATCGTAGCAGTGGGCGCAACCCAGGCGGCCGGTCTGGCGGAAATCCTGCAGCGTGGCGCCGCAGGCGGGACACGGCACGTCCAGACCCGCGGCCGCGGGCTCGCCCTTCCCCAGTTGCGCCAGGAAGTCGCCCAGCGGGAACTTCGCCGCCGCGGCCCCGGTTTCCACGCCCTTCTCCGCGGCACACGGTTCGCACAGATGCATGGTCGTCACGGAGTTGTTGACGATCTGCGTCAGGTGTATCACCGCCGGCCGCTCGCCGCAGTTTTCACAGACCATCAGGGCAGCGCCTCCACCTCGGGTACCAGAACCAGCCGGCCCTCTCCCAGCAGATACACCCGGTCGGCCCGGGCGGCCAACTGCCGGTTGTGGGTGGCGATCACCACCGCCGTCTCGAGTTCGCGCGCGAGCCGGAAGAACAAATCTGCCACCAGGTCGCCGTTCTGGTGGTCGAGGTTCCCGGTCGGCTCGTCGGCCAGCACCAGGTCGGGGTCGTGGACCAGCGCCCGCGCCACGGCGCAGCGCTGCTGCTCGCCGCCCGACAGCGCCGAGGGCCGGTGGGTCATGCGCCCGGCGAGGCCCACCTCCGCGAGCAGCCGCTCGGCTTTCGATCGCGCGGCTTCCGGAGCGGCCCCGCCGATCCGCAGCGGCATCATGACGTTCTCCAGCGCGCTGAACTCCCGCAGCAGATGGTGATACTGGAACACGAACCCGAGCCGCCGATTCCGCAACGCCGCCAGCGCCGCGGCGTCGAGGGCGCCGTAGGTGGTATCGTCCAGGACGATCTGCCCCGCGGTAGGCGCGTCGAGCGCGCCGAGCAGGTGCAGCAGCGTGCTCTTGCCCGCCCCGCTCGCGCCCACGATGGCCGCCACCTCGCCGCGCTCGAGCGACCAGTCGACGCCGGTGAGCACGTCGAGCCAGCCCGCATCACCCGACCGGAACCGCTTGCGCAGGCCGCGGACTTCCAGCAACGCGCTCATTCGTGCCGGATCGCCTCGACCGGCAGCAGCGCCGCCGCCTGCCGGGCCGGATACATGGTCGCCACCGCCGCGATCAGCAGGCTCGCGAGCACGGTCACGGCCAGGTCGCGCGGGTTGAGCTGCACCGGGAGGTGATCGATGAAGTAGATGGCCGGGTTGAGCGGGATCAGCCGGTAGTGATTCAGCCCGATCGACACGGCGATTCCGAAGCACGCGCCGATCGCCGTACCCACCACGCCCACCACCATCCCCTGCGCCACGAAGATCGCACGGACCTGGCCCGCCGTCATCCCCATCGCGCGGAGGATGCCGATCTCCTTGGTGCGGTCGGTGACCGACATGGTGAGCGTACTCACGATGTTGAACGCGGCGACCAGCACGATCAGCAGCAGGATCACGCTCATCGCCAGTTTTTCGAGCTTGAGCGCGGAGAACAGTCCCGAGTTCTGCGTCTGCCAGTCGAGCGCGCGGTACGGGAAGCCGAGCCGCTCCTCGAGGCGCCGTGCCACCTTGTCGGCGGTCCACGGGTCCTTGACGCGCAGCTCGACGCCGCTCATGGCCGTGTCGAGACCCGCGAACCGCTGCGCCACGCTCACCGGCATGATCACGTAGCTGTTGTCGTACTCGTACATGCCGGTCTCGAACGTGCCGGTGACCTCGAACCGGAAGAACCGCGGCACGAACGTGCCCAGCGCCCGGTTGTACGACGATCCCGGCGATACCAGCGTCACGATGGTGCCCGGGAACGCCGACAGCCGGTCGGCGAGGCGGCGCCCGATGATCAGGCCGCCGTCCACGTCGGGCGCGTGGGTCGCGAACCGGAGGTCGCCGGTCAGGAACGTCCGGGCGATGTCGGTCACCGCGCGCGAGCCGGTGTCGGGGGCCATCCCGATCACCGCCGCGCCCTCGGCATAGTCGTGGCCCGCCGTGAGAATGCCCTGCGACAGCACGAACGGCGCCGCGGCGACCACGTCCGGATCGCGCAGCGCCACCTGCCGCACCCGGCGCCAGTCGTCGAGCCGCAGCCCTTCGCCGTAGGTCATCAAGCGGATGTGCGGGTTGGCGATGAGGATCTTCTGGCGCAGGTCGCTCTGGAGCCCGCTCATCACGCCGGTGACGATGATCAGCGCCGTGACGCCGACCGCGACGCCGGCCGTCGCGATGAGGGTGATCAGGGAGACGAACCGGCTGGTGCGGCGGTGGCGCAGGTAGCGTCCCGCGATCCACAGCTCGACCGAGTCGAGGCCGCTCACCCTTCGGGCCGCAGCGCCGGAAACAGGATCACGTCCCGGATGCTGCGCTCCCCGGTGATCAGCATGGTCAACCGGTCGATGCCGAGGCCGACGCCGCCGGTGGGCGGCATGCCGTACTCCAGCGCCCGGAGGTAGTCCTCGTCGAGCGCCTGCGCCTCCTCGTCGCCCGCCGCGCGCAGCGCGACCTGCGCCTCGAACCGGCGGCGCTGGTCGTCGGGATCGTTCAGCTCGGAGAACGCGTTGGCCAGCTCCATGCCGCCGATGAACAGCTCGAACCGCTCGGCCAGGCGCGGCTCGCCCCGCTTGGGCTTCGCCAGCGGCGAGAGCTCGATGGGAAAGTCGATCAGGAACGTCGGCCGCTCGAGCGCCGGCTCGACGGTGGCGCCGAACAGCTGATCGATCAGCCGCCCGCGGCCGCGGTCGGCCTCCGGCGTGAGCCCGTGCCGCGCGACCGCCGCCGCAAGCGCCGCGTCGTCGGCCGTCAGCAGATCCACGCCGCCGTGTTCGCGCAGCAGGTCCACGAACCCCACCACGCGCCACGGCGGCGCGATGTCCAGCGGCGCGCCGCGCGGGCCCGGCACGACGGTGCCGCCGGTGACCTCGCGCACCACCTGCACGATCAGTTGCTCGGTCATCGCGCGGATGTCGTCGTAGTCGGCGTAGGCCTCGTAGCACTCCAGCATGGTGAACTCGGGGTTGTGCGCCCGATCCATGCCCTCGTTGCGGAAGTCCTTCCCGATCTCGTACACCCGCTCCAGCCCGCCCACGATCAACCGCTTGAGGTACAGCTCGTCGGCGATGCGGAGATAGAAGTCGGAGTCCAGCGCGTGATAGTGCGCGACGAACGGGCGCGCCGACGCGCCGCCGTACAGCGGCTGGAGCACCGGCGTCTCGACCTCGAGGTAGCCGCGCGCGTCGAGAAACGCCCGCACCGCGCGTACGATCGCCGACCGGGTCCGGAACAGCCGGCGCCGCTCGGGGTGCGCGGCCAGGTCCGCGTAGCGCTGGCGGTAACGGGTCTCCGGGTCGCTCACGTCGGAGAAGTGCTCGACGGTCCCGTCGGCCAGCGTCGCGGTCTTCCCGCTCGGCAGCGGGCGGAGCGCCTTCGACAGCAGGGTCACCGCGTCGGCCCGCACCGTCACCTCGCCGGTCCGGGTGCGGAACAGCGGCCCCGTCACGCCGACGTGATCGCCCAGATCCAGCAGCGCGACCAGCGCGTAGCCCGCGTCGCCTAACGTGTCCTGCTTGAAGTACACCTGGAGGCGCCCGGTGCCGTCCTCCAGGTGCGCGAACGTGGACTTCCCGTGCGGCCGCAGCGCGGCGATCCGGCCGGCCGTGGTCACCACGGGGCCCTCGGCCGGTTCGCCGGTGAAAGCGTCGAGGGCCGCGCGCGCCGTGTGACTGCGCGCGAACCGGTACGGGAACGGCTCCACGCCGAGCGCCCGGATCGCCGCCAGCTTCTCGGCGCGCGCCCGATGGAGGCGGTCGCCTTCCGAGTCGCTCACGCCGCCTTCCCCGCGCCGCGGGTGAACTTCTTGAGGTACGCCTCGATGAACGGGTCGATGTCGCCGTCCATCACGCGCTGCACGTCGCCGACCTTGAGCTCGGTGCGGTGGTCGTTGACCATGGTGTACGGCTGGAACACGTACGACCGGATCTGATTGCCCCACGAGTTGTCGGTCTTGGTCGCCTCGATCGCGTCCTTCTTCTTCTGCTGCGCCTCGAGCGCGCGCTGGTAGAGCGCGGCCTTGAGCATCTTCATCGCCGTGGCCTTGTTCTTGTGCTGCGAGCGCTCCTGCTGGCAGCTGACCACGATGCCGGACGGCTCGTGCGTCAGACGCACCGCCGACGACGTCTTGTTGACATGCTGGCCGCCGGCGCCCGAGGCGCGGAACACGTCCATCCGGATGTCCTCGTCGCGCAGCTCGATCTCGATGGTGTCGTCGACCAACGGATACACGAACACCGAGGCGAACGACGTGTGCCGGCGCGCCTGCGAGTCGAACGGCGAGATCCGCACCAGGCGGTGCACGCCCGACTCGCTGCGCAGGAACCCGAAGGCGTACAGCCCCTTGATCTCGATCGAGACCGACTTGATCCCCGCCTCCTCGCCCGGCAGCAGATCGAGCACGTTGACCTCGAACCCACGCCGCTCCGCCCACCGCCGGTACATCCGCATCAGCATCTCCGCCCAGTCCTGCGACTCCGTGCCGCCGGCGCCCGGGTGGATCGTGACCAGCGCGTCGAGATGATCCTCGGGGCCGCGCAGCAGCGCCTCCTGCTCGAGGCGTTCCAGCGCCACGGCCAACGCCCGCGCCTCCTCCCCCAGCTCGCGCTCGAGCTCGGCGTCCGACTCCTGGGACAGGAGATCGGCCATCTCGAGCGCGTGATCGGTGCGCCGGCGCAGGTCCTGGTACCCCTGCGTCCAGCGCTTCAGATCCTTCACTTCCTCGACCGAATGGCGGGCGGAGTCGGGCTTGTCCCAGAATCCCGGAGCGGCCATGGCCGCTTCGAGCGACGTGAGGCGGGCTAGCTTGGTATCGACGTCAAAGATAGCCCCGGAGTTCGGCGAGGCGACGGTCGAGGTCGTGCAGCGAATCGCGGGTGTCAGACTCAAGCATCGGGCTGGATCCTCGTCTGGAATCGATTGTCGACCGACCCGGTCCCCGTGCCAGCAATGCGTGAGGTCAGGCTGTCAACTTCCAGTAATTTAAGAACTTACACATCCGATCGCCAGTGGTACTTGGGCTCCGCTCCGAGCAGGACGCGCCGCGCCTCGGGCGCGAGGCGCTGGAGCACGAGGACCCAGGCCGGCACCGCCATCAAGGCGAATGGCCATCCAGCCGTGACGCCGAGCGCGGCCGGCAGCAGCACGGTCGCCACCAGGCCACCGGCCGCGGTGTACCCCGTAGCCACGAAGCCAACCGCCCACAGAAGCGCCCAGAACGGCACGGTGAGCGGCGTGATCGCGGACAACGCGCCTCCGGCGATCAAGAGCCCTTTGGTGGTCAGCGAGCGGTTGACGGGCGCCCACTGCCGGCCCGCGACCACCGCGGTCGCGACCAGCGCCTCCGACCATGGCCCCGGCCCGGCCACCAGCCCGACCGCGACCGCGCCGAGGGCGAACTCGAACGCGCTATGCGCGTAGCGCAGCCAGGTCGGGGCGCGGGGCGTGGGGACCAGGGCCGCCACCTGGCCGATCAGAAACGACAGGGCCGTCCAGTAGAGTACATGGAGCGTCCCGGACAGGACCTGGCCTAGAATATCTTCTGGCCTCCCGCCAGGATCTCGTTCAGCGCGTCCTGGAAGTGCGGCGTGCTCTTGGCGATCTCTTCACCGACCTGGAGCACGTACTCCTCGTACGACTTCTTGATCTCCTCGGCGAAGATGTCCTTCAGCGTGCCGTCCTTGAGGCCCTGCGCGCGCTTCGAGGGGTGGTAGGAGATCATGTCCGAGATCAGCGCGCGCGCGAGGCGCCGCGCCTTGACCTGCGGGTCCTGGACCAGGAACGGGTTGATGACCCGGCTTGGCGTTGTGCCCGTCCCGGCCGGTGGCACCGGCGGCGGAGCGATTGGACGGGGCTGGGGCGGCGGGCCAACGGTCGGCATCGCGCGGGGCGGCGGGGGCGCTACGGGAGCGGCCGCAACCGGCGGCGCGATGGCCGGTGGTGGCG
>Ga0335085_10002513_pt1 | contig 33983 bp, 21 predicted proteins | sample Lox_Sample_45_FD_206712 | JGI IMG/M metagenome (GOLD analysis project Ga0335085, IMG submission 206712) | Soil microbial communities from Loxahatchee National Wildlife Refuge, Florida, United States - Lox_Sample_4.5 | ecosystem: Environmental > Terrestrial > Soil > Wetlands | place: USA... | reverse complement strand
TCCGAACGGCGAATCTCGTCTTGCAGTCCCAAAACGATCGTCTTGGCATCAGCAATTTGCAGTGGTCTCATCTCTACATGAAACCACAGATGCTGATAATGCGCAATTACTTATGACGTTCAGTTTAAAACGCTAGTAGCGCCGACCTTCAGGTCGGCACACGGGAATGAGAAACACGATGCCGACCCAAAAGGTCGGCGCTACGTTGAAGGGCCACGTTGACGAGAGCCGGCATGGCGCCGTCCAAAGAAACCATCACCGCGAAGATGGCCCAGTGGGCCGCGGACCTCCGATTCGAGCATTTGTCGCCCGAGGCGAGCTACCAGGCCAAGCGCTTTCTGCTCGATTCCCTGGGCTGCGCCCTTGGCGGTTACCGCCAGCACGACGTCCGCGTGGCGCTCGACGTACTGCGCGAGATCGCGGGGTCAGGGCCCGCAACCGTGATTGGCTCAGGCAGCCGCCTGGATCCGGTATCTGCTTCGCTGGCCAATGCGCTGATGATCCGGGTGATGGACTACAACGACATCTACTGGAAGCAGGACCCGTCGCATCCTTCCGACATCTTTCCCGCCGCTCTGGCCTGTTGCGAACGGGCTCAAAGCGATGGCCGCGAGCTGATAGTTGGGTTGGCCTTGGGGCACGAGTTCGAAATGCGCTTCTGCGAAGCCGCCTTCCCCGGCATCCGGGAGCGCGGCTGGCATCACGCCACGCTGACGGCCTTTGTCTCGCCCATCGTGGCCGGACGCGCGCTTCATCTCGGCTGGGAGCAAATCCAGCACGCCATCGGCATTTCGGCCAGCCGCCACGCCACTTTGGGCGCCGTGACCGCGGGCAAGCTCACCATGATGAAGAACACCGTGGACCCCATGGCCACTCAGAGCGGCGTTTTCGCCGCGCTCCTGGCGGAGAAAGGCTACACCGGTCCCGAGCACGTGGTGGACGGCAAGGAAGGGCTCACCCATTGTTTCGGCCCTGAATGGAAACTCAATACGCTGACGGATGGCTTGGGCGAGTCGTGGCGCATTACGCAGTGCGGCATGAAGGCCTTTCCCACCGAGGCGCTCACCCACACACCGATTTCAGCGGTGCTGGACCTGGTGAAGCAACACGATCTCAGGCCAGAGCAGGTGGAGAAGATTCACATCCGGTCTCTCGCCCGCGCTGCCGACATCCTCGCTGACCCTAGCAAATACGATCCCCGCAGCAAGGAGACGGCGGACCACTCGCTGCCCTACGTCATTGCGGCCGCGCTGGTGGATCGTCAGGTGACGCCTGCGCAGTTTACGCCCGAAAAGATTGCGGACCCAGCCATTCGCACTCAGCTCAAGAAGGTGGAAGTAGCAGCCGATCCCGAGATCGAGAAGGTGTTCCCCGCTCTGCAGCGCGTCATCGTCGCCATCCGCAACACCGACGGCCGCGAGCTAACGCGCCAGTTGGATTATCCCAAGGGCGACCCGCGCAATCCTCTCACCGACCGCGAAGTGGAGGAGAAGTTCGAGGCGCTGGCCGGACCTGTACTATCAACGGCTGCGCGGCGGAAGGTCGTGGATGCGGTGTGGAACCTCGAGAAACTGAAATCGGCTAGCGAGTTGATGCACCTGTTGGCGGAGGACGCCGGGTAGGGTAGGGCTTGCTTGCCCTACCCTCTCAATGACGGCAGGGGCAAAAGCGAGGGTATGGCAAGCCATACCCCTACGGAGTCTGAATATGGGACAGACGATTGTCGAAAAGATCGCGCAGGCTCACTTGGCGGAAGGCCTTAAGCGCCCGCTCCGCGCCGGCGACTTCGTCTCCATTCGTCCGCGACACGTAATGACCCACGATAACACTTCGCCGGTGATGAAGAAGTTCAAGGCGATTGGCGCAAAGCGCATCAAGAACCCGCGCCAGACCGTCTTCGCGCTTGACCACGACATCCAGAACCAGGTGGCGGAGAACCTTGCGAAGTATCGCGCTATCGAAGCTTTTGCGCGCGACATGGGAGTGGACTTCTACCCCGCCGGTACGGGCATTGGCCACCAGATCATGGTGGAGAAAGGGTACGTGACACCGGGCTCGTTTGTGGTGGCCTCGGACTCACACTCCAATATGTACGGCGCGCTCGGCGCTGTTGGGACGCCGGTGGTCCGCACGGACGCCGCCGCGATCTGGGCCACGGGGGAGTTTTGGTGGCAGATCCCGCGAAGCATCCAGGTGGTGCTCGAAGGCAGGCTGCCGGCGGGCTCGACCGGCAAGGACGTGATCATTGCCCTCTGCGGGCTTTACCACCACGACGAGGTGTTGAATGCGGCGGTGGAATTCGCCGGACCGGGCGTGGGCACGCTCACCATGGACGAGCGTCTGAGCATCTCCAACATGACCACGGAGTGGGGCACGCTGGTGGGCTGGTTTCCGGTTGACGGCAGGACGATCGATTACCTGAAGTCGCGGCAGGCAGAGCTGAAGGCCCAAGGCATCGAGCGCATCCGGGACGAGGAGTTGGCAGCGTGGTCAGCAAATCCTCCGGCGCCTGATTCGGACGCGGCCTACGCGGCGCGCATTGTGCTCGACCTCGGTGAAGTGACGCCCCACGTCTCCGGACCCGACACGGTTCAGGTGATGGCTTCGCTGGCTGAAATCGAGCCTAAACGCGTGGCGATTCAGAAGGCTTACCTGGTTTCCTGCGTGAATTCACGCCTGGAGGATCTGCGGGCAGCGGCGGCCGTGTTGGCTGGAAAGAAAGTGGCTCCCACGGTGAAGTTCTATCTTGCTCCGGCCAGCCGCTCTGTCCAGGAGCAAGCCGAGCGCGACGGCACTTGGCAGACGCTGCTCGACGCGGGCGCGATCACCTTACCGGCAGGCTGCGGTCCGTGCATTGGTCTGGGAACGGGTCTGCTCGAGCCAGGGGAGGTCGGCATCTCCGCCACGAACCGCAATTTCAAAGGTCGCATGGGCTCGCGCGACGCGCAGTGTTATCTCGCGAGCCCCATTGTCGTAGCCGCGTCCGCTGTGGCCGGGTACATCTGCGCGCCGACCAAGGCATCCGCGGGAATACCCGTCCGGCACTTCAGGGAACTCGCCGCTGCACCCGGCCCACCGGAGAAGGTGGAGATCCTTCCCGGTTTTCCGAGCGAGGTGCGAGGACGATTGGTCTTCCTCCCGCCCGACAACCTCAATACCGACGGCATCTACGGCAAGGACTATACCTATCGCGACGACATGACGCGCGAGATGATGGCCAAGGTGGTGATGGAGAACTACGACCTGCAGTTCGCCGGTCTGACGCGCGCAGGCGACGTGATCGTAGGCGGATTCAATTTCGGCACCGGCTCCAGCCGCGAGCAGGCCGTCACTGCCCTCGCCGCCAAGGGAATTCCGCTGGTCATCGCCGGCAGCTTCTCGCAGACTTATTTGCGCAACGCCTTCAACAACGGATTCCTGTGCGTGGAGATTCCCGCTCTGTTCGCGCGCCTGCGCGAACACTTTGCCGATCGCCTCAAGACCGAACGCACCATCATCCCGGGTGACGAAGTCGAGATCGACTTCACGACGGGAACCGTGAATTATCGCGGGGAATCATTCCACTTCCCGCCGCTGGGGACGGTGCCGCAATCGCTGGTGATTGCGCAGGGAGTGGAGAATCTGGTGTCGAAACGGTTGGAATCAGGCTGATGCGCAAAACGGCCACGGTGGCATTGTTTTGGTAGAGGTCACCCACTGATTTCGCCCGCGCTTACGCGGTTTTGGAGGCGATTCATGTCGAGGTATGAGATCGTGACCATGCCCGGAGACGGTATCGGCAACCAGGTACTTCCTGAAGCCTTGCGTGTCCTCGAGGCGATCGGCTTGGATGCCGGGTACATTCATGCTGATATTGGCTGGGAATGCTGGAAAAACGAGGGCAACGCGCTGCCGGAGCGTACCGTCGAGCTGCTGGCGCGGCACAAGCTGGGTCTCTTTGGCGCCATCACCTCCAAGCCCAAGAAAGAGGCCGAGGCGGAGCTGAAGCCGGAATTGCGCGGCAAGGGGTTCTCGTATTTCAGCCCCATTGTCAGCATGCGCCAGCGCTTCAACCTCGATATCTGCCTGCGGCCCTGCATCGGCTTTCCCGGGAATCCGCTGAACTTCATCCGCAAGAAGACCGGCGGCGGTTTCGAGGAGCCGGAAGTGAGGACCGTCGTTTTCCGGCAAAACACCGAGGGACTCTACGCCGGAGTGGAGTGGACAAACCCTCCGGACAAAGTCCGCGAGGCGCTGGCGACCCATCCCAAGTTCAAGCCGTTCGCCGGTACCTCCGGGCAGGATCTGGCGATTTCGGTCCGGATCATCACCCGGCCCGCCGCCCGGCGCATTGTCGAAGCAGCCTTCAAGTACGCGCGCCAGCACGGCTACAAGTCAGTGACGCTGTGCGAGAAGCCCAACGTGCTCCGCGAGACCTCCGGGCTGATGGAAGAGGTTGCAAAGCAGGTGCGGAAGGAATATCCGGAGATTGCGCTGTGGTCCACCAACATCGACGCGCAGATGATGTGGCTGACCAAGAACCCGGAGGACTACCGCGTGGTGGTGGCCAGCAACCTCTTTGGCGACGTCATCTCCGACGCTTTTGCCGGGCTCGTGGGCGGCCTGGGATTCGCTGCCTCCGGCAACATTGGTGAAGACGTAGCCGTCTTCGAGCCCACGCACGGCTCGGCTCCCAAATACGCTGAGCTCGATCCGCCGATTGTCAATCCTATTGCCATGATCCTGGCGGCGGCCATGCTGCTCGATCACATCGGCGAGGGTGACAAGTCAAAGCGGATTTGGGAGTCGGTGGCGCACGTCGTGCGCGAGGGCAAGGTGCGCACTTATGACATGATGCGCTTGACCGGTGGGCCCAAGGTCATCGCGCAGGGCGCCGCGACCACCCGGCAAATAACGGATGAGATCATCGCGCGGATCTAAGAGAGGGACTAGCGAATCGGGAATCGGGAGTCGGGAAGCGATGGCCGTATCGACGGACTTGAATGCAACAGGAGTCACTGAGGCAGGACGCTGGGGCGAGGAGGTCCGCTCCGACCTGCACGTGGCGCTGGAGCCGCACGCGGCTGGCGGCATCGAAATCGAGCTGGAGTCGCGGGTCGCGCCCTATTACGGCAAGGCGATTCGCGCTCAGGTCAGGGATGCGCTCGAGAGTCTCGACGTCCGGCATGCGCGGTTGTGCATTCACGACGCCGGCGCTTTGCCCTTTGTGATCGCCGCGCGCGTCGAAGCCGCCGCGCGGCGCGCCGCCCTCGGCGAGGGTCGTAGGGCGCTTCCAGAGAGTGTCGCGCTGCCGTCTTCTTCGCCCAGGGATCGCTTGCGCCGCTCGCGGCTTTACCTGCCCGGTAGCGAGCCCAAGTACTTCATCAACGCCGGTCTGCACGCGCCCGACGCCATCATTCTTGACCTGGAGGATTCGGTTCATGCTGCCGAGAAGGACGCAGCCCGGATTCTGGCGCGCAACGCACTGCGCGCGGTCGACTTCGGGGCGGCGGAGCGCATGGTCCGCATCAACCCGTTTCCGCTTGGACTGGCGGACCTCGAGGAAGTTGTGCCCGAAGCGCCGGACGTTATCCTGATTCCCAAGGTGGAGCACCGCGAGCAAGTAATCGAGGTCGAGCGACGAGCGAACGAGATTCGGGCTCGCCACGGCATCGATCGCAATCTCTGGCTGATGCCTATTCTCGAGTCGGCGCTCGGTATTGAAAACGCCTTCGCCATCGCAACCGCATCAACGCAAGTGGTCGCACTGACCATTGGACTCGAAGACTACACAGCGGACCTTGGCGTGGTGAAGACGGCTGAAGGGCAGGAGTCGCTGTACGCGCGCATGCGGCTGGTGAATGCAGCCCACGCCGCGAGTGTTCAGGCGATAGATTCGGTCTACGGTGACGTCGCGGACATGGAAGGCCTGAGGCGTTGGGGCCAGGCGTCCCGAGCCTTGGGCTTCGAGGGCATGGGATGCATCCATCCGCTGCAGATCGCCGTTATCCACGAGGCCTTCGCGCCGGCGCCGGCGGAAATTGAGAAAGCGCTGAAGATCGTCACCGCCTACGAAGAAGCGCAGCAACAAGGCTTGAGCGTGGTCAGCCTGGGCTCCAAGATGATCGACCCTCCGGTGATGCAGCGTGCGCTGCGGCTGGTGGGCCAGGCGCGCGCGATGGGTCTGATTCGGGGGGACACTGGCATCAGGGGGAGTAAGCCAGCATGAGCGAGGTGGAGCTGGTGCGGAATGCCGGCGGACGGCTGGTGCCCGCCAAGGTTAATGGCCGGGTTCAGGTCCCCTATCAGGGCACCGCGGGCTGCCGTCCCGAAGGCCGGAAGCAGGCGCCGCCCATCCGTTCCTGCGCAGACTACGCGGCGAACGGCGATAAGCGCGTTCCTGATCTCGAGACCGCCCTGAAGAAATGCGGCCTGCGCGACGGCATGGTGATCTCGACACACCATCACCTGCGCGACGGCGACCGAGTGGCAGTGCTGGCGCTGGAAGCGGCGGCGCGCCTGGGCGCGCGCGACCTGACGTGGCTCCCGAGCGCCTCATTCCCCACCCAGGCGTCGGTGATCGATCTGATGCAATCCGGCGTGGTTCACCACATCGAGGGCAGCATGAACGGCCCCCTCGGCGACTATTGCACGCAGGGCAAGATGCGCGGCATGGGCGTGCTGCGCTCGCACGGCGGCCGCTGGCAAGCCATCCAGGACGGTGAGGTGCACATCGATATCGCGGTGATTGCCGCGCCTACGGCCGACCCTTTCGGCAACGCCGACGGCTCGCATGGGAAGTCCGCCTGTGGCTCGTTGGGCTTTGCGCTGGCCGATTCGATCTACGCCGATCGCGTGATCGTGGTGTCCGACAACCTGGTGCCCTTCCCTTGCATTCCCTCGCAGATTCAGGGCAACAACGTCGACTACGTGGTGGAAGTTGACTCCATCGGCGACCCCGCCAAGATCGTTTCCGGTACCACCGAGATCACCCGCAGCCCGGACCGGCTGAGAGTGGCGCAGATGGTGGCGCAATTCCTGCGCGACGCAGGCATCATGCGCGATGGGTTTTCCTTCCAGGCGGGAGCGGGCGGCATCGCCCTGGCGTTTGTTTCCTTCCTGAAGGAGATGATGAAAGAAGCCGGCGTCAAGGCGCGCTTCGTGCGCGGCGGTTCCACGAAGTACCTCGTCGAACTGTTGCAGCAAGGTCTCACCGACTATATCCTCGACGGCCAGACTTTTGACCTGGGTGCCGTGCGGTCGATCGCCACCGATCCGCGCCACATCGCCACGTCTCCCTTCACGTCGTACAACTTCCATGGCAAAGGAAACTTCGCCACTCTGGTCGACGCTGTAGTGCTGGGCGCTACCGAGGTGGACACGGAGTTCAACGGTAATGTGGTGACCCACTCCGATGGCCGCTTGCTGCACGGCATCGGCGGCTGGCAGAACTGCCTGTTCGCGGGCTGCACCATCCTGGCACTGCCCTCCTTCCGCGACCGCATTCCGGTGATCGTCGACCGCGTGACGACGCTGACTGGGCCGGGCGAGCTGATCGATGTAGTGGTGACTGAGCGCGGCATCGCCATCAACCCTCGGCGTCAGGATTTGATCGAGGCCACGCGCACGTCGAGCTTGCCCTTCCGGCGCATCGAAGAGATCCAGCAGGAAGTAGAGCGCATTTGTGGCGGCAAGCCGGAGAAGCCCCGCTTCGGCCAGCGCCCTGTTGCCGTGGTGAAGTGGGTGGACGGGACCCTGCTCGATACCGTGTGGCAGGTCGTCTGAGGATCGTCGCGGACTGATCGCCGATTGCGCGTTGCAAGAGAAAGAACGGGAAACCGGAATGACGGAAGTAACGCTGCTGCTGTACGCTGCTTTCCAGCCCGAATCCTGGAACCACCCTCGCCCAAGCCAAGCCCCTCGTGCAGGAAGTCCCCACTTCGCCTGCGCTGCGGAGCGCATGATGTGGCCTGCGATCGCGATCCGCATTAGTTAAATATCAACATGCAGAACGGATAGGCCGTCGAAGGCCGTGTTGCTCGTCCCGCTTGTGTTGAGAGCCGAACTGAATCAGGCGCGGCACAAGGGAATTGGATCAGACACTGCAATCTAAGGGATACAAAACAGGAGGTCATCCATGGTGGCAAGAACTCTTATCAGCGATGCGGACCCCGTCGGTCCACTCATGTGTGCCACCTCTTCGACGAGCAGCCAACCCTCAAATCGGTTTACACACCTGCCGCGTCAACAACTCTGCAGATGTCCCGCTCTAGGCTGTCGTTTCTAGGCTGTCGTTGGCCGGGATGCGGATGGCGTGCTTCACGCCACGCTCTTCCAGCGCCTCTAAGAAATCTCTTGATTACGAGCGACCCGGGCTGCCTTGCACATGCCTGGCGGACGACAGCGCCCTGTCGCCCCATCCCTGCCGATAATTGGGTCAGCAAACCACCACTTGTGGGGATTCGGAACGAAAAACGCCCTTCCCTCCCTGACGGTACTTATCCTGGTCAGTCCCGGTAGAAGTCACTTGGACGCATAGTCGGCTATGCTGAGATGTCCGTTCGGGCCTTAGAGACGATAATGGCCTGAGTGGACTTGGGTGAGTTTTGGGAATGATGTTTTGTTGCAGGTATCGACCTTACGTTGAACAGAATCAACGGGTCCTGGCTTTCGGTTTGTTCTCATAACCCAAAGCTCGCAGGGCTCAAATCCAGCCCACGACCGATGCAAATGGTACCCCAGGGAAAGCGGTTGAGCAGGAGGGCCAAGATTATTCCCGCCACCGAGCCGTACATTTCTAATCGGGTTTTGCCTACAGGGCGCACATTCTGCGCGTGGAGCTCCTAGCGGCCACACGCCCAGGACCGGAAACCGAATGCCCGGAACGGAGGACAGAAGCCAATGTCGTCTATCACTTACAGGTTAGATCCTGGCGTCGCGGGATAAATGCCTTGGGTTTAGTAGTCAACAACCGCCGGACGCCGCGGCTTGGATCCGCGTGAAATCTCGGAGGCGGGACGTCAATGATAACAACTATTACGTCGAGTGAAAGAGGCCGCCCACGGGTTCGCGTTCGGCGAGCTTGTTGTACAGCTCCGCCGCCTTCCGGGTCTCCTCCACGTGAACGCCGATGCCCTTGTCCTCCAGCAGCCGCAGAGTCTCGGGGCAGGTCCGCAGCATCAGTTGCATGCCCCGGCTGAGCACGATGACTTTGCTGCCCCTCTCGAGCAACTCCTTCACGTCCGCAGGCTGGATGCCGGGCACGTGCTCGGTATGGGTCTCCCGCCAGTCCCATTCCCGGCCGCCGCCGGGGTACAGCTTGAAGTCCTTGCCGGTGCCGATCCCCTCCACCTCCATGTGGCCCCAGGAAATATTCAGGATGCGAGGAGACTGTTTCCTCTTCATTGCGCCTCCCTTTCCGACAACATAGCACGATCGCGTCCATGTGGTTCCGCCCACCCGCTACGCCGTGGGCGCCGGTTCCCTGACCACTGTCCTGGCGTTGGCAGCCTTCTCGAATATTCGCGGCTGAATCTGGCGACACCGGCGCTCTGGATCAGCCCCGAAGTGCCTGGCGTGGTGCCGGGCCTGAAGTGGATGGGCACGCCTGCGTGCCTGGCCACTCGCGCCCGATTCAGAATGTGGTCACCATGGTGACCGACCGGGCATCACGCAAGCAGGCGCTGTGCGCATTTTCCGTCCTCCGCGAAGGAACTGGACAGCGAGACTATGCAGGTGGTTTTTGGCAAGCTACGATCGCATGAACGGCGACGAAGATCCCTTCCGCATTCCGATTACCGATGTGTTCGACCTACCTGCAGTGGAGCCCCGCGAAGTCGCAGCGGTGGTGGAAGCCTACCTCGAAGAAGCGGCTCGGCTCGGGCTCGATACTGTCCGCATCATTCACGGCCGCGGCGTTGGCGTACAGCGGCGGATCGTGCGTACGGTGTTAGCGCGCACGCCGTTCGTCCGGTCTCATCGGGACGCACCGCCTGAGGCGGGAGGCTGGGGAGCTACCATCGTAAGCCTGCTGCGATCCACACGAGAGACAGAAACCAGCGAGGGCTAAGTCGGCATGCGCGGAGCACCCGGCCTGGATCCGTCCGCTGCGGATGGTCAGCAGACGCTTGACGGTCGAGCTGTCATCTGCTCCAGGAATTCGGCCCGAAAAGTCCTCTTTTCATACGCATTCCTTCTTCAACGAGGATGACAGACCCTGGCAAACCAATAACAGCGAGGCGAGAGAGAAAGCATGAGCAAGCTTTCAAGAAGTTGTCTCGAAAATGAAGCGCCGTGTATCAGGGTGCGAAGTCCGGCTTCGAGCAATTTCAACATTCCTGCCCAGGAGCTACCTTTACGGAAAGGTGTGGTGACAGGTCCGAATTCCCGGCACGTCCCGGCCAATGCCCGAAGTGATGCGATCCATCAATGACGCATTTTTGCTCAATCGGCCCGATGCAATCTCTCCACTTCGGGCCATTTGTCGCGCTAGTATTCGATCAGTGACTCAACTGGCCTCTGATATTACAGGCTTGCGCCTCGCCGTCTACACGACCGACGCGATCGTGGTACTGACGGGCGCCGGAGTTTCGGCGGAGTCGGGAGTCCCGACCTTCCGTGGCACCGGTGGTCTGTGGCGTAACTACTCGGCGGAGGACCTGGCGACGCCCGAGGCATTCGCGCGAAACCCGAGGTTGGTTTGGGAGTGGTACGACTGGCGGCGCGGGATCATACACCAGGCACGACCTAACTCGGGTCATTTGGCGCTCGCCGCGCTCCAGCAGCAAACGCTGGCGCGCTGTGCCGACGAAGGAAGTTTCACGCTTATCACGCAAAATGTGGATGGCTTACATGACCGGGCCGGAAGCCGGAACGTGCTGAAGCTGCACGGTGACATTTGGCAGGTTCGGTGTACCGGTTGTGGCGTGGTGCAGCGCAACGAGGAAGTGCCGCTGTGCGAACTGCCGCCTCGGTGTGCATGCGGTGCCCTGCTGCGACCCGGCGTGGTCTGGTTTGGTGAGCCGCTGCCCAGTCCGGAATGGGAACGAGCATACCGGGCCTGCGGTCTTGCTCGCGTCATGTTAGTGGTGGGCACATCAGCCTTAGTCTATCCCGCCGCAGGATTGGCTGAAGTGGCACGAGCGGCGGAAGCGAAGTTGGCAATCATCAACACCGCGGAGACGCCTCTCGATTCCACCGCCGACTGGGTCTTGCGCGGCACTGCCGCCGAAATCCTGCCTCAACTGTTGTAACAGCTCGCCCGTCTCTCAACAGCGTCTGTTAATTAACACGGGGCGATTCACAGCTATCGGGGGCGGATGCTTCGAGTTAGACCGTACGCCGTTGAGGCAGGTCATCGGCGGCCAGGCTCGTCCACATTCCTCAATGGGCGCTTTTCCGATCGGGTCTGGGAGTGAGTAGGGTGTCCGCGAGCAATCGGCAAGCGCTGGCCGACAGGACAGGATTCGTCTGCAAACGGAGTGCTCCAACGTCGGGATGGGCCACGATGTGCGCGGAATCCAGAGGGGCGCATCCGCGCTTAAGCCTTTCTTCGTTCCCAATTTCTGTTTCGTCACGCCTAATCTAAGCCAGCCCCGCGGGTTTGTGCTTTCGCTCATAGCCAGTACCATTCTTCCATCATTTCCCTGCCTTCCGGAACTCGCGATCACCGCTAGTGGGCCGTCCCACTGATCACGTTAGCTCCGAAACCGAGTGCTTCCTTGGCAATCGTTTTTAAACGGCCTAGCATTCCGTGGTATTAGCAGCGCTATTGCCGGTGCTGTGTGATGGGCGTCACGGCTCAAAGACTAGGCAAGAAATATCGTGAGGACAATTGAGTTGAGAAGGGATACCTGCAGTAGGGCCGCGGGATCGAGGGGTCGGGTGGCCTTCCAAGACTGCCTCTATCCTGGGCAGAAAAGGAAACCGCCATGGAGACGCCTCAGCCTCCTTCCGAGACTCCATCAGCGAAAGATGCCTCATCAGTTCCGCGCCAGCGACGCAAGATGCGCATTGCAATAGTGGGGATACTTTTGCTGCTGGTGGCGGTTGCAGGGACGCTGCTTTACTCCGTCAAAGAGGGTCGCCTGAAATCTCACCCGGGGGGCAGTTCGCGGTCGGGAGGTTTCGCCGAATCTGCAAGGGAACTTTCGGCCGAGGAGAAGCAACGGGCCTATCAGGATGAGGTCAGCGCGCTCGGGAGCCGCTTGACTCGCTTGCAGTCTTATCTGGACGGTTTTCCCAAGGGGTTGGTCGATGTTGAGGCTCTGGCGCAGACCCTCAATACCCCACAGGCCGCCTTCGAGTTTGTGCGGGACCAGGTCGCACTCGAACCTTATCCCGGCGTGCTGAAAGGCGCCCGCGGGACGCTGGTTACCCGTGGCGGCAATTCTCTGGATCGCGCGCTGCTGCTGGCTGCAATCCTCAAACATAATGGCGTTGAGGCCAAGATCGCGCACGGCACCTTGCCACCGGAGCAGGCCCAGAACTTGCTCCGGCAGATTGCCGAGAGCCCGGGATCGTTGGAGCAGATTATCCGCTCAGTGTCCGGCCATGTTCCTTCCGTAACGCTGACCGATCATCAGCGGGAGTTGGGAAAACGTCTGGCGGATCAAAGCCAGCAGGCCGGAAGCGCGTTGCGCGAGGCCGTGGAGAAGAGTCTGCCCCTGCTACAGCCGGCAGTGAAGGCCGGACTCAACCCGACGATTACCAGCCGCCAATTGGAAATCGTGCAGGACCACTACTGGGTCCAGGCGACAATCGGGGACCAGAACACCGACCTGGATCCGACCCTCAAGGACGCCACGATGAACTCCAAGCTGGCGGAGGCGGCGGACACGTTCGATCCGGACAGTCTTGACGAGCCGCTGTTCCAGCACCTGCGCTTGCGCCTGGTCGGAGAGTTCCTGGACAAGGGAAGCCTGCAATCGCGCGACCTTCTCTCCAAGGAGATCAAAGCTACCGACCTTTTCGGCAAGAACATGCGCCTGGCGATCGCTCCCTTGACGCCCAAAACCGATGAAGAACGGTTTCAGGCGCTGCTGCTCGTTGGGGATGACCGGACCGAGAGTGAGGAATTCCTACTAAGTGCTCAGCAAAGCGACGGCGAGGAGCGATCCTCCGAGAGCAATAGCGATACAGATACCGGCGCGGGCAAGGCGGCTGGCGGCATGCTGGGCGGTCTGGGTGGCGATGAGGGCGACGCGCCAAAACCCCGAGCCAAGACGAAGAGCAGCGCGGTCCCCGGCGGTCCGGTGCTCGCACGTTTGTTCCTGGAGGTCACCAGCGCAGGCCCACATCTTGTGGACGCGCGTTACGAGCGTGTGATCCTTGACCGCCTCGATGGTTCGAACGTACAGATCCAACCGGCGCTGGCTGACGATCGGGTGGTGCGAGCGCTGCTCGTGCAGGCCTGGGATGGCACCATCTCGGTGGGAACCAACAACCCGGTCTACATTCTGGGCGTGCAGCTTCAGACCTGGAAGGCCCAGGAGTCCATGGAGGAGAAGGCGCGGGCGGGCGCCTATCTGGGCGAGGATTTCAGCGTCAACGACCTTCCGGGCCCGGCAGTGCCGCCCGAACTGAATAACTACTTTTTCGCCAGCGACGTAGCGCGGCTCCTGCTAGGACGGCGGGACGCGCCCAAGGTCAGGTCCTACTACGAACGCCCGCGGCTGACGTTCTTCCGCCACGGATTCGTCGTGGCCGATTGGACGAAACCCGAGGGCGCGCACAGTTTCGCCCAAGGCATCGACCTGGTCAACGCGCCGTTCCAGTTTGTGGGCGATCCGGCGAAGGCGATGCGCCTGGGCCTGGAGGCCGGCATCGCCGATACGGCTCTGGAACGCCAGGCCGTTACTCCCCGTTCTGACTGCAACACCATCCCCTTATTTGCGGTGGCGTCCGCGCAGGGAGTGTCAATCCTCACGATCTCGCCGCAACAAAACGGCGGGCTCGACAGATTGACGATTCCGCCCGCCATCAAGAATGTGCTCGCCGGCGAGCTGGCGCAGGGACAGTCACTTGTTCTGCCGGCGCGCCTCGTGCGGCTCGGCGACGTGGCGACGTACGGCTGGTGGAGTATTGACCCGGCCACGGGGGTGGCGCTCGGCAAGATGGAATTGGGCGGCGCCCAGGCAATGACCGAAACCGCCGAGATGCACGAGCGCATCGAGAAATGGACTGAGATCTTCTCCAAGTTCTATGGCGGCCTTTTGCAGTGTTACATGGGGGCGCTTGGTGACAATCTGGGCGGCATGGAGACGCTGAGGACCGGCCACCTGAAGCACGGCGAGCCTGGCGAAAGTCCGATGCCCGACAGCGATTCCCTCGCTGAATGCGTGATCTCAGCCGCGTGCGACACGATGGCTGAAATCCTCACCGAGGCTGCCTTGTCGCCGATCTTCGCCCAGGAGGCGGAGGCAGAGATTCGGCCCATTCGGGAAATCATCGAGGATTGGGCGATGGAGACGGCGGCCACGAAGACTGCGGAGTGGAGCGTTGGAAAGGCCTGCGAACAAGCGTCTGGAGGCGGTGAGTAGTTCGAGCACTTCGCCGCCAGGCTCCTGGCGGGCCTTTCGAGGGAGGTAGGATGAGAGCCACCAAATCTCTTTTGTTCCCATCTGCAATCGCCCTGGCTTTCCTGTTGTCATCGCCTTCTTGCAGTTCATGCCGGCACCCGACCGGATCGCCGCAGAGCGCCGGTGCGGGCGCCCGAGCTGCATCGGTGACGGCCGCCAACGCAGGCACGGCTGTACCGGCCGCGGCTCCGCTCGCGACCAAATCCTACTCCGTCACTGCCAAGTCGAAGAACCAGGCCGTGGAGTTCTCCATTCCGGCCTTCACAGTGACGGGCGCCCTGGGAGCCAATACCGCTCCTCCTGGCAAATCGTACCTGGTGGTGGACACAGTGTGGAAAAACATCATCCCGCTCACCAAGGTGGCGAAAAATCAGGATGATGCGGCCGGGACGAATGGGGCGGGAGGACTGGGCTTCGCTGGCGGCCGACCGGCAAAGAAAGAGAACCCCGGTGACTACGAAATGCGGCCTACCCCCTACGTCGTTCCGGACGTCAAGCTTCACGCCTTCGTCGTCATCAATGGCGAAGACACCGTAACGCTCAGCGATGCACAGCCGGCGGCCGCACACCCTCTTTCGCTCGAACAGATCGTGGTCCCCAAGCTGAATGCGGAAGTTCGTGGCCAACTGGTGTACGAGATCCCGGCGAGCGGCGTCTCGAGCCTGCTATTCCGCTTCCTCGACACTTCCATGGGGAGCTTCGACGTCCAGCTCTACGGCGAGGCGCCGCGCCCGGCGACGTCCATCGCTGGTCCTGTCAAGAACGACGTCTTGGAGATCTGCGCCTACGGCATAGAAGAGGTCTCGAATCTAGCCGGCAAACCTGCCGATGGCACGGACAAGTATGCGGTGGTGCAACTGGGGCTCACCGGGAAGGCGGAGGGAAGCCTGGTGCAAGCCGAGGTGGAGAATTACGCCTACCTCCGGGACCCGCAGGGCACCACTTTCACTCCCGCGAAGGATGTTAGCGCTCCCGGGCAGTTCAAGGGTACAGTGCAATTGCTGCCGGGCACTCTTCAGCGCGGCAGCCTGGTGTTTGCGGTTCCCGAACAGCACGGCCCTTTGACGCTCGTGCTCACGCTGCCCGGTTATGCCGCTCTCGAGCTGAACCTTCCCAACAGCGCCACCGGCGGCGGTTCGCCGGCAGCGAGCGCACCACCCGTCCTCTTCACCGTCTCCGACGGCGAAACGCTCGACATGCAGGTCCACGGGGCGCGCCTGGCGCCGAACTTGGGTGAGGCCCAACCGGAGTCAGGGAAGCAGTTCCTGGTGCTTGATCTGACCCTCGTGAACAAGGTTGACCAGGGAATTGAATTTCAAACCGGTGAGCAGGTAAAGCTCCTGAACGGCGACGAGGAGATCGAGGCGGACAGTGCCGCTATGGAAAGCCTAGCGCATCCCCTGAGCGAAGGAAGCGTTGTCCCGGCCCACGGCCGCAGCCGCTTTGAGGTTGCCTATCAGGTCCCCAGCGACGCCAGCAAACTGGTTCTTTACTATCGCGGATTCAACCGGGAGGAGAAGCATCCCCTGGCCATGCGGTAACGCACCCCGCTGCCATCGCTCGGCAAGGAGCGAGGGCAGGGGCGAGTGCGAGGCTGGATGGCGAAGGCTCGGCAAGTAGACGTGGGGGAAGCTATGAAGAAGTCATTGATCGTCGCAATCGGTGGACTGGTTGTGGTTGCCGCCGCCCTGGCCGCGGTGGGCTACCGGCAGCGATGGTTCGGCCAGGCGGGTCCGAGATCGCAGCTGTCCTCGCGCGGCCGGAACCCATCGACGGGGACCGTTGCTGCGGGTGGTAGTCCGCAGACCTCGCCCAACCCCGCATCGCCGTCCTCAAGCGCGCCCATGGCGCAAGCCGGCCAGTATCAGGCTCCGCAGTTCGACGGCAATGTGGCTGCCCTGGACTGGGGTGGCAAGGTGGAGAGCGCAACGGGCGTCGCCGACGATGCGCAATCGGACCTCAATGATCTGATCGATGGGGATATAGACACGAGCTGGAGCTCTCCCCATGACCCGGGGCCGAAAGAGATCGTGGTGTCGTTTATCAACCATGAGTCAGTTCTGATCGACCGCGTCGTGCTTGTCGTTGACCCCGACCGGACCGATTCTGACGTGCCGCGCGACGTCGAAGTGTGGGCCTCCAATTCCGGGCCCACGCAGGGTTTCTCGCGGGTGGCTGCGCTTACGTTGCCTCAGGCCGCAGAAAACACGATTCGCTTCGACCCGGTTGCGGCGCGCTACGTCAAGCTGCGAGTCTTGCACGCCCAGAATGGAGGCGACCAGTTTGAGATGCGGGAGCTGCGAGTGATGGAGTCGGGGCGTGGAGGCTACACGCCGCTCTTCAGCCGCCGCCCGGACCTCCTGGGTCCGCAGGGCGCCGGGAACGGAGGCTCGCCCGTCGCGGCTACCGGTGCTGCTCTTGCCTGCGCGCCTCTCCCTCCTGCGCCGCCGGCCGCGGGTCGCGCGGAGAGCAAGCACGTCCTGGTTCTCGCCCCGCACGGGGAATCGCGCGGCGAAGATGCCTATCCCGCGATGGGCTTGAAGAGCCATCCTAACGACCGGCATGGCCTCGCCGACCTCGCGATTGTCGATCGGGTGGATTTTGCTGTCGTGAGCCCCAAAATGGCTCGCGCCTGGATGCTCTCTCCCAAGTTCAACTACGACACGGTAGTCATGGAACAGGTCTGTGCGGGGGACGAACCGCTGCGCGCTTTCGAGGAGGCGCTCCTGGCTTGGGTCGCCGCGGGCCACAAGCTGATCATTCACGATGCCGACAAGTGCAGCCCGGGACCCGATTACGGCTGGCTGCCTTACCACCTCAAGACCGACAACCCTGGAGCTCACGGGGCTAAAGGGAATTACCTCCGCTTCGTCGAGCAAAACTGGATGGCGCACGGCCAGACCGGCCGTCCGGGGTTCATCGACGTCGCCGCCTGGGAGAATGGCGACGGCGACTACCAAAACGAGCTCGGCGATTCCAACACCCTGACTGGATGGGATCCTCATTGGTGCGGCCATATGGTGGTCCGCAATTCGAATAACATTTTCGGATTCGTCCTCACCTATGCCCACTACGGCCGGGGATTGGTCATTTACGGCGGGTTTGACATCGACCAGCAGGGGTCGGCCGGCTACGACCTTGTGATCGCGCGGGAACTCGCTCAAGGATTCGATCCCGACAATCTGCCCTGCGCGGCGCACGTTGGCGATTTTGTGGTGACCACTGATGCGCGCCTGTTGGAGCGTCCTCTGCTGCCCGGCCGTACTTACGAGTACCCGCTGACTCTGCTTTCCAACCAGGGCTACAAAGGAACAATCGGGCTTTCCGTGACGGCCAACCCCGGCCTGAATGGGATGCAGGCCAGCTTCGCTCCGGCTTCCGTGAACCTGAACGGCTTGGCGGAAGGCAAATTCACGTTGACGCTGCCAGCCAACGCCACACCGCAAGCTCTGGAAGTCAAAGGCCTGGACGCGTCGGGCAAGACCAACACCATGTGCCTGCAGCTCGTGCGGCCCACCACCGGCGAACTGGCGGTGGTGAGCACGCTGGCTCGTCCTACTGCCACCCGCAAGAATCTGGAAATCATCCTCGATGCCTCGGGATCGATGAAGACGGCGCTCGGCAAGAAGACCCGCTGGTCGACCGCCCACGATGTCTTGCGCCAGGTGCTGGCCACCTTGCCCGCGGATTTTAACGTCGGACTGCGCATCTACGGCCACCGCGAGAGCTCGCGCTCACCCAAAACCTGCACCGATAGTGAACTGGTTGTCCCCATCCAGGCGCTTGACCAGCAAGCGATCCTGAGCGCGGCCGAGGCGGTCAAGCCCAGGGGCGAGACGCCGCTTGTTTATTCCGTGCTCCAGGCACCGGCGGACTTGAAGGAGGTGGGTGGGGGAACGGTTATTGTGATTACCGACGGCGAAGAGAGCTGCCATGGCGATCCGGTCAAGGCGGCAGCCCAACTCAAGGCCTCGGGCCTCGACATCACACTGAATATCGTCGGCTTCACCACGGGGCCGTCGGTTCAGAAGCAACTGGGTGGATTCGCGCAGGCCACGGGCGGGCGCTTCTATGCTGCGGACAATGGTCCGGCGCTGGCGCGGGCGCTGCAAATGGCGGCGGTCGACCGCTTTCCTTATTCCGTGCTGGATGCGGCGGGCAAGGAAGTGGCCGCAGGGGAGGCCGGCCCGGGCGCAGAAGAACTTCCGCCGGGCGAGTACACCGTGGTCGTCAATGCCGGCGGGATCAGTCTGAAGGCAGATCGCGTGCGCGTGGAGCTGGCAAAGCAAACCACCTTGCTCATTAGGCAGAAGAACGACCAGTTCGTGCTGGAGCAGTGAAGGAATGTGTTGAGCTTGGATAACTTACGCGCGGGCCAGAATCTCGTTCACCTGGTGCTGCCACGCTTCGAGTGAGGTGTGGATAGCGCGGCCAAGGAAGCTGGCGCGAAGACGGCGCAATTCCACGATCTTGCGGGTGGCGATGGCATAACGATGGAGGCGCGGCTGCATTTCCAATGAGTCGTCAGGAAGATAAATCGGTTCGCGGTGGAAGTTGAGCAGCACCAGCGCGCTGTTGAGTTGCCGGACCGCCGCTTCCACCACCGCCGCAACTCGACTGGCGTCCTGGAGCTGAGCGGCCTGGTCTGGCGGTAAGAGTCGGAAGAAATAGGTAGCGCGCCCGGTTCGGGACGTAGCTTCCCAAGCTACGAGGTTGGCCGGTGCGGGCCCAACTTTCCCCGCAATGGGGAAGAAAAACCAGTGCAGCACCGGCTGCGTCTCTCCCGCTTCGCCTCCGGCCGAGTGGGCTTCTGAATCGGTTATATCGCTCACCGCTGAGTCCTCTTCCTCGGCATCATCGTTCTCGATACCACCCGCGCCTGCCGGGTCCGCTTCGTCTGCGCGCACCAGCTTGAATCCGGCGAATGCGCCGCCCGTCCAGGCAAGCTGTTTCAAGGCTGCAAAGAAGGGTCTCAATGGCGCGTCCAGCGCGTTTTCGAATAGCGCCTGCTCGATCCGCGGATGGATCGCCCCAAGCGCCGCGAGCGCAGCGGCTCGCCCCTCCTTCATCGAGTGCGCGACGCGCTGGAACTGATCGGGCGAAAGGAATGGAAAGAGCTGGCGCAGCGCCTTGGCCCCCTGCTCGCTGACTTGACGCATGCCTTCGGTCACCCGCTCGCTGAATTCGCGGGTTCGCTTGGCTAACTTGCCGGCGATCAAGTGCTCGCCTGGCGAATCGAGGTTGACGCTGTAGCCGGCTTCATCGAGCCGCACAGCGTCAATGTCGGCCAGGCGCCACTGGAAGCCGGTCGCGCCCAGCGGCAGCACAGCCAGGTTGCTCTTGTAGAGCCGGAACTCGGCAGGGCCTGTCGAGGGTTGGCGATCCGGATTGGAAGTTTCCAGCCGGGCCGTGCCCTCGAACCGCGCCACCTCCTCCAGGTCTTCGAGCAGCAGGCACTGCACGAGCCGCGCCCGATAAGCTTCCAACAGGTCGTGAACGAGATTGGGAAACGCCTTGCCGAACTGACGCAGCAAAATCTTGTCGCCGGTGTATACGGTCAGGCTCAGCTCATAATCGCTGGGGGCGAAGACGTCGATGTCGCCGAGGTCAAGCGCGAGCGGCTCGCCGGAATCGGGAACCAGCGTCAGCGTGTCTCGCTCGAACGCCAGGCGGCAAGCCCCCTCTTGCGCGGCGCCGCCGCCCGAAGGCTGGTACTGATACTTGCCGGTGTAAGAGGGCATATGTCAGAAGCAGCTTGCAAGGCGAATTGGCGTCTTGAGGTTCGTCGAACGCCCGGGCGAGCGAGGCAGGACGCCTCAAGCGGCTTTCTGCCCGCACTCGGGGCAGAACTTCGTGCTGGCCTCGAATTTCGTGCCGCAGCGCGAACACTCATTCTTGGGGCGAAGCGGCTTGCCGCACTCAGGACAGAACTTGGCTCCCTGCGCCCGTGCGCCGCAGGCGGGACAAAGCGCGGCCGCCTCCGTGGTCAGATCGATGTCCTTCGTCATATCGATCTCACGAACCTTGGTCTGGATTTGCTCCACCGTCGACTGGGCCTGGGCGGAGGCCAGTTCCGTTTCCACGCTAGGGGCGCAGTCGTAGCACAGGCCGCGCTTCTCGTTCCAGCACATAGTCAGGCAGGCCCACTTGGCGCATTTCGGACACTGGCGAAAGTTGGGCTTGACGGCCTCGATCGCCTCGCGATACGCCTTGTCATGGCCCGGCCCCTGGATCATGCGCTCGATCTCATAGGTGTTTGAGGCGGCGTTCCCCAGCAGCCCGCCAAACAGGCCGCCGGCGGTGCGCAAGGCACTGGTGGCGAATCCCACTGCCGACGGCCGAAATTCCGACATGAACCCGTTGCCGCACCGGTCGCAAAAGAACTCGAATTGATATCCCTTATCCGTAGAGTGGTCGGTGTGATTGCGCGTAAACTGGATCAAGTCCATACATAGCCCCCCTCACGACCAGCAGCATCCGTGGCCGCTCGTGCCGCGGGTAGCATTTCTCGCCGCCGGTCACCGGTACGGATGTGCCCAAGCGCCGAAAATGCGTTTCGCGGCTCGCGCCGAAACCAAGCCCGCGGAATCCTCGTACGCCGACACATTGGGGCGCACGCCCCACCTTCGCAGGGATCGGATCGTAGGAGGCGAGGAAAGCAGCCGTGGGACAGCTGCACCTTGCTTTCCACGAAAGGAATATAAGCCGGATTGCAAGTATTAGGTGTGATCCGGGTCACAAAGCCCAAACGGTTCACTGAAGCGGCGACGCAGCTCGGTCTCGAGGAAGTCCCAATACTCGATGACCCTCTGGACTTCCGCACGCGTCCCCACTGGTCCGTGGCCCGGCACTATGATGTCCGCCTCCAGCGTGAGGAGGCGCTTGACACCCTCCATCAACCGTTCCAGCGGCCCTGACCACATCACCGGCGTCGACCCGAAGAAGACGATGTCACCGGCGTAGACGACGCGCTCGCCGGGAATGAAGACGATAGCATACCCGTCCGTGTGCCCCGGACCGACCTCGATGACAACCACTTCTATCCCGTTGACGCTGATCCCTTTCTGGCCGCTGAATCCTTCACGGGGCTCGGTGACGTGAAGTCCCGCGAAGTCATAGGGCTCGAACATCCGCGCCATATAATGGCCGAAACGATCAAGACCCGGTAGCGGAAGCCGGCGCAGCAGACGGCCGCCCAGCTTCAAGGCGAGCAGCGAGTGCGGCTGAGTCTCTCGCATCTGGCGGATGCAGGCATGCGTGGCGATGATCGTCTTGTCTCGAAAGAGCTGATTGCCCCAGCAGTGATCGCCGTCGCAGTGCGTGTTGATTACATATTCGATTGGGGAGCGCGCCAGGATATCGCGAGCGAAGGACAGCATATCCTGCGTCAGCCTAATATCCCAGCAGGTGTCAACCAGGACGCTTTGGCCGTTAAACGTCAATGTGCATTGTTCGCGCTCCAGTGGCGAGGATTTGCGACGGGCTTCTGGCTAAACAGTAGCCAGGAAGGAGTCAGCCGCCCGAACTTGCACAGAGACTGAGGACCCATTGACAGCCTACCCATAGATAGTCTATGGTGCTCTTATGACCAGCAGGCCTGAACTGTTGCCTGGCACCCTCGATATGCTAATTCTCAAGACACTGACCCGCGCGCCGTTGCACGGCTACGGGATTGCATGCTCGATCAAGCGGTTTTCCAAGGGCGTCCTCACGGTGGAGGAAGGCTCGCTCTACCCTGCATTGCAGCGGCTGCGGTTGCAGGGCTGGGTGAAGGCCGATTGGAGGGTGACGGAGACTAACCGGCGCGCGCGTTTCTACACGCTGACCGCCGCGGGGCACAAGCAATTGGAAAGCGAGTTGTCGCAGTTTGAGCAGATGATTGCCGCGATTGGCCGGGTTTTGAGCGGTCCGCAGGAGGCATAGATGAATCGTCTCACTCGGTTCATGAAGAGACTTGCGATTCTCTTCAGGCGCAGCCAGTTCCACAGAGAACTGGACGAGGAGATGGCATTTCATCGGGCCCAGGTGGAGAAGGAGCTCATCGATGGCGGGATGACACCCGAAGAGGCGCGCTACGCGGCGATGCGGCAATTCGGGAACGCAGCCAAGCTGCGGGATCAAAGCCAGGAGCTGGTGTCATTTCGGGTCGAGACGGTACTGCAGGACCTGCATTTCGCGCTGCGGCAATGGAAGAAGAATCCGGGGATTGCCCTGGCGGTGATCCTGATTCTGGCGCTGGGCATGGGCGCCAGCCTCTCCATCTTCGGTTTTGTGGATGCGGCTCTGCTGGAACCGCTTCCGTATGCGAACCCTGGCCGCCTCATGTCGGTAAACGAAAGTAACGTTGAATCCCCACGCTGGCCCCTTTCGTATCCGGACTATCTTGACTGGCAACGGCTGAACAAATCTTTCAGCTCGCTCGATGTGTACGGCGGGACCGGCTATCTTCTGCACACTCCTTCCGGAATGAAGCCGGTCCAGGCCGTACGCGTGAGCGGCAGCTTCTTCCAAACCCTCGGTGTGCATCCCATGCTGGGGCGCGATTTCCATCCCGGGGGGGATCGGCTGGGCGGTCCCAACGTTGTAATGCTCAGTTATGGGGCTTGGCTCGACCGTTTCGGCGCACGGCGCGATGTGGTGGGACAGACCGCGGATCTCGACAACAGCGCTTACACGATTATCGGCGTCCTGCCTCGTGCGTTTTCCTTCGCGCCGAGTGGCAACGCAGAGTTCTGGGTTCCGATCAATCACTTGAGCCCTCACGAACACTCACGGACCTTTTACAACTTTGAGGGAATCGGGCGGCTCCGTGATGGGGTCACGATACAGTCGGCGCAGGCCGAAATGACGGCCATCGAACGGCAACTTCAGCGCCAGTACGGCATCACCGGGCGCGACCTCAGCGCCAATGTCGTTCCCCTCGCCGAGATCATCATCGGCGACGTGCGACCCGTCCTGCTGACACTGCTGGGCGGCGCCTGCCTGCTGTTGTTGATTGCCAGTTTGAACGCCGGGGGTCTGGTGCTCGTGCGCTCGGAGAGCCGCAAGCGCGAGGTGGCCGTGCGCCGCGCGCTGGGTGCCGGCCGGGCGAGGTTGGTGCGCCAGTTTGTAACGGAGGGGCTTCTGCTTGCCGTGTTCGGTAGCCTGGCAGGGGTGATCGTTGCCGCGGACACTATGAAGCCTCTGGCGCGCCTGGTTCCGAAGGACATGGCCTCCAACATGCCGTTTCTCAAAGGCGTCGGCCTGAACGCGCCCACGGGCGCGCTGGCCGCGGCCATTGCCCTGATGGCCGCTTTCCTGCTGGCCGTTACGCCCATCCTGCGGCTCTCGTTCGCTGACATTCGTGACGCATTGGCCGACGCGACCACCGGCGCAGCCAGCCGGCTCTGGCGCAGGCTGGGAGCGAACCTGGTGGTGGCGGAACTGGCGGTGGCCGTGGTGTTGCTGGCGGGTGCAGGACTGCTGGGACAGAGCCTCTATCGCCTGCTGCACGTGCCATTGGGCTTTGATCCCAACCATCTCGCAACCTTGCAGGTAATGGCGCCCGGCACAGCTTACAAAACTGACGAACAGACTGTGGAACTTTACCGGGAAGTCGTCCGACGCATCTCGAGCCTGCCGGGCGTGGAGTCGGTCGGTATGACCAGCATGCTCCCGGCGCAATGTGACTGCGCCAGCGACAGAATCCAGTTTCCCGGAAGGGCGTATCACGGTGAGCATAATGAGGTGGACGAGCGTCACGTAAGCGCGGGGTATCTGGCCACGCTCAAGACGAGGCTGGTGCGCGGCCGGCTTTTCACCGATCGAGAGGATGCCTCCATGCCCGGGCTGGCTGTGATCAATCAAGCGCTGGCTCGAAGGTATTTTGCCGGCCAGGACCCGATCGGCCAGAGGATCGCCGACGATGAGTTTGGGACTCCGCACGTCTGGGAGATTGTAGGCGTGGTAGACGACGTTCGCGAGGGGCCGCTTGATTCCGACATCCAGCCTACGGAGTATTTCCCGCTCAACCAGACGCTGGACCACGGCTTCAGCCTGGCAGTGCGCACGCGGCAAGCCCCTGGCACGCTGCTGCCAGTATTGGTAAGCACGCTGCATCAGATCGACCCGAGTTTGGGCGTTTCTGACGAAGCGACCATGAACGAGCAGATTGACGCGACGCAGGCGGCGCTGTTGCACCGATTCTCGGCGTGGCTGGTGGGCGGGTTCGCGGCGATGGCTCTCGTGCTGGGTGGGGTGGGGCTTTACAGCGTGATTGCGTACTCGGTGAGTCAGCGGAGACGCGAAATCGGTATCCGCATGGCGCTGGGAGCACAGCGCGGCTCGGTGTACAGGCTCGTGATGCTGCAATCGGGATGGCTCACACTCGCCGGACTGGCAATCGGGCTCGTCTGCTCAGTGGGAGCATCGATAGTGGTCCGAAATCTCCTGTTCGGATTGCAGCCCTGGGACCCGGTGACTCTAGCTTCGGTGGCCGCGTTGTTGGCCTTGGTCTCAGTGGCTGCGAGTTTCCTCCCCGCGCACCGCGCAGCGTCGCTTAACCCTACAGATGCCTTGCGAGTCGAGTAAGAGCGAAGCGAGGCCGTCTTTTCGCTGAGTTTAGGAAACAGTCCTGCCAAAGAACAGTGCAGCTGGTCGGAGGCAACATTCTGTTCTCAGTTCAACGGTCAACCCGTAAGGTTGGTTAGTTGGCCCATGCACTGAAGTGCCGCACGACGCGTACGATCGCAGTGGAGGAGTTCGTCGCTGGCAACTGAACCGCGTGAACCGGCCTAGCGTTACCTAGCCGCGTTGACTTTGACGGTTTGTCGAAATTAACCGGCCAATCTTTTGAATCCAACCTCTACGCTCCGCAGTAGGTGAGAAGCGCTATCCTTCTCCAGTTGAGATTGTTCTCTTCAGGAGGAAGGGCTCTGCTTCCGGCTTGGATCCTGGCAGGTCAACGTCGGGGCAGAGCCCTGATGAGCGACGGTTCTTTTTATCCCACTTTCCGCTCTGCCGCACAAGCTCGAAAGCGATTGGGCTGAAGACTGTGCCGAGGTGATCCTGCGGAGCTGCCCCATTTGTGAATGCGATTCGATCATCGGTCACGGACGCCGGCGCAAGCAGGCCCACGATGAGCATCACGCCTGGATCCGCATCCGTCGCGGGCGCTGCCGCGTTTGCGGGAAGACATTCACTTTCCTACCGCCGCTTTCGCTCCCTTATACGCGTTACAGCTTGCTGGCTCGTTGCCAAGCCTTGCGGCGGCGATTTGAGGAGCACCGCTGTTGGGAAGAGGCGACGCCTACGCTCCAGGAAGCCAATTGCGTTCCCGAGCCCTCCACGCTCCGCCGCTGGGCCCACGGCCTGGATCCTTCGCGGGCCGCCCCTTCCTTCTTGCAGCACACGCTCGCCCGGATGGCTCAGTGGCTGGCGCGTGGCCCTCAGAAGGATCCGGAAGCTCTCTCCCCGTCTTGGCTAACTCCGATTCTGCAAGTCCTCTGGCCTCTGCGGCGCTGAGGATTTCCTGTTTCACCCACCATCCTTGCCTGGGAACGCTGCCCTCTTCTCTCTTAGGCTCGTCTCCAGAGGCGAAAACGGCACCATGGGGGGAGGATCTCGAGCAACTCAAACAACGACTTCCGCTGCTCGATTACTTGCGGCAACTCCATTGGACCGGCCGGCAGGCGGGACAGAGTTCCGAGTTCGTCGGACTCTGTCCCTTGCATCCAGAGACCCGACCTTCGTTCTATGTCAACGCCCGTAAAAATCTCTTTTTCTGCCACGGTTGCGGCCAGGGTGGCGATCTGATTCGGTTTGTCGAGTTGTCCCGGCACCTGTCCTTCCGCCAAAGCCTGGCCTACCTCCTACAGCAAGGTGCTCCTTCCGCCGATCCCGCCGTGCTCGAGCGCGCCGCCGCTTTCTACCAACAGCAGCTCGATCGCTACCCGGAGGCACAACGGTATCTGGAACAGCGCGGATTGCACGCCCCCGCACTGATCGAAGAGTTGCAGATCGGTTATGCCCCAGGCAGCTGCTTGCGGCGTCACCTCCTCGCCCAAGGCTGTTCCCTGGATCTGCTGCGGCGCGCCGGTCTCATCAGCTCCCAGGGTCACGATACCTTCTATCAGCGCGTCATCTTCCCCTGCTACCGGGACCAACGCATCGTCAATTTGTACGGCCGCAGTATAGGCAGCGCCTTCGCCCATCGATTCCTCCCGGGGTCCACGGGCGGCTTGTTCGCCTGGGAATCGGTGTGCGAGTTTCCCGCCGCGATTCTCGTCGAAGGCCTGTTTGATCTGGCGGTGTTGTGGCAGGCCGGTTTCCGCCACACCACGTGTTCGCTGGGCACGCATCTCACCCCCAGCCAGTTTGGCCAACTGTGCGACCGCCCACGCACCGTTTATCTCACCTTCGATGTCGATGCCAACGACAGCGGGCAACAAGCTTCGCAAGCCTTAGCCTATCGTCTCCGGGCACGAGGTATCGGCACGCGCCGCGTCCTCCTGCCCCCAGGCCACGATCCCAACTCCTTTTTCGTTCAGGGTGGTGACGCGCGACAGTTCCACTCTCCCTTGGAGGAAGCCCGATCATGAGGTTCCATGTCACCCGTTCGCAGACCCCCAATCCCGCCCAAAGCCCCTTTCGCATGGTTGAGCACGAAACCGGCCGGGAAGTGGGCTGGGTCAATCGTTACCTCGACCGCGAGCATGTCCGCCGCTTGGCAGAGACCTCGCTGCGCACTTGTGCTTTCGCTCTGCTGCACTTTGTTCGCTGGTGGGAGACTCTTCATCATACCGGCGACGTGCTCCAAGGTGACCTGACGGAGTCGACCCTACTCGATTACCTCAAGTTCCAGTGCTGCCACCAACCTCCGTTTTCCGCTTCCACCATCAATGACCGCGTCGCCGTCGCCGATCGCGCCCTGCGCAACGAGTTCCCGGACGCCCCCGAACCGGCGGCCCGCGGCTTTCAGCAACCGCTTCGGCAGCGCGGGCCCCTAGGCGTGGGCCGGGGGCTGGTAGCAATGAGCCGGTTGCGCATCGGGGTGCCGAAACGCCAACTCGTTCCCCTGTCGGTGGAGGAGGTGGCACGTTTTTGGTCCAGCTTCCGCACCGTGCGAGACTTGGCCCTCGTGGGCTTGATGCTCCTGCAAGGCCTGCGCTCCGCCGAAGTGTTGGCTTTGAATGAGGACGACGTGTTGCTTTCAGAAGCGCAGTTGCGCGTGCGTGGCAAAGGTAACAAACTGCGTTTCCTGCCCCTGGCCCCTGAAACCGTGCAACTCCTCGATCACTATCGACGGCTGGAACGGCCCCCGGTCGGCACCGCACTCTTCGTCTCCCTCAAAGGACCGGCGCGCGGCACCCGCATGACCCTGGCCGGATTACGCTCCTTGTTTCGCTACCATCGCCAGCGCACTGGCATAAAGCTCGCTAACCCCCATCGCTTCCGACACACCTTTGCTTCTGATATGGTGCGCGGCGGGATCAGCCTGCCCGCTCTCATGCAGTTGATGGGTCATGCTGACATCCAGACTACCCTGCGCTATGTGCAGATCACGCCGCAAGACGTCTACCGAGAGTACACGCGCGCTGTGGCGCAGCAAGTTCGTCCTCTTCCGAGGCTCCCCTCATGAACCGCCCCCGGCCCACCCCGCTCCTCCATCCGCTGGCTCCCGCCTTCGATCGCGCCGTCGATTCTCTCGCCGCGGCGCTCGGCCCGGAAAGCATTCGTCACTACCGCGGCACCGTGCGCAACTTCCTCCGCTATCTGGGCGTCGCTCACCCCGAGGTCAATTCCCTCCCGCAACTGCGCCGCGAGCCCCACCTCCTCGGCTGGATGTCCCACCTGCGTTCTCAGACGCCGTCCCTGGCCACCTCCTCCTATATCCAGCGCCTTATCGCTTTGCGCCCTTTGCTTACCGAACTGGCTTGGACCGAACAGCTTCCTCAGCTTGCCCGTCTGATTCGCCGCGAGGACATCCCTCGCCCCCCGCAAAGACTGGCACGCCCGCTCACCGCCGCGCAGGATCAGCTTCTGCAGCAAGAGTTCCTCAACCGCAACGATCGGGAGAGTAACGCCTTTCTGCTGATCCGCCATACCGGCATGCGCATTGGCGAGTGCGCTGATTTGTCCTTCGATTGCCTCCACTCCACCGGCCCCCTTCAGTGGGCCATTCACGTGCCCCTCGGCAAACTCAAAACCGAACGCATGGTCCCGGTGGATTCGTTCGTGGTGACCATCGTCCAACGCTTACGCTTCTTTCGCTTCCTCGACCCGCGGCCTCCCGATGGCCTGTTGCTAGCCCAGCGCAGTACCCGGAATGCCCTCGTTCGTCAGCTCCGCAGGTACCTGCACCAAGTCTGTCACTCTCTGGGCCTTTCGACACGCATTGTCCCGCACCAGTTGAGACACACCTACGGCACGGAAATGCTTCGCGCTGGGGTCAGCTTTCCCGCTCTTATGAAATTACTCGGCCACACTTCTCCCGAGATGACCATGCTCTACGTCGAGGTGGCGTTGAATGATCTCCAGCGGGAATTCCAGCAGGCTCGTTCCAAACCTCGGCATCTTGTTCCCCAGCCGAAAACGTCCCTTACTCCAATCCGAGTCGGTCTCGATGGGGTGATTGATTCCTTACGGGCCGCTCAACACGCCCTGGAGATGTTCCGGCGCACGCTGCCGACCGGTACGCACCGCAACTGCCTCCACCGGCTTTCTAATCGCCTCACCAAGATCCTCGCCGAAACCCGCAAACTCGGCACACCCTAAGAACAGGCAGAGATTGGCCAGTTATGTCGGCATACCACTCCGGTCAAAGTAGCCTTCAGTCGCACATTGCGCTCTCACGGTCTAATGCCGATCCGGTCGTTCACGGCTTCGCGAAGGCGCTGCTTGCTCCCCAGTTACTTCTCGGTTGTCTGCACTGAAACGTGGCCCAACAGAAATTGGATCTGTTCCATCTCTCCGCCGGCGGCGTGGCACAACCGGGCACACAACCGGCGCAGATCGTGGGGAGCGATTCTCGCGAGGCCGATCTTGGTCGCGTACTGCTTGACAACGTGTCAAACGACCCTTTCCGTCATGCGCGAAGGCCGCAGCCCAGTAGGGCGGCCAGGAGGGCTCGATCGCGCCTCCCTTTCAGCGTGTCGATTCCAGGCGCTTGCCAGAGACAGCGAGCTTCCTCCGCCGTCAGCCAATTTCCCAGCCGGACGCCCAATTTTTTGCGCCCCTTTGACACGATGTATGCCAGCGGCCAGATCTGGGCTAGGCAGCCCGGAATCGGCCGCCTCGTAAGCCAGTCGGCGAACTGCCGCCAGTCGCACGTTGATAGTCCCAGGTGCCAATTGGCGACTCTCCAAGTGAATCCGGTAGCGTGTGACGACGGTTTTGTTGAAGGATAACGGGGCTCGGAACACGCTTAGCCTGCGCTCTCTATGGATCCGGCTGTGCCGACTGGCTCGCGGCTGCAATTGTCAAGAACGGGCTTGACAATAGCCCGGGCAACGTGAAGCCAGCCCCTTTGCGGGTAAACGGCCGACCCGCTCCCTTGAGAGGCCCGATTTCGACCGTAAGCTCGTGGCCAGCCGTCAGGAGGCGGCTGACCATGAGACAAAACAGAAGATTCCCCGGCAAGAAAGCTCGTCGGCCGAAGATGAAGCTCGGACTGCCTGATCTTGATCAATCAAGGTCAGCGGTGCTCAACAGCCTGCGTTCGCCGGGGTCGCAACGCGGCTGCGGCATTCCATCGATGAGTTCATCGCTTGGTACCGGTCGGCCCATATCAATTATCTGGCCCGCGCCAGGGAACCCGTGAGAGTGTCACTTCTCTCGCGACTTCAACGCGGCCAGCAGTTTGTCAGCGAGGGTGCCGGCTCCTCCTGCGGAAGCAGCGTTGCGCTCCGTCCACTCGCGCACTTCCTCGGCCTCGCGCGCTTCCTGGACCGCCTTCGCACTGAGGCGAATGCGCCGTCCGGACAGGTCGATTTCCTGCACGATAACCTCGACGTCTGCCCCCACCGGAAAGGCTCGCCGGAGGTCGGCTTCCTTCGCAACGCCCGTTTCGCTCGTGGGGATGACACCGGTCCGCCCGGGGGCCAGGAAGACGAAGACGCCGAAGCTCTCGTGCCGCTCCACCTTCCCCGTGAGTCGAGCTCCCGGAACGATGCCAGTCAGTACTCCGGCAGCTCCCTCGGTCCGGCCCCAGGCATCGGGAACAAGAGCCACCCCGATCCGTTTCTGCTGGGGGTCGATGGTGAGAATCTCGAAGGAGGCGGTCGTTCCGGGAGCGACCTGACCCGCCCAGCCTCCTGATCGTCCGGTGGGTTCGAACGTGGAAGCATGGGCCAGCGCCTCGATGCCCGGCTCGAGCTCCACAAATGCCCCGAACTGCGCGACGCGCGTTACGCGCCCTGGCAGCACTTGGCCTACTTTGTACGCCTCTTGCACTCTCGACCAGGGGTCGGCAGAGAGCTGCTTCAACCCCAGCGAGATTTTCTGTTTCTCCTCGTCCACGCGCAGGACCTTGACCGTGATCTCGTCGTCCACTTTGACCATCTCCGCAGGGTTTGACACGCGCGACCACGACATCTCCGACACATGAAGCAGCCCTTGGACACCCGCGCCCAGATCGACGAAGGCGCCGAATTCGCGCACAGAGGCGACACGGCCGGTCATGACGGCGCCGGGGACGATTTTTTCCCGAATCTTGACCGCGTTCGACCGCTGCTCCTCCTCGATCAGCGCGCGACGGCTGAGGACAATGTTCGCGCCTTCTTCCTTGTACTCAATGATGCGGAATTGGTAGACATGTCCGGCGTGCTCCGAGGTGTTTGCGCCGCGGACGTCGATCTGAGAGATCGGGCAGAACGCGCGGCGCCGGCCAACGCGTACCTCGTAGCCGCCCTTGACCTCACATTCGACCTTCCCTTCCACCGGCAGGCCGCTTTCGAAGGCAGCTTCGAACTGCGCATCGCTCGCGGCCGCTCCCGCCAGCCTGCGGGAGAGCGTCAGCCCGCCTGCCGTCGATACCACCATCGCCTGAACCCGGTCGCCCAGCGCGACCTCGAAGTCGCCCGCCGCGTTCTTCAGTTCGGCGATATTCATCACCGCCTCGCCCTTCTGGCCAATGTCGACTAACGCCACCTCCGGCCCGATGGCGACAATCCTGCCCTCGACGAGTTCGCCTTGCTCGAAGCGCTTGACTTGGACCGAAGCCTCAAACATCGCGGCAAAGTCTTCCGACTGATCACTCACAGCTCGCTCCTCTTCATGATTGGGCTTCGCGGCGCGGGCACTCATTCTGTCGTGCCTGCACAACCGTGCAACCAGCGATTGTACCAGCCGGAACCAATCATAAGTGAGCGACCTCGACCGCCCGCCAGCAGCATTCCGGCGCGCGTTCGATCCCTGACTCCCCAAAATCCCCGTCGGAAAGTTACCGTGTCTTCTTGTGATCTTCTGCCTGGTAAGTCGGCTTGTCGGAAACTGACCGGCTGCCGGGTGCACGTACCACCCCAAATGCGGATCTGCTGATCGCGTTGTGCATGAACGTGCGGCTTGCGATTCAGTTCGGGTTGGCCACTTTTAGAAATCTGTAGACGATTTTGGCTCCCTTTATCCCGGTGCTGACAACGCGGTCGCCGCGCCGGACGATATGACTGACTTTTCGTGCCATAGAGACACCTCCACGGCGTCGCGGCACACAAACGGCACACTCCGCGCGCGATTCAGCTGATTTGTCGAGGGTTAGCGAAAGAAGGGCTGATCGGGGTTCAGTCCACGAGAGACAAAACGTAAAACCACTGGGGCGCACGGCTGTGAGCTGAATCGAGGTCAGGTCGGGCATTCGATGTCCAGTACTTCGGAGCTCCCGAGAAATGACCTACGTCTGCTAATCAAGAGTGACCCACCGACTAATCGAGCTGAGTCCCCGCCGACCCCACTCGTGGTACGGTCATGATGACCACCATGCCTGATACTCAGAAGAGACCTGCTACATCTGCCGTCACCGGTTCCGCCCTGATCCGCGAGTGTCTCCACCATGCGGCTGAGCAGGACTTCGCTTGGAGTGAGGATATGGGCCCCTGGGGCGTACTCACCGAGAGGCGGGCGGTGCGGGGATAAGGCCAAGCCGCTCCAGCATCGAGAGCCGGTCGAACATCAAGTTGAACGAGACATGCTTGCCATCCTGGAAGCGGAGCACCTGGATGTATCTTATCCTGACAGAGCGACCGGTCGGCGGGACGTCGCCCATCGGGCCGCGAAGGACGCCGTTATGAGTGCCAGTGAATGTGCCCTCTTCGACGGCGACATTGTCTGGGATGTGAACGTTGTGCACGTCGACATGCGCGTCGGGAAAGGCAACGAACCAGCTGCCGAAGAATTCGACGCTCGCCGCCTTTCCCTCGCCGCGTAACCCACCTGGCGCTTCGAAAACGACTTCGTCCGCGAGCACTTCCGCAAAACCCTTGATGTCATGAGCGTTGAAGGTTTTGGTCCCTCTCTCGAACGCCTCGCGCGCTGTCATTGCCGTTGAAAAACCTCCCGGCTCACCGTTGGTGAGATTTACCCTGCGGGGTGGCCCACTAAGCTTATGCGGAATTAGGGCGGGATTCAAGCGAGAGAAGTCTTTTCTTGGCCCACTGCTGACGCGGCGCACAGGGTGCCCTCGCTGCTCCTGCGCGTGAATGCACACAGCCACGCCGATAGCCAGGAACAGGGACAGAGCCAGGAATATGGGGACCATTTTCATTTGATTACTCAACGACGGGCCTTCGTGTTTAATCAGGTTGAAGTAACCTAAGTGTCATTAATCTGTTGTATAAATCCAGGGTCTCCATCCCGGTCCGACGGCTCAGCTACAATGAAAGCCGGCGAAAGACCAATCTGGCCGCCGTCACGCTTCAATGCTTTCCGGCCACGAGGCAAGCTCGGAGAAACAAATCGTTAGCCCTGGAAAGAGGGAAGAGGGCGCACGCCAGGGGGGTATGAGCGGTATGACATCTATCCAGAGTCTTTACAGAGGCACAGGCGCATCATTGCTGGTGGCATTTGGCCTGTGGGCGCTGCACGCCGTTGGCGGTGCCAAGTCCCACGGACACGAAGAACCTGAGGACGCCATTCGCCACATCCGGCATGTGATTGTCATCATGCAGGAGAACCGTTCGTTCGACACCTACTTCGGCACCTTTCCGGGAGCCGATGGAATCCCCATGCGCAAGGGAGAGCCTGCGGTTTGCGTTCCTGACCCAGCCAGCGGAGCGTGTGTCAAACCCTACCATGATACCCAGGACCGGAACGGCGGAGGCCCGCATAGCCGAGGATCCGCGATTGAGGATGTGGATGGCGGCAAGATGGACGGCTTTATCAAGCTCGTCGAACAAGGCCGCATTGGCTGCCACGATCCGGACGACCCAGCCTGCGTCTACCAGCGCACTCCTG
>Ga0335085_10002512_pt1 | contig 33984 bp, 40 predicted proteins | sample Lox_Sample_45_FD_206712 | JGI IMG/M metagenome (GOLD analysis project Ga0335085, IMG submission 206712) | Soil microbial communities from Loxahatchee National Wildlife Refuge, Florida, United States - Lox_Sample_4.5 | ecosystem: Environmental > Terrestrial > Soil > Wetlands | place: USA... | reverse complement strand
GAGCCGGCTACCACTACACGGACGGCCTGATCTTTCACGAGCTCTTTTATTATCATACAAAGCCTGTCTAACGGATAGTCACGCCGGCATGTACTTGAGCTGGGCGCTACGCCGATCACTTTATTTTGCTCGGTGATACCGATACGCTTAACTTCTTCACGAGCCCAGTCTAACTCGTCCTTATAATAAAACAGCCGCGGTAGCATATCCTCTTTTGTTAATGCGGAAGGATCTATGCAGGCTCTTAAAAAGTGCAGATCCACTGCAGGTATGGTCCGCGCCTGTACGTTAGATGACTCGATGACGCCCTGAAAATGCAAATGATAGTCTGTGTCCTTTAAAAGATCTGCGTCAAATGGTATAGGATATATCTCGTCTATTTCGCCGTTTGCGATAAGAGGATCTGGACATGGCGTAGCTACTCGTATAAAACAGCCGTATTTTTTCTTTAAGTATGAGATAAGTGGCGTGATGAAAAAAGTATCACCTATACCACCACTACGCCACATCATCAGACGTTTACCAGTTAAGTTTTCGCCTTTGTATGGATGATAGATACTTACTGTATCAAGTGGCGTAGATGTGCCAGGTACATTAAGTTCTGCTTCTACGGCTTCAGACATGACATAGCTTTTACCGGCTATCAAGCCCATCTTCGGATCGTCTTTGTGTATAGTTGTGTATCTCACTTTTCACCCACATTCACGGTGCAACCAGGATGAAACTGTATATTTAAACCATAACGTTCTTGGATCTGCTTTATAAATAGATAGTCATGGTTCTTCTCATCACGCCACTCATTTAGTAGAGCATGCTCACGCTTTACAATAAAATTCGGTGTACCTATACGGCCTGCTATGAGTTCCGGTCCTTTTGGCAGCAAAATACGTTTACTTTTATCACCGATAGCTTTTACACGCGTCTCACTACAAACCATCTGTGTTAAATTTATACAATCATCACGCAATGGTGTTGTGAGTGACTCAAGCCAGTTACTGAGCGGTCGATCATCATCATCCATGAAACATACCCAGTCACCGCGTGCCATACGTATACCAATGTTACGCGGTGTCGTACCAGGATATTTATCTTTAGATTTTTCCGGCAGCTCATAAAAACCAGGATGAGAGCTCATGAGTTCACGTACATCTGACTGGCATTTACCGTCGTAGATGATCAGGTGTTCGAAATCTTTAAACGTCTGAGCAGACATAGCCTCTAACAGTTTAGAGAGATGTTTGGTGCCGCGACTCGCTGCAGTGATTACAGATACAGTACACAGAGGATATTTATTCACCTGGCAATAACCCTTTTGTTTTCCTTCTTGGTTAGGTAGACCTACTTCATTATAGCAGTATGACGGCCACAGTCTATCAAACTCACCAGCAGTACCTGTAAGTTTTTTTAGTAAATTTATTTTATGTTCCAGATAAAAGATCTGGTTACGGAATTCTTCCATTGCACGGTCTTGGTTCATAGGTTACCTTCCTTTTTTCTTAAAGTGAAACCAGATCGGCGATGGTATGCGCAGTACGCTCACCGCAGCTAATTCCGGCAGAGGTATTATTACTATTTTAGCTTTATTTGGTTTTAGTTTCTTTTTCATCATTTGTCCACACTATTACTAATTTTGTAAATGTTGTGCCACGATATGTTTTTCGTGTCCACGTACGGTATAGTTCGTGTTTTTTATATGGCACGGCCATATTCGCCAGCTGCCGATCAGTTGGACGAAAATTTTTCATTGCTTTTTTCGCAGATGCAAACGCCATTCAAGAAATGTTAGTTTCTTTTTTTCACATTCCCACCTTCAGTCGCCATTTTGCTATCGCCTGTACAAATTCGTTTTCGTCCTTTACGTATAACGGTAATGCACTTAGATCGCAGGTGCACACAGTCGTATGTTCTGCCGCTGCAATAAAGTCAAACGGCACTGTCGACGCATCAAATTTTATCTCAGGATATACAGCGTTTAACACAGACGCTAATGTCAAATGACCTTCACCCCGTACACCGTGATCCTTTTCACATAACACTTCAAAACCTGTTTTCATTTTAGCCCCCATTTTTGTTTTAGGACAGTTAGATCAAACGGTTTCCGGAACATAACAACTTTTTTTCGCATTTCATCTGCCATACCCATTAACCGATCTGCAATAGCCAACGCTGGTATGTCCTGTAGTTTTTTTGCTTCGTCTATACAATACTGTATATGACTGTCGTTAACATTCGCATCATCTAACACTATGTGTAATGATCCACCATTTAAATTTGTTTCACAGTATTCTCTGCATAGACAGATCGTTACCATTAAATAATTTAATTCTTCTTTTGTCACACCAGCCCCCATTTTTGTCCAAAAATTTCTTTATCGATCTGCATACGCGGATGTGCCGTTTTGCTTACATGTAGTTCATGGATCACACGCGAAGCCGGTTCATACCAGACTTCCCAATTATTCTTAGCAGCTGTTAAACAGATGTCTGAGTCAGAATAAAACATTTCCAAATTTTCGTCCAGTAAACCGATCTGGTCTAACATGGATCTGCGTAATATCATGCTGGCACCGTTGACCCATGCTTGTTTACAGGCGATACTACAGTGCCCGGCCTTTATAGATCCGCCAGCGTGTACGCCGTATGGCCAGTATGCTAAACCGCCACCGAAACTTATAGTATCCATATCCGGCTTATGTTGCATGCTACCGACGATACCGATACGACTGCTTGTGCTCATTCTGTAAATTAAAGCGGCGCAAGATCCGGTGAGCGGCCAGGCGTCATTATTTAGCAACCAGATAAATTCTGCAGTGCCTTTTCGGATACCGATATTGCAACTTTTTGTAAAACCTAATTTAGTTTCGTTGTCGTCTACGGTGATGATGTTATAGTCTGCGTTTTTATCGTGCTGTACACAACGGACACACGTGTCCAGTTTGTAAGCGTCGCCATAGTGTGGTATGACTACATCAACAACCATTTTTAAGTCGCCATTTTGCGATAAATGCTGTTATATCACTTTTGTCGTTTATATACAGAGGCATATCCACTATTGGTTTGTTACATAGATCTTCTAATTTATTTGATAATTCTGGATATTTGGCATCATATAACATGTACTCTTTTATTTGTCTTATCTGGTCAGGTATTGGTGGATCATACGGATCGTACTTTATCCGGCCAGACCGTACTATATACATACACAATTCATCTATCAACCTATATGTGTCTATTATCCTCATGCCAGCCTCATCACCGCAACGCCTATCAACACGCCTAAAAGTAAAACTATAGTTATAGTAGTCATTTTTTTTCCTTTATCTGTTGTATAATAGTAGCAATTGCCTGTTGTAAATCATAGTGATACGTCCTATAAAAACCGTTAGCGCTTTTTGGATACGCCTGTATTTTTACGATGGTGTTTGTGCGTATCATTTCGGCGCGGACGTTGGCAGGTATATCCCAATAATTTTCTTCTGGATCGCTCGGTTCTTCGTCAGCGTCCTGTAGATATTTTTCAACTGTCTGAAAATAGTCTCTATGATCATTTATCGTTATAGTTACACTGTATTCACATAGTGATAATAATTCTGATAGTTTATCCATTATTTGTCCTTTGTCAAAGTTGCACAGTATCCGACGATCCGCCACAATTCTTCAACTGTGTAAATTTTCAGCAGTGCATATATCTGTGTAAGACCGCTAAACTTTTTGATCTTGTCTTTAGACAACCGTTCAAGCATGGATGCCAATTCGACAAGTTCCGGTCCAGATCCGTCCAGTAATTCTTCTTTTGAGATAGGCTTAATAGCTTTCATAGGTACGCCTTTAGTTTAAGTAATAAATTTTCCAGATCAGTAATAATTTTCGGCAGTTCGAATTCCAACGGAAGCAGTACAGGTGTCGGTGCCGGTACAGGAAGATGACGTTCGTGTATCGCACGCAAAACTTTTGCTTCATCGCCGATCTGCCACCGCGTATAACCACCAAGCCGTTTACTTAACATGTTATAAGTCATACCAGCACGCTGTGCGACGATACGGACTGACTGACCTTCAAGATCTTTTATTGTGATCATATTTCTTCCAGCGCTGACGTAAGTGGATCTTCATTCGTTAACCGTTCGACTTCATCATGCACAATGTTTTCGCCAGGTTGATCCATGAATTCTTGTATAATGTTTTTCAGGATGTTGTGCCGCAGTACGTGTTGTATGACACGTTCCAGACACGTTGCCGGCTGAAAACCGTGCGCCTTGGCTTCGTACTTAAAACCTTTCCAGACCGCGGTCGGCACATGTACGTGCGTGTACGCCGGTTCGATCACGTTACGGATGATCAATTTTCGCCTTTCGGACTTTTTTCGTGGCATTGTGTGACCTTTCTATAAATTTCTTAAAATATCAGTTTCTTCAGTTATGTCAAACACAGTCTGCATACATGCGTCTGTCTGTCCTTCCAGATAAAACTGTGCCGGCGTTTTGTTTTCCTTGTCCGCTTCCGTTTTGATCTCACGATACTGAAGTTCGATATCACACAGCCAGCGATCGCGTTCTGACATGATCCGTCTGCCTGCTGCATTTTCTGCTTGATACATAGCACGTAGCGTGTCTGTATCTATCTGTGCTGTACGTGCCGTGAATTCTTCTTGTGCTGCATGTAACACGTCGTCTGTACCGAAAAGCCGTTCGTACGCTGTCTGTTCCATCTGTATCCTTTCGTTTTTGTTAATAGTTTTATTCATACAGACAATATACGCTTTATTTCCGTTTTTGTATCAACATATTTACATTATTTTTAAATTAGCGTATTCTGACGTTATACATACACGTAAGTCATTGATATGTATAAAGCTTTTGTATTCTGTAAAAATAGGCGTCATAAGTAACACGCGGGTACCTATGAAAGACGACCGTAAAACACTATCAGAATACAGATATATGTAAGTTGTTGATATCACTTAAGATGCGGCCGGCCGTAGAAATTCTTATAAACAGGCATACGCAATAATCCTTCGAAATATGGAAATTTTTTCTTTTTTCCCGCAGTACCAGTGAGGAACCGCGGGAAAAAGTGTGGTACCTTTGAGGTACCACACTAAATTTGCGTATCGTCCGAATTCTGACGAGGTGTCTTTAGCAAAATTTTGGAAGACTCATACGCCAAAACCCCTGGCATATAGATATTGATGATATATTGATACTATACTTGACAGATGTCAGTATCAAAACTACATATCATCTATATATCAAACTATATATCAATCATACTTATATATAGGAAATATACAAAAAAACAGCACTTCGTTCTCGTTATAATTTTGTATGTTTTTTTGGACACCTATATATCATTTCTTTATATCACGTATGATATGTTCTTAAAATGATATGTACTTTTTAGCAAAAATGATATGTAGATCAGCATCTATATATCAGGCTATATATCATTTGTTCATATCATTTTTTATTGTAACTATATAACAACAAAATAAAAAAATAACAAGTTCATATTATCCTATTGACTTTTGGTTTTATTTGTGGTAGATTATAGATATGAACATACACACCTACTTAAACAAAGATCTTTTCTCAAGCCAACCGTTAGAGACTGTACAAGGTAAAAACTTAGAGCACTGGATGATCATGTATGACAAACTCGGATGGATATCCATACCGTGTTTCGTGTACAAGTCACCGGCAAAGGGATCTAAAAAGCAGGTAGATTTTGGCTTTACCAAAGAAGGTAAAAAGAAGGAATGGAAAGACTATCCTACACAGTTAGATCACCGTGTAGATGCACTACGTACGTTTAAAGCCATGCATTTGAGTGCACCTGCAAACTCTCTGGCTATCCTCACAGGACGTATCAGTAATTTATTGGTATTAGATATAGATGAGCGTGAAACCGGCGTAAAATACCTGGCTAGTCTGGGTATACGTATATATGAGAACGCATATACAGTCCTGTCCGGATCTGGCAACGGATTGCACGTATACTATAAATTTCCTCAAGAGTTAGAAGATGTACCTACTACACTAAGCGGTTTTTTTGGGGATGGGCATAAAATAGATATCCGCGGTAACGGTGGACTGATATTTGCACCACCGAGTTATTGTAGAGATTATGGCAATGATACAAAGCTACAATATAAAGTAGAACATCCAGAAAGACACAATCTGCATGTAGACTTTCCACCTCAGAATTTGATAAATTTTTTAGTGAATAGGCCTGCAGAACGGGAAAACAATACTACGTTGAATACAGAACGCTGTAAGTTAGAGCTGAAAGATCTCACCGAAAAGCAAAAAGCATGGTTGGAAAAAGACATAGATATACTTAAGAACCTGCCAAAAGGTGAAGATCGATCAAAAGCGTGCTATAAAACTTTGTGTACGTTTGTGCGCCTTGGTATCAGTCCTAAAGTCACCAGAGATCTCGTAAAAGGTATATCTAAGTTTGCAGAGAGAGATGAAAGCTTTTTTGCAGTTATGTGGAACAATGCCGTATCGGAAGTCGGTATAGAGGGTAGAGTAAAAGAAACTCGTGCAGAAAAGAATGAACGTCTTGTAGCGCCGATCATGACTGCACGAGACATTTTGGCGATGGATTACACGTATCATGAGCCTAAAAAAATTTGGTCACCTTGGGGCACAGCAGAGACTTTGGCCATCATAATGGGACTGCCAGGCGTAGGTAAAACCACATTGATAACAGATTTTGTACGAGGGGCAGTTACAGGCGATATGTGCTGGGACGGTAATGTCATGTTTGAGGATAAAATGAAGGTGGTAATGTTCCAAGGGGAACTTACATTTACACAACACGAGCGAGAGTATCTTAATCCGTTTGGGCTATCATATAAAAACACCGACGGTCTGACCATAGTAAACCTGTTGGAAATATCTAAAAAATATAACTTACCTGTAGGTGAAGATAAAGAGTTGGGAAAAACAGTAGTAAATTTCAACATACTGGATAGTGATAAGTTCTCTATATATAATGGCATCATACGAGATAAAAGGCCGGACATAGTGATCATAGACAGTATGGCGTCCTTTCATACTACAGATGAAAATGATCCGGTAGAAATGGGCACCATACTAACAAAACTAAAAATGATGTCATGTATGTATCCGCATATAGTCATATTGGTACATCATATACGTAAAAGTAGTACTATGGTGGCTAAAAAACAGTTTTTGCTATCACTAGACGATCTAAGAGGATCGGGTAATATATCTGCAAAAAGTGACTGGGTCTTGGCTGTCTCGCCTGTTTATTCAAACGATGCAGACATACAGCCTATAGATGGGGCCGGTTATGTACATCCTGTAAAGTCGGGTAGTGCCGGCAAGGGTTTAAAACGTTATGAGCCATTCACCTATAAAATAGAAGATAAAGATGGACTGAGATTAAACTATACGTATACTGGTCAGAGACTTGTTTTACAAGAGGAAGGGAAAATGGACGAAACTAAAAATTTACTATTAGAGTTTGTGAAGGCTGCGTCAACCGTAACCGAGCTATCTGTATCAGCTGCTACTGATCTGATAGTGCTGTCAGAAAAATGCTCACAGATAACAGCTGTACGCAGACTAAATGAGTATGAAAAAGACGGATATATAGTAAAAGAAAAAATATTAGGTACAAATAAAAAGTTAGTAAAATTCACAGAAAAAGCACAGGCACTCTATGCGGGTGAGACCTACAGCATAGTAGATGATGAACCAGGCATACAAACATTACGGACAGATAAACCAATACAAAAAGGGGAATACATGAATATATCCGGGCCGGGACCGATCAACGCTAACATAACAAATTTAAAAATGTTGTTTGTATTTTCCTTTCGGAAAACGACTGAAAATGGTCCGGTATACAGCGATATGAGTAAAGCAGCACATTTGATAAAAGTATCAGAAGGATATCAGGTTTTTGGTATGCCGATCACCGAGACTCTATACAATACTCTAAAAGGCAACATGCGTGAAAATGGTATCATCGTAGAAGACGGTGATACACTCAAACTGACTGAGCTGGGTATGAAATACTATAATTGTGAAATAGCTTTTGATTAGGATGAACTTATGATAAACATCCGTGGTACAGAATGTTATTCAAGCCGGGGCGTCGCATCTCTACTCAATCTGGGTCAACGCACGATGTTACAGTATCTACGTGATTTGGGCGTACTGACAAAAAACAATTTGCCTAAAGAGGCATACGCCAGCAAAGGATATTTCATGGTAGCTGCTGGTAAACGATTTGACACTATGACTACATACTACACACGTGCTGGTGTAGAATTTTTGAGAGATCTGCTAAAAGATATGCCGCGTAAACCAGCTAAAAAGTTTAAGGATGATAGAGACGGCTTTGATTACATGGATCTGATAGTACCTAAAAAAGAGAAAGAAAATTTTTGGGATTAGATATGAGTTGGAAAGACGATAAAAAATGGACAGACAATCTTATACCATACTTAAAGTGTATACTTGGCATGAACTTTATAGGCGAAGCAACGTTGGCTGAAGATCAAAAGCACAACACAGATTTGATAGTTCTTGATATAAAGCCATTACGTTTCGCATGCCGTATACGTACGTTTTCATACTACAAAAACTTTTCTGATGAATTTACTATAAGAAAAAGCCGGCCTTTTGGAACCAAAACCGAGTTGCAAAAGATTAAAGAAGGATTTGGGGATTATCTGCTATATGCGTTTGCCACAGAAGATAAAACTAAAATACACTTTTGGCGTATCATAGATTTAAAGGCGTTTCGAAAATATCTAGAAGAAGATCATCCTTATATATCCGCTATACCTAATGGGGATGAGTCAAGCTATTTTGCAGCGTTTGAGTGTTCTAAAATACCGGAAAACATTGTGTATGCGACCGGGGGTGAGAAACCACCTGTACTGCAGAACACATATGTGAAACCAGGTAATGAGTCTGCTGTAGATATTTTAGAAGCATTAAAATGAACAACAGGTCTCATATAGAATGTCTACGTGGTTATGTCGAGTCTATAAAGGCCTGGTTGAAAACTCACGATGCTAATAAATTAGACTATGTAGATGTAACAGATTATGAAGAAGGTTGTCTATTAGATGAGTCTGAGGTAACGTATTATATACGGAAGTTGTTACATTTAAAAGATCCAGGTCCGGAACCGATCTATACGTATTCTTATGATCCAGTACACGAAGCAGATAATTATAAACGACGATTACGCATTTTTATTTATATATTCCGGCGGATATCTTTAAGATCATTGCCACTACTAATAAATTGTCCATCGGCTACGATACGCGTACTTACAAAATATCGTTTAAATGGATTGTTAAAAGCTGCACGAAAAAGGTCCAACGCTCAGAGGTAAAAGGCCGGCGTCAGTCACCGGCCTTTTTTACGCCGTTTATTGCGCCAGTTATAGCGAGCACTTCGTTCCGGTGATACCAACAACGACGGTTTTTCAAGTAAAAATTTTATAGCAGGCCACAGTGCTTTAAGCTTAGGTATCCGCAACGCTATGTGTATTTTTTGACAGACAGTGCTTTGGTTTTTACAACGAAATTCTTTAGGTATAGAGCGATCATGCGGTACGTCTGACTGACAGCCGGACTGTAGATAACTTTTTAATACATATGCTATTTTCGGACGTACGTGTGCGGCATCTATGATCTCAATAAAATTTTTTGGTCTTATTGTATAATAGTAGCACGCAGCATGTAACCGTTTGATCTTATGTGACAAACCGCTCTGCGTGATACCTAACAACTGACTGACATCGACCTGACGCGTTTTGCGTTCGCCGTAATAAAGATCGATCACGTCTTTAAACCAGACCGGCAGCTGATCGTATATCTCAGAAAATTTATTATGTGTAGCACGATCTGCATCAGGATCTGAAGAGCCGATCATATCGGCTAATGTCAGGTGAGGACAGAATTGATCTAAAATATGTGGATCTACACAACGTACGTATGTTGTCAGATGAGTGTTTATATCGAATGGCGTCCAGTCCGCGGACGTGCCTTCTGCAAATTCTTCGTGGCGTGGGTTTTGTGCGTTTGAGTACATCGTAGTACTACAATATACTTTTACGGATGCCGAAGTTTAAAGTGAACTGCTTGCCAGCGGTGCTTGTTCGCCACTGTATGAACGATATAATACAGCGACGTCTGTGGCTGATAGTGCGACGTTGTATAGACGCATGTCATCAAAATTTCCACCGAAATTTGCACCACCTGCAGAATGACCAAAATAATATGTAGAATACGTTTCTGATCCGCGCACATAACTGGCTGTATTGACGGATGCGCCATCCATATAAACAGCAACCGCACCGTTGTTGTCAACTAACGCATAAAAGTGCCAGTTGTTATCATTTACCACGCCAGAATTTATAGTATATGAACTTGTTTTAGAAAACGTTACATAGTTGTGATTATTGATAAAATAAATATCTATATAATTAGATGATGTACCTACTATTTCGTTTATGAAATAATTAAACGTTGCACTGCCTGGCGATTTAAACCAGCCGGTAATTGAATAGGCTGTATATGCATTAACATTTATACTTGTATACGCATATTGTGCGGATGCATATACTAAATTAGCACAATAGTTTCCAGATCGTTTAGTGCTATTTATAAAGGTTATACCGTTATTTGTTAAATTATGGGCACCATACAGATCGTTTGTATTGCCATCAAATTTCCAGCGTGATATAGGTGTTGTGAGTGCCATACAAAACCTTTAGTACGCGTAGTATAGAGAGGCCATACCATAATACACAGATCCATCACAATACAAATGTATAAGATCTGTAGTAGATGTACTTGCAGAAAGCACCGGTGTTGCCGGTGTCCATTTTATACCGGTAAAACCTTTTATTGACGCATTCACACCATAATTTATTTGTATGCTATATTTGCTGCCGGCTACACCGCCATTTACAAAAAAGTAGCCACCTGTAGATCCTGAAACCAAAGAGCATTTTTGGCTATAACCATTCGCCAAATTAAAGTTTATACCAGAGCCGTTAAAGTTTCCAGCATCGTATAGACCGTAACTAAGTACGCCTGTTGCACCTTGTGATCCTGCAGTGCCTACACCGGTTATACCTTGTAAACCTGTTTGGCCTTGTGATCCTGCCAGACCTGTTACACCAATCAGTCCTGTGATACCTTGTAAACCTGTCGTACCATTGGTGCCATTCGATCCGCTTAAACCAGTCACACCGGTTTGACCAGTGACGCCGTCGTTTCCGTTGGTGCCGGCAGTACCTTGTAAACCTGTCACACCAGCAAGACCAGTTAATCCTTGTAATCCGGTTATACCTTGTAAGCCTGTAACACCGTCACTGCCTACATAGCCTATACCGGTAGAACCTTGAGGTCCTGTAATACCCAGCCCGGTCTCACCCTGTAAGCCTGTAAGACCCGCGGTACCTTGTAGTCCAGTAGAGCCTTGATCACCTACACCTGTATCACCTTTGACACCGTCGACACCAGTCTCACCAGGATCGCCCTGATCGCCTTTTTCCCCCTGGATACCATCGACGCCGGTCACGCCTACAAGGCCTGTAAGTCCTTGTAAACCAGTAAGTCCTGTAGATCCTGTGGTGCCTTGTACGCCGGTAAGTCCTTGTACCCCGGTCTCACCCTGGCTTCCGTCTATACCCGTAGAGCCTACAATGCCTGTCTGGCCTTGAGGTCCTGTTAAACCTTGCAGTCCGGTAGAGCCTTGTACACCGGTCACACCATCCAGACCCGTTAAACCTTGTAGTCCGGTAAGACCTTGCAGACCTGTTGTGCCTTGCACGCCGGTCAGGCCTATCATACCGGTAGGTCCTTGGAAACCTGTGATACCACTTAGTCCTGTTATACCTTGTAAGCCGGTAACGCCTTGATTACCTGTGCCGATCGTAGAAATAATATTCGAAGTATGAGTTGTACCCTCGTACCAATACGTAATATCTACTGCCGTGTTATCAGAGTTAGTACCCCACAGCCTACACACTAAACGATCTGTAGCAGTTAGTGTTATAGCCGTCGTCTGTGTGTATACGATCGGATACAATATTGCGGTACCGGTCACACCTGCAGCAATCAGATCAGAATCTTCTGTTATAAATAGACTAACCGTAGATCCGCCGACGTTATATTTTAAAATTTCTGCGTGTATCCGTGGATTTCTTCCGGCAAAAGTGCTCGAGGATGTAGCATAAATATTAAAAGTCCATATACCAGGTGGTATGCTGGTCAGAGACGGATCACCAGCTACCGTGATGTAACCATGACCACCAAACAGTAAACCGGTAGTACCGTTATTTACTACACCAGAAACAGTATCTACCGTTTCTGGATCATTAGCAGGCGTACGCAATAAGCTCTCAAACGGTCCGAATGATCCACTTACACCAGAGGCTTCTTGATGGAAATAGTATGGCGTACCGAAACCACCAAGACCTTGTATACCTGTTAAACCTTGAAGGCCTGTTATTCCTTGGACGCCTGTAGTACCTTGTACACCCGTAAGACCTCTAAAACCGGTGACACCGATCAGCCCGGTCACGCCACTTAAACCTGTGATACCTTGTAAGCCGGTCAAACCTTGAAGACCAGTGAGACCTTGAAGACCAGTATAGCCTTGGATACCGTCAAGTCCAGTCAGACCCTGCAAGCCAGTGACGCCTTGTAGACCTTGTACGCCTGTAGAGCCTTGAAGTCCGGTCACACCGACTAAACCGGTGAGACCTAAAAAACCTGTGACGCCTTGTACGCCGGTAGATCCTACTAAACCTGTAAGTCCTTGATATCCTGTAGGTCCATCGATACCTGTGATACCACTTAAACCAGTAAGGCCTTGTAGACCAGTTAAACCTACGCTGCCGGTAGATCCTTGGTCACCTACCAGGCCGGTCTGTCCCTGCGGTCCTGTGAAGCCTATTAGGCCTTGTACGCCTGTTTGACCCTGTAGTCCAGTAGATCCTTGTAATCCTGTAAGACCTATAAGTCCGGTAGAGCCTGACGTACCGGCTATACCTGTAGGTCCTATCAGACCAGTTATACCGTTTAGACCTGTTAAACCTTGTAAGCCGGTAAGACCTTGCAGTCCAGTCAAGCCTTGTAAACCAGTAAGACCTTTTAAACCTGTTACGCCTTGACCTTGTGCACCTGTAGCACCTACGGCACCTACAGTACCGGTCACACCGCCAGGACCGGTGACGCCTAAAAGTTGAGTTTTTAAAAGCCACGCATTTCTGCTGGCGTCGTACACATATATAGTGCCAAGAGTATTTTGGTACTGCTGGTTATTTACTGGATTGTTTGGAAATGACATTTACGGTATCCTTGTTACACGCAAAAAAGTTCCCTTATACCATGTCGCCGCACCACTATCAATTTTTACCATTGCATATACAGTACCAGCACTGGATCCGTTGAACATGTAACCGGTACACCATACACGATTACCCGGACCATTACCGTTATAGGTTATTGATCCGCCCATCAACGCACCGTACGTAGTAGATACATTTACATTTGATATGCTTGTAGTACCAATTGGAAAAAAGGATAAGCACTGTGTCCATCCCGATGGTGACGCCGGCCCAGTAAAACCGAGCCAAGATACTGGCGATCCTGTTCCGGTCACACCACTATACAGACCATTAAATTCCCAATAATAGTTCGTATTAGCTGATGCGGACCACTGTATGCTTCCCAGTGTATTTACAGATGTTGTAGCTGCTTGATTACCAGTCAGTCCAGAAAATTGTTCAGCAGATGTGCCTGCTATACCTTGTATACCCGTGACACCGATCAGCCCGGTCACGCCCTGTACGCCTGTTTGTCCTTGTACGCCTGTTTGTCCTTGTATACCTGTAAGGCCAACAATGCCTGTTGGTCCTTGTACGCCGGTCACGCCTAAATTCTGAGTGACTATCAGCCATGCGTTTTTAGATGCACTATACTGATATTGTGTACCGAGCGCATTTGTATAATATTGCTGATCAGACGGTGATAGTGGAAATGACATTTTTAGATCCTTAATGCAAATACGGAAAAACAGGTGGTGTAAAATTACCCGACCACAATGACATAGACGATACTGCAAACTCAGACATATCCAGATCGGCTATCTCTTGGCTTACGTCTGGATTAGCTGTGCCTTTTATTTTACATATCGACTTGTTTACAGATGCAAAATGATATGTAGAGTCTAATACTATTGCTTGAGATCCTACGGTACCGTCTAAATATGAATTTATGGTAGTATCGCTATCACGTATCACCGCATAATGGTGCCATGCTATAGTGTTTGGCACAGTAAACTGTGTAGTTTTAGTACCAGTCTGTGCATCATCACAGTATGTAGTTACATAATAATTAGAACCGTCTTTTACTGTAAGCGCTGCATAAAAGCCATTGGCACCATTTTCAAAATAATAATAGTAAAAAGTATTTCCTGGCTGCAAAGATAAAGAAGTTATTTTAAACCAAAAATCTATAGTAAATCTTTTTTCAAAGTCATAGTCCAATAAAGAGTCTGCTGCTGCCACCAAATAACACTCATCATTTATTTTTTGTAGATTAAGATGATAGGTGTTGTAATTCTGAAAAGCATCTATAACTAAAAAAGGTCCTGGTGTACCGTACGATATAGGATCTATCACAGTGCTATGATACCTGCTAAACTGTGTAGAATGTATAGTACCAAAGTTATAGTCAGTTAATGTACCGGTATCAGGATACTTTCCTGGATGTACAAGTATCATATGACTATATGGTTCGTGTAAAAGTTGTGGCATATTTATCTCGATATAGCCAAAGTATATTCGTAATTTAAAACAGTATTTACATTATAAAGATTCATAGTTATAGTATCACCAGCACTTATCAAAATATTTCCTGTAGCTGTAGCATTTAAACGTGTTTTTGAAAACGCCAGACCAAATAGACCAGTGATACCAATACCATTACGTAATACATCACAGTTACCACTTCCTGTATAACACTTTACAGATAGACTATTTATGGTATAGCTGGCAGGCGCGTAGCTATCAATTGTATAAACTTTGTTTACAGGATTTTCATAGTAACCGTTAAATGAATCTTTTGTGATACCAATAAGTCCTGTGCTTCCTGCACCTACAGCACCAGTTGATCCTTGTACACCAGTCTGACCTTGTATACCTGTGAGACCAAGAAAGCCGGTTACACCGATCAACCCGGTCACGCCTTGACCTTGAACACCAGTTGATCCTTGTGTACCTTGTGCACCTATACCTGTTTGTCCTTGTATACCTTGTACGCCAGTCAGTCCTCTCAGACCAGTCACACCAGATAAGCCGGTCAGACCTGCAGTACCGGTCACACCCTGTACGCCAGTACATCCTTGTACACCTGTAGCACCACGATAACCAGTGCCGCCTTGCATAGCGCCCGCCGACGACTGCACCCATGCGTTGATGGACGTAACCCAGAAAAACGTCGCTTCATCATTAGTCTCAAATAAATGTGCTGGTACTAATGCAGGCGTACTATATGTCGCACTGTAAAAATTTTGCAGTCCGGTCACGCCTTGAAAACCAGTCACACCAACTAAACCAGTGACGCCGGCACCTACAGTACCTGTTACGCCCATATAGCCGGTAGGTCCGCGTACACCCGTATCACCTTGGCCCATCGCTGAGCTGACTTGTATCCAAGCATCCTGATCCGGTACTCGTATAAACTGTGTGTCGTCTACCGTCTGCCACATCACAGCCGGTTGCAACGACGGACCTGTGTAGTTTGCCTGTTCATAAAAATTTTCTAAACCGGTAGATCCTTGAAAACCAGTGACACCTTGCGGTCCGGTACCGGTTACGCCTACGACACCCGTAACACCACTTAAACCAGTAAGGCCTTGCAGCCCAGTCTCACCTTTACCTTGTATACCGGTATTACCTTGTACGCCTGTCGCGCCCAAACCAGGCAGGCCCGGTATACCTGTGATACCTTTGTATCCGGTTAAACCTTGATAGCCTGTTATACCTTGCTCACCCGGTGATCCTGTTGTACCACCAAAACCGATCACACCGGTCTGGCCTTGTGGTCCTTGTACACCTGTCGGTCCTTGTAGACCAGTATTACCCGCCGCACCCGTCTCACCCATATACACAGATGATAAACCGGTGATGCCTGCATAGCCGGTCACGCCAGTAAAATCGATGTCGTTTTTGATCTCAACAATAATTTTAGGTGCATACGATGCCACGGTGGCGGTCATGCTTGCATTGACGGCGAACTCAATACTAAAATACTGTCCAGTGAAAACAGACGGTATCGCATCCGGCTGGAATTCCCAGTCGATCCGATAATAGCCATCAGACTGTAATGTCGTAGTAAAAGCAAGTGCATCCGGATATGTGTGTAGAAGTTCCGGCTGTAGTCGTCCCCACCTGTCTTCAGATGAAGTCGGCGGTGCAAGTCTATATACTGATGCGGACACACTACAAGACGTCAACGGTAGTTTAAGTAGTACTGATCCATAGGCTACTTGATCAGACGATATAGTAGCGATCGGTAGCCGTGAAGTCGGTACCGCAACTGACATAACAGTGTAGTAAATTTGGTTGAACGTGCTCATGTTATGATCTCATCATGAATTTTTACTATGATCTTTGGCGCTGACTGTGCCACCGTCGCTGACGGTGTATAATTCACAAAAAATTCTATGCTATAATTCTGACCATCTAATGCTGTGATAGCAGTCGGTGCAAACTGCCAGGATATCTGATAGTATCCGTCATCTAATAATGTAGTCTGCCACGATAATACGTCAGGATTACCTGGATAAATATCTGCACTCGCACGTATCCAACGATCCTCAGACGACGTCGGTGCCGTCACCAGATATACCTGTGCTGTGACCGCCGCAGCTGTCAATGGCAATTTCATTTCGACAGTACCGTACGCCATACTATCACTATAGATCTGTATCAGCGGTACACGATTATACGGTACTTCCAAATCAAATATGGTATATCTAACAGGCGACGTTAAAATCATAAAATCTTTCCACGGTAGTCTACATATCCGCGTTCGCGTATGTACGTATAGGATGACGCCGTCAAACTCACACTGTTATAAAGTGTGCTGCTGACTTTGATGTTGCCAGACGCGTCTGATAGTATCCGTGATTCACCATTACCGGATACACTGCAGTTATAAACACCGTTAGTTGTTGCATCAAAGTCTGCGCCGGCATCGTACGTCTGTGATGTGTGATATGCGACGATTTTAGCTGTACCGTTTACATCTTGCGGCACTGCACGTGCAATGTAAATTATTTCACACTGTAGATTATTTATACCAGCAGCGATTGTTTGCGTATCGTTTATAGTAGTGCCACCAGCAGTACCATCTTTTTGATAAATAATTCTACCAGTCGTACTGGCCCACAAGAACGTGTCGTTGACCTGAATGAATTTTGACATCGTGAGTGTCCCAGCCATGTTCGTTATAAGTACAGATCCTATTCTACGGTATCTTACATAGCCTGTGCCTGATAGTAAGTTCGCGGCTGTGAACGACGTATCAAAACCGACGTCCATCACATATGATGTGACACTATTACCAATCGCAAAACAATGTAACCACTGACTCACGCCAGGTGCTGGTACAGCTATAGGTGCCACGCCGCCTTGGTTAGATCCAGCGACCCATGCCGAATAAGCTGTGCCGGTGCTGGCTATAACTATTTTAGTTGTAGAAGAAGTCTGTGCCAGCAGTGCGCCCACGTTTGTATCAGCACATGATCCGGCAGCTATGGTCACCATAAATTGTGCGCCGGTCACGCCGTAGGTCATGTTTAAATTGGCTATATGATCACGTGGTGGTGCATATTTAATAGTTGGAAGAATACCGGTCACTTCTGTTTGAAGATTTATCTGGTGTACGTGTCCGTCCGCATCAGCACCATCATGCGTGTGACCACCTGCTGTGCCTGTACCATACACGGTATTTACCCATGCGGAACTTAGATCAGATACGCCGTCTACAAATGTCGTCTTGCTCATAACTTATCCTTTTAGAAATAAATAAAGTTCAATTGCGTGAACGCTGGTTTCAATGGATTAAAAGTCGCTTCCCATATCGGTCTATCCTCTACTGCTACAGTCGCATGTAATTCCCATACCCACTTTTCTGTATCACTGTAAAGCACGTGCGGCAGTATGGTCACACCTACTATAAACAAAAGTGTAGAACCTTCAACGATATAAGCTTCAGGATGTCCTAAAGCAGACGCTATACTTAAATAATATGCTTTAGTAAGTCTGCCATCTTTATTAACAAGCACTCTCATCTTAGCGATGACAGCAGCACGTCTCTGATCTACAGTGCCAGTCGGCTGTAGACCGTATACACGTTCCCAGTCTGATAGTAAAAGCGTAGTAGTAGACGGAAAGAATTCGGTATATAACTGCTGTGCTTGTGCATATAACTGATCCAGGTACTTGCCTTGGATAGATAGATCATCATCCAGTGCGCCTTCTACGTTTTTGATAGGCCACAGCTTTTTTAAAGCCTGATAGTGCATGCCGGTGACACCAGCATACGGTGCATCACCATAACCGTAGTCACCATATCCACCGTCACCGTAACTCATAATCAGACTACCGTTTCTGCTGCAAGTTTATAATATGTCGCACCGATCTGGATCAGCACTGCCGTATCAGGTGTCGGTGCAGATCCTGAAGCCGGTCCAAGTTGCCAGAAATTACTATTATCTGTAGATATTTTACCGGTCACAAAACCGTTCGTTGCTGTCGCTGCAATTTTACCAGCGTCACCATCCACTGTGAGTATGGTCGTTGCACACGTGATAGTCATAACTTGATTTGACTGTAGTATGACGCCTTGTGTTGCACCACCACCATCCAATGAGATCTGAGGACCTGTAATTTTCGTGTCTGTACTGATGACCACACCAGCAGGGTTCATACTGATAGTATTTGTAGACGCTGCAGCCGGACTTAAAGTCAATGACGGTCCATTCTGAGCGATGACACCGGTTGCCACTGCGTTGTCCGCCAGGTTGATCTGCGGTGCCGTACCAGTCATGACTAACGTTTTAGCTGTGAGATCGATCTCACCAACACTAAGCGGCGAGCAGTTGATAGCAGTACCAGATCCGTCCGGTCCACCACCACCGACCAGCAAGCTATGCCGGTGCTCAGATCCGACCAGCGTGGTAAATTTAACTGGCAGTTTATCGATGATGTCTTTCAATACCTGGATCTCAGTAGGTGCCCACGGATCATCGTGTGCTGCATTGAGTGTGTAATTGCGATACGTTGTACTCATGGTATATCCCCTTTATGCTGATGCTGTTACTGTGATGACACCTGGTCTTACTACCTGATAGATAGTCGGCACGATGTCTGATGCCGGTAGCGTGACCACGGCATCGTATGCCCCGTCCTGTATGCACAGGCTTGATAGTTTACTGACGTATAATGTATCGCCAGGTGCCAAAGTGTTTATATACGCTGTGATATCAGACTGCATCTGCGTGACATCTGATGTGATCGGTTTCACCGTGATATTTATGTTTGCAGTGACCGGTACAGCACCGACCACTTGTGTCAAGCTGGCTGTTACAGGACGCCGTGCGTCGATATATGTAAACGCCGCATTTGCCAGTGTCTGCATAGCACCGCCACCAATGATAGACGGATCGTTAGGCAGGATGACCACTACGACTGCGCCTGGCGATGGACTGGACGCACGTGCATAAGCCACAGTATATAGTGTAGTACTTTGTGGTGTGATCGTATGTACACCGATACCGCCGTCCGTCAATGGTATCAACGTCGTGAACGTGCTATCGTATACTTGTACAGACGTCGGTCCGATATCTGCCAGCACGTAGTTAGTGGCGGTTACCAGCGGTGAAGGCAGCGTATTAGTAGTAGAAAACTGTACTATAGATCCGTTTTGCCATTCTTGTGTAGTAGTGATACCACCACCGACGACAGCGGACGGTACAAAAGTTTCTGTTAAATTTGCTGGTGTGGCTGGTGTGGCTAACGCCCAGTTTTGGTAGTCTGTCGCGGTGCCACCAGCAGGCGGCTGTCTCATAAAAGAGAGGATACGGCCTGCATAGTCATTATCGTTTTCGCCGGTCAGTCTCGGTATACCGTAGTCTGATCCGAAGTGATTAAGCGCTGTCGTGCTGCAGGTGTCCGGAAATATTTCGGTGCTTATGAAGTCTTGATACTTATAGGCACCCCATAGCGCGGATGAATGTGTAGCACAGCCGACGTATACCATTGATCCGATCGATGTATCCGGTGCAGGATCTAAGTTGGAATAGTCCGTCAACTGATCGCTCAGGATACTATCAAAGTCTTTTGAATAAGGTCCGCTCATAGTCACACCACTCTTTGAAATGTTTCATATGTTACGATTAGTCCAGACGGCTCTGTCGCTGTCACTTTTATATTCAGCCGTCCGACTACTGTGATGTCTTTCTCACACAGAACGTCTATCGTAGAAGCTCTGCCTATCGCGATTAGATACTGTAAAGCATTCAATACTTGCTGTTGAAATAAATTTATCCGATCTGTAGTAAGCTTCGTGATGGTCGGTATACCAAAGTCCGGTCTCTGAAAGAACGTACCTTGCGTAGTAGCCAGCGTAGCCGCTATCTCAGTGACTACGCTTGAGTTCTTATCAAACGTCATCAGTATATTGTAACCGTTTGGTTTTAGTGTATAGTCCATATCACTTAGCCTCTGTCGTACTCGTTAAGCCGGTCGTCGGTGCCACAAATGCCGGCAATGTATATGGTACTGATAAAAAGCCAGTCACGATCTGTGCAAAATACTGCACTATCGCATCTGCATAGGCTTTAGTCATAAGTTCTTGCGTACCAGACGCATCACCTAATTTTAGTGAGCCGGTGGTCTTTACCGTCACGTCACCAGATCCGCTATCTATCGTAACCGGCTTATCTTTAGTCTTTATAGTAAGACTACCGTCTGCATCCATAAGTATGTAGTTATTAGTATCCACATATAAACATACCTGGCCTGTAGTGAGCGGTGGTCTTAAATTTCCATTATCCTCAGCTACTATAGCTGTATTATTACCGTCCTCAAGACATACACAGTCCATCATAGGATCTGATGCCGGCATACTACTAAAACCATAATGCTGATAGTGAGATACTACTTTGGTCTCATCAACACGACCGGTGATAGTAGCCTTACGGATGACGCCCTCTTTTATACTTTTAAAAAAGCCTCTTAAAAACATTATAACGCCTTCTGTGTTGCCGGCTGTAACTCGTTGGTACGTGCCAGCTGTACAAGCTGCTGAGAATTACCAAGGATACCATTCACGGACGTACCAAGCAAAGCCAGATCTACTGTAGTAGTCTGACCGGATTGTTTATCACCTTTCATTTCGAGCTCTACTATCAGATATGAACCTTCTATGCCTAAAAAGCTATCCTTCACAAATACCTCATCATTTATGTTGAACGGTATTTGTGCGGTACCTGCTGTGACATTAGGCGTAAACATATGACCGGCAAGCGTATACTGTGTGGTCTGCGTATTACGAGTCATTTCTTTAAATATCGTATCAAGCATGTTTTCCACCTGATCACCTTGCCACGCAGCCTGATCTATCTCTTTTAAATTTTCTACACGACACTTGTTAAGACTTCGCCAGTACTTGTCAAGACGTTCGGCTTTGAGTTCGTTATAGTTCTTTTTATTAGACACACCGCCTACCGTATAGTCTATCTGAGGTCCATCAGTCTGTCCTACTGCTTTTACATACGGATAGTACTTAGTGATATCTTCTGTATACTTACAAGAGATGACCGCATTCACGGATGATATATAGTCTGTAGAAAACGTAAACCTTTGTGGTCCTACATATACATTATTGTTATAGCTTCTTTCTGCAGTACCACCAAGCACCTCTACCTGTAACGTGTCTGCATAGCTTTCTATATACCAGGCATCACGTGGCACGTACATGATAAGGTCATACGGATTAAGAATACGCATAAGAAAGTCATAATAACTTTCACCAGGATGACCACTTATATATTTGGTTTTAAGAAACTTGGTGTTTATGGTAGCCAGACCTTCAGTAGAAAAAAGTATACTCGGAAATGGTAGATCAAATGGTGGCACTACAGGTTCGTCATTCAAGGTGCTTATCGGAAAGTAGTTTGTGATAGTATCTACTATTTCTGTAAAGTCTATACCTTGAAAATTTTCTATGATCGGTATCTTGTTATCTATATAGATAGCACACACATCACGTGCGGTGATAGTCTGTTTTTTCTCGTGTTTATCGTAGCTTTTCTTTATAGTATCCACATAGCCGTGGAATACATGTGCACCGTTTGATGCGGTGTTACTTGGCGATATGTATAAATCCGCTATGACCGGCTTATCAAATAGCGTATAAGTATCCAAAGGCGATACGCTTACCTCAAGCGTAGCCGCACCATGAAAGATATTCTTCCTGAAAGAATATGATATGATGTTGGCTTCTACGCCGTTTAGTAATAGTTGTACGTTATTCATTGCGTATATACCTTGATGACACCGTCCACGAAAGTCGGATTGGTGATCTGCGGATTTAATTTAAGTATCCGATCCGCCGCCTGATAGCTTAGTCCAAGCTGTAAACATAGTGTATGTATAGGCATATTGGTGACCTTCATGGTCACTATCTGCGTCTTCAAAAGCTTTATACTATCCAGGAACCGTATAAGTAGACTACACTGGTTTTTGAGGTCAGGTTGGTCACGGTCCACCTCTATAGCATCTTGAGCCAGACCTCTTTGTACGTATAGCATATTCTCAAGGTCCGTCTGAGACATAGTATCTATGACGCTTACCGTGCTGCTTATACGCTGTCCATTATCATCAAACGTCTTTAAAGACTCTATAGCCTTTTGGTTTTCACGATTAGTCTGATCTTGCATCATAGCAGCCGCGGATGCCTGTGCAACCGCACCAGCACCTATACTCAATATCACGTTAGACCATAATGTGTTATACTGATTGCCGGATGTCAGACTGCCGGTGATACTTGTAGCAAGACTCTGTACAGATGATACCATGTTATTTACTGCTGTAGCCGGCGCTTTTGATATAGCCTGCTCGTTAGCTATGATGCGATCACAAGCCTTCTGCACCGTCTGTACTATCTTAGATGGTACGTCGGATGCGTAGTTTACGGCATTAGTAAGTGTATTGATAGGCTGTGTAACATTGTTCAAGAAGCTACTTATAGTACCAGTGACTTTATCAGCTTCTTTACAGAAATTTAAAGCTTTAGTAGATATACCGGATAGTTGTGACTGTATAGTCTTACTAAAGTCTATGGCTTTACCAAGTACTTCAGATAAACCGCTGGATGTGAGTGTAGAGCTCGTTTTAGCTAATTGGCCGTTCAAAAGAGACAGCTGACTTGTATTTACAGCTTTATCTATGGCAAAGTTGTTTATTTTACTGCCATTTAATATGATACCATCCTCAATAAACTCTATATCTATAGTCACATAGTTCTGTGTATCATCGTGGTATATGCCTATAGAGTTACCGATCTGACCTTTTATTACACCGTATTTTGGATGAGTCAATGTATGATATGCTTTAGTAGAGTCTGTGATATCTGCCAGGAATGCTTTATGCTGTAGATACGTTGGTGAGCGTTGTACGACATCCAGGTTAGCCTGTGTACCGAACCAGTATGTTTTGAACTTGATAACGCGTGCACTGTTACCCATATTATCAAGGATAGCGCCATCACGGAACACGAACTCATATTTGGCTATATTTGGACGTATATCGTCTGATATATCCAGGATATTGAGTAACCAACTGTCAAGTTGTGCGTTATATTGAGATGGCATATTATCTCTTTGTTACTATCACGTGATGAGATCTGCCGGCACTGCCTGTGTGTACTTCTGCAGTCATCGGTATATTTGCGTTTACGGTTACGGATATAGGCTCTTTTTTAGTATCATCAACAAGCTTCTTTAATGCTTGTTGAAGTATGTCTGCTTCATTCTCAAGTTCAGTCCTCTTTTTAGTCTCAGCCTCGCTGATCTGCCAGCCACCTTCTTTTAGACGTTTTTCCAAAGGTGCTGCTTCCGCTAGTTTTTCTGCTCTTAAATTAAATAAATAAGCTTTTCCGGCTTCACCCATCCCCTGAGCCATACCAATTTCTTTACGTAGCCGCACCTGCTCAAGAGCGCCACGCAGCGTACCGCCGCCAGCTAACGTACCCAAGATAGTAAACTGATCACCAAAAGCATTGATGGCACCAGCACTTTTAGCTATAAAAGCCAAAGCTTCACCAAGAGATGTCATAGCTGTAGCTATGTTGTCTATAGCCTCTGGATCAAGGTTTTTTATTTGTTTTGCAAATTCTGATATAGGTTTAGTAAGTGCTTTATCTGCAAACTCGAGACTCACCGCTTTTAACGTTTCCATAGATCCGGTAAAAGTTGTTGCCTCTACATCTGCATCCTTATATAACTGACCAGCATCCATCTTTTTTACAGCTTCATTATACTCATTTTGTTTATCTATTAAGCGTACAAGATCCTGTGCGGCAGGCCCAAATATCTTAGTAAGAAGGTTTAAACGTGCCGCGGTATCATTCGGAAACATAGCATTGACTTTGGCTACTACTTTTTCTACATCCGGTACACCGCCCATACCTAAAGACTTACGTACTATATCCAGACCTTTACCACGCATCATACGCGTATATGCTCTGCTTAGTACTTCTGGTTTACCAACAAACATACTTTCCATCAAAAAGCTCTGTAGCTGTGCAAAAGATGCTTTAGGATTAAGTGCCATGAACGTCTTAATAAGGCCTGGTATAGAAGGTAGTAGATCTTTTAAATTAGACTGTACACCTTTTTGTTTGCCGAAACTAAATAGGTTTTTATACAGCTCTTCTATGTCTGCGCCTGCCATGCCGGATTTCTCATGTATATCGCCAAAAGACTCACCAAGAGCTTCTGCTGAAGCACCAGAGGCCATAGCTGCTTTAGCCATGAACTGCATCTCTGAACGTACAAATGCCATGTCTTTTGAGCTGTGATAAGCCGCGGCACCCATTTCAGTTACTTTATCTGTAGATAGACCAGTAGCGATACTTGTAGATAGTATTTGCTGTTTAAAGGCTAACATCTCTGCTGTAGACATATTAGAGTCTATAGCGATACGCCGCATTTTATCATCGAAATCACCTACAGACTTTATAGCAGCTACAATACCAGTAGTGACTATTAGCCCATCTATAGTCCTTTTAAACTGTCTCATTTGCTGTGATACTTTTTTAGCTTCAGTATCCAAACCAGTCAAATGATTTTTAATAAGATTAAGGCCACGTACAGCACCCGCTGTTTCTGCGGTAGCCTTAATATTTAGTTCTTTTTCAGTAGGCATACTATACAGCCTTATCTCTCATAATAGGCACAGAATTTACAGGTTTAGAAGACTCTTCGGCGGATTGCTGCTCGATAACATATAACGCTATCAGTTGACCTTCGGTAAGCTCACAGGCTGGCTTACCGTAATAAGCAGCAATTTTTTCAGCGTGGCGATAGACGTAAGTTTCCCAAGCGTTTCCGTTGGGTTTTTTTTTAAACTAGAGACCAGCGCATCCCATTGATCCTGGGTTTGGTTCTCTATTGCAGGTGAACACTCTTCCTCAAACGCGATATACTCTTCAGATAACACCTGACGCTCTTTTAACGTAAGAGCCTTACGAAATTCGGTAATGTTCTCACATACTTGTTCGTCAGGCTTTTCAGGATTACGTATAGCTCTGAAAAGTATCTGCGTGATGTACTCACTATCATATTCATTAGCCGAGACCATGTTGACATCTATCTTCTGAGACTTGAAAAGGCGCTCGGTCGCAAACGTAGCATCCTGTCTTTCCTGCATGGAAAGTACTCGTAAGAGTATGGCCTGGTCCGTCCCAGGCCATTTCATTAGCTTCGTATTGAGTGTACCGAGCTTTAGCTTTTCAAGTAGCGAAGACATTATTCAACGGCCCCGTTCTTCGACTCTGCCATGAACGATATCTTCTGTACAGTTTCATTCTCGCCGTCTGTAGTAGCCTCACCGACCTCGATGACGCTTACGCCACCAAAGTCTTTCTCAAGACCACCATCATATACGATAGAAGCTGTACCAGTAGATCCGGTACCTACAAAACTTTCCCAGTCAATAGGATTAGTTGTAGGCAGCACATAATCCAGAGTAAATGCAAACCGACGAGTCATGGCTGCATTCCCAGTCTTATGCATCAGATGAACGGCCTTGCTGAGTACGTGTGCTGTTTCTGTGAATGATTTAAAATCAGTCACAGGCTGACCATTCATGTCTACTTCTGCACGGATGATATAAGTGTTAGCCATATTTCAAAACCTTTCTTTGGTTACAGTATCAACTGGATTACGCCCGCAAGTACGTGTAGTCCGGTCACCAGCGGACCTGGAATACGTATATTTATACGTGTCGGATCACTGGTATCTCTCTCAGCGATAACGCCAGATTTGTACTGATCTACATTCTGTATTATTTCCTGCTGCTCTAACAAATAGAGAACATCCAATACCTGTGCTACTACTCTACGTGGTGTTTTAGCACTTAGTTTAGCACGCTGAAATACATTTTGTAGTCTGGTCATAACTTGAAATCTAAGATAATCCAAACTTCTATATGTATTGATATCCAGTAGTGTCGGATCAGGTGTCCCATAAGCATTCAATACATAAGTACTGATAGCACGACAAATAGCCAGTTCCTCACCAGGTATCACGATGAACGGTGCAAGACCATTATTCAACATAGCTTCCTGCTGCGTCCGTGTGAACCGATCCGGCACTGTAGGTACCGAAGCACCAGCAAGCACAAGATTATCGTACGGTACAACCGGATCACTGTTATATGCTATCATCGCTGCATATGCACCACAAAGTTTAAAGCTTTCGGTCTTGGCTATAGAACCGTTTGTGTATGCGGCATATCCGAAAGTCGTACGTCCGTGGTTGAAAAGTGCGGCAGCTGCCATCTCGGTCGCCAGTGCACCCATCTCATCAGTACCAGCAACGACCTGAATAGCAGGACGTTCTTCCATAGGTCCAGAAACAAATTCTATTTCATTTTTGACTTTGCCCATATTCGTAGCATCATGCAAAGTATTCGCTACGATAGTATAACGAGCACCGGCGATGCTGTTCAAAACAGTACCAGCGACACTATAGTCACCAAGATCCGGATCAGACGCACCGTTTGCCGGTGAAGCTGCTACAAAACTTGCACCAGTTAAACCGGCTGTGACTTTGTAGTTGAGTGCTATCTCATTACCAAGAGTACCGGCATTTTTGGCTGTCAGTGTCACATAAGACGATCCAGTCAAACCTGCAGTAACAGGCAGCAAATTCTGTACGTTCTGGATGGCACCACAGATCATCGTGGCACCTTGAGCGGCTGTCATACCGTTAGTGAGTGAGACGTCTATCTCTACGTCACCGATGAAGATAGCCAAAGCACCATCTTGTCCGACCTGACCGGTCATACCAAGTGAACCTTTAGCGTATGTGCTACCGTTATCATCGATACCTACTACAGTCAGATCGAGGTTAGGATTTGCTTCAAGAGCGGCTTTGGCAGACAGGTGAGCGATAGATCCTTGACCGAAGTACAGTGCGGCGTCAGTATCAGCAAAAACCTGAGTAGGCGTCTTACTGGCTACTGATCCAGATGCTGTCTTCTGTGCAAGTATGACGATCTTGTCTTGAGAAGGCACAAGACCGGTGAGAGCGTTAGAGGTATTTTCCTCAAGGTACACGCCCGGCTTGCGTACATTGCTTGGCACTTGTGAAAACGAAATGTTTGCGGATGCCATTTGTTATCCCTTCGTTATATATTCGAAATTCCTGTTAAACCTATATAGTCACTTGCCTCTGGTCCTGTCACGCCCTGCATACCGGTATAGTCACGCGGTTGCAGATAATACTGAGCGAGTATCGATGTCAGTGTGCCATCATCAGTAGGATCATCATTATAAGTTGTATTGTATGCACACCAAAACCTTAACTCATACAACTGATACATCGCCGCTGCTAACGCACTTGTCGTTATGTTCCTGAAACCTTCCGGATAAAATCCATTCTCTAATGGTAATCCAAGCTTCTGTAGTAATAACGACTGCTCGATACCTTCTATGATCTTATAAACACCTTCACGCCTTAAAGCGTCACCGGTCGGTGTCTGATTTAACATCTGGAAAAGAACAATTAAACTTACGTTTGCTTTCGTCTTATATGTATACTGAGTCACCTTTTGATGACCTGCAGTGTTTATTACTACGTTTACAGCCGGCCTCTGTAAGTTTATTCGCCGGTCTATCAGGTCCTTGAAACCATACTCTTTTACATCAAGTCCGTCTTTCTTGAGTTTATCGACTATGGCTCTGACAATCTCTGCCATCATAGCTTAATATGCCGTCCCTGGACGTGCTGTCCCTGGTATCGGTCTTACCAAATAATCCTGCCAGTTATTCGTTGTCTGATTCACGAGAGTCACCTCACCAGCTGCATGGTTGCTTTTAAACCATGTAGGATTATCTTTTATTTCAAACGGGCTGATCCTACCACGCTGTATATCCCGCAGGATACTCATGCAATATTGATAGTCATCTTTCATGGCTTCCGGTAACGTCAACAGCAAACTTCTCTTATACAAGTAGAACGCTGTAAGCTTTACCGAGAGTTCCGATATCATCACCGGTACTGGACCTGTGATCGGTGCCGGATATCTTCCACGCAAATAAGAATCAATTAAATCATCTGCTTGTGCTTGACAGTATGTCACTTTCTCTATATCGATATCATTGAGCTCATTGTTATCGTCTGTAAGCATCTGTATGGTGGCCGCAGGTATATAATCTTTTAGTTGTGTCAGAGTACTGTAGCTCATGTTTATCCTTTGTTAAAGAGTAGAGGCCTTGCGACCTCTACTCTCTCACATTTACAAGGAACCTTACTTCAGAATATGTGTCCATGTCCAGCCGATATCGGTAGCTACAGGCGCTACATCGATTTGCTCTGTGACCGTGTAAACATTCGCACGCTTACGATAGTCATAGTATCCTTCGATGTATGTCATAGATCCGCGATACGGCAGTCTGTACTGCAGACCGGCTGTCAAGACTCTCAGTCCTGGTGCCTCTTTGTGGAACAGATAAGCGTTTCCATTTCCGGATGGGTTCCACACCTGGTTGAAATTCGCCGGATTTTTGGTCTTCTTGTTTTCCGCATTGCCGGTATAAACAGAAGATCCGATCAACACTTCATCAAGCTGCAACAGCGACGCAAGCAGTTCCGCAGTCGGTACTGAGCGCTGTGTGTACTTGATCTTATCAGATACGATAGGATTGAACTGCTGTGCATAGAACGTATCAACGTCGAGGACGAGCACGTTCGGACGTACGCCGGTGTTGTGCAGGATCGCGGCCTTCGCGGCATACACGTCCTTGATAAAACTGTTGGCAGTTGTATCCAGCGACCAGCCACCGTTGCCGGCAGAAGGTGCTGATCCACCAAGTGTGCCGTCGAGCCACAGATTACCATAGATGGTGTCACTGACAAGCTTTTCTTTGAACAGTGCTACTCTTGCCATCGCATGCTGTTGCGCATCGATGATCGAATTAGTAGGCAGCTGTCCAGGCATATTCTCAACGTCGATCATTTCAACCGGCACGCTCTCACCAGCAGAGATCTGCTTAGGCGCTGCGGTTGTACTCTCGATGTCCCAGTCGAAGATCTTCGTCTCGCCGCCTTCAGAGCGGTAGAGTGTTCCTTCTTCGATACGGAACAGGTTAGACTTTACATACTTCAGGATCTTCTGATAAGGCGACGTGAGTGGCATGATAGGCCACACAGAGTCAGCTATCAAATTTTCCGGTTTGTATTGCACAGTGAGGTTCGGATTTGCAACCTGTACTGTGATCTGCGAAGTAGATGGAAGTGCCATAAGTTATCCTCTCTTTAAAGTTCGTTTGCTTTCATACAGACTACTGTACATGTTACGGAAGCGTGCTATCTGTACCCGGGTTCGGATCAATAAGCATCGCGGCTACGACATCATACGCGGCTGTTGAAGCCTGTAGAGTTTTAGCTCTCGCATACTTATAGTTTGATGTCGCATCTGCTACTGAGTATCCGATACCTTCGATTGTACCATCGGTATCTGGTACCAACACTGTGCCGATCGGATATACACCGCCGACGCAGATACGTGTCACACCAACCAGATCAACTGTCGCTGCATACTGTCCGCCTGCAGAAGCACTCGGTACATTTGTGAGTACGCCTGTGGGGACATCTGTGATTCTGGAAGCCTGCACACGTGCGGTGCTATCCAAAGTCACGAATGTGAATTGATTGGCAGAAAGATCTTCACCTGCCTGCCACGATTCACTGATGGAAGTCTGAGAAGTGTATCCCATAATGTTTCCTCTCTTAAGTGTTTGTTCTCTATGTAATAAATAGCCGCGTGCCGGCTATACCCGGCACGTCGTAGCTATATATGTTTACGGCGCTATACCTGTTTCACCCTGTATACCAGTTACACCCTGCAGTCCATTCAAGCCCGTTACACCGTTGAGGCCGTTCAAGCCCGTAACACCCTGTTGACCTTGTGCGCCTACGCCTGTTGCACCAGCAAGTCCTTGTACACCAGTAGCGCCACCGGATGCCGGTCCAGGCAATCCTGTCGCACCCATTGTGCCAAAGCCAGCGTCGCACAAGAGTACTGATACTATATCGTATGCGTTGGATGAGGCTTCAAGCATACGCGCTCTGATATAAGTGCTCGATGATCCTGCATCTGCCACACTGTATCCTAAGCCTAAAGTTGTTCCGTCAGTGCCCGGAACAAGATACGTGTCGATCGGATAAGCGGCACCTACACAGAGACGAGTGACGCCGACTACTGCTACTGTCGCTGCATACTGTCCTTGTATGGTAGCAGTCGGTACGTTCGATAAGATACCCAACGGTATCTGGTTGGTCGGACATGCACGTACCAGATTACTCACTGGATTTTTATACACGAACTGCCACTGGTTCGAAGAAAGATCTTCACCAGCCTGGTATGATAGGTCTATACTTGTTTGTGCCTGATAAGCCATGTGTTACCCCTTACTTTCCCATAGGCGGTAAAAATTGTTTTGCTACATACTCTCTGAACTTAGCCGGATACTTTTCCATACATTCACGATGCACTTTCTTCTGTATGTCAAAGTAAGACGTCTTATTTGTAAGTCCGAGCTTGTCCTCTTCAGCCATACAATCCTTCATACGGCTTTCAATGTATGCGGCCATGTCGGTTGGTTCTGGAAAAGTCTTAGTCTCTTCAACACCAGGCAAATTCGGAAACTCACCAAAGTTTATCACTTTAGGCTGTGCAAGCATGATCTTCTTCATTTTATCAAGACCAGTCTCTGCACCTTCACTGAAGTTCTTACCAAGTAATGCAGCTTCTTTACGCTTTGCTTCATCGATCTGAGTCTGTGCTTCCAAGCTCATGAGTGTAATCTCACGATCCTTAGGAAGCAGTCTGCCTTCTTTGATAAGCTGTTCACAGAACGATTTGTTGTCCGGCTTGTTTTTCTCAAGCGCGGCCTCGAGAGCTTTCACTTTAGCCTCGAGTGTAGCTACCATCTGTTTCAGTTTTTCGTTTTCGGTCTCTTCTTCGTTGGCTTCGTTAAGGATCTTGGCGTTTTCTACTTTGGCGGTTGACTGTACACCCGAATCAACGGTCTCAGCCTTTTTGATGCTATCATTGATAGCATTAGCGGATGTATTAGCCTTTTTGACTTCGCCCATTTCTTGCGCTACGACACCCTGCGCCTCGTGGAATTCCTTTGCAGGCTCTGTCTTTGCAGGTTCTACCTTAGGTTCTTCTTTGGCTTCCATAAATTCCTTCCGTTCTTTTTCGTCTATTTTAATCCTAAACCGCTCTATAAGTTTCTGCAAAAAACTAAGTTCCTTCTCTTTCATAGCATCCATAAGCGGATCCCCTTCTTCTGAGAATGTATAAGTACGATACTTGTTATCTTCATTAAAACTAAACGGTTGTAGACCAGTGATGGCAGGCTGAGCGCCACCCAGGAACCCCAAATGCCGGACCTTATTATCATCATAGAGGCTGATAGATCTGCCTTTATAAGCGCCAGATTTTAAAGCCTCTACAAAGCTTGGATTAAGCTCTGATAGCTTCATCCTAAGCTTAGAGCCTACTCGTTTTACCTTTTCTACCCAGCCGTATGCTGGTGAAGAGTCTTTTGGATGTCCGATCACAACCGGGATAGGTTTTGTGGCTATCTGAGCATTTGCCTTAGAGGCTATATCATCCAGGTCTTTTTCTGACCAGGAAGCCGTTTGACCTTCAGCGTCTGTTTGTTCGCCAGCCTCGAAAGCCTCTACACACAGATGTTTACCGTCTTCTGAAAAGCCAAGCTCATCTAAGTCATCACTGTCACTGTCAATATCTTTGTCTTTTATACCATCGCCAGTCATTACAATAGAAGCTTTATCCTGCTTTTCCTTGAATTCTGAAGCTTCTTCAGGAAAAGCAGCCTTTAAACGTGTATAGTAGTCCGGTATTTCGATCAGATGGTCTAATGCAAAACGCATTGCGAGTATTCGATCTGAGGTATGTTCAAGTTCATGTTCAGCACCAGCCCGTAACTCGTCTAAATCTATATCGTTATCGATTATAGATTCGAGCATGTAGTCGTTGTCAATATCGACTTCGTGAGTTTCTACAGAGCCGTCTTCGTTATACTGGTACTGTACTGACATTGGGCGCAGGGCTGTCTGCACAGTGATACTCGAAGCTGAATTGGCAGGTCCTGCTGTACCGGCAGTAGCTGGGGCACCCCCGTCTGCGTGATCCTTTGTTGATCCCGTTGCCGCGGTCACGCCGGTCTTGTATTTGTGCTCTTTTAGCCATGTTCTTGCTTCATCTGTTGTAAACTTAGAAGAATCAAAACGTATCGACTGCACCTCGGTCTTACCCCCGGCAGTGATTCCCCATATTACATCGATTCCTGATCCGAACTTATCGTTACCGCGTCTGAACTTCTTGTATCTACCGGGGGGCGTCTGGCGGGCAGATATCTGGTTCTTAAATGGCATAATAGATCTTTCCTAAGGCTATAACGTATAGCTTTAATACAGACTACTTAAAAATTAAGTAGTCTGTAATGAGCCTCTAAGAATTATCTGGTTTTAGTCGGTTTTAGGTATGTTTTAGACCAAAAATGACCCGTTTTAATACATTTTGAGGTGAAAATGAGTAAAAAAGACCTAAAAGCGAAGTTTCTTGAGTTATTCAAATCCAGCTTCGGGGCTATCAGTAATACCTGCCTGGCGCTACACATCGACCGCGGTACCTACTATATATGGCTTGAAAAGGATAAAGAGTTTGCTGCAGCTATAGAAACACTTAAAGGCTCGTTTGTTGATTTCGTTGAAAGCAAAGTACACGAAAAAATTAAAGCTGGTAACGATTATTGGCTAAAAGAGTGGCTTCGTGTGCACTCAAAAGAGTGGAAACCAGACGATCCGGCAGAATTTGCCGGTTCCATCAATTTAACGTTAAATAGAAAAGTCATGGATGCACAGGCTGCAGCACCTACCGTAGATGCCCCAAAACCTGCCATAACTGATACAGAAGGCTCTAAAACATGATAGAAGCTACCGTATCAGGTAAACCTCTCGAGTATACGGTTAATCGTATGCAAGATGAGATATTCTGGAAAAGTACGGCTAAACATGTCGTTGTGCCGGCTGGACGCCGATCCGGTAAAACTTATGGTGCTGCTCTTTATCTGATAGACA